>Ga0180007_10000871_pt1 | contig 45325 bp, 46 predicted proteins | sample MM_PC_MetaG_FD_121122 | JGI IMG/M metagenome (GOLD analysis project Ga0180007, IMG submission 121122) | Groundwater microbial communities from the Aspo Hard Rock Laboratory (HRL) deep subsurface site, Sweden - MM_PC_MetaG | ecosystem: Environmental > Aquatic > Deep subsurface > Groundwater... | reverse complement strand
ACTCGGAAGTTAAGCCCTTCATCGCCGATGATACTGCCGTTCAGTCAGTGGGAAAGTAGGCCGGTGCCAGGACTCTCTTTTAAAAGGTCCGCAAGTCAAAGCTTGCGGACCTTTTTCGCGTTGTGGCGTCGGACAGGACTGCCCCGACGCCACAACGGCACCAGGCCTCGATTCCCCAGGGCCGCCTGCGGTTCGACCGGCCATCGTCGTGTAATTGATCTGGCTCCAACCCAGGGGCGGAGCGGTTTACACAGGGCGCGGCAACTGGTAGAAATCACAGCGAATCAAGATATCGTGGACGACGGGTCCGCCAGTCCACCGAGAACTTTAAGGAGAACCTCATGTCCATGATTGTCGCTAAAAAATATCTGGCTGTATTGCTCGTACTGCTGTCACTTGCCGGCGTCAGCGGCTGTGCCGTGGTGGCCGCAGGGATGGCGGGCGGCGGGACCTATGTCTATATTTCCGGCTGGGCCAAGCAGGTCCACAATGTGTATCTGGATGTGGCCTTTGAAGCATCAGTGGATGCCTGCCATTCCCTGGGGCTGAAGATCCAGTCCAAGGAACGCCATCTTTCCGATGCCAAGGTAAGGGCTCTGGACGGGGACACCGAGGTCTGGATTGATCTGGACAGCAAAAATCCTCGCGTGACAGAGATCGCTGTGCGTATCGGTTACCTCGGTGACAAGGTTGCCTCCGAGCGGGTCTTGGCCCAAATTGCTAAGGAAATGTAGCCGGTATGGTTCGTTTTCTGTCAGTACTGGCCCGCCTTGGCGGGCTTTTTTTTGACTGAGGCAAATGGGGTCTTACATGGAGGGAAAAGACTGAAACGAGGAGGTCACCCATGTCAGTCCGGACAGTTATTCCCCTTTCGGAGCCCCACGACCTACGAGAACGTGTTCTTGACGCCACAGGCGAGGTTATCCGGAAGAGAGTTTGCCAGGTGACCCTTTCTGCGGTCGCAGCGCAGGCGAAAGTCGATGAAGCCTTGATTATACGCTTATTCGGGGGGTTGGCGCATCTGCTGGACTCTTTTGCCATGTCCCAACGCTTCTGGCCATCCGTGGATGAGTTGGCCGATGGGGATTGCGAAGGTTTGAAGAGACAGCCGTTAGGAGAACAGTTGTCCGTATTTTTCAGAAACTATTTACGGGCACTCCGCAGACGCCCCTGGACGCTGGCGGTCATGGCCGAGGAGGGTCGTCAGAACTGCCTGTTGACCCATGCCCTGGCGTATATCCGTGAACGCAGGGCCCTAGAGTTTTTTGAGGAGATTATCAATGATGAGCCTCCGGCGCAGGTGGATCTGCCCGCGGTCATTCTGCTGATGGCCTTGGCGGTATCCAATGTCGGCACTTTGTCTCTGCGCCTCAACTCCATCGGTGGAATTGATCTCGAGTCCGACGACGGCTGGGATCGTATCGCCCGGACCATCGAATTTCTGCTGACCACATCGCTTGTTGTCCCTTCGGAGCGTTGATCTGCCCTCAAGGTTGTTGGGTTTCCTCTCTCGAACCTCAGCCATGAGGTCCTGCTGATTTGGGAGCAGAATCTGCAGCTACGTCCGTGTCACCCTTTTGAATCCGACTCTTCAGCTCGGAATTCTCGACCGCAGTTGGCGGGGACCATCCTGGAATTCAATCGGAAATCGATTGTGGCATTGGTGTTGCTTATCCAGAGGCAGGTGAGGTGGTCCCGCATCGGGACAGAGAATGCCCCGCCACAGACCAAGGAGGCGGCCATGAGCGACGCCATCAGTCAAGCTTCACGAGTGTTTGAGGAATCCGGGGGCAACATCCATGAGTTTCTGGCCGGAGCGCATCGGGTCTATCTGACAGACGTTTTCTTTAGTGACAACGCCAAGTACACCATCGGTCTGGCAGTCAAGGACATCGCTTCGCAATGCGGTCTGTTTGATCATGAGATCACCAAGCACCTTGTAGGAGACATGTACTGGCTTGAGGAAAGTGAAAGCCTGATCATCATCTTCCCCGTGCCGGCAATCGAGGCGGAAATGCTGGTTGAGATTCCACAGGGCCATTGGTGGTTCAGGGATGCTGACTGCGCCTCCCACTAGCTTTGTTTGGCACGGAGCTGATCCAGTTATGCTTGGTCAGGATGGTGGATCATAGTACAGGCCATGGGACAACGTGGTCTGCAAAAGGAGGCCATCAACGTTTTCATTAGTCTCAGACGGCTGCCACTTTTACAGCAGGTTGGTTGGGGCTGAAGGCTTTATTTTTATGGGCTGACAACAGATAACCCCGTCGCCGATGGCAACGGGGCTTTCTGTTGTCAGCTCACAGGAAGATTAGAGCATTTTCTCAAGTTGGATTCTGGCCAGGGTGCGGCCATCGGGGGCCTCTCGGGTATCCATGCCCACGGGCTGGAACCCAAGTCTGCCATAGAAGAGCAAGGCTGCTGTGTTTTCGCTCAGGCAGCGCACCCGCAAGCGGTCGGACTGGAACTCGGATTTCGCCTTTTCCTCCATAATCTCCATGAGGTAGGCTCCTACGCCCTGGCGTCGGAATTTTGGGGCCACAACGACGTTGCCGATCTCGCAAACACCGCCATGGGCGCAGGAGACGAAGTTGGCGTATCCAGCCAGGTCTTCCTCGCACAGAGCCACCGTGGGCGAGTGCCGTTGGGCGGCCATGGTCAGCAACTGTTTGCTGGTCAGGGGAGCAGCCACCTTCGGGAACATGTACATCAGTTCCCGTTCCGATTTGGGGAATCCGCAGATGGCCGGGGCATCTGCCTCGCGCAGTTCCCGGAAAGTGAGCCCCGTGCATTGTGGGCGGGTGGAAATTGCATCTTCGAGGCTCAGGTCAGTCTCAACTTCGGCGTGCTTGGCAGGCTTGAGTTGGGCGATGCAGCCGGCTCCGATGATACAGGCAATGCCACAGGTGGTGAAGGCCAAGGGGAAGTTGCCCAAATCACCCAGCATGCCGCCCAGGATGGGACCCAGGATTCCACCCACTCCGTAGGCCAGAAATATGAAGGGGTAGTTCTGCCCCACGCGTTTGGTGCCGAAGGTGTCTGCTGTAATGGTGGGGAACAGGGCGAAGTTGCCGCCGAAGTTGAATCCGATGAGTGCGGCTCCAAGATAGAGCATGTATTCCTGTCCGGCCATGAAGGTGAAGGCGATGACAAAGAAACCCTGGGTGGTGGTCAGGATCAGCAGGGAACGCTTGCGGCCGATCTTGTCGCTGATGGCACCCCAGGCGATGCGTCCTAGCCCATTCATGATGCTGAAGAAAACGGCCATGGCCGTTCCCGCTATGCCGCTGGCCTCAATCTGGGAAAGCCCAGCCGCCTGCAAGGCTTCCATGGGGTAGAGCTTCATCAGGCCGATGGACATCAAGCCCGCGCCCGCGCTGATCACGAAAGCCAGAAAGATGAGGTAGAACTGGGGTGTTTCAAGCATCTCGCCGACGCTGAAATCAGAAGTCCCGGAGCCGGAGCCGTTTCCAGCTGAGGGCTCGGGAGGGGTGTAGCCCTCGGGGGCCCAACCCGGAGGAGGAAAGACCATCCAGATGCTGCCCAGCAGCACCAGTCCCGTGAAGGCAAGACCGTAGACCGTGAAGGTGCCGTCCAGGCCGATAGTGGCAATCAGGTGCCCCCATGTCCCAGCCAGCTTGACCCAGAGCATGGCCCCAAATCCAAAGCCGGCAACGGCCAGTCCGGTGATCATGCCTTTCTTGTCCGGGAACCAGCGCATGCCCACGGCAATGGGCACCACGTATCCGATGCCGATACCCGCGCCGCCGATGATGCCAATGAAGAGGGTCACGGTCAGAAAGTTGGTGGCTCCGAGCAGACCAGCCATGACGTAGCCCAAGCCGAGAATCGCGCCGCCGAGGCAGGCCAGCTTTCGTGGCCCCCAGTCCGGGAGTTTGCGCCCCGCCCAGACCATGACCACGGCAAAGGTCACAAGCCCGACGGAAAAGACAATCTGTGTTTGCAGCTTGGTCCAGCCTGCGTTGGTCAAGGCTGGAGTGAAGACGGACCATGCGTAGATTGCCCCCAGGCAGAGCTGTATCAGGACCGCTCCAAGAACGACGAGCCATCTGTTCATGACGGAATCTGAGGTATCAGTGGACATGAAGTGAACGCTCCTTGGTGATAGCGGCTGGCTGAGTTTGCTGGGCAGAGAAGTATGAAGCCTTTCCTCGCATCGACAACGTTCCTATTAAATTGGATTGTTGTCGGGGGCAGTGGGAAATCGGTGAACGGTTTCTTCCGCACGGTCTACGGGGAGGGGAGAGCAATATTTGGAAAAACCCTTTCTTTTTATTCAGGAGTTGGTATATTGGATATTGGTGTAGAGGCTAGAAATTCATCGCAAGATGAAAATTTAATAACCTGAAAAAGCTGAGGAAATTTTAATGAACAAACTAAAAAGTATAGTTGCTATTGCCGCGTTGGCCATTGGCATGATGCTGATGCTCGGCGCAGGTCCGGCTCAGGCCAAGCTGGTCCCCAAGGTGGACGGTTTCGTGATGTTTGCCGATTACTCCGGGTCCATGGCCATGCGCCACGAGACCGAAGGCGTGAAGAAGATCATCCTGGCCAAGCAGGTCATGCAGGGTATCAACGAAATGATTCCTGCCTTGGGGTACGAGGCCGGTATGGCTACCTTCGCCCCATTTGACCTCATGTGGCAGGGCAAGTACGGCAAGACCGAGATTGATCAGGCCGTGGGCAGTCTGAGCGAGGACTATGAGATTTTCGGACGCATGACCCCCATGGGCAATGGTATGTCCGCTCTGGCTCCAACCCTGGACGCCATGAAGGGCAAGGTCGCCGTGATCATCTTCTCCGACGGTGTGAACAACGAGGGTATTGACCCCGTGGCCGAAGCCACCTCCATGTATCAGGCCGCCCGGGGCCGACTCTGCTTCCACGTGGTTTCCTTTGCGGATTCCGCCGCCGGGCAGAAGGTCCTGGACGACATCGCCGCCTTGTCCGGCTGCTCCGTGTCCGCTTCGGGGCCTGCGCTGTTGGCCGATAAGGCCGCCGTGGACAAGTTTGTGCGTGACGTTTTCTATGATGACGTTGCCGAGGCCGCGCCCGCTCCGATGATGGAAAAGGTCACCGAGGTCATTGAACTGCGCATCAACTTCGATTTCGACTCCGCCATGATTCGGGACGATATGATGCCCATCCTGGACGAAGCGGCGCAGATGCTCATGAAGGCTGACCGCCCGTCCGTGCTGGAGGGCCATACGTGTAACATCGGTCCTGATGCCTACAACCAGGGGCTGTCCGAGCGCCGTGCCCAGTCCGTGAAGCAGTATCTGGTGGGCAAGGGAATCCCTGCAGTGAAGCTTGGGGCTTCCGGCATGGGCGAGTCCATGCCCAAGTACGACAACAACACAGGCGAAGGCCGCAAGCTGAATCGTCGCGTCGAAATCACCATCAAGTAGTCGAATCGTGAATCAAGGTCCGGGGTCGAAAGGCTCCGGGCCTTTTTTATTGCCCGCTGGGGCCACGCAGAGTAAAATGCCCCATGTCATACCGAAAGCAATCTCTCGTTGCCCTGTGCGCCTTGATGCTGTTTGCGGCGCAGGCCGGGTGCAGCTCCGAGGAGCAAGCCTCTGAGGTCGACAGTCCTCTGCTGACCTCGCGCGCCCCTGACAAGCAGTGGGCCCAGGGGTTCGACGGCAACTGGGACGTCTTCTCCCCACTTCTCAGACAACGGGCCCCTGACAAGCTGTGGGCCTGCGACTTCGATCCCTCTTGGGCATTCTTTCGGACTCGTCCCGATCTCACTCCACGGACAAAGACCTCGGCCCTCAGTCGTTCCGCGCAGCCCCGGCGTCCTGCGTTGCGGGGAGTGGTCACCTTGGGGGCCGCCAGCGAGCGCTTTGAATCCTTTGCCAGGGACTGGCTGGTCAAGATCGGTCGTAATCTGCGGCACACGGATTTGAATATGGACATTGTGCCCCGCGAGGACGGCTATGCCGCCCGCTTTACGCGGATCGCGTCCGAGACCATGGAATTCAAGGTCAAACCCTCCAGCTCGCCGTCGTGCTCCTATGTCGGTGTGCTCCGCTATGAGGAGCACCATTTCGAGGGTCGGGGCCAGACCCTCGGTCAGGCCAGCCAGGGGCCTTTTGCCCGGATCGGTCGGTTGAAGGTCACGGAGATCTTTCGATTCGTTGCAGGGCGCTGGGTCAATTGAGGCCATGTTTTATCCGGACTGCTTGCTTCGTTCCACCGAACCGGGCATGCAGGCACTAGTAGTGGACCAGTGTGTCCCTGACCCGCCCCGAGCCCACAGGGAGTTATGATGAACACGGATCAGCAGACCGATGCCCGGCAGCCCGGAATGATGCATGACGTGACCGTGCTGTATGTGGACGGAGAGCCGGTGGCACGCGAACAGGCTGTGGCCATCCTGTCGCGGATGGTGACGGATGTCGTGGTCGCCGAGTCTGTGGACCAGGCCCTCGAATGTATGCGGGAGACCTCGGTGGATATCGTGATTACGGATATCCTGGCGCCTGCGCTGGACGGGGTGCGGTTGATTGGCGAGGTGCGCAGGATGGCGCCCGATGTTCCGGTGCTCTTGGCCTGTGGGGTCGAGGACACGGCGCTATTGCTCAAGGCCGCTGAGCAGGACGCGGACCGATTGCTCCTGAAACCGCTGCTGCCCGACGTGCTGGTTTTGGCCCTCGCCAGTATCGTGCGCAGTGTGGAACTGCGACGCAGGCTGGAGGCGGCAGACGGCGCGGTGCACCTGATGATGGATACGTCCCCCCATTTTGCGCTGTTGGCCGAGGATGGCACGATCGCCTACGTCAATCAGGGCATGCTGGCCTTTCTGGGGCTCTCCACCTACACGGACTTTGTGCGCTCGGGGGCCTGCGTTGGCGACTATATCAGCGAACTGGACGGTGTGCCCTGGAAGGGGGGGGATGACTGGATCAGGAGCGTCATCGAGGACCCTCTGGACCGTGAACGGATGCTGACCATCCCCAATTTGCGTGATCCTGCCCGGCGACTTTCTTCGTTCATGGTTGCCTTCAAGGAATTCCCCACTCCTGGGCGCTATCTGGTGACCTTGACGGATGTCACCGAACTGGAGGACGAAAAACGGGCCTTGCAGGACGAGGCTTCCACCGATCCGTTGACCGGTGCCTTCAACCGTCGTCGGCTTCTGGATCTGCTGGCGGAGTTGGAGAAGACATCAACCCATGGAAGCAGCAAGTATTCGTTGATTATGCTCGATGTTGACCATTTCAAACATGTCAACGATGAGTGGGGCCACGACGTGGGCGACGTCGTCCTGAAGGAATTGACCAAGCTTGTGCAGAACAACGTGCGCAGCTCGGATATCCTGGCCCGTTGGGGAGGTGAGGAGTTCATGGTCCTGACTCCGGACTCGGATCATCGCCGGGCCACTCGCGTGGCGGAACGCCTGCGGCGCAAGGTCGAAGGCTGCGATTTCCCCGGTGTTCCCCATGTGATCAGCGCCAGCTTCGGCGTGGCCCAGGCGACCCGGGGTGAGTCCTCCTCGTCTCTGCTCAAGAGAGTGGATGAGGCCCTGTATCAAGCCAAGAATCTCGGTCGTAACAGAGTGGTGCTTTCTTCACCGGGTTGAGTCTGATTTGAAACTGTATTGTTTTTTTCTAACATATTGAAGTTGCAACATATATAAGGCAAAAATAGAAATTTCACTTGCCTGCAGGCTCCGATTTGCCTATAGACTTTTCTTATCGAAAGGCTGTCCATTTTTCCTGGGAGGTTTCCATGAGCGCTGCTGAAAAGGTGCATTTTATTGATCAGAAAAACGCAGAGCAAAAGGACGCTCCGCAGCCCTTGCCAGCTGAGACCGTTGACAAGACCAGTCGTGATATGGGCAAGGTTGCTCTGTTTGTGGCGATTTTGGCTGTGGTGTTGCTTGTCGTCTTTTTCTTCGGCCTGAACCAGAATTTCAAGGGGTTGTCGTCCCGGGTCGATAGTCTGGTGGTTTTGAAAAACGACGTCGGTGCACTGGCCGGGCGGATGAACGTGGTGGAGGAGCATCTGGTCGCCTTGGAGGGGCTGCCCCTGAAGGCCAAGAAGATGATCATGGGGACCATGCTCCAGGAGATGGCCCAGCGCACCGCCTATCTCAGTACCCAGATGGACAGCGACGACCAGAACGAGAAGTTGTCCAAGGCCATGGAGTTGTTGCGGCAGGTCCAGGTGGAGGTTTTCAAGGAAGCCGAAATCGTGCCCGTCACTCCCGCAGCTCCCGCAGTGGTGCCCCCTGAGGCCGTGAGCCCTGAGGCCGTGAGCCCTGAGGCCGTGAGCCCTGAGGCTGTGAGTCCTGAGGCTGTGAGTCCTGAGGTCGAGAGCCCTGAGGTCGAGAGTCCAACAGCCGTTGTCCCCACGGTGGAACCCGGTCAGGCCCAGTAGTCATCTCTCTCCTGCTGCCTTTGAAGGCGGAGGGCGTCAGCGCCTTCCGCCTTTTCAATTTTTATGGCAGGGTTGAAGCTGATTCCATGTGGATGCGGGGGCAAGTGTGCCGCCTGTACCCGTGAGCAGCGGGGGACTATGAAACAGGTCAAGGTCCTATTGGCAAACGGGGAGCCTCTGGAGTTCACAGGGGAACTCCTGGACACTGCTTCCCGCGAGGTTGATCATGACCTTCGCAGGAGCACGGTCTTTGAGTATCGGCTGTTCAGAAGGGCTGACGGGGAATATCTGTTGGTGCTGGACAGCTTCGAGAAGATCAAGGTCCGGCATTTTCACCTGCGATTCACATCCCTGGCGGATGCCAAGGATTATGTGTCGCGCGATAAGGGCAGCGAACGCCTTGTGCAGGAACTGTTCGGACCGGGCGAGGCCGACGACGGGGCAGGAGGCTAACCCGGAAAGACCATCTTGCCGGTCATGCTCATGTCGTAGCCGCTCAGGGCCTCGGCCATCTCGCGCAGGGCCTTGTCGGGCAGCATGTTCAGGAAGAGTTGGACAGCCTTGTCGAAGAATCGATCCTTGGGGATGAGCAGATCGAAACGTTCCCAGGCCAGCGGCATGAATTCCAGACCCAGCAAACCCGCCACCGGACGGATGGCGGGACCGCAATCCGCACGGCCCGCGAGAATTTCCAGCCCGACATCCATGTGCCTATGCACTTCGTTGCCGTATCCGACCAGAGTGGAGACGTCCACCCCCGCCTTTTCAAGCTCCCTGTCGAAGAGCAGACGCGTGCCGGTGCCCAAGGGTCTGTTGATCACGGTCAGATTCTTGCTGCCGAGATCGCGCATGTCGCTGATCCTCTTTGGGTTGCCGGGAGCCAGCACAAGGCCCTGTTCGCGGCGCGCGAAATTGACCACTGCGGGCAGTTCTTGAAGCACTTCCCTGGCAAATGAAAAATTGTATTCCTCGCCCCTGTCCTGGGCCAGATGGCTGGAGGCCATGTGACAGACCCCGCGGCGCAGGGCCTTCAGGCCCCCCAGGCTGCCGAGGTTGCCGAAGACCGCAGTCTGGTCGGGATACAGGCTCATGAACAGTGAGAGCGTTCGCTCCAGCAGCAGGTCGTTGGAGCCGCAGATGATCAGCAGGTCCTCGCGCGGTTCGGGCTGGCGATGCTCCGGATAGTTGATGGTCCTTGATTCCACCCACTGTTCCACCAGATGGTTGGGAAACAGCCACTTGCCCGTGACCTTGGACGCGGGCAGCCCCTTTTCCGCAATCAGGGTGTAGACCATCTTCTCGTTGACGCCGAGTCTCTGGGCCACTTCCTTGGTGGAAAGGAGTTTTTTCATGTGGGGGCTCCCTGGCAGTGCGTTTGGGTCGGTTTGACGGTGAGTTGGGTGTGCCGCTCCAACCTGTTGGACTGTAACGGGTTCAGGGGCATGAGGCAACACAGGGTGATAGCAACCGGGAGAGGGCTCGGGCCAGGGGGCCAGGATTTGATCAGGTCGCTTCGGCTTGACCCCTTTGCGTAGTCTGATATCGTCCTGTAAATTCATCAAAAATCCGTTTCAGCCACAGGGCGGCTGGAGAGGGGGGACCTTTGCTCGTACGGCTCTTGCTAACTATCCTGACCGTTGTTGTCCTGGGGCTGTCGGCTGCCTGCGACAGGACGGGGAACGAGGCCGGCGACCTCACCCAGGTCCCCCAAGGAGTGACGGAGTCCGAAATCCTCATTGGCTCTTCCCTGGCCTTGTCCGGCCATGCCAGCTATCTGGGCAAGCAGACTTTGCTCGGGGCCATGAGTTATCTGAAGTACATCAACGAGCAGGGGGGGGTGCATGGCCGGACCATTCGCGTCATTCCCTATGATGACAAGTACGATCCCCCGCTATGCGTCTCCAATACCCAGAAGCTGATCATTGAGGACAAGGTCTTCTGCCTGTTCAGTTACGTGGGCACACCCACCACGGTGAAGATCATCCCCCTGGTGGATCAGGCCCGGATTCCGCTGGTGGGCATGTTCACAGGGGCCAACGCCCTGCGCGAGCCCTTTCAGTCCTACATCATCAATATCCGGGCCTCGTATTATCAGGAGACCGCCGAGGCGGTACGGCGCTTTGTGGAAGACTTGGGCCTGCGCAGGATCGCGGTTTTCTACCAGTATGATGCCTATGGATTTGACGGCCTGAAGGGCACCGAGATCGCACTCAAGCGGTACGGTCTGGCACCGGTGGCCCGTGGTTCCTACACCCGGGGCACTTCGGACATCGAGGAAGGGCTGTCGCGCATCATCTCCTCGCAGGCCGAGGCCGTGGTCATGATCGGGACCTATGAGCCCTGCGCCAAGTTCATCCTGCGCGCTCACCAGCAGGGCTTCACCCCGCTGTTCCATAACGTGTCCTTCGTGGGTGCCGAGGAGTTGGCCCGATTGTTGGGCGTCGAGGGCGACAACGTCTTTGTGACCCAGGTGGTGCCGCCGCCTGAATCCCCGGAATCCAAGACCCTGCTCTGGGGAGCCGGAGAATACAATGATCTGCTGCGGCGTTATTATCCGAATGAGCGTCCCAACTCCGTCGGGTTGGAGGGCTACATCAATGCCAAGGTCCTCGTGGAGGGGCTGATGCGTGCAGGACCCGATCTGACGCGGGACGGGTTCATCAAGGCCCTGGAGTCCATCCGTGACTATTCCTTGGGTATCGCCAACACGCTGTCCTTTTCCGCCCAGGACCATCAGGGATTTGACCGGGTGTATTTCACAAGGTTCAAGGACGGCAAGTTCGTGCTGATCACCGACTGGAACGAGGTGAAGCAAAATATCCTGAGCGGCAAGGCCGCCCAATAGCCCGGCTCTGGCCAGGCAGTGGACCACATGAAGCGATATAGAAATATCAGCCTGAAGAACAAGATCTTCTTCTCCATCCTGGCGGTGCTCATGGTCATCAGCGTGATCATCGCCTTGCTGGCACGCTGGATTCTGTTGTCCAGCCTGACCAGCGAGCTGGAGCATAGGGGCGTGGCCATTGCCCAGTCAGTGGCGGACCGGGGCAGTGGGTATGTCCTGGACAGCGACTATCCGAGCCTCACTGCGTTGATCTTCGACGTGAGCATGCTGGGTGAGCGGCGCGACCTGGTGTCCTACATCTACGTCGCGGGCCCGGAGATCGATGTCCTGGCCCATACGTTCATCCGGCCGTTCCCCAAGGAAATCCTGCGGATGAACCTTCTGCCCGAGGATGTCCAGGCCGCCAGCGTGCGGTCGGTGCTGATGGGCGGCGAGACGGCCCTGGACATCGCCGTGCCCGTGTTGGAGGGCATCTATCGCATCGCCACGGTGCACGTGGGCCTGAACCAGCGCCACATCGACAACCTGGTGTCCAAGCTGCGCATCACCTTTCTGGGGTTCATCACCCTGGTCATTGTGATCATCTTTTGGATCAGCCACCGCATCGCCGGGTATATCACTCTGCCGGTGACGAAGCTGATCAAGATGTCCGACGAGATTTCCAAGGGTAACCTGAACTTCAAGCTCGACCTGGGCAAGCAGTATGAAGATCTGCTGGTGGACCAGGAGAGCGGAGAGCGTTGTCCGGCCTATCACAATTCCGATCTTCCTTGTTGGCATGTGGACAGGACCATGGGACCGATCTCCGAGGGCGCTCCCAAGCCCAAAAAGCCCCCGTATTGCCGTGAGTGTGTCGTCCGTCATAAGCAGATCGCCGACGAGGTGCTGCAACTGGCCGACTCGTTCACCTACATGGTTCGCTCCATCAAGCTCTACCGGAACAGGCTCAATGAATCCGAGTCCAAGTATCGCTCTCTGTTCGACGCCGGGCCGGACCCCATCTTCGTGGTTGATCGATTTGGCCTGAGTATCCTGGATGTGAACCCCCGTGCCTCGGATGTCTATGGCTACGGGCTTCACGATTTTCGCGGCAAGTCGTTTCTGGAGTTGGAAGCCGAAGGCGAGATGGGCACCTTGTTGTCCTTCGAGGCCCTCGCCGCTGATAACGGCGGCAGTGTGTACTACCCCAAAACCATCCATCGCAAGGCCGACGGTCAGACGTTTTTCGTGAATATGCATGCCTCGGCCACCAGCTATGGCGGGCGTGAGGCGATCATCGTGGCCACCACGGACATCACCGATACCATTGAAAAGGACGCCCAGCTCATCCAGGCTAGCAAGATGACGACCTTGGGCGAGATGTCCGCGGGCATCGCCCATGAGCTGAATCAGCCCCTGAACGCCATCAAGATGGGCAGCGATTATCTGTCCATGGTCGTTGAAGGCGGAAGCGGAGTCCCCGAGGAGCAGCTCAAGCAGATCACCGGGCAAATGAGCGAGCAGGTGGATCGGGCAACCGAGATCATCAATACCCTGCGCCAGTTTGGACGCATGTCGGACCTGACCCCTGAAAAGCTGGACATCAACGATCCGGTGCGGGCCATTCAGAAGATCATCGGCCGTCAGTTGGAACTGCAGAACATCACCCTCAAGCTGGAATTGGGTCAGGATCTGCCCCTGGTTCAGGCCCATGGCAATCGTCTCCAGCAGGTGTTCTTCAATCTGGTTTCCAATGCCCGGGATGCCATCAACGTCTGGTCCAATCCCGAAGACAGCGATCCCCGGGAGCGCCAGATCACCCTCAAGACCTTTGTGGAAGACGGCTGGGTGGTCATCTCCGTGAGCGACACGGGAGTGGGCATTGATCAGACCCAGATCGACAAGATTTTCGAACCCTTCTTCACCACCAAGGAAACCGGGAAAGGGATGGGGCTGGGACTTGCGATTTCATATGGAATAGTGAAAGACTATAGGGGAGAAATCTCCGTTACATCAAAGATTGGCGCGGGCACGACATTCAAGCTGTTGTTTCCCCCCGTGGCCTAAGAAGAAGGAATCAAGATGAGCAAAATCCTTGTCATCGACGATGAGAAACCCACTCTTTCCATGTTCAAGCTGTTCCTTGGGGCTTACGGCTTCGAGGTCCTGACCGCCGGGAGCGGTGAGGAGGGGCTGGAGGTCTTCATTGCCCAGAAACCGTCTATCGTGCTGACGGATATCAAGATGCCGGGCATGGATGGCTTGCAGGTCTTGAAACGCATCAAGGAGATCGACCCGTTGACCGAGGTCATCGTGATCACCGGCCATGGAGATATGGACATCGCCATCAAGGCTTTGAATCTGAATGCCACGGACTTCATCAACAAGCCCATCCAGAAGAACGATCTGGACACTGCGCTGAGGCGGGCCAAGGAGCGCCTGCAACTCATCCAGGACAAGGAGGAGGAGGTCTGCGTCCGTGAAGGCGAAAACGGCGTGACCATCGTTGAGGTCAGGGGCAACGTGACCTCACGCTCCGAGCCGTTTCTGGTCTCGGCCTACGACAAGGTGGCCCGGGGCGGGAAGATTATCATGCATTTCGATGAAAGCTCATCCATCAACGGTGCTGGGATAGCGGTGCTGATTCAGCTTTTGTCCGAGAGCGAGCGCCGGGGGACGTCCGTGGCCATCGCCGGGCTTTCCGAGAACTTTCGCAAGGTGTTCGGTATGGTGGGCATCACCAAATTTGCAGCCATCTACGACACCGAAGAACAGGCCATGACGGCCCTGGGGGGCTAACATGTCGATCCGCACTCTTCTGAGCTGTTTCCTCGCTTTTAGTCTGTTGCTGCTGGCTGGCGGCGCAGGGGCCATGAACCTGCCCGACCCGGGAACCAGGCTACCCCCGTTCGCCATCCCCATGCCTCCGTTGCAAAGCGATCAGGCCTACCTGGGGGTGGGTGGCGATTCGTTTGGCTTGGGCGACGTCAAGGCCGAATTGATTATGCTCGAATTTTCAGGGGTCTACTGCCCCATCTGCCACAAGCAGGCCCCCAACGTGCGCAGTCTTTTCAAGCGTATCGATCGGGCCAAGCTGGGCTCCCGGGTGAAGATCTTCTCGGTCGCCGGGGGAGCCACCCAGATGGAGGTCGACTCCGTCCGCGAACAGTACGATGCGCCGTACCCCATTATCCGTGATCCTGACTATGCGGTCCACAAGGTCCTAGGTGAGCCCAAGACGCCATACACCATGCTGCTCAAGCCGGACGGGACCGTGCTCTGGACCCATCTCGGCAGCATCCAGGACTTTGACGAGTTCTACAAGATCATTCAATCCTTCCTCTAGGAGTCCTGGTGGTCAGTTCTGCGTCCAGCGATCCTTCCCGGGCCTTGGAACAGGCCCAGAGCACTCTTGCGAAACAGGAACACACGCTCTTTCATCTGAAGGCCCTGTACGATACCGCGCGCGAGTTGGCCACGCTTTCAGATCCAACCCGAATTCTGGATACGTTTCTGCTGATGACCATGGGGCCCCTGGGGGTGCCCATGGGGTTTGCGCTGTGCATGGACCCCGAGGGCGGAACACTGCGTTTTTCGCAGCGAGGGCTTTCGGATGAGGTGGCCTTGGCCCTGGCCTCAGGGGACGAAACCGTGGCCGAGGCCCTGTACGGCCCGTCAAGTTCCAGTTTCTCCGGCCGCGTGGAGATCATCAACTCCGGCCTGGAGGCCTGGTCGTTTTTGCCGCCTGGAGTGGAGACCCTTGTGCGCTGGCGCGGCCCCGGTGAGCAGGCCGGGCTGCTCGGCTTGGGCAGGCGGTTGGGCGAAAGTGGCTCGACGGCGGAAGCGGAGGAATTTCTGTTGCGCCTGGTGGGGATCCTCCTTGCCAGTTTGAGGAGCGCCCTGGCCCAGGAGGCCGTGCGCAATTTGAGCCTGAGTCTGTCCGCCAAAAATGTCGAGTACGAGCAGGCCTTGGAGTTGACCCTTCAGGCCCGACGCGAACTGGACCGTCGGGTGTTTCATTTGAATACCTTGTACGAGGCCACCAACGAGCTGTCGGGCATCGTGGAGACCCGAGGTATTCTGGATACTTTTCTGTTGACGGCCATGGGGGCGTTTTCGGCAAGGCTGTCCTGCATTTATCTGCATGGTAGATCTCCGTATCTGGTGATGCGCGGGGTGTTGCCCGGCGAAGGCGAGGAGCAAGGGATACGCCAGGGTCTGGAAAAATTCTTCCAGACCGAGGGGGTGCGCATGCCCATCCCCATGAGTGTGCGCGTTCTGACGGGGAGGCAGGTCCTTGAGGGCAAGGGTTTCCCCTTTGAACCGCAGGTGGTCGTGACCTTTGCTGTGGACGAGCAGACCCAGGGGGTGCTGGCCTTGGGCGAAGGCCTGGGCGAACGCCAGGACAAACGGGGTTTCAGCTCTGATGAACTTGATCTACTCAAGGCCCTGACCGGTAATTTTCTGGTATTTCTGAAAAACGCCACGTTTTTTGAGGAGATCAACGTCCTCAACAAGGACCTTGTGCAGCGCAATGAGGAGCTGAACCGCCTTCTGGAGGAGGTCAGCCAGTGCAAGTTGGAATTGTCCGACGTGGAAAAAGCGCGCGAGAAGATCCTGGAAATCATCCGTCGCGAGACATCCCGTTCGGCCCAGGTGCGGCGTACGGATTTCGTGTTCATCTTCCTGTTGGCCCTGTGTGTGGGGTTGCTGTTTAACGTCTCCAATCCCAACGGGGTGAACCTGGTTCCGGCCTCGTGGACCCGGGAAGCGGTCGGGCAGGTGGGGGCGAATGAGATGCAGGAATTGATGCAGGCCGGGGTCGTGATCGTGGATGCCCGTCCTGCGGAGTTTTACCGCCAGGCTCACATCAAGGGGGCGGTGAACGTGCCCCGCGCCCTGTTCGATTTTGTGTTTTCCATGCGTTTTGGCACGTTGGACCCGATGACGCCCGTGGTGGTCTATGGCCGTACAGTATCCCGCCATTACGATGAGGACGTGGCCTGGCTATTCAAGAAGCGCGAGTTCAAGAACGTCCAAGTCCTTCCCGGCGGCCTCGATGAGTGGGAGGAACACAGATATCCCGTGGAGCGCAAGCAATGAGCCACCTGCGCCGATTGTTGACCCATCGCTATCTGGCCCTTGCTTTCCGTCTCTATCTGGGCGGGCTGTTCATCTACGCCAGTGTCTACAAGATCCAGTATCCCGCTGAGTTTGCGGAGGTCATTGCCGGCTATCAGATGATTCCCTACTGGCTGGTGAAGACCATTGCCGTGTTGATGCCCTGGGTGGAACTGGTGACCGGATTACTGCTGGTGATCGGTGTACGCAGCAAGTCTGCAGTGCTGGTCATCGGCGGCATGCTGGTCATGTTTACCCTGGCGCTGGGCTATGTGCTCATTGCCGATATCCCCATCGGGTGCGGCTGTTTCACCAGTCTGGAGGATGAAGTCTCATGGAAGACCGTGGTGCGTGATCTGACGTGGCTGAGCATGGCTGCGCACGTGTTCTTCTTTGACAGCGTCTTCCATCTGGAGAACCGTTATTCATGGAAGATCGAGGAGTTGTCGCAATGAGTTTGTTTCGTAATGGGCTTGTGGTGCTGGTGGTGCTGCTGACCCTGGGCTGTTCCCAAGTTCCGGATGTCCCTGGCACCTACTCTGCCAAGAATGGGGCCGCCACGGTCCATCTGACCTTAGGCGACGATGGCAAGGGCGTGTGGTCCACCGAGGGGGAAGACGTGCCCCTGACCTGGCAGGTCAAGAAGGGCGAGGTCTGGCTGCACACCAAGAGCGGCGGGGTCCTGCCTGGCAGGATCAGTGAGGGCGGCGTGATACGCCTGGAATTGCCTGGGGTGGGGGAGCTGGAATTTCGTCAGATCAGGTAGTGTCGAACCCTCTGGACATCCAACCAGCCGAGGGCTACATCCTGCCCATGACCATGGACCGAACCACACTCCCCATCGGCGTTTTTGATTCCGGTGTCGGCGGCCTGACCGTCCTGAAGGCCCTGCGTGAGCGTCTGCCGAACGAGGATTTTCTGTATCTGGGCGATACCGCCCGTCTGCCTTACGGCACCAAGAGTCCCCGCTCCATTGCGCGCTATGCCCTGCAATGTACGCAGGAGCTTGTGGAGCGTGGGGTGAAGATGTTGGTGATTGCCTGCAACACGGCTTCCAGCGTGGCCCTGCCTCCCTTGAACGAGGCCTATCCCGATTTGGTCGTGGTGGGTGTGGTGCGGCCAGGTGCCAGCGCCGGATGCCTGGCGACCCGAACCAAGCGTATTGCCGTGCTGGCCACCGAGGGCACCGTGCGAGGTGGGGCCTATCAGGACGCCATTCGCGAGCTGTGCCCCGAGATGCGCATCACCTCTCTGGCCTGCCCGTTGTTCGTTGCCCTGGCCGAGGAGGGCTGGACCGAGGGACCCATCGTCGAGGGTGTCGCGGCTCGTTATCTGGATCCGCTCTTTGCCGAACTCCCTGAAAATCGTCCTGATGTGATCGTCTTGGGCTGCACCCACTTTCCAGTCCTGGCCAAGGCCATTGCCCATGTGGCCGGGCCCGGGGTGGCCATCATCGATTCCGCCGCCACCACGGCCCAGGAGGTGGTCGAGTGTCTTGAGGATGATGGACTGCGCCATCCCCGCAACGGGGCCGGATCGGTGCAGTTTCTGGCTACCGACGACCCCGGGCGCTTCGCCCGTGTGGCCGGGATCTTCCTGGGCTACGACCTGACTCCCGGCGACGTGACCATCATCGATCTCTAGTCTTGGACTGATCTTTCGGCGTTGTCCGCTTCCTGTGGGGAAGGCGGGCAACAGCTGCATTTCAAGCTCAGGGTGATTTTGAGTCAGCAACAAGCGCCGCAGCCGTGTAAAACGGTTGCGGCGCTTGTTGCTGAGAGTGCCTTCTTGGCAGGCAGCTTTCTAGACGGTGTCGTCAGCGGTGGCACGAGGGGGGGCAAGTGCCACCGCTGACGCGTGTGCCGTCGTGGTGTGCTTCTATCTCCTGCTAACATAGTATGCAAGCCCTTTTGTCTGCCCGAGGGCGGCTTCACACAGTACCGGCTATCTTGTGCTCCTAGACACAAAAAAGGCCGCGGCCCGGGGAGTTGTCCGGGCCGCGGCGTCAGTTGGGAGTTAATGGGAGGTGTTTATGTCAGGTTTCTCACAGGGCTGAGGAGCTTGGCCATCATGCGGCGTCTGCCCATGGTGGGCATGGCCGGGCTTGCGTCGGCAGCCAGGAACTTGTGATAGCGTTTCGGGTCTTCCTCGACGAGGTAGATGACATTCACGTCATCGGCATCGACCAGATGGGCCCTGGGTGAGCGTTTTTTGACCTTGGCCAGGTGCTTTTCAGCCAGGGCCAACATCTCCTCACGGTCACCGAAGTTCATGGCGCCCGTGGGGCAGATCGTGACGCACGAGGGCTTCATGCCGTTGTGCACGCGGTCAATGCACATGTCGCACTTGGACATGAGTCCCGATTCCGCATCGATACGCGGGATGTCGTAGGGACAGGCTTCGCGCACCTCCTGTTTCTCGTCAGCGGACAGGGTGCCGGTCAATCCGGTGAACAACACCGCACCGGTGGTCGTGTCGCGCAGGATGGCCTGCTCGTTGTAGCCGTCGGCCACTTCCTTGCAAGGAGCGATGATGCAGTGCCTGCACTGCTCGGGGAAGAACAGCCATTTCAGCTTTCCACCCACTTCGGTCTCGCTGAAGCGCACGAGTTTGTAAGTGATGAAGGACAGGTCCGCGGGATTCTGATGGGACCCGAAGTTGTGTGTTTCCTCTGCCGGCAGATCGTGCCATTGCTTGCAGGCCACCTGGCAACCCCGGCAGGCCGTGCAACGCGTCAGGTCGATAAAGAAGGTCTTATCCATGGTATTTCCTCCTTACGCCTTTCTGACGTTGACCATGAAGGCCTTGGTTTCGGGGATGCCGGTGTTGGGATCACCGACGGACGGGGACAACAGGTTCGCAGCATCGCCGCCGTTCTTGGGGTAGACCCAACCAAAGTGCCAGGGGATGCCCACCTGATGCACGGTGTTGCCCATGACCTTGAAGGGCTTGATGCGCTTGGTGACGATGGCGATGGCCCACAGCTCGCCGCGGGCGCTTTCCACCATGACCTTCTCACCGTTCTTGATGCCGCGCGCCTTGGCCAGCTCTTCGCTCATTTCGCAGAACATCTGTGGTTCGGCTTCGAGCAGCCAGGGGGTGTTACGGGTCATGACGCCGGACTGCCAATGCTCGGTTACACGGTAGGTGGAGCACACGAACGGGTACTTGGGATCGCAGACCGCCTTGTACTCGCTGGTGAACTGCAAGGCCGTGGGGCTGCTGAGCTGCTTGGAGAACGGGTGGTTGGGGACCGGACATTCCAGGGGCTCGTAGTACTCGGGGAATGGACCGTCGGCCATACCGGGGCCGAAGATGTGTCCGTGGCCCTGAGGCTTCATGATGAAGGGGTACTTGGTTCCAGGAGCCCAGCCGCCATCGGGCACGTCGCCGATCCACTTTCCGTCCACCCATTGGATGACGGGCTTCTTGGGCGCATAGGCCTTGCCCTTCAAGTCAACGGAAGCGCGGTTGTAGATGATGCGCCTGTTGACGGGCCAGCACCACGAGAAGTTCGGATACAATCCGATCGTGGCCTGTTCCGCGGTCTGGGTCAGGTCGATGCGGGCGGCCATGTTGCCCTTCGCGGTGTACGAGTTGCAGTACAGCCAGTTGCCGGACATGGTCGAGCCGTCGGCCTGCAGGAAGGCGAAACTCGGGACCAGATCGCCCTTTTTGTACTGAGTGCCCTTGATTTCGATGTCGCGCGTGAAGTAGCCGTTGATCAGTTTGGCCACGGCATGGGCATCGAATTCGCCGTGCTCGTTCTCCCAGAGGTTGGTGCCCAGCCCCAGAATCGCTTCGGGAAGCTGTCCGCCCTCGTGGGCATAGAGCTCTTTGATCTTCTTGGTCAGTTCCAGGATGATGTCGCCGTCGGTGCGGGTGTCGCCCCAGGGCTTGGGTCCCTGATAGCGCCATTGCATCCAGCGTCCCGAGTTGGTGATGGAGCCTTCCTTCTCGATGGAGACTGCGCAGGGCAGCATGAAGACCTCGGTCTTGACCTTCTTGGGGTCCATGCCCGGGCCCTTCCAGAAGGACGCCGTCTCGTTGTCGAAGATGTTGACGTTGACCATCCATTCCAGTTCGGTCATCGCGTCGCGGGTCTTGTTGGAGTTGGCGCCGCCGCAGGCGGGGTTCTGACCCCAGGCGAAGAAACCGTCAAACGTGCCCTTGCTCATCTCTTCGAACAGATTCAGCCAGGAGTAGTTCTTTCCGTCATCGCACTTGGGCAGGTAGTCGTAGGCCTTGTTCGGGTCGGCGGACGGGTACATGGATTTGATGAAGCTGTTCATGTACTTGGGGTAGTTTTGCCACCAGGCTGCGGACATGGGGTCTTTGGCTCCCGTCAGGTGCGGGGCCGACTTCTTGGCGTTGTAGGTCTCCAGGGTGTCCAAGGAGGCCGTGGGAATGCCAAGGTAGCCGGGCAGGATATGCCACAGCAGACAGTGGTCCGTGGAACCCTGCACATTGGACTCGCCGCGCAGGGCGTTGACGCCGCCGCCGGCCACGCCGATGTTGCCTAGCAGCAGCTGGATCATGGCCATGGAGCGGATGTTCTGTACGCCCACGGTGTGTTGGGTCCAGCCCATGGCGTACATGATGGTGGCGGACTTGTCGGCTTTGCCCGATGCCGTATAGGCCTTGTAGACCTTGAGGATGTCTTCCTTGGGGGTGCCGGTGATCCGTTCGACCCTATCCAGGGCGTACCGGCTGAAGTGTTTCTTCAGCAGCTGGTACACGCAGCGGGGATGTGTGAGGGTTGGGTCCTTTTTGGGGATGCCCTCGGACTCGTACTCAAAGGCCCACTGGGACTTGTCGTACTTGTGGGTCTTGGGATCATAGCCCGAGAACAGTCCGTCATTGAACTTGAACTTCTTGGAAACGATGAACGAGGAGTTGGTGTAGTTGACTACATATTCCTTGAAGATCAGATCGTTGTCCAGGATGTACTTGATCATTCCCCCCAGGAACCCGATGTCCGAGCCCGAACGGATGGGGGCGTAGATATCGGCCTTGGCGGAGGTCCTGGTGAATCTCGGGTCAACGTGGATCACCGTTGCGCCGTTGTCCCGCGCGCGCAGGACCCACTTGAAGGAAATAGGATGGTTTTCGGCAGCGTTGCTGCCCATGATCAAAATGCAATCACTGTTCTTGATGTCGATCCAGTGGTTGGTCATCGCACCGCGTCCGAACGACTCTGCCAGAGCCGCTACAGTTGCGCTGTGTCAAATACGAGCCTGGTGCTCGATGTACACCAGGCCGAGAGATCTGAGCATGCTTTGGTAGGCCCAGCATTCCTCGTTATCGAGCGCCGCCGAACCAACGGACGCAATGCCGTCGCAGCGGTTGACCATCTGCCCCTTGGCGTTCTTGAGGGTGAAGGACTTGTCGCGGGTCTCCTTGACACGCTTGGCGATGCGTTCCAAAGCCCAGTCCCAGTCCTTGACTTCCCACTCTTCGCTGTAGGGTGCCCGGTACAGGACGTTCTTGATGCGACGCTTGTTTTCGGCGAGTTGCCAGATGGACGCGCCCTTGGCGCACAGTGCGCCTTCGTTGATGGGATGATCGGGGTTCCCTTCGACGTTGATGGCGCGCAGGCTGGCCTTGTCCGTGTGGACAATCAGACCACAGCCGACGGCACAGTAACAGCAGACCGAGGTGGTTTGCTTGGCCCAGCGGGTTTTGAGCAGCTGAGCCCTGGCGACGGTGGGGGTCAGGCTGATGCCCAGGCCACCGAATGCCGCGGCGGTGCCTGCCGCGGCGGAGAGCTTGAGAAATCCTCTACGACAAAGTTTCATGCCGCGTCTCCTTGAGTTGAATGTAGGCGGTCAGCGACCGCGGATTTCGCGTGACAGGGCCAGAAGTAGCCGGAATCCGGCCAATCCTGGAACCTGGGGACGTCCCACCATTGTACAGTTCCCCTCGCTGAAGCGGAGCTGTTTGAGGGCCATGCCTTGTGCCCTCAGGATCACCGGTGAGAGATCCATGCCCAGCCCGGCAAAGGGAAGTGCGGGTAGAACCGCTGCCTGGGACAAATCGCCCTCCTGTGGTTTGCGCGGCTGATTAGCCGCAGGTTCTTGACATCTATTGATTCTATATAAAATCGGGAAGCCTGATACAAAAATACTTTACCTGCTCATGTTCTTGCACACACAAAAAATAATCATTGCAGGCCTGTCTTTATGGAAATAAAAAATGAACGCTAACTAATTGAGAATGTTGTATTATGCTTTTTTAGGCAGGATAGATTGAATGCAGACGGGATTGGGAAGGGGGGTAAGTAGACTTAGTTAATCTTTGGCACTTAAGCGGAAGCAGGGATCAGGAAAGTTCGGGAACGAAATCCGAGAGATGGTCGGCAAGCACGGACATAAGGTCCTTGTTGCGGGAGTTGTAGCGGAATTCCAATTCCTTGAGATACAAGGGGAATCTCTGTGGAGTGACGCCGTGGAACTTGGCCAGGCGTGAGGACACGAAACGCCAGAAGCCCTGGTCGTCCTGGTCGATGGAGACGCTGTCCCCACCTTTGATGTAGTCGGCGGAAGGGTGATTGCCCGCGCAGCAGATCAGGGTGTCGTAGCGCTGATAGCGGTCGGTGTAGACCACGTTGCCCACGCGCACGGTGGCCAGCTGGAAGTTCAGCTTGAAGTGCAGGATGGTCTCGATGTCGAATCCGGGGATCAGGTCGACGAAGACCCATTCCTTGCGGTCCATGATGCCGAAAACCGGGGTCTGGACGATGTGGCTTTTGGCCTGGGGTTCGTTCTTGAGCATCCTGCCGGTCAGGGACAGGCCCAGCGCCGAGTCGGGTCCGAGAAGCTGGCGGGCGTCCAAGGCATGGGCCAGGATGGCGAAGCGGATGGTGTTCATGGCCTTGTAGGCCGTGTTGTAGGATAGCCCAAGGTCTTTGCTGGTCTGACGGGCCGTGGTCTCTTTGGCGAACAGGTTCAGCACTCGAACCCAGTCCTGGGCGGTGAGATTGCAGTTGTTGATCCAGCGGCCGGTGAAATCGTGGTAAGTGTAGCGGCAGCGGGCGCAACGGCGGCGACCGCTGTTCAGATGGTAGTTCTTGCGGCTTTTGCAACGCGGGCAGTAACGCTGGTGGTTGCTCCAGCAGTGCTTGAGCAGCCAGCGCCTGGCCGTGGCTTCGCTTTCCACGATGGAGTCGAAGTCTTCGGGTTCGCTGGGCTGGTCCCTGAACACGTTAGCCTCCAATGGACGACATCACCTTGTTGCAGACCTGATTGTCGATCTTGCGGCGAAGCAGTTCATGACCGATGGGCTTGTTTATGGTCGCCAGTTGCATGACTCTGAGTGCGGCTTCGGCCCCGAGTTTCGGGTGGCGCAGCACCTTGCGCAGGTTGAACTCCTTGTCGGAGAACAGACAGGTCCGAAGCTTGCCGTCGGAGGTGATGCGCAGTCGGTTGCAGGTGTCGCAAAAATGGTTGGTCAGCGGGGAGATGAGCCCGATGCGCCCCAGCCCATTCCGGATGGTGAACATTCGGGCCGGGCCGTCGGTATCGTGGGCACGGTCCAGCGGTTCGAGTTGGGCGTACTGTTGGGCGTCTTCAAGGATCTGCGCAGACTTCCAGGTGCTGCTGCCCTTCCAGCGCGTGGCGCAGCCGATGGGCATGAACTCGATGAAGCGCACGTCCACCGGGTGGGTGCGTGCGAAGTCGAGGAACGCAGGCAGTTCGTCGTCGTTGACGCCGTGTACGGCCACCACGTTGATCTTGACCTTCAGGCCGTAGTGCAGGCAGTCGTCGATGCCCTGGCGGACGCGATGGAACATGTCCCGCCCGGTGATCTCTTGGAATTTTACGGGGTCCATGGTGTCCAAGGAGATGTTCACGCGTTTGATGCCCAGGTGCTTCAGGGCCGGGACCTTGCCAGCCAGCAGGGTGCCGTTGGTGGTGATGCGCACGTCCAGGCCGGGGCACTCCTCGCGCAGCATGCCTAAGAACGCCAGAAAATCACGCCGGACAAACGGCTCACCGCCCGTGAGGCGGAGTTTTTCCACCTTCATCTGCTGTGCTGTCTTGGCCAGGGAGAGCATCTCCTCGTAAGTCAGTATATGCTCATGGGGGATGCTCTGGAGCCCTTCGCAGGAGCGGCAGTAGAAACAGCTCAGGTTGCAGCGGTCCGTGACCGACAATCTCATATAGCGCACAACACGTCCGTGGGCGTCAACAATCATTGGGTTTTCTCCGAGGCGTGGCCTTGTCTGAGCAGCGCCTTGACTGTGGCGTTCAGTTCGGCAAAGGGTGCCGGGCCGTCATGATTTTGGGCGAGGCTTCCGTCCAGGTCAAAGATCAACGTTTTGGGGATGGCCTCGATGTTCATGTCTTTCATTATCTTCGAATCGCCGATTCTCACCGGATAGGGGAATCTCTGTGCATTGACGAACTCTGCATACATCTCGTTGTCGAAGTCCAGGGATACTCCCAAAAGGAGCAATTTGCTCGCCGGAAATTGGGCCCGCAACTTGGCCATGGCGGGAAATTCGCGGCGGCAGGGGCCGCACCAGGAGGCCCAGAAATTGATGACCACCACCCGTCCGCGTTCCTTGGCGACGAGTGTCATGAGGTCTTTGGCGCTCAAGGGGCGATCATCGCCACTGGCGTGGGCGGGGAGGATGAAGAGCAGGACCAGCATTACGGCCAGGCCCGTGTGAGACACCTTGTTTCGTGAAATCATATTTAAGCCGTTTCTCGTCCTTCAACCCGCCTGAGCATGGCAAGATCAGCGGGAAAATTAATGTTAAAAAATGGGCTGGCTTCGTGCTGCGAATAGGGCACATGATGGCGCACCGTCGGGTGCAGCGCTGCCGAGAGCTTGTACAATCCCTTGCTGCCCGCCTCACGCAGCAAGGGGGCGGCCTGGGGTTCGTAGATCGAGACCAGGGACTCGATCCAGCCGGTTTCCTGCTGCAGGAACGTCGTGATGACTGCTGAATCTGGACGTTGTGAACGGGCGGTCACCAGTCTGGCCACGGTACCCTCGTCCAGCATGGGCAGGTCACAGGCCAGCACGAGCAGCGGCCTGTTCAGCCGCGTCAGACCTGTGAGAATGCCTCCCAGCGGCCCCCTGCCGGGCTCGTCATCAAGCATCCAGGGCAGGTCGATGCCCATGGTGCGAGGGTCGCGGCCTGAGACATAGATCTCGGCGCAGAATTTCGAGGCCAAAGCCACGGTGCGCGTCAGCAGGGTCTCGCCGGAATAGGGCAGTACCACCTTGTCGAGGCCCAGGCGGGTGCTTTTTCCCCCGGCAAGGATGAATCCGGTCAGACCTGTGCTCATGGGGCCTCCTCGAGATCCTGGATGCGGCCTGCAGGATCGTTGAACACGGTGAAGCGTCCTGTGCGGGCGAAACCGACCATCGTCATGCTCGCGGCCCTGGCCGTTTCAAGGCCCGCGGTGGTCACCGCTGCCCGGCTGATGACTATGCCGAAGCCCGCCCTGGCGATCTTGTCCGTCAGCGAGGCCGTGGCCCGGGCGGAGATGAACAGGGCTAGCTCCTCGGGGATTTCTCCCGCGGCCAACATGCGCGCGGCCATGCGGTCGATGCAGTTGTGGCGGCCGATGTCCTCCACCGTATCGATGAATCGCTTGCGCTGGGGGCAGTACACGGCCATGCGGTGGAAGCAGCCCGTGGCATCCCAGCGTCCATCGCCTGTCACGAAGTCCTCCATGCTGGACAGGATTTCCTGGGCCTCCAGGGGGCGCTGTTGCGCTGCGGCCCTTGGTTTGGGCGCGTCCTGAGGGGTCAGGTGAAACTCGTGGTCAGTGGCCTGCTGCAGGACGGGCACCTGCCCGGGAAGGCAGAGTTCGATCAGGGCGTGGCCCAGGGCAAGGTCCGTCAGGTCCGAGGGATAAGCCCACAGCAGAATGGGTTCCGAGGCGGGCCAGAGCAGACTGATGCGGACCTCCGGGGTGACGGTGTCGGTGAAATCGCGCCAGGAACCGCCTTCGAACCGGCGGCACTGGGCCTGGGCCAGACCGACGTCGGCCAGGGAGGAGTCTTGTTGCTCGGGCATGCGTCCCCCTAAAAGCCGAGGCCGGACAAGGTTGGCCGGAGATAGCCTTCGTTTCCAGCCAGGATGTCCAGGCTCAGGGATTCGAGATCGTCGATCAACGGCAGGGCCGTCTTGTCCCGCTCACGGAAATCTGTTGATTTGATGTACATTTTGCAGGATTCGCAGACTTCGACCCGGTATCCGGCCTCGTCTTCGGAATTGAAATAGGCCAACTTCTTGGGGTCGGTCTCGCCGCAGAAGGCGCAGGCCAGCCGGGGGATGCGGTAGCTGGTGGAACAGAACGAGCAGATCACGTAGCGGTAGCCTTGTTTCTCGCGCAGTTCACCGATCAGCGGCAGGCTGGCGCAGATTGGGCAATGGGCATGCGACCAGATCATGTCTGTGTCATGGTGTTTGCTCAAGAGTGCGGCGGCGGCGCTGATGGACGGAGACATGCTGGCCTGCACGAGAAAGGGCAGGGCGCGCGGCGCTTCGGGTGTGCGCTCGGCCATGGCCTCATAGTATGCATCGTCGCCGCTCAGGTGGGCGGCAAAGGCCGTATCCAGGTCGAGCTCGCCGCTGACCAGGGCTTGTTCAATGGTTTTCCCTGCCTTGCACAGACCGTCGTCCCGGTCGGTGAGCATCTTCAGAAATTCCCGGAACAGGCTCTTTGCCTGTAAGCTGTCATAGGGAGACTGTTCCCTTTCGATGAGGGGAGCGCCCTGGATATGCAGTTCTTTCGGGGCAAGCTGGGCTTCGCCGAGGGTGCTGACCTTGGCCTCGCCCCGGGCCACAAGCTGGCGGCGAAAGACTGCGTCCACCAGATCCAGTAACTCGGTCGGGATGTCCCCACGGGTTCTCAACGATTCGATCCGCTTGGTGAGCTTCTTGATTTCCAGGTCTGCTGAATACGACATGTGGTTTCCTCTGGTTGCGGTGGGACGACGTGGGCCCATCCTACACCTTTTGGAATACCAAGGAAAACAGAGTCTATCGTTTTATAATTACTTGATAAAAACAATTTTTTCAGCTGGGTTATTGAGAAATGTTTGTGCCAAAGCTTGAGTATATGCGCTGAGGTGGACAGCAGACGGTGAAAGGCCTAATTGTCGGTCATGGTTAGTTTGTGGTATTCATGGTCATAATGGGTATTGAGTTTTATTCTTTAAGGAGGAATACCGTGAAAAAAATGCTTCAAGCGATGGCTGCGGCCCTGGCTTTGGTCGTGATGCTGGCCACTGCGGGTCTGGCCAATGATGTGCTGATGATGGCCACCACCACCAGCACCGACAATACCGGTCTGTTGGATGAGTTGGCTCCCTTGTTCACCAAGGATACCGGCATCGAGCTTCGCTGGACCGCCGTCGGCACAGGCAAGGCTCTGGCCATGGGCCGTAACTGTGATGTGGACGTGTTGCTGGTCCACGCCCCGGCCTCTGAGAAGAAGGAGGTGGACGAGGGTTACGCCGTGGACCGGACCCAGCTGATGTACAATGATTTCGTGATCATCGGTCCCGAGACCGACCCCGCCGGAGTCAAAGGCATGAGCCTGAGCGACGCCATGAAGACCTTTGCCGCCAAAGAGGCCGTGTTCTGTAGCCGTGGCGACAATTCCGGCACCCACAAGAAGGAGCTTTCCCTGTGGAAGGCCGCTGATATGGTTGTGCCCGAAAAGCAGGCCTGGTACGTCCAGACCGGGCAGGGCATGATTGCCACCATCCGTGTGGCGTCCGAGAAGGGCGGCTACACCATGACCGACCGCGGTACCTACATTAAGTATGAGGCCGACGAGGCGGGCAAGCCCGCACTGAAGGTTTTGGTGGAGGGCGATAAGGGGCTGTTCAATCAGTACAGCGCCATGGCCGTGAACCCCGGCAAATGCCCCAAGGCCAAGTACGAACTGGCAAAGAAGTTCATCGACTGGATGGCTTCGGCCAAGGCGCAGAAGGCTGTTGCCGACTTCCGTCTGATGGGCAAGCAGCTGTTCACGCCCAACGCCGGCCAATAGAATCAGGGCTTCGATTCCATCGGAGCCGGTATGCTTGAAAAGTTGGGGGCGCGTCGCGCCCCCCTTATCATTGAGGGCCTATGGATTATCTGCTCGACGGGCTGTTGCAGGCGTTTGTGCTGCTGTTCACCGGGAACGAGGAGACGTACTCCGCCGTGTCCGTCACGGTCATGGTCTCGTCCCTGTCCATCGTCTGTTGCCTGGGCATCGGGGCTCCGCTGGGGTTCCTCTTGGGGCACTCGGAATTCCCGGGGCGTAAGGCTTTGCGGATGCTCACGGATACGATGTTGTCCTTCCCCACGGTGGTCATCGGGCTGCTGGTCTATGCCATGTTGTCCAGCAAGGGGCCGCTGGGTGGGCTGGGGCTGCTGTTCACCATCCCGGGCATCGCCGTGGGCCAGACCCTGTTGGGTCTGCCCATTGTCATTGCCATGACCGCCTCGGCCGTGGAGAACATGGACGCCCGCCTGAAGCCGACTCTACGTACCTTGGGGGCCTCTCCGCGCCAGGTTCTGCTGACCACGCTCTGGGAGGCGAGATTCCACATGGCCCTGGCCGCGGTGGCGGCCTATGGGCGCATCGTGTCCGAGATCGGCATCTCGATGATGGTCGGCGGCAACATCAAGTGGCACACCCGGACCATCACCACGGCCATTGCCCTGGAAACGGGCAAGGGGCAGTTCGCCATGGGCATAGCCCTGGGACTGGTGCTGCTGCTCGTCGCCTTTATCGTGAATCTGTCCGTTGTGGGCTTGAGAAGGATGGCCGAACGATGAGCATGCCGTTGTACCAATTGCGGGATGTGATCCAGGAGTACGGCGGCAGGGAGGTTCTCTGCGTGCCGGAACTGGATCTGCCGGTGGGCCGGATCACCGGTCTGGCCGGGCCCAATGGCAGCGGCAAGAGTACCCTGATGCGTTTGCTGGCCTTTCTGGAGATCCCGTTGCGAGGTGTTGTGAGATTTGCCGGAAACGGGAATGCCGGTTCTGACTGTGGTGTGCGTCGCGAGGTGTCCCTGCTGACGCAGGAGCCGTACCTGCTTAAGCGCTCGGTGGCCGCCAACGTGGCCTATGGGCTCAAGGTCCGGGGCCATGGCCCAAGCAAGGAGCGGGTGGGACATGTCTTGGAGATGGTGGGGCTGGACCCGAAACTCTTCATGCACAGGGCCTGGTACGAACTCTCCGGCGGCGAGGCCCAACGGGTGGTCCTGGCGGCGCGTCTTGTGCTGCAGCCCAAGGTGCTTCTGCTGGACGAACCCACGGCCAGTCTTGATGAAGTCAGTGTGGAACGCATTCATCATGCGGCCATGGCGGCCCGGGAACAGTGGGGCACGACCCTGGTGGTGGTCAGTCACGACATGGGCTGGCTGCGCAATATGTGCGACGAGATCATCCACCTGCGCGGAGGGCGGATCCAGCAGCCTTCCTGATCATCTCCCCCGCTTCTTCAAAGGTTTGATTTGAAGCCAAAGGGCGGGCGAGGGTCTGTTGTTCGTTCACGTGCGTTCAGGTTCGTTTTGGTCTTTTGTGGTAAGAATGAAATGACTGCTTAGAATGGCTGATTGTAGTTCAACTTGACCCTGGCTGATGCACGAAGAAGGTTGGATTGAATCTACTGCACACCAGCATTGGGGGATGAGGAGCTTGCGGCGGTTGCAGTGCTGACCCTGGGGCGGTGCGTAGGGGTGGGTGTCGCTTGGGTGCAAGAATAAAAAGAGAGGCCTGACCCGGTGTCGCGGACGGGCCAGACCTCTAACTGTGTGTGAAACCGCCAGAGTGCTGAGGGGGAATGACCTGGCAGTCATTATTACTTTAGAACGGGAAAAATATTTGTCAATACTTAAAATATACATTGAGATTTTGGCTAGTTGCATGGCCATGCAGTCGCCATGGTGCAGGGGTGCTGTGGATAGGGCTTCATGAATTCAAAAAACTGCGTTGTAGATTTCGGATAAAATATGCACAGGGAGTTCCTTGGACTTGATGTTTTTCGGGCATGGTGCTTGACCTGAGGGGGGAACTCTGGTCCTCAATGGCAAGCAATTTTGCACGGACGACTCCTGGAGTAGATGATGATCGCAGTAAGCATCGTTGGATTCAAGGATACAGGCAAGACGACCCTGGCTCTGGCCTTGGGCGAGGAACTGAAAGGCCGCGGAATATCCGTCGCTGCGGTGAAGTTCACGCATCACGAGGGTGTGGACACCGAGGGCACGGACACGGACCGGCTGCGCAAGGTCTATGGCAGCGCGGCCCTGCTGGCTCCGGACGGCGCTGCGGTGTTCTGGGAAGGCAGGCGTCACCTGCCCGATCTCTTGCCGTTGCTGGATGCCGATGTGGTCATCGTGGAGGGTGGCAAGAGCCTGGGCTGGCTGCCCCGCATCCTGCTGTTGCGCTCCGTCGCTGATGCAGGGAGTCTGGGCGACGACTTGGCCCTGGCGAGCTATGGCGAGGTGGCGGGTTACGGCATGGACCATGTCCGCGACGTTTCGGCTCTGGCAGATCTGGTGCTGGATAAGGGCTTTGCCCTGGCCGGTTTGGATTGCGGGGCCTGTGGTCGTCCCGATTGCGTCTCCCTGGCGCGGGATATCGTGGCGGGCAAGGCTTTGCCCGAGGACTGCCAGTCCCAGTTCTCCGGAGTGGAGGTCACGGTGGGTGGGCAGACCATCGCCATGAACCCCTTTGTGCAGCGCGTTTTTTCGGCCTCGGTGGTGGGCATGCTCAAGGAGTTCAAGGGCTATGCGCCCGGAGCCATCGAGATCAAGCTCCAGGGGAAATAGTTGCGGGCCTGACTGCGTCGTTGCCGATGGGGATTGATTTCAGGAGACCAGTGCGTTGTGCTGGTCTCTTTTGCGTCCAGCAAAAGGAAGAGGGTGGTGGGCGTGGTGAAGGGGGCCCAGTGGTAATTTATACTGCTCCCCATATGACACGGCCTTGTCATAACGGAGAATCCGTTGCTGATTGAGCATCAGGGAGGTCAGATCAATTGTCCTGTGATGGAACGTGAAAATGACTCCTCTTTGGGAGCTCTTTTCATTTATCCATAACTTGAGACACTTGCTTAAACGATGACCTGTTCTCTTTCCTTATTGAAATGAGTTCCGCCATAATGCTGATGGCTATCTCTTCCGGTGTGTCAGCACCGATGGACAGTCCGATGGGGCAATGGACTCGGTCCAAGTCCTGTGGCCTGAACCCGTCGCAGAGGAGAGACTCGTATACCGCCTTTTTCTTTTTCGTGCTTCCGATCATACCCACATACCCGGCGCTTGTTTTCAGTGCTTGGGCCAGAACATCTTTGTCATGCAGATGGCCGCGAGTCATGATGACAACGTAGTCTTCTGGGCCGAGACTTTCGGGGAGGCATTCCTTGAGGCTGTCCGCCACAGTGATTTCGGCTGCGTTGGGGAAACGATCGGCATTGGCAAAGTCGGTGCGGTCATCAACGACTTTGACTCGGAATCCGGTGGAGGCAGCCAGTGGTGCCGTTGCTTGCGCCACATGTCCTGCACCGATGAAATGGATGGTTTTCGGTATGATAAGCGGCTCTACAAAGAGAGATCCGTCATCGGTAGGGAAGACAACTGGCGCGTGCAGTGATTTCAATGTGTCGTTGTCGGCAGGCTGAACCTCTCTTCGGAGAACTTCGCCATTAGCTGCCAGTGTGGTGGTCAGTTGGTGTTTGTCACTCGATCTGTATCGTTTGATGACCTCCTGAACGAGGTTGATCGTTTCCTTGCTCGGGAGGAGGGAGTCGAGCAGCACGGTCATGTTGCCTCCACAGACCATGCCAAGGGAGGCTGCATCATTGGCGGTGAGGTCGAAGGTTCGAATCTCTGATGTGCCTGGTTTCATTAGTTTTGCTGCGATGTGACTTTCGTTTTCCACGGAGCCGCCACCGATGGTGCCTTTCATGGAACCGTCCTTGAAAACGGCCATGGTTGCGCCGGCGGCGCGTGGTGTGGATCCGGCACTTTTCATGACGGACACTCGAACGACTGGTTGGCCCTGTTCAAGTCGTATCAGAATCGCAGCAAACACATCGCGCATTCTAGACTCCCTTGCCAAAGCCGCAAACAGGGTACCGGCAGTCATCGCATCCTTCGCAAAATCCGCCGTGCCCCAGATTGATGATGTCTTCGCGGGTCACATCCTTGCCCGCCAGAATCCTCGGTATGATCAAATCGAAAATGCTTGCCCGGTAGTACATGACACAACCTGGCAGGCCGACAATTGGAACTCCATCGATCTTTGCCAGCATGAACATGGCACCGGGGAATGTAGGAGCTCCGTATGTCACGACCTCTGCACCAGTCATGCGAATGGATGCCGGGGTTTGATCATCCGGGTCTACGGACATGCCTCCGGTGACAACTATAAAATCTGCGCCTTCTTCCAGAAAATCCTGAATGGCTTTTACTGTCATCGTCGGCTCGTCCGAGACGAGCTTCTGACCTATCGTTGTGGAACCGTATTCTTTGAACTTGTTGCGGACGACCGGGCCGAATTTGTCCTTGATGCGGCCACTGAAAACTTCGCTGCCTGTGGTGACAATCCCAACGCGGCAAGGTTTGAGCGGGCGAACTTGAATGAGCGGTGAGTTTTCCCGAAGTATGGCTTCGGCCTCGGCTACAATCTCTTCCGGTACCACCAGCGGGATGACACGGGTTCCGGCCATGGCGCGGCCTGTTTTGACCAACTGGTTGGTGTGGATCGTACCAAAGATGACATCCTTGACCGAGTTGAGCTTGAATAAGGTGTCGGTATTGATGTCGAGTAGGCCGTCAGTGGTGGCGCGCAGGGTTATCTTGCCCTCAACAGGAGTGCTGAGTTCAATGCCGGGGCCTATTGCTGCCTTGGCTATGCGATAAGCAGCGTCGTCTTCGTGGACGTATCCGTCATCGGGGCTGAACACATAGAGGTGCTCCTTGCCTATGTCCAACAGGGCGGGGATGTCCGCCTTAGTGACAACGTGGCCTCTGCGGAAAGCAGGCCCTTTGGCTTCGCCGGGGATGATGCGGGTGATGTCATGACATAAGATCGTACCTACGGCATTTTCGACGTGCATGGTTTTCATTGTGACCTCTATGTCTTGCGATTGAAAAAGTTTGGTCTACTGATCGCGCGGAGTGCAGGCGGCGGAGTCATATTCCACCCAACCTGTTTGCCGGTATTCCTTGAGGAAAGACGCTACCCCGATCCAGATCACGACAAGCACTGGTAGCCCCACCACGATGGATGCGGTTTGCAGTACCGAGAGTGGTCCGTCGATGAGCATGATGCCCGTGGGCACCAATCCGAGTGAGAGAGCCCAGAACAGACGGTTCCAGCGGGCGGGTTCATCGTCGGGTGTCAGTTTGCGCGTCGTGGTGGCAGCCAGTGCAAAGGAGACCGCATCAAAGGTCGTGGCCATGGAGATGGCGGTGACCGCGCCGAACACCACCTTATAGAAGGATGCCATGGGCATGAAATCTGCGATGGCCATGATGGCAGTGGCGCCCTTGACGGTCTTGACCAGAGTCACCACATCAAGCTGGCCTGTGAGCTGGAGGTGCAGGCCGAAGTTGCCGAACACGAGGTAGAAACAGCCGCAGCCGAGTGAGGCGACGATGACCGGACCGAGCACAACTTCGCGCACGGTGCGGCCTCGTGATATCTTGGCGATGAAAAGGGACATGAAGGGGGCATATGCCACGAACCATGCGTAGTAGAAGACGGTCCAGTCTTTGGTGAAGCCGGACGAATTCATGGGGTCCATCCATGTGGCCATGGTGATCAGTTCGGAGACCATGAGTCCTAGTGAGGTAATTGCCATGTCGGTGAGAAACAGAGTCGGTCCGGTGATGAAGACGAACAGCAACAGGCCCATGGCGATCAAGACGTTGAAGTTCGAGAGGTTACTGAGTCCTTTTTTCAGACCGAGACTTGAAGATATGCAGAAGATGACGGTGACGCAGAGGAGTGTGCCAAACTCAAGCCAGAACGAGTGCTCAACGCCTGTCACGGAAGAAATGGATGCGGCAACGATGGGGATGCCGAGGCCAAGCGCTGTGGCTGAGCCGGCCACGAGGCCGGTCATGAATAGTATATCAATGATCTTTCCGGGCCAGCGGTTCACAGAGTCGCCGAGCAGGCCGGTGCATCCTTGCGAGATGTTCAGGATGGGGATTCTTTTAACATAATAACTGTAGCCGATGGGGACGGCCAGAGTTGCGTAGATGGCCCAGCATATGGGACCCCAATGGAACATGCCGTATGCCGCGCCCCATTCGGCGGCCTTCAGGGAGCCTGCGGGTTCTCCGTGCATGGGGTAGGCCATGTAATATGCCCAATCTATGGAGCCGCCGAACATGATGCCTGCGCCTACGCCTGCACAGAACAGCATGCCGATCCATGAAAAGGTCGAGTACTCCACTGTCTCGCCGAGGCGTTTGTGGCTGAATGGTCCGAAGGCGAACCACATGAGCAGGACGAAGGACCCCATGCCCGTGAGCATATAGAGCCATCCCATTTCCACGGTGACAAAGGTGAAGAGCGAATTGATGACCCGTTCACTCGCCTCCGGGGCCATGAGGAGCGGGACGCACGCGGCTAGGATGATGGATAGGGCACCGAAGAAACAGACAGCACACACACCGCCGTTATCGGGTGGGCATGTGGAGCGCGGTGTCAGTGGGGTCTTTTCTTCTTTGGGCATGGCTGCTTCCTCACTTTTGGAACGGATGAGACAATGAGAGTCGCGATCTGACAGAATAATGCATGGGGTCGGGAGTGTGATTGATTCGATTCAAATGCTGCTGTTGAACACTTCCTGTGAACCACTTGCAAGGGAGTAAATGTTGCTTGTCGTTCAAAATGGATTCAAATTCATCGATCCAGTCTCTGCTGCCGGGGATGTCGCTTTTGTTGAGTAGGATGACCTGTTCGCTATCTGGAGGACTTCCCTTGAACAGTCCGTTCGGGGCTGTGGCGATGTGGATCATATCAGCCGGAGTGACCAGTTCGCCTGGTGCTAATCCAGTGATTCTGGAAAAGATCTCGTGCCGATGCACGTTGGCTTCCGTCAGCGGGCGGTATACGGCATCCAGTCCCATGACACCGATGCATATGTCTGCAGCGAAGGGTATGACCGGTTCGTGTTTGGCCGGGGCCTTGAGAGGTTTATGGGCGGCGCCGTCGGCTTCCACCAAAATGGAGTCTGCCATGCCCGACTCATGCAGCTGTGTGATTATATCCGTATCCAGACCGATCATTTTTCCGGTCTGGGTGTCGAATGTGCGTGCAATGAGGATACGCGAATGCTTGTTCAGGGCGCGATAGACGCGATCCGGAAAATCAGGGCCTTGTTCTTGAAGTACAGTACATACGTCATGGAGCGGGAGAATCTTTGTTGTCGTGGTGATGATGACTTTTTTTTGTTCGAGCAGCCTCTGCTGTGCAATCCACCCGATGAGGGAGGTTTTTCCTCCCGCTCCGATGACGGCGATGAGCCGGTGTTCCGGCGAGATGATGGAGGCTGGGCCTGACAAGATCGCGGTCCTGGTCATGCGTGCGCCACGCTGAAAATGTGTGCTGAAATCGCTTCCAGTACGCCGCCGCCGACGGCTAACGCCTTATCCGAGACTTCGCCGCAATAGGAGATGGAACCTCGCGGGTCCACATCGCCAAGCTTGGTTCGCTTGTTCACGTGAGTGCCACTTTGCAGCAATCCTCGGACGATGCCGGAGAGCTTTGCGATGACCGGTGTTTCGTCAACATGCCCCAGTTCTTCACCTTCGGAAATGGTGTCGCCGATTGTGAACATGGTGGTAAATATTCCCGCATTTTCAGCCCAATTGACCCGCTCGATGGCGAAACCGTTGATTGTGCCAGGGATGCCGGTATTGGGGAGAGCAGCGCCTTGGGTGATGACCCTGCCCAGAGAGTGACCCCGCATGGTTTCAATCACCATATGTACGTCTTCGCTGGCGGTGAATCCTGGCCCAAGACCGATGACAAGCGGGGCCTGAGAGCTGTACGTGCCCAGGTTGCGCTTGGCAATGATGGCGTCCACGAGGACATCCGGGTTGAGTCGGGGCAGAGTGGCGGCGTCGGGGTCCACCAGGACGGGGATGAAGTCCGCAGCCCAGGTCTCTTTTACCAGGTTTGTGGAGGCGATGTGTTTTGCAGTTACTCCCTCTACGGTCATCCGCTCGTGGGTCACGCATTCGGAGAAAGCCACGGTGCGGCGGACGGCCAGTGGGTTGGCAGTTTCCAGCATAACTATCTTGCGTAACTCAGCCCGGTAGAGGCGGAGTGCCACTCCGGTGGCGAGGTCGCCTGCTCCGCGCATGACGATGACAGGGGATTGAACGTTCATGGTAACCCTCAGGCTGTCTTGGTTTCGTATTTATCCAGAAGCCACTGGTATTGGTGCTCGGTATCCACATCAATGAACGGACCGATTTCGTGGATGCGAACCAGCCGCAGGGCAAGGCCGGGCGATGCCAGCAGCGGACGAGCCCCCGTGTCTCCTTTCAACTCGAAGACCCTATGAAACCAGGTGGCGGGAATGGTGATTGGGTTGCCACGCATACCTTCTTGAATTGGAGCGACCCAGCATTCAGGTTGTTGTGCAAAGGCCCCTACGAGCAGGTCGATGGTGGTCGGCGTGATAAGCGGTTGGTCGCCGAGCAGGACCATGCACCCCGCAGCGTGATCTGGAATGCTTCGTAGGCCGGCCTGCAATGACTCGGCTTGGCCCAGGTCGCGTTGGGTGCTGATGACTACGTTGCAACCGGTTAGATTTACGACTTTTTCAAGATCGGAGTCTTTGGGCAGGACCACGGTTACATCGCTCAGGCTAGAGCGACGTGCCGCGTTTACGACATGTTGGAGCAAGGGCATTCCCCTGAAGGGCAGGGATAATTTATCCCTGCCCATTCGGGAGGCTTGCCCGGCAGCGAGAATGATGCCGGAGACGTTGATTTGTGTCTGTTTCATGTCGATCATCCTTGGTGATGGTCTACTTGATGCAATCCATGAGCGTGTCGGCGATGATGGTTTTTGCCATCTGAACCTTGAATCCGTTCTGGAACAGGGGTTTGGCGTCGGCCACGGCCAATTCGCCAGCCTCCTGTGCCAGTGCCTCGGTCAGTTTCTTGCCCATGAGTGCCTCTTCGGTTGCTTCACAACGCCGGGGGTTATTGTGCACCCCATTGAGGCAGACGCGGGCAGAGGTGATCGTGTCGTCAACGATGGCAAGGGACGCAGCGCAGTTGACCAGAGCGAAGTCGATGGACTGGCGGAAGGCTATTTTGCGAAACGCACTGGTTGGACCTGCTTCCGGTTTGGGGACGATGATTTCAGTGACGATCTCGTCGCGGTCCAGCACCGTTGACTGCGCGCCCATCTCTGCGGAGAAGAACTGGTCAATGGGGATATCGCGCTTGGTGGTCTTGATGGTGGCGTTCAGGGCGACAAAAGACGGAGCTGTGTCGCTTGGATTGACGGCGATACATTTGTTCACTGCACCAAATATGGAGTGAAAGCGGTGGTCGCCGGGAACGGCCAGACAGCGCTTGCCGCCCTTGCGCACACAATCGATGCGGCCGCCGATCTTGTCCGGGTAGCGGTAGTACCAGCAACGATTTTCCTGACAGATGTTGCCTGCCACGGTTCCCATGTTCCTCAGCAGGGGAGAACCGGTTCGGCGGGCTGCCTCGGACAGACTTGGCCAAGTGGCCTTGACGCTCTCGGCTTCGGCCAATTCCGTCAGGGTTACGAGTGCGCCGATATGCAACGCACCGTCTTCTTCGCGAATATCTTTCAGTCCGGGGATTGTCTTCAGGTTGACGATCCGCTCGGGGTATTCCATCCACAAGTTGTCTTTCAGGCAACCCATGAGGTCGCTGCCGCCTCCGATGACGTAGGCTGGGCCTCCACCCTCTTGGAGCAGTGAGACTGCCTCTTCAATTGACCTTGCGTCGAAGTGATTAAAACGTTTCATTATTCTTTCCTCCCTCTGGCCTTGATCTTCCCAAGGGCTGTGAGGATCTTTTCCGGGGTGAACGGTGTTTCCAGAATGCGGACGCCGATGGCATTGAAGAGGGCGTTGGAGAATGAGGCCAATGTCGGACAGGCTGCGCCCTCCCCGCAAGCCGTGGCTCCCAGCGGGTGGCTCAAGTCGCCTGGCTTTTCGATGACAAGGGGGGTGACGTCGCAATCCAAGGCTGTGGTGTGGCGATAATCGATCCAGTTGGGTGTCATGAGCCAACCGTTGCGCTTGTCCACGATGCAGTCGTTGGCGAGCATTGCGTTCTCAATACCATGGCGGGCGCCCAGAAGTTGGCCTTCGACGATCTTCGGGTTGAGGGCTTTGCCGACATTCTGGGCCATGATGACTTTGACGTTCGAAATGATGCCGGTTTCGGTATCTACATCCAAGGTGATGAACTGTGCGCCCTTTTCCTTGGGAATGTATATTTGATCCTTTTTTCCGTCCTTGTGTCCGGAGGCGTGCGGTGAATTATGGACATGATATCCCACGACTTCGTGGATGCCTCCATAATGACCTCGTGGGCCAAAAGCTTCGGAGAAGGTCACTTTTTTTTCATGATCGCCAGTGACGTGCACACCATGTTCATCCATGGTTAAGTCTTCAGTGGGAACATTCAACTTGTTGGCAGCCAGCTCAAGGACCTGCTTCTTTGCATCCATGGCCGCTCCGTAAGTGGTCCAACCCTGAATCCAGGTGCCACAGCTTCCGGCGACCAACGTTGCGAAGGGGGTGGAGTCCGTGTCGTGACAGACGATGCCCACTTTTTCATAAGGAAGTCCGAGTACGTCAGCAACGATCTGCGTTTGTACTGTGTGCTGTCCCTGGCCGATGTCGGCGATGGCGCAAACCAGCGCAGCAGTGCCGTCAGGGAAGATCTTGACCATGGCTTCACTGGAGTTCCCCGGTCCGGGACGACCCGCAGCCATGGCGAAGATGGCGACACCCATGCCGCTCCTGATTCGTCCTGTCTTTTCTTTGGGGTGCTGCCAGGTGTTTTTCCAGTCCAGGTGTAAAGTCCCCGTAAATTAGGTCCATTGCCAAGTAGAGACTTCTGCTCCAAACAAGGAACAGGAGTTTCGTATGCGCAAAACAAGATTCACCGAGTTTCAAATCGTTAAGATTCTGAAGGCCGCCGAGGGTGGCCGAGCCGTCACGGACATCTGCCGCGAGCATGGGGTGAGCAGTGCGACCTACTACAAGTGGAAGTCGAAGTATGGCGGCATGGAGGCCTCGGACATCCGGCGAATGAAGGAACTGGAGGCGGAGAACGCCAAGCTCAAGCAGATGTTCGCAGAGTTGAGCCTCGAGAACATGATGCTCAAGGATGTCATCGAAAAAAAACTTTAAGGCCAGCTCAACGGAAAGCACTTGTGCTGCACGCAATCAGTGTGCACGCCACGAGCCTCCGCAAGGCCTGTGCGGCGTTTGGCGTGAGCCGGAGCTACTACGCCTACAACCCGACCCCTCGTGACAACAGCGAGGTCGTGGCCGCACTGTTTGAGCTGGCCGAGAGAAAGCCCACGTGGGGCTTCAGCAAGCTGTTCCGTGTGCTCCGGCGACACGGTCATCCCTGGAACCATAAACGGGTCTGGAGGGTCTACTGCCTGTTGAAGATGAACCTGAAGCGCAAGGGCAAGAAACGTCTGCCCCGCACCGTGCGGAAGATCTTGGCCCAGCCCCTGGCACCGAACTACTGTTGGTCCATCGATTTCATGCGGGACACGCTCTACAGCGGGCGGACGTTCAGGACGTTCAACGCCGTGGACGACTATAACCGCGAGGTTTTGGCCGTGGAGGTGGACACCAGCCTGCCCGCCGGTCGGGTTGTTCGGGTGCTCGACCGCATCGCTGAAGAACGAGGCCACTACCCAGAGAAGCTGAGGATGGATAACGGACCGGAGTTTATCGGCGCGACCATGGCCGCTTGGTCGGAGACACATGGCGTCATTTTGGATTTCATTCAGCCAGGAAGGCCAACTCAAAATTCATACGTGGAGCGCTTCAACAGGACTTACCGTAGTGAAGTGCTGGACCTGTATGTTTTCAACAGCTTGAGCGAAGTGCGCGAAGCAACAGATGTCTTTGTGCGTGAGTATAACGAAGAGCGACCCCATGAGTCCCTTGGAGACATGCCGCCGGTGGAGTTCGCCGCCCGGAGGGCAGTGGGCACCCACTGCCCTCCGGCTACCCCAAAACCTTCAACCCAGAGTCTCTACTTTTGATTGGCCCTAAGAAAGGGGACTTTACACAGGTGCTCTGCGCCTGCGTCCAGGCACTCGCGGATGCCGGAAGAAGAAATGTAGCATGATTTGTAGGTGAGCGGGTCCCATCCTGAATCGACATCGCCTGCCCGCATACAGTTCTTTTTGCGGATTTCAACCGGGTCAATACCCATCTCGTCGGCGGCGATATCCATGGTGGTCTCAACTGCGTATGTACCTTCAGGGACGCCATATCCCTGCCAGCCGTTACAGCAGAACCTGTTTGTATGGACGTAGCGGATCCTGCTGCGCTGGTGTTCGCAGTTATGTGAATAGAGCACTGCTCCGGTCGCAAGCACGGCGTTTTTGGGCGGATATTTGTCGCCTCCGGCACCGCATTCCTGCCAATGGAAGAAATCCATGGTGGTCAGTGTGCCGTCCTTTTTGAAGCCAATCTTTACATCGCCGAGACTTCCTCGGGACCAGCCGCACAGCATTTCCTCTTCACGGGAATAGCTACAGTGCACAGGCTTGTTCAGGTCCAGACTGGCAAGGCTGGCTATCATCAGGTAGTGAGATGCAATGTTGCGGTCCAGTGGGAAAGCGTTTTTGCCACCGAAACTGGAGCCGGTATAGGGCGAGATATAGTTGAGCATGCTTGCGTTGATGCCCAGCGCCTGTGCAAGACATAGTTTTTCATCATGAAGACCTTGCGAGTGGGTGTACACATTGAGCTTGTTACCGTCGTAGTGGGCGGAACAACCACGAGTCTCCATTGCAGGGCTTTTGCAATAGGCGTATTTGAGGCCTTTTTGCTCGATGACCACGTCTGCTTCTGCAAAACCCTTATCAATATCGCCAAAGCCGTTGTAGTCAGCCTGTGTTTTGGTGTTGAAAAGCTTTGTCTCAGGATCTCGATCACTCATGTAGTAGTGGAATTCCCAATCATGGCAGTTGTCCACCCCTTCGAATACCTGGGGGGAATCCGGCTTGATGGCTTCTTCAAGGCTCAGGACAAATTTCTTTTTGTTGTACTCTACCTCGATCAACTTCAGAGCTTCTTCTGCAATGGTCTCATCGGTGGCCACGACTGCGGCTACCAGATCTCCGACATAGTATAGAGTGTCGCGAAATGCCTTGGGATAATTTTTATGGGTCATGACGAGCTTGACGCCAATCATGGCTTCGGCCTTGCTTGTATCGATACTGACAATGTCGGCAGCCGGGTATGGGCTGCGCAAAATACGAGTTTGCAGCATGTTGGGGAGCAGGACATCGGCGTAGAACTTTGCTTCACCAGTGACGCGAGGACGGCCGTCTTTCTGACGAACCACGTTTCCCACGGCTTTCGTTTTAAACATTTGCCTGCTCCTTACGCATCTTCTTGGCTGCACTTCTTACGGCATTGATGATGTGTTCGTAGTTGCTGCAGATGCAGAGGTTGCCGCCGAGGGCCTCTTTGATCTCATCGTCTGTGGGATCAGGGGTTTTGCTCAGCAGGTACTTCGTCGTCATGATCATCCCGGGGGAACAGAAACCACACTGGGCGCCGTATTCTTCAAGCCAGGCTTCCTGGATGGGATGCAGCTTGCCGTTTGTGGATAGTCCTTCGATCGTTTCGATGTTCTTGCCCTGCTGCTCCACAGCCAGCACCATACAGGCGGGGACGGCTACGCCGTCGATGAGCACGGTGCAGGATCCGCACGCGCCTTCTCCGCAGGCTTCTTTGGTGCCGGTGTGCCCGCAGTCGTTGCGCAGGACTTTGGAGAGGATCCAATGCGCTTCAACCTGGAGAGACAGGACTTCGCCGTTCACAGTCAGTTGAATGAGTTTCTTTTGCTGTTCTTTCATGATGGAGTTCCTTGGTCGATGGTGTCTCTGTGACCTGTATGCGGCCAGCAATTCATGATGTTTTTGCCTGTGGTTCGGGCGCACCCGTCCCATTTTCCGCATCGATGATGCGGAAGGAAATTTGTGGGGGCAGGCCCAAAGGCCCGCCCCAAAGGATATGAAGGAGCTGTTTATGCTTCGCTAGGAACTGCGTTTTCAGCAGTAACTTTCTTGGTGCCGCGGCTGGCCCAGGCGATACCGCCGATGATCAGTGCGCCGGAAATGAAGTGGATAGAGGTGATCTTTTCGCCGAGGAAGATGAAGGCGAAGAAGCCGCCCCACAGGGGCAGTGCGTAGTAGATCATTCCGCAGAGTTCCGGACCTGCTTTTTCCAGGCCGATGTTCCAGGTCCACCAGGCGATGATGGAGGAACAGATGGCAGAGAAGGTGATGGAGAAGAAGACGATGCCGTTCATGTTGAAGACCATGGAAGGCTGAGTGGATTCCCAGATGACGCAGGGAATGAGCATGAGTACTGCGAAGAAAGACATGAGCGTCATGATGGTTCCGCCGGAAAGGCCGTCGGGGGTCTTCTTGAGGATCAAACTGTAGATGGCAAAGCCAACGGCAGCGGCGAGCATCAGGATGTCACCTGCGGCAAATTCCATGGCCAGGATGCGACTGAGTTCGCCACCACTGACGAGATAGAAGGAACCTATCAGCGCGACAGTACAGCCTGCCCAAGTGTTGATGGATTGTTTTTGGCCCATCAGGGAAGCTATGATGACAATGAAAATGGGCGTGGTGACGGAAATCAGTGAAAGGTTGATGGCAGAAGTGGTCTGCGCTGCGAAATAGCTGAGTGGGGAGTAAGCGGCCACACCAAAAAGAGCGGCAGCAATGATTTGCGGCAGGAATTTTTTGGCAACGGGCCATTCCTTTTTCACTTTGGGCAGCATGAACGTACAGAGAATGACCAGAGCCATGCCCCAACGGGTAGCACCAAGGGTCATGGGCGAAATTTCACCAACAGCCAGGCGAGCGATGATGAATGCGCCAGCCCAGAGGACTGTGGCGCAAAGCGCATAGAGTGAGCCGATTACAACTTGATTCTTGATCATTTTCTCTCCTCAAATTTGTGTGACTGTTCACCCTATGTCCCGAACTGCATCAGTGTCTGCGTATGAATGTGGCATGCCCCCCATGTCGGCATCGCAGTGATGAGCTTAGAGAAGGTAAGAATTGGTGAACGTTTTATTGCTTCCCTCAGTAGAAACGTGGCCCTCTTCCTCCTTATGACAGCATGAATTTAATCAGATGCTTTCTCACGGTGTATGGAGTTCCTATAAGCAAGCGATATGCCAAAGAAAACGAAGGGCAAGCTAAAAATAAAGTGAATTAATTAAGGCTTTTGCGTGGCGCACAGATTGATTGTGCGATCAACGCACAAAAGAGGAGTGAGTCGTAAATGACTCGATTATTGACAGGAATGAGGGTGTGAGTGGCTCTGGGGGGTATGAGTCGGAATCGACTCGGCGAGTCATTTTTGACTCGGGCTAGGCGGTGTATTTGCGGATGAGGCGTGAAGCTCTGGATTGGCTAATGCCAAGGGTTGCTGCCACCTTGCGGGTGCTCCCTTGCTTGGTGACGCTGTCAAGTATCAGTTTGCGTTCTACTTCGGCCATGATTGCGTCCAGAGAGCCATGGGGAGGAGCCTCAGTCAGAGGGGATGATGCCTGGTAGAGGGTCGTCGGCAGGTGCTCGACAGTGATGGTTTCCTCGTCCGTGGTGACGACGAGTCGTTCCACCAGATGTGCCAGTTCTCGAACGTTGCCTGGCCATGAATGCTGACACAAGAGAATCTGGGCTTCTGGAGAGAGGTGTTTTCCTCTGCCGTGCTTTTTCCCGTAGTGATTGAGGAAATAACAGAGGAGTGGGATGAGGTCTTCCTGTCGTTCTCTGAGCGGCGGAATGGTGATGTCAAAAACATTGAGCCGGAAAAAAAGATCCTGGCGGAATGCACCATCGGCTGCCATCCGCTCAAGCTTTCGATTGGATGCAGCGAGTATGCGTACATTTGCCTTGACTGTCTGGGAGCTGCCAACAGGGCGGTATTCCATTTCCTGAACTGCATGGAGGAGTTTGGCCTGCATGGGGAGCGGAAGCTCTGAAATTTCGTCGAGGAACAGGGTGCCACCCTCGGCCTTGGCGAACAGGCCGCCGCGTACATTGGTGGCTCCAGAGAATGCGCCTTTTACATGGCCGAAGAGTTCGGATTCGAACAGTTGTTCTGGAATGGCCGCACAGTTCACGACAACGAATGGCTTTTCTTGACGTGTGCTGTTGGCATGGATGAACTTTGCCAGCAGGCTTTTGCCGCAGCCGGATTCACCGAGCAGCAGGCAGGGAGCGCTGAGGTTTCCCACCTTACGTGCCGATTGAACCACTTGTTCCATGGCTGCGCTATGGTAGATGAGATCTTCGGGGCGTAATTCTTCGATGACTTCCTGCTGCTCATCAAGTTCATCCAGGCTTGGTATCTGGCCTTTGTGGAAGTCGTCCCGAATGCTCAAAACCACATACTCTACCTCTCCTTCTTTATCGAGGATGGGGATTGCGATGGTTAAAACATCAAGGCCGAGGTATGTCTTTTGGTCCTGTTTAACCGGGCGTTTGTGTTTGTAAACCGCAGGTAGGGCTGGGCGATTCCACGCAGCATGCTTTTGCACAATCTCCCAAAAGGGCAGGCCGACCATTGTAGCGGTCTACAGTTTTTTGGACACTCATTTGTGCTAATCAGGCCGCTACGGACACCGTGGCGGTCTGCTTCTCTCTGACCTGCGTCGGGGTCTTGTACCCATGCCGACCAACGATCCATT
>Ga0180007_10000870_pt1 | contig 45379 bp, 46 predicted proteins | sample MM_PC_MetaG_FD_121122 | JGI IMG/M metagenome (GOLD analysis project Ga0180007, IMG submission 121122) | Groundwater microbial communities from the Aspo Hard Rock Laboratory (HRL) deep subsurface site, Sweden - MM_PC_MetaG | ecosystem: Environmental > Aquatic > Deep subsurface > Groundwater... | reverse complement strand
TATATTCTTAAGATAATACTGGTTTTTCTGCAAATGTTCTTTAAGATTAACAGCTTTATCTTCATAATGATACATTATAGATCTTATACTAGTTACCTTACCCTCTTGCCTTATCCTCTTATCTAAATCCCAATCTTCAGCAGCATATAACCTTTCGTCAAAACCACCTATTTTTACAATAATTTCTCTTTTTATAAATCTTACAGCATCTAGACAACTAGCATCATAAAATTCTCTTTCAAAGCCTTTGCCTTTTATTATCCAATTATCACCTACCCATCTTAATGGGACATAGAGACCCACAAGATTACTATTACTTTCCATACTATTTACAGCTTCTTCTATCAATTCCTCTGATAAAACCATATCCCCATCAACAAACATCACATATTTTCCTTTAGCAATGTTTATCATCCCAAAATTTCTTTGAGCAGAACGCTCATGTCCATGATTATAAACTTTGTCCGTAAATGTTAAAGCTATCTCTTTAGTTTTATCTTGTGAATTATTATCAACAACAATTATCTCGATTTTATCCTGGGGATAAGTCTGAGTCTTAATCGATTGAAGACAATTAGCGATATTAGCTTCTTCATTCTTGGTTGTTATAATTATGCTAGCTATAGGCATTAACTCATCTCGACTATTTTTTTGATCCCTGTTGAAATCAAAAACTGGCCATGTCTTTTATCAATATAGCAAAGAAATTCCGAAATCTTCCCCCAAAAAGGGCAATAGCCAGTCGTATAAACTTTAATTTCACTAAAACCAACTTTTGCTAATAGATCCTCTAATCCTTTAAAGGCTAATACTCTTACATGACCAACAGTACCACTTAGCCCGGTATCTTGATATTTCTCAAGAAATTCCTTATCTTTGGGTTCATCGGCATGCCAAATCAAAGGATTTCCCAAACTCCAACCATTAATATTAGTTGTTGAAAAAGGTTGCCAACCAAATAGCAATGCTCCAATATTTATTAATGAAGCCAAATTTTCAGTAAGTATTATCAATTGCCCCCCAGGCCTCAAACATCTATAGCCTTCCTCCAGAAAAAGTCTTGTATTATGTAGATGCTCAATACTCTGGCTCGATAAAATAAGATCAAAACTATCATCATCAAAAGGCCATTTGCTTGATAAATCACTTTTAACACACTTTATCCCTTTTTTCTCAGCCTCCCAACGAACCTCATCAACAAATTCTATTCCATATATTTCTTTTGGCTTTGCGACTTCAGCAAATTCCATGGTAAGTTTCCCATCCCCGCATCCAACATCCAGAAATTTTTCTATGTTTTTTTTGCAGATAAGCTTCTTTCCCAGATTATTACACTTGGCAAGGCCATCATTGAAACTTTTTGGAGCAATAATTTTTAACAAACTTTTCATTTTTACATTCATCCTTCTTTGCATTTTTCTATTCATTAGTAGCCAATATTTTTAAATAGTAAAATTAGCTACAAATATAATCGTTAGATACATAGAAATTGATTTCTTTATGCTTTTATTAATTTTTAGTTCTCCTAATTAAGACATTACTTCTTGATCTTATTTTTTTTAAAATCAAATATATGTCCGGCAACTTTCAGAAAAGCCCGGCCAAAATATTTCACATCATCAACTCCCCTGATACTCAAGATTTTTCTTGCGACGAATTCAGGTGAATAGCTTACTGAATAAAGGCTTTGCACAAGCTGCAGCAGTTTTTCCTTGGAAAAATCTGTCTTCATTAAAGGACTCTTCATATCATAATCTTCCCAATTCGTGCTGTATAAAAGGTCCTTATCTTTACATTCTTCAAATAATGGAGTTCCAGGATACGGGACAACTACTGTTGACTGCATGGTATAAGCATAATCTTTTTTCAATAAAAATTTCCCTAATTTCAAGGTATTCTGGGCATCTTCATAAGACTCCCAGGGATAACCGAACATTATAGTGATATGAGGATAAAGACCTGCTAGTCTGGCATCTTTACAGCTGGGAATAATGGTCTCAACTTGAAGATTTTTCTTTATCCTGTCCAATGTTGTCTGATTCGCTGACTCGATCCCAAACAGTAAGAAACGGAATCCAGCTTTTTGCATTAACTTATATTCCTCAAAACTCAATGCTCCAAAACGCATATTACAATCAAGCGTTACTCTTTTATTAAGCCCCCGTTCAATCATCCCCTGACAAAATTCCTTCAGCCATTTACCTACTGGAAAAGTTCCTGAATCATCCATTATTTCTTTAACCTGAAATTTATCCACCAGCAACTCAATCTCATCCAGCACATTCTCCGGATTCCTGCTTCTAAATTCCGGATATAATTGCGGCCAACTGCAATTGCTTACCAATATATTATTTGCTGCGTAACTATGGTCAGCTTCCACCTCTATATTATATACATAACCATCATATAATACCTTGTTTATACTTTTTATAGGTATCATAGCGTAATCACCTAAAATAAAACCGTTTCTGAAGATAATTGAACGTTCAGGCAAATCCAATTCAGGGAAAATATTTTTTATATCATATTGGCAAAGTGAAATTATATGCTGATCTACCGTTCCCTTTTTCCCCGGAGGAGCAACCCTATAACTAGGAATTAAATTCTGCCTAAATAGCAGCATTAAAACCTGTTGAGCTAATACAGGAGATGTTGTGCTATAAATATATTCACTACCCCCTTTACCTTTTTTCCTTATTCTTAGATGTCCATCGCCTCTAAAAAGCCCCCTTATCAATTCTTTTTGTTCGTTTAAATTCAAAAACAGAAAATTATGTGGTATCTTCTTACTATAACAATCTTCACCAAAAAGACTTTTAAATACCACTGCCAATACAGAACTACTTATAGTTATTTGAATAGTTCTGTTTTTTTTATTATTATGCTTTCTTACATCAACCTTTTTAAACAATTTTTCTGCTATTTCTACCACATCATCGATAAATTCCTTTTCTTTCTCAGAAAAAGTCAAAACTAGAGCGTACGAATTAGGCCTGTTTTTTATTTTAGATACATGGCCCTCTGCGAGATAATATCCCACTAAACGCATAAAATCCTTATTTAAAGGGATATCCTTTGGAATCCATTTTTTTCCTGCTTCAAATTTAATGTTACCATTTTTTTCCCAAAAAGGATTTTTTTTACTTTCCAAAGAATCATTCTCGAATAATGTTAAATATCTTTTTACAGTTTCGCGATCTATTTTAAGTAATTTCGCGATATTCCTTTGAGAATAACCCAATTCATAATGCCTTACAATTTCATTAATTATTTTTTCTGTTTTTCTCTTATCAGTTTCTACAAAACAAGGATTGTTCTTTAGTATTTCTTTAATACTAATATTCTCAACCTTTTTCATTTCCCGAACTATTGGAACAGAAATAAAATCTCCTTTTTGTAATAAAGCTGCTTCTAAAAATTCCGGCTCGTATTCTATATAATATTTCTTGTTGCAAACACCACACTTAAGCCGTTTAGATATCCTTGAAGGCACACAGAAATAATCCCAACAGCTTCTTTTGGAACATCTTTTCATCTTTGAACGTTTTAAAGCATACACCTTATGATTAGGAGTTAACTGCAAATTTTGCTTTAAATTATAAATTTCCACATCCAACATTTCTCCAACATAATTATTTTTAAATTTCCTAGTTACTCGTTTAAATTCAGCATTATGCGTTAACACATAAAAGCTTTCACTTTCCCCTTCTTCTACAATTTTTTTAATTTCCATCGGGCCTTGTGACGTAATTATCCCAGTATTAGGGACTAGACAAAAAGTACACTTCCCCCACCAACAATCTCTACCGCTCATAATATAAGTTCCCGGGGTTCTCCGGTAATTTCCGTTTTTATAAGCGTATGATTTCCATTGGGTTAAATTCCGATCAATAAACGGAAGCATATTTAGATCATGTTTTAGCTCGAATTTTCCCGTGCTTTTGATTTGCGCATGATCTCTATACCAAATCCCTGGCTCTAAATGCGCGCTAAGTGTATAATGCGCTCCGGCATCCTGAGCTTCCCGGATAGCATTACAAAGATTAAGCAGCAGAAAATCATAATCTCCACCGGTAAGCACAAAATCAACCTGAGAATTAAGCATTGATTCCTCAGGCATTGCCGTAACATGATCGCCAAATAAAACAGTCAATGGTCGATAGTCAATTGTCGATAGTCTTTTAATGTCGTTTATGATTTTCCAATGCTCTTTTACTACAGGAGTTTTAGTTTCCATTGCAATAAGATCAGGCTTTTCATTCTTTATGAAATCGATAAACTGCTGATACTCCCAATCCATGGCAATACAATCATTCCAAATAACATCAAACCCTTCCCGTTTAAGCAATGAAGCAGCTTGCGCCGGGACCACTGGATAAATATAAGTAGGATCTTTAAAATATTGAAACTGCCTATTCTGCGAAAGCAATGGCGTTCCCTTTTCCTTATTCAGCGGCGGATAAGATATAATAACTTTCATAGTTTGATTACGCTTTCCTCAATTGCTCTAATTAACCTAATTGATCTAATTTCTAAATAATTACCAATGTCAAAATTATTTCAGCTTATTAACTATCGCGTTAAATATCAGATTAAGTTCTCTTGCTTCGTTAGAAAGTATTTTTGCTTCTTTTTCAAGCTCAGGACTTGTCACTAATACAATTCTTAACCAATATTTAGTTTCTCTCGCTTCTTTTTTACAAATCCCAATTTTATGCTTAAAATCCTTCTTAGACTCCGCATCATCCGCTTCGCAATAATTCGCTCCAACAGAAGTTCCTGCAGCTACTAACTGTCTTATTATCGTTACGGTAATATTATCCGTCTTTATTCTCTTTGCAAAACGAACTATTTCCTCACCAAATTTGGCAGTCCGCTCCGCTAAATCATACTTTTTATCTTTATTTTCATTCATTTTAGGTCTACTAGTAATTTACTCAAACATTATTTTATTTTTTCCATTTTAGATCAATGAGAAATTTATTAGTTATTTTTTTATTTATTTTAGGTCAATTAGTTATTAGAAATTTATTCACCAATTATTTTATCTTTATTTTTAGATCAATTAGAAATTAGTAATTTATTCAATCTTACTCTTTTTTTAGGTCAATTAGTAATTAGAAATTTATTTACTCTTTCTTCTCTTCTTTGAGTTTTTTCAGCAAAATACCCTTAGCAAAAAATACTCCATAAGTAATATGCGTTATAAATATAAACAAAACAACCGGAACAATAAGCAAAATCTTCTTAAGCAAAGAATTCGGCCTATCTATAACTATGCTATATAAAGCATTTGCAGTAATTGTAAAAAAATACACTGCTAAACAGCTTAAATATAATAGTTTTATAAAAGGAAAAACGAGCGATAAAACTGCTCCCAAAGCTAGCAAACCAACAAAAATACTGGGAATAAAATAAGCTATTTTCCTTGATGTATCAGGAAATCGCTTGGCAAAATTACCGCGATGAATAGCATAATTTTCTATCTGCTTTATATGGCCATTTAAAGAATCCCGGCGATGATGATATACCAGCACAGCAGGATCATAGATAATTTTCTTATTTAACTTCTTTGTGATTTCTAAACAGAGTTTTGTATCTTCTCCAGGATAAAAGCTACTATCAAATCCTCCCAGTTTTTCAAATACTTCCCGGCGTACAAGAAAATTACAAGACGGATAATCATCTACTTCCATAATCTTTTTACCCGGAATATAACGATATGTATATGGGCCGGAAACCGTTATTGAAGCAAAAGCACAACCACTTGCCATCCCAGCAAAACTGCTTTCCAATGGAGTTACCGACGGCCCGCCAACAGCAGCTATTTCCTGTTGTTTAAAATGTTTCACAGCCTTCTTCAGCCAATTTGGTTCAGGATAAGCATCATCATCCAAAAAAGCAAATATATCCGCCTTTGAATGCTCAAGCGCCAGATCTCTTTTTAAAGCCGGCCCCATATTTCCGGTAGGAATAATCTTAATTTTACCCTCAAAGGGGACAAAGCCGGCATTAATTTCATCCGGAAAAACTAAAATCTCAAAGTTTGAATAATCAAGTTTAAGACATTCCTTAATCGATTTTTCAAGCTTTGCATTGAAATATTTAACCGGAATTATAATCGAAACGGATGGATTATTCATTCATTTATTTATTTATTTTTCTTTTAATTTTACCAGTTAGCCTTTTAGTTCTATTTCGTAAAAAACGCAAGTAAATTCCAATAGTGTCAATAGTCATCTTATATACAGCCCATAGCCCAATCCGATTATATCCCCGCTGAGAATTTATACAAACAGGTGCTTCCGCGATTTTAAAGCCAAATCTATGCGCAGTAACTAAAAGCTCCAGATCAAAAGCAAATTCTCTGCTGATGAATGTTTTAAATACAGTCTTTAAAACATTGGCTTTAAACAGTTTTAGTCCTGTTTGAGTGTCGTTGATCGGTAAACCAAACAGCATCTTTACCAGAAAGAAATATCCAGCGCTCAGAATCCTTCGATCTTTTGGATAGAATAATTTTGAGTTAGGATGACGTTTAGAACCAATCACAATATCGCTGTCCGTTAACTCCATGAGATCAAAAAAGGTATCTATTTGCCCCGGGTGCAAATCCATGTCAGCATCAAGAAATATGATGAAATCTCCCGTAGCATAGCGAAACCCTTTATAAAGGGCTCTACCTTTACCATAATTAGCACGGTTACGCTGAACAATTATTTTGCCATTACTGATATCCTGTGCAAATTTATTGGTTATCTCAAAAGTTTGATCACTTGAACCATCATCCACAACTATTATTTCATAATTAGCTTTAAAATCATCAAAAGTCTTCATCGTTTCTTTAAGACTTTCAACAATCCTATCTGCTTCATTATAGGCAGGCATTATTATTGATATTTTCTTTCCTTCTACATTTTTCATGCCCTTGCCTTTTCATACCTGAATATTAATAAAAATTCAAACTGTTGAACATATAACCAAAATTAGCTTGAAGCAAAGCGCAAACCATAAACAGCCAATCGAGCTATAACAAAAACATTATTCCCGCACTTTTTATAAAACTAGTAGTCTTCATTAAAACTCGCTTCTTAAAATAAATTTTATATCTATTAACTTATTATCATTCTATTAAACTTTTAAATCCAGATCCCATGCCAAATAAAAACCATACTAATGTTGTTTCTTGCACTCCTACAGTAATATTCGAGGCCGAAACAGCAAAAATTAAAACAGATATACTACTAAAAAATAATCCCGATAATAAAATTTCTTCTTCTCCTTTAAGTTTTTTTAGTTTAATATATATTTTTTTTAGAAATCCTCTGATCAGATAAATAAAAGTTATCAACCCAACAATTCCTGACTCCGCGGCAACCTCTAAATAGTTATTATGAACATGCCAATACTTAAACTGCAAATATGGCCAAATAGGCCTCCAATAGGAGTCAAATAGTTTTTCCTGCATACCTAAACCAACACCAAAAAGCGGATAATCAATAAACATTCTAATAGCCATTTTCCATAAACTTACTCTTTCCCCCCAGCGAGCAGGATCCAAGGTAGTCAGTGCCCGAGACCTAACATCTCCAGAAAAACATAAAAAGCCTAAACTTAAAATACTCAGCAAGATTATGTTTTTTTTCTTATCTTTATTTAACGAAACCAATATTATTGAGATTATAACTGCTACCCAGGCAGCACGCGCGGAATTAGCAATAAGACATGGAAAAAGAAATATTAAACTTAATCCCCCTCCTATTTTTAAAATTTTATTTCTAGAAAAAAACAATAAAATATAACTCAAAGGGATCTGGATAACAAAAAATCTAGCAAGGCTTACTGAGTAGCCAAACGAGTTAAACAATCTTTCAGGTCGGAAATAAAATAAATCGTAAAATCCTCCGACACCTAAAATTATCCCCCCCACAACAATATCACCAATAAGAATTATTACATTATTTCTTTCTTTTACCGCATAGTTGCCTAAGGAAAAAAATATAAAATAAGGAAGGAATCTCTCAAGCAATATCCCCTGACTATAATATGGATCTAGACTAAAAATAGTTGCCAAAACAAGTGCAATAATAAAGAATATTATCTCTTTATTAAGAGGAGAATTTATAAATAATCTCTTATCTACGCCGGTTTTTAGTTTTAAAATGTTTATTAATATGGCCAAAATAATTGCTGCAAAAAAACAAATTTTTACAATTTTCTTGGAATAGGGGGAGAAAACTATAAAAATTGTTAAAGATAATACCAATAAATTGTTTAAGAGTTTAATAATTTTTTGGTTCACCATAATTCTTCCAAAAACACATTTGCCGCACATAAGCCATAAAGTTAACTAAGTTCTGACACTAAGATAATAAAACAAACAAGCAAATAAATTTAAAAAAGCTGTTAACCCCCAAAGAACAAAAACAGTCTGTTTTTCAGTTAGTTTCTGCTTTAAAAGAAAATGATGTATATGTTTATCATCTGCATCAAACGGGTTTCTTTTTTCCATAATCCTACGAAAAAAAGCCATTGACGTATCAAAAATAGGGATACCAAGCCCAACAATGGGAACTAAAAGCATAACAGCTGTATTAGCTTTATGATGAGCAAGCACAGAAATAGTTGCAAGAGTAAAACCTAAAAATAGACTACCGGTATCACCCATGAAAATTTTTGCTGGAAAAAAATTATATTTTAAAAACCCTAAACAAGATCCAGCTAAGGCAATAATCAATAACGCCGCCAGTAAATTCGCGTTAACCATAAATACAAAAAACAATCCTAAAGAAACTATAAGCACAATACCTGCAGCTAAACCATCCAAGCCATCAATCAAATTTATTGCATTGGTAATTCCTACCAGCCAAAAGATTGTAAACGGTACACTCATAATTCCTAAATTGATAGGGTCCTCCCCAAAGGGATTACTTATACTATTTATTTGTACTCCACCATAAACCACTAAAATCGATGCCAAAATCTGCACAAAAAATTTAACTTTAGCATCAGCTCCTTTAACATCATCATAAATACCTAGAAATAATATCATTGTCGAAGCAAAAATAATTAATTTTAAAGGAACCATATCATGATTAACAAATATTCTCAAAATAAACACCAATAAAACAGAGAATATAAACCCAATATAAATCGATAACCCCCCAAACCTTGTTATCACTTTATTATGTATCTTCCGTTGAGACTTTTTATCAGTCAAAGCCAATTTTAAGGCAAAAGACCGTATGAATGGTGTTAATAAAAATGATACTGCATAAGAACTGATAAATATAAGCAAGTAAATCATTTAAAGCACCGTCTGCAAAATTATCATAATTAGTTCCATTTTTCCCATAACTCCCCGAAAATTCGACCATTTATCCAATTTGAATAGTATATCATTCAAAGAGAAAAGGTCAACCTAATAATTGCCTAATTAACCAACCAAACAGTCCAAATCATATTGTTAAATTAATTAAAAAATTAGCTATTACACGTATAAAGATATAATAATTGGCAACTTAATTATTTATCGTTAAAAATATCTTTTTCAATATTTTATTTAAAGCTAAAGGATCCTGACCTAATCTCAAACGCTATTTATACCGCAACTCATTTATTGCTTTAGTGTTAGCAATACTTCTTTTGTGGTCCAAAAACCACCCCCATTTATTAAAATATTTGATTCCAGATAATATCATTTGCATGAAAAGTCGCAAACTCTTAGCAGACCCCTTGGCATAAGCGTGGTAAATAACCGCCTCGGGATAATATAATGTCTGATAATATTCATTAATTCTCCTCGCTAAATCAACATCTTCAAAATATAAAAAAAATCTTTCATCAAATATACCAATTTTTTCAAACACTTCAGATTTTATAAACATAAAACATCCAGAAAGATATGGAACATTCATTATTCTATTATAATCAGTAAATCTAAATTCATTCCTAAGCTTTCTATTTCTGATAAATGGATGCAAAATCCGAATGTCTAATTTTCTAATAAATACATCGTATGGATTTGGAATTAAACGACAAAGATATTGTAGCGAATTATCTGGGTACAAAACCTTAGGTAGTAGCGACCCCACATTCTTATTGGAATTCATAAAATTAAATATTCTCTCAAGAGTTCCCTTTTCAAAATAAATATCCGGGTTTAGAATTAAATTATACTTTGTTTTTCCAGCGCTTTTACCTAAAGCAATATTATGACCTGCGCCAAAACCTAAATTTCTATTATTAAAGATATATTCCACATTTTCGCCCACACACATATCCCTCAAATAATCCGTAGGTGAATTGTCAATAATATAAAGATTAACTTTTAATGACGTTGCTAAAAAGCTTTCCACTGTTTTTTTCACAACACTCCCTTTATTTTTAAACAGAACAATTGAACCAATGACATCATACATAATTATACAACCCCAGTGTTTTCAGCGGATTTGATCTCTTCTTGTTTGCCAGACAATAATATATTAAACAATTTATTCCAGTTTTCAGCAAAAGGTTGATCAATGCTGCCTGGCTCTGTACTTGAATAAACTACTTTTTTATCAATAAACTCTTTCATGATTATAGCTAATGCAGCTGGGTCATCTGAATCAAAAAACTTAACCTTATCATACCTGCCAAGAGTCTCATGCGCATAAGCCAGATCAGCTAAAATAATTGGCTTCTCAAAAGACTTGGCTTCTGTTATAGGCATCCCCCATGTTTCCAACCTTGACGGAAAGATAACACATCCTGACTTATTATATAACTCAAAAGTTCTTTCTCTGGATACAGACCCCAGGAATTCAATATTATTTATATACTTAAAAGTATTGTACACATATTTTGCATAGTTATTCTCATTACCCGCTATCGTAAAATAGATCTTAAAGTCCTTAATCCCCTGGTTAAGTAATATTTCTGCGGCTTTGCATATAACTTCAAAATTCTTAAATACCCTGGGATAGGCCGGGTAAAAAAAAGAATTTTCAACTGGCATTGAAGAATTAGCTTTAAAAGGCATCTTTACCGTTGGATGTGCTACGACTACTCTATCAGCTCCGGTTAACTTTTTAAATTTATTTCTCAGATTATTCTGCTGTACGATCACATAATCATTTTTCTTTATATTAATAGCATACAGGTAACGATAGAACAAATTAAACGCAAGAAATTTAATACCTCCCAGATACGCTTCCCGCAATGATAATGAATAGAACGGCGAAGGGTTATGGCAATAAACAGCCTGAATCTCTGAATTTACATTAGGGGTTATATCATGCAAGGAAAGCCATAAATAAGGCTTTATCATCGAAGATAGATATTTGAAATGTATATACTCATAATATAAACGTATAAGCCATGCTCTCTTAGCTAAAGGAAACTCACAAAATCGTATATTTTTATAATCAAAACGACTTTTATCATTAACCAATGCAATGATTTCATAGGAGTCCGCCAAATTCTCGCTTAGATAATCTAAGCACTCTTTAAAAATAGACAGCGGGCCACCTTCAGTAAAACTAATCGCAGAAACAACTATCTTCTTCAAATATTTTCCCATTTTTTAGTTTTAAAACTATACTTCTTTATAACACGTGCAGGGTTGCCTACTGCCAAACAACATTCAGGAACATCCCTCGTAACTATAGCACCGCAACCAATAATAGATCCTTTACCAATCCTTACGCCAGGAAGAATCCCAACCCCCTCACCTATCCAAACATTATCCTCAATACAAACTGACGCGAAACTCAATTTTCTTTTAGCCGGTGGAACTTCTGGAATGCTCTGCTCCGAAGAATTACCGTAAAAACCATGATTATGGTCAGAAATAAACACTCTGCTAGCTATCAAGACATTATTGCCTATAGTTAACGAATCTACAGCTCCGATGTGCACATAATCATTAATCTGCACATTATCTCCTATTCTGATACAAATTTTTTCTTTGTCAGGAAAAGCATCCATTCTAAGCCCAACACCAGCTATGAAATTTTTTCCGATTTCAATAAACGCAATCCCTCTTATGTAAAAAGGAGATCTTATCAACTTAGCTCTTGGAAAAAATAGCTTTGTTATCATTAAATTGTTCACCAAACTTAACAAACCCCAAAAATTATACCTCTGAATTAACGAGATCATCACATTCCCTTTTCTGTATATTCCTTCTGTTATTCAAATAAATAAAATAATACATCCAAACAAAGAAAAATAATCCATTATAAAAATAATGCCCTTGTCTTATTAATTGTATTATAAACATACTAAATATTGCATTGCTCATAACCTTCAGATTCTTATCATTACTATTCCTAATGCGTAATCTAAAAATAAAAAATAAAACTATTAAAAGACCAAACAGTCCTGTCTCAGACAGTAATCTTATAAAAAGAGACCCCGCCCCCTTTTTATTTAATCCAAAAATATCTTTCCTATACCAGTATGTTCCGGGATAAAGTTCTTTTACATATGTAAGTGGATGACTGCCTAATCCATATCCGAAAAACGGATTTGCCGAAAAACCTTTCATTGCAACAAATAAATTACTTGCTAATGAATAGGTACTGGGGTTAACCTCTAAAACATCTACTTCACCACTTATTACTTGCGCGGTACCATTAACCCTAACGCGTACTCCCGGGATAAAACTATATACCAAAACAGCAAAAGCAGGGATTAGAAGCAACAACAAAAAATATCTTCGTTTTTTAATATCAATCAAAAGTAACGTTAGACTTATTAAAATTACAATATAAGCAAGCGTAGAAAATGTCAGCAAAAAACTAATAATAATTACTAAGCTGCATCCTACACCTAAAAAGCTTGCTTTATGCTTTAAAATTCTTTCTAAAGAAACAAAAGCTGCCGGAGCTATCGCTGCCGCAAAATGAGACGGCTCCATAAGGATTGAGTTTACTTGCAGCATGCCAAAACTCGTTGGAGGAGTAAGCCACCATTTTGTCATGAAATTGATGTAATTATACCCTCTCTCAAATCCTATTAAGAAACTTGCTTCCTGAAATATCCCAATAGCAGCTACGATAAAAGCAAGACGCAGATAAATTCTAAACAGTTTTTCAACCTCAAAATCATTTACTCTTATTAACAAGTAATACGCAACGCCTGTTAAAAAAATTCCAACTATTTGTTTAATAAAGAGCTGCCAAGTATTATTGCCGAAAAATATGTTGATAAGGGATGAAATCGCAAGGATAAATAATATGCATATAAAACTATAGTTTATCTGTACCTTTCTATAACATAATAAATAAATGAGCAAAAAGGCAATAATAAAAGTATATCCTATATAAAATTCAAACGGAGATTTAGATAGAATATATCCACCAAGGAAAACATTAGAAATCATCAAATAATTGAATATTTTTTTCATAATTAGACTTGTCTAATTCTATTTTACTTTAAGTTCACAAAGGATTTTGTGATTCCAATATAACTCAAAAATTTTTACTTATTCTTGTTTAACAGCAAATGTATCCCGCTTCTGACTATTTTTCTTTTAATATTAACGGCAAAAGACACTAAACCTCTATTTTTACTCCAAAAACGGCAAAACCCGATCATCGACTTACTATATCCGAATGCAGCCATATTCATAGCGAAAGTTTTCCACTCTTTGGGGTCTTTAATAAAAGATGTAACATTTATTATCGTGTACCAGGGATGTTCACGTGTCATTACCCTTAAAAAAGCACTCCTCATATCTTTATCATCTGATAGATATTTATCTGCTAATTTCAAATATCCGTCAAAGTCCAAATAAAATCTTTTTACCAACCCCCCGGCATTTTGAAAACTCTCATTGTCATTACGCCAGAGTACAAGAGAACCTCTGATATACTTAAGCCTGCAACTGCTCTTAATGAACGACAGGAGCGAAGAGGCAAGAGCATAAGCAGTATCGTCAAAATCATCATGAAATCCAGTTTTATTCCAAGCCTGGCGATTAACTACAATAGAACTCATATAACTAAAAAGTGACCCAATAGAATTTGAATTATCGCAGTATTGGATAAATTCCGCTTTATCATGTAAAGAATATGTCCTGTCTGTGAATTTCTTAGATAACCAAAACATATCCTTATACGGCTGCATTTTCAAGTTACAAGCAGTTATATTGCATAAATATATTTCGCATCCAGATTTTATCTCCTTTAACATCCGTGCAACTGCCCCGGGGGCAAGTAAGTCGTCGTCAGAAAGCATCCAGCAATATTCACCATGAGCGATTTCAATAGTTTTTGCCATATCCCGGTTAACACCCATATTCTTTTCACCCCGATAATACACAAAGTTTTTGAATTTCGCCCTGAATCCCTCTACCACCTCAGCCGTATTATCCTTTGAAGCACCGTCAACTATTACTATCTCGACATCATCATTTGACTGCGACATCACATTTTCAAGCGTTTCAGCTAAAAAACTGGCACGATTAAGCGTTGGAATACAAATAGAGAGTTTAATCTTATGGGATTTACTTTTGTCCATATTATGCTTTCCCCTTGTCCGAATTCTCTTTAATTAGATCCTCTTCAACCATAAGTTTAACTAAGGCGTCAAACTTGATTTTTGGATCAAAACCAAAAGTTTCTTTTGCCTTGGTTATATCACCAATCAATGCAGATGTTTTAGTAGGCCGCAAAAGTTTAGGGTCCTGTACCACATAATCATCTGGGTTAAGTCCAACTACGTTAAATGCCTTTTCGACCCACTCCTGAACAGAATGTGCCTCTCCCGTAGCAACAACAAAATCATCCGGCGCATCAAGTTGTAATATTTTCCAAGCAGTCTCCATATATTCCCGCGCATACCCCCAATCAATACACGCACTCAGATCACCTAAATACAGTTTATCCTGTTTGCCGCAAGCTATCCGTGCCACCGCTTGCGTAATTTTACGAGTTACATATTCAGGCATGCGGCGCGGAGACTCATGATTATACAATATTGCTGTTGAAGCAAATATCCCATAGGCTTGACGAAAATAGCGTGTCAAATAAAAAGCCATTGTCTTAGCGCAGGCATAAGGACTTTGCGGGTTAAAAGCACTCTCTTCATTCTGTTTAGTACTATCGGTTTGACCAAACATATTAGATGTACACGGCTGAAAATAGCGAATATTCGAATCAATCTGTTTAATTGTCTCCAGAATTCTGCCTACAGCTGCTCCGGTAATATCAGCAGAAAAACCTACCATATCATAACTCCAGCTTACATGATCCTGATCAGCTTCATTATAGATTTCATCCGGCCTTACGGAATTTATAATACGATATATTGAAGTAGGATCAGCCAGATCCCCTCTTTGAAGAAAAAAACTTTTATTAAATATCTTGGTATCTTGAATTAAATGCTCAATATTACGAGTATTACCTGTTGCAGAGCGACGAACCATACCATGAACTTCATAACCTTTCCCAAGTAAAATTTCTGCAAGGTAACTACCGTCCTGACCAGTTACACCTAGAACTAATGCTTTTTTCATAATATATCCCCTTTATTAAATCTATTGCTTAAAGCTATCTAATTACAATATTTGTGTGAAACTTTTTTTAAAACGAAATTACAGGAAAATCTGAAGGTAATTTTTTTGCATACTTGTATTCAGTGCTCTGATTATCTAAAATAATCGGCTGCTTATCGTTAATATCAATAGCAAAAACAACACTAATAGTATGATATTTAGATTCCCTGCCTAACGGATTAACTCCTTTGACCAATTCAAAATATCCAACAGGCCTCATTTTTTTAATTTTAATACCTGTTTCTTGTTTTGCCTTGCGAATTACTGCCTGGGCTAAAGTCTCCCCCTTAAGTACGCGCCCTCCGATCACCCACCAACGTCCTTTTTTAGGTTCATTAGCTCTTTTTATCAATAGGTATTCGCCCTTAGGATTACGAGCAATAATATCAACGCAGAGAATAGGCAAAATATCCAGTATATCCTTATATTTCCCGATAGGTATCATCTTCATGGCACTACCCGGAACTCCGGCAAAGGAACAATAAATTTACCACCTTTTGAGCGCCATTTTTCTTCTCTTTTATAGAATTCATCAAAAAAAGCCCATGGTAAAACAAGAAAATAATCAGGTTGAGCTCGACGTGCCTCCTCTTCTGAAACAATCGGAATCCATGTACCTATAGTATATTTGCCCCATTTCTCCGGACTACGCTCCGCTGCTGCTTTAATCAAAGTATGGTCTAACCCGTAATATTGTAAAATTACATTTCCTTTTGTCGATGCCCCATACACATAAACAGTCTTTCCTTTAGCCACCTCTTCTTTTATGAAATCAACACAAAGTTTACGGTTGGTCTCAAGCCTTTTTACAAAAGCCATAATATCATCCAAAGTAAACTTTTCATCGAATTTCATCCCTGTTCCTTTATAATGCCTTGCAAAGATACGGTAACTTCCTCCGTTTATTTCATTTTCCTCTATCTTGAACATTTCAAGCCCATTAGTTTCAAATAAGTATTTAAGGGAATCAAGTGAATAAAACTCAAGATGTTCATGACAGATATTTCCAAGGTCATTCTTTTCTATCATAGGAGCAAGACACATAAGCTGAGCGACAAAAATACCATCTTCTGCCAAGGCCCGCTGGGCATCTTTAATAAATTTATTAGGGTCTTCAAGATCATAAAACATACCAATCGCGGTAATAACTTTCGCTTTACCAAATCCCCACTGCCCTGCAAGTTCCATATATTTCTCATAATTCCAAAAATCATGCATAACATATTTAGTGTTTTGTTTGAGCATATCTATTAGATTATCCGCTGGTTCGCATCCCACCCGATAGATCCCCTCTGTAGCATAAGTAGCCAGCATTGTTCCGTCATTTGCGCCGATATCAAGCACCACATCTCCCGATTTTAATTCCACCATAGATTCAACCTGTTCAGTTATATTTCTTAAAGCTTTGCGCATCGTATCCGTTACTCCGGACCGATACCAATAATGACGTGAATAGAGAAGCTCCTGAGGAGCCGTATGACGAAGCTGCAGCAATGTACATTTACTACACATAACTAAATCCAACGGAGCTTTTATCCCTTGGCCGATTTTATCCTTAGGAACAAAATCATTTACATACTGATCTCCGACTGAGAATATATCTTGCAGTTTGTCAGCTCCACATAAACGACAAGTAGTCCGGGTGATTGTTTCCATTTTTGTCTCCTTTTAAACATTAGCTTTATCAGTAATTACACATTTTAGTGCTTCTACTACTTCATCTATTTCTTTTTCCTTCAAAGCCATACCTGATGGCAAATATAATCCAAGTCTTGATATTCGTTCGGTAACAGGATAGTGCTCATTTTTAAATAAGCCTAAATCATGTAAAGCCGGTTGAACATGCAACCCTAAGAAGAATGGACGAGTGCCAATACCCTTTTTCTTAAGTTCCGCCATAACAATATCAGCATCAAGACCTAATTGATCATCTAATTCAATACAATACATCCAGTACACCATTTTCGCCCAGTCTTTTTCTTCCTGGACTTTTATGCCTTTTATATCCATCAGCCCTTTTCGGTAATATTCCCCTAACCGCCGTTTAATCTGAATAAACTCCTCTATCCGTTCCATTTGAGCCAGACCGATAGCCGCCTGCATATTCGTCATCCGAAAATTATAACCCAATTGCGTATGATAAAATCTCTTTTCCGGGCGAAAACAAAGATTACGATAAGATGAAGCGCGCTCAGCCATTTTTGCATTCGATGTCAAAACCATGCCCCCCTCACCAGTAGTAATTATCTTATTGGCATAAAAAGACCAGGCACTTATATCGCCAATACTTCCGCATTTGCGCCCTTTATACTCAGCTCCATGCACTTCAGCAGCATCCTCAACCACAACAAGATTATGCTTTTTTGCAATAACTAATAACGGATCCATGTCTACAGGATGTCCGTAAATATGCACAGCCATAATAGCTTTTGTCTTTGAGGTTATCCGAAATTCTATCTGGCTTACATCCATATTCCAGGTATCCGGCTCTGCGTCTACCAATACAGGCACAGCTCCAAGCCTTATCGCCGCCAATGCACAGGAAATAATCGTAAAAGAGGGCATGATCACTTCATTCCCCTTTTCCACTCCCGCGGCAAACAAAGCTGTTTCTAAGGCTGCTGTTCCATTACACACTGCTATTCCATGATTGGTCCCAATAAAATTGCCAAATTTTCGTTCAAATTCACTTACAAATGGCCCGTCAGAGGAGATCCAACCTGTTTCTATGCATTTATCTAAGAACTCCTTCTCCTTACCATTCAATAATGGTAGATTAACTGGTATCATTACGCCCCTTTCTTACCTTCAAAACGGCCTTTATCAGCATCTTTCACATACGGACCGTTCTTTACTTCAACAATAACTGCTTCCTCAATCACCTCAATGCCGTGACCTGCTCCGACAAGTAAAATAATATCGCCTGCAGATAATTGGCGATTCTCAAGAAAGACCTGCTCAAAGGAATAAAAATCAATACAAATTTTTCCCTTTTTCACAAACAAAACCTCTTGTGTCCCTACAGTTTTCCTATCAATAGGATTATGTATATGCGGAAGGATCTTATATCCCTTCGGACGTTTCATAGAACCAAGCTGCAAAGAATAATCCTCTGGAGAAACAAACTGAATCCCATCCTTTTCATGATCCTTGTAAATAATAACAGCAATAACAATATCATTATGCACAATTTTTTCAATCATATACAATTATCCTCTCTGATATCATTCCACTAAAAGTTTTAAATAAAAACCAAAACTAGCTACTTAGAATAATCAGCCTGTTCTTTTAATAGTTACTTCTTTTCTAATAAAATCTTTTATTCCTCTAAAAATTCCCCGCAACCAAGCGCCGTAATGATATCTTTCATTCATCTTAACATATGCACCTTTAAAAATTACTTTTTGCAGAAGCCTGATAGCCATTCTACTTGTTAATTTTAAAATAATAACTACATATATATAAAAATTTAGCTTATCATTAATACAATGTTTTGTCATTACCGCACCAATTGCATGGCCGTAATTATATGCGTAGCTATAAGAAGGTAAAGTGATCGGATGGAGAAACACCAAATCAGGCAGATATAAGACTTTCTCATTACCTGCCTTAAGTCTGAAAAACACATCAGTCTCTTCTCCTCCACGATAATAATCGGAACCCACACCAAATTGTTTATCATAATATCCTATTTTTTCTAATACCTTACGGCTTAATACATGCGCACTTCCCATGAAATACTGATAATCCCATCTATTTAAACTTTTCACTTTATCACCATGAAAAAGCACTGAAAAAGGCGTACTTTGATCATAATCCAATAGTTTACCGCAAAAAGCATTAACCTCACTGTACTCACTAATTCTTTTTGCCAACACTTCTAGAAAATCAACATTTACTGCCGCATCGTCATCCAAAAAAACAAGATACTCTCCTGTGCTTTTTTCAATAGCAAAGTTCCTTGCACCAGATAATCCCAATTCTTCAATATAATAAAAATTGATTAGATCCTGATAGAGAACCTGAATATTCTTTTTTTCTTTTGCCTTTTGAATAACGATAAAGGTTTCAATCGAAATATCTTTTTTATATTCATGCGCCTTTTCAATTGAAGTTACACACCGCTGCAGATCCTCATCTCTATCAACGGTAGCAATAATAAATGAAATTTTTAGATTCTTCATTTTTGTCATAAAAGTCTTATTAAGTTCCTTAAACTCTAGCGATCCAGAAGGAGCAGGGCTCTTCGTCTAAATCCGCGGCTAATATCGGGCATTTTTCAAATATTTCACGTTGATAATTATGTCTTAGATAATTAAGTGCCCCTATTATTTTATACTTATTATTAAATGTCAAAAATGCTTCCAGCAAATATTGCTCATTCCATAATTTCATATCTCTTAATATCCACTCATCTAGATAATCTTTAGGGGTAAGGATATCGTGCACATGCACCAAAACACCTTTTTTCAATATCGGTAATATTTCTAAGTACTCAAACAGAACATCCCCTTGGGGTCTTATAATATGCGAGGAATCTATAAAAAGTATATCATTGGCCTCAAGATCCATAAATATTTTCTTATCACAATCTTCGACCTTTTCTCTTATAAGTTTTATATCGAGATCTTTCAACCAATCCATTTCATATGGTTCTATACATATATGCTCACAATAATACACGCTATTTTCATTTTTATTTTGCCTAATAGCGTTAATGACCATAAGCGTAGAATTACCGCTTCCTATTTCAATTAGCCTCTTTGGCTTAAACAATCTAATCATATTATACAAATACTCAGAATCACCTGGTCCAATACTTGGATTGCGATAATAAAATCCTAGATTAGCGCTCCGTTCCATCGGTATTTCTTTAAGTTCTTCATTATAGTTAAATTTATTCAAAATCTGTAGCTGTTCTCTGTCATTAAAATCAATGCCAGGAAGCACCCTGTCATCCCTAAGAGATTTTTTAAGATGTTTCGGGTTGAAAAGCGGCTCATAATAATGATCTCTTATGGGAAAAACGCCGATCTTCATAAATATCTTTTTACTCCAAACCATTCTCCACATACCCAACCTTCTTATAGCTAAAAACAAAACAGCACTAATTAAAGTTATAGGCATTAAGAGAAAATCACAAAAATAAATTATTTTTTTAAAAATATTCTTTATCATGCTACCTCATTTTTATATACATCGCCATTTATGCGCACCGCGTATAATACAGGTACATTTCACTTCCATTCTTTCTGTGATTATTTCTCTTCCACTCTGCAGCAGTCAGATGTCTTAGGCAGACATTGGTTAATTTAGAGATAGGATAAAACACAAAAAGCATCATAAAAAACAAATAATACTTGTATCTATTCATCATAGTTCTTTTATAGTCTATTGCGTTAGCAGGAACTCTCATACATTTAAGAAGGAGAAAAAAGCCTCGTAGACACATTAGCTTTAATGCCGAGATCCCGTCTTTAGACTTTCTGAAATCTGTCATTTCAATGATAGACAAAAAGCTTCCAAGAGAAATCCAATCAATTGCCCCAAAAAACTGATAGTTATACAAATCAAAGACCAGTTTAAAACCATGGGAAGCAGCAAAATCATTCATTTGCTCCGCTGTCAATCTTCTAAGATGACCGTTGTCTTCAAAAACAAATCTACCTCCTTGCTCCTTGTCAATGCCGTCTACCCTAAGTGCACACAGATTATATTCAAAACTTCCTTTATTACCGCAAGGCAAAATATGCAATATCGACATTCTTGACTTTCCATAACTATTGATTACACGCCATGATTCAGCTACATCTAGAACATGCTCCAGCACATGATGGGTCAGCAAAAAATCACACCCCTTCTTATCCAAAAGTCCGTGTGAGACTAAAGAGAACGAACAGTGAGGGTATTTTGTTCTGGCCTTATTCACAGCTATGGGACTAATATCCACACCATAAACATCCCACTGGGGCAATGCCTGCTTTATAACATCTGTAAAAAAACCATTCCCACACCCAAAATCCAATGCCATTCCTGTCTCTGGCAAATCCAAACTTTTGATAACATCTAGCACACGCTGTTTCTCCTCAAGAGGCCATTCTTCCATATATCCCTGGGCATATCTATCGTCGTAAAATCTAACCGCGTCACGTTTATTCATTAAATTCACAATACCCCACCCCCTGGCCGCCACTTCATCAAACATCTTAGAAAGAACCGTATAATCTGTCCCAAGCTAGGTCTAGCTAAACGGCCAAAAGGTAATCGCCAAAACAAAAACCATACATCAATACCCATCCCGGAACTTCTCCAACATGCAGAAACCCATTCTTCAGCAAGTGCTTGAGATAACTCCGGTTCAGGATAAATATTTTTTAAAACATTCGCTTCCTGCACTTTTTTTAACCACGAATGGAATCGTATCAAAACCTCAATCTCAAAATCCATTGAATAATGCCAATACAGCAATAACTCTTCCGGGCTAAAATCCATACCAAGAGCCTGAAAATGTAATCTATTTATACGCTTAACGGTCTCGAACTCCCGCTCTTTCTTAGTATGGGTTATACTTTCCGGATGAACTCTATACAAAAGCAAAACCTCTGGTAAATTAGACAATGAAAAACAAAAACTGCTCCTTTTCCAAAACAACCAGTCTTCCGAAGGAAAATACTCTGATTCATATCTTAACTGAAATCTATTAAGCAGGCTCCTGCGCATCATAACCGCCGGATGTGCTAACATCGAACGGAACAGCATCCTAGCTTTAATATCCCTATGCTTTATAGGATATTTATAGATTTGAACCCGCCACGGTCGCCAGGGAGCACCTATATATTTAATCCATGTACCGCAAATACCAACATCCGGATGATCATCCATGAACCTGAGCTGTTTTTCAATCCTAGTTGGCAAGCTAATATCATCAGCGTCCATTCTAACTATATATTCGCCAACCGATAACTCTATCGCTTTATTCAGCACAGAAGGAAGCCCTATATTCTTTTCATGGTGAATAATCCTGATCCGTTCATCACTATATAATTTTAAAATCTCAGCAGTTCGATCAGTAGACCCATCATTAATTATAATAAATTCATAATCACGATAGCTTTGCATCAGGATACTATCAATCGCCTCTTTTAAGTATCTTTCGCAATTATAAACAGGCATTAAGACAGTAACTCTTGGCCTACGCTGATTCATTGATTAAATCCTTACCCAATTTTCTAACATTAAATGTCAAAGTTAAACTACTTTTTGTAAGCAACAAGATAATATCCTTCACATAAAGAAGCTGTCGATTCTAAGGTTTTATTTTTTAAAGAAAAATAAACAAACGAAGGGAACAAAAACAATCGCTCAAGCAGATTAACTCTTGATAAAGTTCCTCCAACTATAGCTCTCATCCAACTATTGAAATCTCCGACTGTTACCATTTGATCTATCAAAAACCCATTCTTAAGAAGAAATTCGCTAAACCATCTATCACTAAACCCAGAATAAAAATAATAAGGATCCATATGTCTTAAGCAATTCGAAGGAGCTGTTAAGATTAATTTGCCACCCTTCTTAAGCAATCGAAAAAACTCCTTGATCGTTTCATTTGGATAAGGAACATGTTCCAAAACCTCTGTACATAATATTACATCAAAGCTTTCAGCTCTTTCATCAATACTCCAAATATTCCCTGTATAATCTAACTTGCCATATTGAAATTTTTTTATATGCCCAGAATATGACGGCACAAGATCAACCTCAAATTCACCAAAATCTTGTGCTTTATACACAAGGTGACTACAATAATTCCGATATCTTTGAGCCCCACTCCCTGCATCTAACAATACTTCTCCTGCCGGGATTTTCTTTAGCTCATCTATAACAAATTTATCCCTTGCTCCTTGATTATCGCAAGTTCCAAATATCTTCCGCATAAAAGAACTTTTTTTTAATAACTTTTTAACTACTTTATACATATAGCCCTTAATATCTTTTATGAATTTGCTATTTTATGCCAGCTATTAGGGATGATCTTACTCCCATCAACAGGACTTTGACGCTTGAACCATCTACTTGGAGCAACAACAATTTTGTTTGAATTATTGTTTAACCATGCACCCCACCAGCTAAAACTGCTATTACAAATAATATTATGCCTACACTTGCTCATAAGCAATAAATCAACCGCATCTGAATTAAAGTTTGAATTCACTTTAACAATTTCTGAATAACTTAACAATTCTTTAAGATTCTTACAAACATGCTCAATATCATCCGTGAAAATAAAAACTTTGAAATCCGGATTAGTTTTAGAAATAAAATTAATTCCATCAATATAATATTTAATAGCTAGCGCTTCATACCAAGGGTGATTAATATAATCCTTCCCCCTTATATGAATACCTATAGAATTACTCTGCGTTATTTTTTTATAGACTTCAAGACTGCTTACATCTTTTTCTATCTTAAATCTAAGGTCATCACGGACAATATCATTAATATTGGCAAAATACTGTTCACTTTGCCAATACCCATCAACATAGATATTTTTGCTTTTTACAATTTTCTCTAGAGAATCAGCGTAATTATCTTCCGTAATAAAACACCGTGTTCTTTTGTATACTGCAAAGAATAAATAATCAAAATAATTCAAACCATATTGTTTAACTACTTTCCTTCTTTTTTTTCCGACATATAGCTTTACTGGTAAATCGAAAATATCAGTGATCCTTGTTAAATTCACTCCGTCAAAATCAGTACGCATTGTTTGGTAATAGTAATCCAAACAAAGATCTGTATTCTTTCGCAATGAATGAGCCCTGCCAAACGCATATTCAAACAATTGGTTCCCTAATCCACCAAGAATTTTTACTGTTACCAAAATCTACTCCGCTAATCTTTGAGAAAAACTCTTTATTATCCAATTAATCTACCAACGAAAAGCATTCTACCTTCCAAGTCCAACAATATTCCTGCTAACACTCCATTTTACGTTAAAACAATAAGTTACTTAAAAAAAGCCTTGATTTTTTTACAAACAAACTGTATCTGTTCATTAGAAAGCTGAGAAGACGAAGGCAGCCACAATCCTTTTTTACCGACTAAATTTGAAACTTCATGTTCTCCTGGAACCTGATATGCCAACTGATGATTAATCGGTGGATACATCACTCTAGTCCCAACACCAGAATCTTTTAAAAACCTCATCAAATCATCTCGATCATCAGCAAAAACATCAACAAACCAAGGTGAAGTCCGTTCTAAATCTTGCTCGAAAAAAGTAATTTGTTTTACATCTTTGAGTAATTCTTTGTATAAACGCATAATTTCTTTTTTTCGATCAACTCTCCACGGAAGTTTTTTCATTTGCTCTATTCCAATACAAGCCTGAAGCTCCGTAAACTTAAAATTATATCCAATGGAATCATGGATGTCATTACCCCCTCCGCTCCTTCCAAAATCCTTTAATTTTCGAATTTTAAAAGCCATTGCCTCATCATTCGTTACAAGTGCTCCTCCTTGCCCGGTTGAAATCACCTTTGGCGCAGAAAAAGAAAAACTGCCAATTTTGCCAACAGTTCCTTGATGCTTACCATTCGGGTAAAAAGATCCTAGTGACTGAGCAGAATCTTCCAATAAAACGAGATTATATTTATTTGCTAATTCAATAAATGATTCAATCCCCGATTTTGGATAACGCCCATTTGCCGTAACCAATGTAAGGGCCTTAGTTTTACTTGTGATCGCTTTTTCAGCTTTTTTAATATCCATGCAAAGCGTTTCTCTTTCTACATCAACAAATACCGGGGTTGCGCCTATCATTTTTGCGGAATTCGCTGTTGCAATCATCGTATAATTTGGCACTAAAATTTCATCACCAGATTGAAGCCCGATAGCCAATGCCGCCAATGTCAAACTAATAGTCCCATTATTAACAACAATACATTCTTTTGCATTTGTATATTCTGCAATCATTTTTTCAAAAGCTGCAGTTTTCTTAAATTCAGTTATCCAGCCTCCTGCTTCCATGTATTCGTTTATGGCATTTTTTTCTTCATCGCCAAACCAAGGCTCCATTTGTGCAATAAAATTCATTGTTTTTTCTCCTTTAATCTCTTTTCAAAGCTCAATATTTGATCTTTATTTCTGTTTTTAATTTCTTTTGCGGGGATACCTGCATACAATATCCATGGATTTAAATCATTCTTTACAAGCGAAAGAGCTCCTACAGCCGCTCCTTCACCAAAAACAACATTTGGAAGCACAACCGTATTTGATCCTACAACACAATGCCTCCCTAAACAAATAGAACCAATAACAATATCTCCTTTAAATTCATTCGCAACCATTGGCGTTGCAATACCTCCGACATAATCATCGCTCCCTGCGACTAAAACTACCCCAGGTGAAAGCGTAGAATATTCATCAATAGTCACCTTTGAATTTTTCCCGCCAATGATTTTACATCCAGAGCTAATATGGATATTGCCTTTTAACTCAAGCGGAGTTGATATATAAGTAAAATCATCAATAATACAATTATCACCAATAGAAACCAACTCAGGATACCGAATACGTGCAGTCTTGCCAATAATAACATTTTTTCCGCAATATTTTAATTTTTTAAGATCAAAAAATATATTTCCCATAATCCCTCGTTTAAAGATTCTTTTATATAACCCTATCTAACTATCTAGTAGTACTTTATCTTTTTCAACGGAAACAAACGGGCCATTTTTTACTTCAACAACCTTCGTATTGTCTTCCAGAATATGATAACCATGTCCTACACTCAAAATAATGCCTACATCCCCGATAACTAATTCTTCTTGATGAAATATTTTACTATCTTCATTATATAAATCAACTCTTACTTTTCCACTCACAACCACAATAACTTCCTGCGTTATTTCGGCAATTCGCTTATTAACAATATGTTTATGAGAACAAAGGTCCTTATCTTTTGGATACCACCATGTTCCTGCTTGAATAAACGATTCATTCGCTGTTAAAAAATCAAGCCCTTCCTTCCATTCATTAACTTTATGAAAAATAGCCACAACTTCATTATTTAATCTTATTTGCCCCATAACAACTCCCCTGTCTTTTTAAATTATCTTATAGTGTAAATAATACTCATAAAATTTAAAAATACGCAGCAATTCCTTAATTCCATCGTCTAAACTCTTTTGAGGGATAAACCCCATTTTCTTGATTTTCTCATAGCAAACAATAAAATGCCTAACATCTTTGTCTTTCACATCAGAATCAATAATTTTAAAATCAATATGCTTTTGGATCGCTTGGGCAATTTCGAGCTTTGAAAAATTTAAATGATCGCCTCCAACATTAAAAACCTCACCTTTCATTTTATCTCTATTCTCCATAGCAAAAATATAAGCATCGACTGCATCATCAATATGGATAAATGTTCTTTTAGCATACCCGTCAAACAAAACAACAACACCCTCTTTTAATGCTTTAAAAGCAAAATCATTTACCATTAAATCCATCCGCATCTTCGGGCTAAAACCAAACACAGTTGCAAAACGAAGGCTGATATAATTATCCTTCTCAGCAAGAATTTTTTCTGCCATATATTTTGTTCTGCCATAATGGCTTACCGGATCAATCGGAGTTTGTTCATTGCAGGCCTTACCTGATTTTCCATAAAAAGAAGTCGTTGAAGCATAAATAATTAGTTGGTCTTTACTTAACGAGTCAGACAAGCTTTTTGTCGCATCGACATTAATAAGCTGAGCAGACGCTGGATTTGCCGAACATGCCGGAAATCCACTAAGGCCGGCCAAATGAAAAATAACATCATATCTTGATATTTTATCTATTTTATTGCGTATGTCTTGTTTTAAAACTGTTAATTTTTTATTTTCAACTAAATGAAGAATAGGCTCAAAGCCATACATGAAATTATCTAAAAGAGTGACATCATATCCTTTAGAAAGTAATTTCGCAACTAATTTAACTCCCTTATATCCAGCCCCGCCAGTAACTAATATTTTCACTTATCTCTCCTCTGATTTTATCTTTCGCCTCTTACGAAGTTCTTGTATATGTTTATAAGCACCATATCTCGCAGCAACTTTATTTTTAAACCAAATAAAAATAGGAGGGACTAAGTATGAAATCATTTTCCTAAGTTTATTTTCTTTTTCAATATCAAAACATTTTTTCACTTCAAATTTATATGGTAAGATATTTCCAAAGCCGTCCCTATAACAATGTTTAACTTCTCCTTTAATGATTTTACTTTTAAACTTTTTAAAAGCAGTATAATACTCCCTCCCCCTTTTTTCTGACTCTCCACTTATTGCCTGATCCTGGCTGATTGCATTATCATGCTGACGCCCATACGCTGCAACAACTTGAATAAGATGCGGTAAATAACCAAGTGTATTAAAATTATAAGCGAACATTAAATGACCTTGCTCCTGGTCCTCCCGCGGCTTATTAGAATCAAATTTCGGAAAGCATTCTTCGAAAACACTTTTCCTTACACAAAGATCCCGCTCATGAAAAAGAGCTGCATCTTTCAACCAATAATAAATATAATCTTTTCCATTGGGCGGAGGATTTTCAAACCAAGGGTTTGTTACAATCGTGTGAAGCGTTCCGTCTTCAAGCATATTTTGATCTATTCCCCATACAAGTGAGATTTCAGGGTTCTGATCCAAAATTTCAACACAGCGCTTAAGCCATTTTTTATCTAAATAACCATCTGAAACACAGCACATCATAACATACTCACCTTTTGCCATGGCCAAACCTTTTCTAAGCGCATCATCAGGCCCGCTATCCGGCTCTGACAGCAAACGTATATGGGAGTATTGTCGCACAACTTCCAATGTCTCATCCGTAGAAACTCCATCAACAATAATATGTTCCCAATTTTTATAAGTCTGAGCCATAATAGATTCTATAGTTTCTTTGACAAACCTTCCCGTATTCTTTGAAGGACTGATAATCGATATCTTCGGTCTACTTTCCATAAATCTCCTTGCTGGCATTTGTATTTACTAAAATGTCATCAATTTATGCCACACTTTTGCTAAAACCAGACGAAAAGAACTCCATTTGTATCTTTTCCAAAAATTAACAATCTTTTGAGCAAATAAAACAAAAGCATTAGGCATCTTAGGTTTTCTTGGAACCCTTAAATCTAATTTTCCAATTACTTTTTTTCCCTTTAAAAGATATTCAAATGCACCATCATATGATATTTTAGGGAAAGGAGTGTAACAGCTGTTCAGCGAACAATTTAAAATATTAATAAGAGGAAGGCCATAAGTCTTACATGTATTTCTTATCGCAAACGAAGCAATAGGATTAAAATAACGCATCGTATCACTAATTAATGCTTCGTTAACCCCATTCCAGCCTTTCACTTCATATTCATTCTGCCGGTAATAATACTCATTGACATTCTCCCCCCCATGTCCATCTGCACCAAATAGCACAATACTTTCTGCCCTACCAATTTGCGCCATTTGAATCAAAATCAGCAAAGAATTTGTCTCGATAAAATGCAGGGGATAATCATTATTCGGAACATTTTTTTTGCGGTTCAAGCTAAAAAAAAGAACCTTCTTATCATAATCTCTAAGAAATTGCTCCAAGTTAAAATCATGATCCAATAATCCAAACGAATCTCGCCAGAAGGAAGATATAAACATATTATCTTCATTTCTATTCAGAAAATTAATTGTCTCGTTCATTACCTCCGGCATACCTTCGCGCCCACTGCAGGTAAATATAGACACCTTCTTATCAATTTTCTGCAAGATATTATTTTCCTGCACAAAGAATTTATTTAAGCCAAGATAGCAAATATCGGTATGGCGAAGTTCGCTAATTCTCTCTTCAAGTTCCTTGATAGACGGACCAGCAGCAAGAATTGCAACCGGCCTTCCGTTAATAATCTTTCGAAGACGGGAAATCCTTTCTTCGGAATGAGATAAATAATCCTTTGATGAATAATTCATAATCCCCTAGGCACACCCCAAAAATCACAATAGCTACACAATGGTATTTTACTTCTATTCCCTTCAATATGATACTTTATCCACTCTTTTCTTTGAGCACTATGCCAAATATCAGCTAATGGAGTTGTATTAACATCTCCGATAACACCCAAGCCTTTAGGATCAAATCTTACACAAATCGAAACTTTACCCAAACGATTAATTGCCATATGATTTAATATTTCTAAGCAAATTCCGATTTCCGGAATTGTCGGATTTTTCTCATACTTAAAACTCCCCAAAGGATTATGCAATATTCTAGTGACGAGTATGCCGTTTAGTTTTTCCCATCGTTCTTTATCCACACTGCCCAAACACCGATAAATCATATTCGGTTTTCTCTCACCCTTGATTGCCAGAAATTTTTTAACCAACTCATATTGCTCATCTGCCTCTGAATCATTTTCTATTACCGATATTGTAAGAGTATCAAGGTTATCAATAATATCGTCAGCTTTTTCGAGAATTAATTTAGCATTTGTATTAACGCATTTTATCTGTTTGGTAAACAGTTTTACAGCTTCTCCAAACCTGGTATAAAGCAGCGGTTCGCCATTATTATGAAACTGCACTACTATTGAATCCGGTAATTGTTTGGCAATCGATTTAACCAAATCAAAATCCATATCACCGTAATTAAGCGCGATTTCTGGATATTCTTTGTCGACTTTTCTCCGTCCGCACATCCAACAATCTTTATTGCAGCGATTTGTTAATTCGATATTTACCGTAGTCAACCCATTAAATAGCTCAGCCATTTACCCCTCATTTCATTGCGACAAACTCATTAAAACACTATCACACTTTCCTATAGATTCTAACTGCTTCTCGTAGGCCTTACTCAACTCTTTTGAATCGATAAAATTCCATTTTTCATGTCCCCCAGGTTTACCTTGGGATAACCAAAACAAATGATTAGATAAAGGATATCGTTGAAACGGCTTAATATAGTTTATCTTTAACTTTATTTGTTCAGCAAGTTTTTTCAGGGTTTTATTATTAAACAAAAACAAATGACAGCTCCAATACGTAAAATGTGAAAATTCTTCCGAATTATAAAGTGTCAATAATGCATCATCAGCACTAGGTACTTCAATAATAATTTCTCCTTTTTTATTTAAAAAGCCGCTTAATTCCGTTAAGGTTTTTCTGGGATCCGGGAGATGTTCCAAAACATGAAACAATGTAATAATATCAAACTTGTCTTTTTTGGGGATTTCTGATGGATAACGATATACTTTTAAACTCATCCGGTCAAAATGTTCACGCAGCCGCATCTCAGGCTCAAGGCCAAATACTTTATTGGTCAGACAAGAAGCTTTAGTAATAAAATTACCGGTTCCGCAACCAAAATCAAGCAAGGAGCGCTGAGGCAGAATATCTTCGAGAAACTCAAAACGGCGTTGATCATCAACTTCTGTTCTTTTAATCCAATCATCCACCTTTAAGGACTTATCCATATGCATATTTGAATTTTCATAAAAATCATTTTCAATATGCGAAAAAGACGACAAAAAAACTAGCCCGCAAGAAGTACACTCTAATATTTTCAGCCTAGAATTATCGCGGACACTCCCCGGCCTTTGGCTGAAATTTTCTCCCTGACACAGATAACATTTTTTATTAGACATATTTAGTTCACTTTTATTTTGTAGGTTTAACTGCGCTGCAAAGCAGCATCACCTCTTTAGAAAACCTCACCAGCTTACTATGAGAACTCAAGCTATTTGGAGTAACAAAAGAGATAATTTCTGATAATAGCTTGAGCCCTGGCATTTTCCATAAAAAAGGCAATTGCCTAAATTTTTCCACTTTAACATCATTAAAACCATTGACATTAAAAATCGTCTGCAAAGAAACTACTGTAAACGGCCTTCGATGTGTATAATCGTTATAGAATATTTTATAAATAGATTGCCAATCAGGAGTCATGGTAATAACAATACCTCCTGGTTTTAAAATGCGGTAAATTTCTTTAACCAGCTTTTCCGGATAATAAAAATGTTCTAATACTGATTTAGAAAAAATTATGTCAAAACTATTGTCCGTATATGGTAAGGCTTGTTTTTCAAGATCAGATTTTACAATTTCAGCTTCAGGACAGATTGATTGTGCTGCCAATGACTCATCAACCCCATGACCATTCAAACCGCTACGAATAAAGCCTCTTAAAAACTCACCGCGACCGCAGCCTAAATCAAGTATTTTGTTACCCTTTATCAATTCATAGCGCGCAACAAGATACTTTGTCAGTAAATCCGGATATTCGGTAAACGGCTTGTTTTCTTCACTATAAACTAACGAGATATAATCGTCTTTTTTAGATTCATTTATCATTATAAAACCTCGACCAGTTCAATGAAAGTACCTTCCGGAGCTTGACAAAAAACTACCTTCGCATAGGCATCAGGCGAGACACAAGGCAGACCACTAAATAAAACTCCTTTGGTCGACAATTCTTTATACATCCTATCTAAATCATCTACCGTAAAAGCAATATGAGTCGGCCCGATATCACATATTTTTTTTTCTATTAATTCCTGGGGATGAGAGTAAAATTTTAGCAATTCAATCATTTGTCCATCTGCCGCAGTCATTTTAATTGTGGTAACCTCCACACCTTTTAAAGCCAGAACACTATCAATATAAGCACTTTTTTCTCTCATCTGCTTGATTATTTTTAATCCAAGTAAGTCCTGATAAAAATGCAAAGATTTTTCGAGGTCATCAATAACAATACCAGTATGACGAATTCCCTTTATCATTAAATAACCAGCCTATTTAACCTAATCTCTTCTGAGACCATTTTTCCATCAAAAGAAGAAATAAAAGTAATATATTTTGCTATTTCTTGTGGGTCAAGAAAAGTCTCGAAATTTTGATTTTCAATTAATTTCCCCATTTTTGTTTTTGATCCACTAGGCGAGACACAAAAAGTTCTTATGTTAAATTTCTTAAGCTCATCATGCAGGGCCCGCGAAAAACCAAGCAATGCATGCTTAGATGCACAATAAAGCACAGTTCTCTTACAACCGGAATAAGCTGAAGAAGAACCAATATTTATAATCCGCCCCCATTTTTCCTTAACCATATCTTTTGAAAAAACTTGGCAGAACATAAAAGCTGCCCTAAGATTAACATTAAAGCTCTCCTGAAAATCATCCAGACTATATTTCAAAAAATCCTTAACGACAAAAATACCGGCAACATTAACTAAAATATCAATCTTCCCCATTTGTTTCTTTACCGCTTTAATTATCTGTTTTACATCTTGAATTTCATTCAGATCTCCCTGTGCGTAGAAAATTTTAATTTTCTTGCCTTGAATACTTTGAATCTGATTTTTTAAGGTTTTTAACTTCACCATATTAGTCGCGGTCAAAAACAAATTGCAGCCGTTTTTTGCCATTTCCATCGCAATCTGGCTGCCGATTCCTCCGGTCGCTCCGGATATAAAACAATTTTTATTTTCAAATATCTTGTATTCCATTGCACCAGCACCTCATTTAAAAAGATTTTTTACCAACATCGGATTTTTATTTATTAAATATTCTAAATATTCAAAATCTTCTGGGGTATCAACTTCATAAGCGCGTGGTGTAATATACGCGATAACTTTATCCCCGTGTATTTTTTCATGTTCAAGAATATAACTAGTCCTAACCACATCAACATAGCCATTGGCATCATAAGTCGTTTTAACCATTTGGCGCGGAAGATTTGACGCTTCAATATCAAACCTCCCTGAAAAAACAGACTTCATATAACCATTTTCTATTTCAAAAGTCTTATAAGCTGATTCAGACATTTCATGTAAAGACCGCAAAGCCGTAGCTGTTGTGTCTTTTTTTATGGCTTCAATTGCTCCTTCAATATAATGAGCCTCTCTAAAAGGAGTCGTCGGTCTTAAATGAACTATATATTCCGGCCGATATCCTTCTTTTTCTTGTAACCAATCAATCGCATGTTTTAAAAAATCGTAGTCACCTGATTTATCACCAGCTATCAGCGATGGCCTTAAAAAAGGGACTTCGGCACCATAATCTTTAGCAATATCTGCATACTCTTGAGAATCTGTTGATACAATTATGCGCTCAATATTTTTTACTAATTTAGCAACAGCGATACTATAAGCGATTAAAGGATAACCACCCAAAAACCTTATATTTTTATCTGTTACCCCCTTAGATCCAGACCGTGCGGGAATAATCGCCAAAATTTTGCCCATAAACACCTCTTTTTATCTACTTGCCTCAAAAGGAATGTGTGCCCTAAGTTTTTTGGCAATAGGAACTTCTTTATCACTGATCGTCTTATATCCATCACCGATTGCTTTTTCAATTTTCCTCACGGCTCCAATTAACTGATGAAACCCATTAGGTTCTACGGATGAAGCCTGATCTGAACCATACATCGCGCGGCTAAGAGTTATATGTCGTTCTAACGATGAAATCCCTAAAGCAGCCGCAGCATATGATACAGCCAAGCCTACCTCATGACCGCTATATCCAACATCACACTTATATCTCTCTTTTAATGTTTTAATACAACTTAAATTTGCATCTTCATCATCCATGGGATATGTAGCCAGACAATGCATCAGTTCAAAAGGACAATTTTTACTTTTAAATATTTCTACTGCCCGATCTATATGTTTAAACTCCGACATGCCCGTAGAAATAAATGTATGTTTCCCTTCCGAAGCTATCTCCTTCAGTAAATCTTCAAAAACGATCATTGCCGATGCGACTTTATTATATTTGCAATCAAACTGGCGTAAAAACTTCTGACTTTCAATATCCCACGCAGAGGCAAACCAGTCGATTCCTTTTTCTTTACAATATCGATTTATTTCATCATATTCTTTTTTCTCAAATTCGAGGCCAAGTTTCTGCTCTCGAGTAGTAGTACCCCACGGGCTTTCTCTCGGCACATCAAGAATTTCTTTAGAATATACTAATTCAACAGTCCGTTTCTGGAACTTAACTGCATCAGCCCCAGAATTTTTCGCAACATCAATTAAACGTTTTGCTACCTCAATATCTCCATTATGATTAATCCCTATTTCAGCAATAATAAAAATTGACATCTCACCTATCTCCTTTTCTTAAATAAATCTCAAGCTGTTTTTTCTACAACCCAATTCAAGCGAGGTCGGACACTACTTGAAACCCAATGCAAAGGGTAATTACCCCGCACTCCAGCAGTATCCATTCCATCAAAAACCTGAAATGTAAGCAAATCCTGTGCAGAAACGTGTCCTACATTAGCCATTCCTACAGTAGTAATCGCACAATAAATCGAAACAGTACCTTCATCTAAAAAATCACCGGGTACCTGACAAACAGAACGATAATATCCCTTAGGACAAACGGTATCCCTCCATTGCGAATCTAAATTATCCTTTGAAATAAATATAACATGCCCATTTTTTATAAAACTAAGATGAACATGAAGATGATGCCCTGCTTCTAAGACCTGATATTCTAACTTGATTGAGACAGAATCGCGAATATCAAAGTTTGTGCAAACTTTCTTATTTTTATTTAAGACACATGCCTTAAGTAAACGCACTACGTCATCACCTGGTGCTTTATTAATATCCTGCCAGGTTTGTTCCCCTATACAATACTTTCCTTTCTCAGTATATTCTTTTATTACCTCATCTGTTTCCCCCTCCATTACTACTTTACCTTCGCTTAATAATATCGCTCGAGTACAAAGCTTTTCAACTGCCTCCATATTATGACTTACAAATAAAACTGTTCGCCCTCCCTTAGCAACTTCACTCATCTTTCCAAGGCACTTTTTCTGAAACATTATATCTCCGACTGCTAGGACCTCATCTACTATAAGAATCTCCGGTTCAAGATGTGCAGCCACAGCAAAAGCAAGACGTACATACATGCCGCTTGAATATCTTTTTACAGGTGTATCCAAAAACTTTTCTATTTCGGCAAAACTAACAATTTCATCATACTTTGCTTTAATTTCTGCACGTCTCATACCCAGAATTGCACCATTCATAAAAATATTTTCTTTACCAGTCAATTCAGGATGAAACCCGGTGCCAACTTCCAGGAGACTTGCTATCCGGCCTCTAATAAGCACTTCCCCCTCCGTAGGTTCCGTAATTTCACTTAATATCTTAAGCAGAGTACTCTTACCTGCTCCATTGCGCCCAATTATGCCTACTTTTTCTCCTGCCTGAACATTAAAATTAATTTGCTTCAATGCCCAGATTTCTTGAAGTTCATTTTTCTTATACTTTCCTTTAAAAAGTTTTTTAACGCTGTTTACCATGACATCGCGCAACGCCCGATAGCATTCTCCGCCGCCCTCTCCAAGCAAATAACGTTTTCCAAGATTTCTTACTTCTATAATTGGTTTATCCATAGATTAAATAACGTCTGCAAACGTCCTCTCCATTTTTCTAAAATATAAAAGTCCCCCCGTAAAAATAACCAAAACAGAGATTACACTTATGATAATACCTGTCCAATTCGGCATTACGGTTCCTAATATGCACCATCTAAAGCCATCGATAACGCCTGCCATTGGATTTAAAGAGTAAAGAAATTTCCATTTCTCCGGTATGATGGATGAGGAATAAGCAACAGGCGAAAGATACATGCCCGCTTGAACAAAAAAAGGTACAGTATAAATCACATCTCGAAATTCAGCAGTCAAAGCAGATAACCAAAGCCCGATAGCTAGTGCAGTCATAAATGCAAAAAAAATAAATAAAGGAAGAAAAATGATATTCACAGTAGGAATGATTTTATACCAAACTATCATCCCAATAAGAAGGAAAAATGCGATACAAAAATCTATTGTTCCAGAAATAACAGCACTTGTAGGAATAATTAATCGTGGAAAGTAAACCTTTGATATCATTGAAGTACTGGCAACAATAGAACTGCTTGCTTTAGTCATCGAGTTAGCAAAAAACATCCAAGGAATAAGAGCTGTAAATACAAGCATCGGATAAGGAACCCCATCTGAAGGTAATTTTGCCACTTTTCCAAATATAAGTGAGAAAACAAGCATTGTTATTAACGGTTGTATAATACTCCAGGTAATACCAATTACTGCCTGTTTATACCTAACCAAAATGTCCCGAAGAGCAAGAAACCAAAAAAGTTCTCTATACCGCCAAAGCTCTTTGAAATCAACACCTATTAATCCGTAGCGTCTTCTAATGATTTTAACATTCTCAGTATCCAAATATCTCTCCCCTATAGCTTTCTTCGTTAACAAGGGTCAATCCACCCTCCGCTAACATTTTCACATCCCTTTATACCACTCTATTGTTTTCTTTAATCCTTCTTCAAATTGCATTTTCGCCTTAAAACCAAATTCTTTTTCTGCTCTTGACTTATCTAAACATCTTCGCGGCTGACCGTCAGGCTTAGCGTTGTCCCAAACAATCCTTCCTTTAAAACCTGTAAGCTTAGCAATAAGATCCACTAAATCTTTTATAGATATTTCAACTCCCGCTCCTATATTTACCGGTTCTGATTTGTCATATTTTTCTGTAGCTAAAATAATGGCTTCCGCAGCATCTTTGACATATAGAAATTCACGAGTAGCCTTGCCAACGCCCCAAGCCTTAATATCTTCCTTTTTCTCCTTAATAGCATCAATGCACTTTTTGATAAGTGCTGGAATAACATGAGAACTATTTAATTCAAAATTATCTCCCGGTCCATACAGATTAACCGGTAATAAGAATATGCTGTTAAATCCATATTGCTGGCGATATGCCTGAGATTGAACTAAAAGCATTTTTTTAGCCAAACCATAAGGGGCATTGGTTTCTTCAGGATAACCATTCCATAAATCTTCTTCCTTGAAAGGTGTCGGGGTAAACTTTGGATAAGCACAGATAGTTCCTAAAGAAACGAACTTTTCTATTTTGGATTGCCGCCCAACTTCCATCATCTGAACGCCCATCATCAGATTATCATAAAAAAACTTTCCAGGATTATCAAGATTTGCACCTATCCCGCCTACTTGAGCAGCAAGATGAATAACAATATCCGGATTAGCATCAGCATAAAGCCGCTTAACCGCATCCATATTGACTAAATCATAATCTTCAATTTTCGGAATAAAGATATTAGTACAATCGCGTTCCTTTAGCTTGGCAATAAGATGATTGCCTAAGAACCCTGCACCGCCAGTCACTACTATTCTTTTATTTTTTAGTTCTATCATACTCTATTTATTGAGACAATCCCTGTTATTAATCAGACTTCCACCATCTATTGGGGAAATGCTTTTTTAATATCTCATCTCCTTTGCCAATTGGTTCAAGTCCTGCTTCACGCATATCCGCATCGATCATAATCTTTACCAAATCATTAAACTTTATCTTAGGCTTCCACTTAAGTTTTTTCGCTGCTTTTGAGGAATCAGCGATTAACTGTTCCACTTCTACAGGTCTATAGTATCTTGGATTAATCTTTACATGCTTTTTGTGGTTTAACCTCACATAAGCAAAGGCTTCTTCCAAAAATTCTCTTACCGAATGGCTCTCTCCTGTCCCGATAACAAAATCATCAGGTTTATCACTTTGTAACATCTTCCACATAAACTCCACATACTCAGGAGCATATCCCCAATCCCTTTTTGCATCCAGGTTTCCCAAATAAAGATACTTCTGTTTTTCAGCTAAAATATTAACAACTGCTCTGCATATTTTCCTAGTAACAAATGTTTCCCCTCTTCTTGGCGATTCATGGTTAAATAAGATGCCATTTGCGGCAAACATGCCGTAACCTTCTCTATAATTCTCGGTCATCCAAAAAGAGTAAACCTTTCCGCAGGAATAAGGACTGCAGGGACAAAATGGTGTCTTTTCACTTTGCGGGGGCCTTGCCCTTCCAAACATTTCACTGCTAGAGGCCTGATAGAACTTAATCTTATCCTTAGAGTTACTTTTTAAAATCGCATCTAAAATTCTTGTTGTACCCAAAGCCGTAATATCCCCGCTGTATTCAGGAATATCAAAGCTAACACGCACATGACTCTGTGCTCCGAGATGATAGACTTCATCAGGTTTAACATTGTAAATTATGTTGGCTATCTGACTTGAATCAGACAAATCACCGTAATGAAGAAAAAATTTCACATTAGACTCATGTTCATCTATAGGGAACAAATGGTCTATCCGCTTTGTATTAAACGTACTTGCCCTTCTTATTATACCATGCACGATATATCCCTTACTCAATAATAGCTCCGCAAGGTACGAACCATCCTGACCCGTAATTCCCGTGATTAAAGCTTTTTTAGACATTTTTTCTCCTCTTATGCCAAAACTCCTGTAAAAACACACCTGTAAATCCCAGGAATAATCCTATTATGATTGATTTAAGCAAAATCTTCTTTTTATTCGGTAAAACAGGATTAATTGAGGTTTCTGGCTTTGAGATAATTCTTATGTTAGAAATATCTGACTTAACTATATTCAGTTTTGCGATTTCTAAAGGAATTTGATTAAGGTTATATTCAATTTCTTTAATGTTAATGTCAAAGTCTGCTCTACTCAAAGGCAACTCCCTTAATTGATAATTCACTGTGTTTAAATAAGCTAAGTTGGGCTGTAAAAAGTTAGCAAGAACAATCATTGCCTCGACCCCCTCACTCATCCCCTCTTTAGGTTCGTAATCCTTAAATATTTTTTCACGCAGTGCCAATATCTGATTTATATTTTCGTTTATAAGCCTTAGCTCATCTTTCAATCTAATCTCTCTTTCATCAATCGCCTTCTTTTTTTCATCCAAATTATTAATCTTCTGTTTGCCTAATAAAAGAGCTGCTTCTTTTTGAGCTATTTCTATAGAAATAGTATTAAGACTACTAGTAACCTTCTCTTCATAATGCTTATCTATTAAATCCGTCAACTTGAGCAATATACCAGAAGCCCAAACTTTTTTTTCTTCTCCCAAATTAATACTTATTATTAACATATTTATATTTAAAGGAACCTTGGCAATAAATTGGATCTTGTCATTTTGCAGGCTCAAGTCTATTTTTTTCATTAATTCTTCATTAAAAAAACCATTTATTACCAAATCTTTTATGTTAACCGCAACTTCATTAGAAGCAAGGCCATATGAAGGCGCTTGAATTGTAATTGAACTCGAGTATATTTTTTGAGAAAACTGAATAATGGCTAACCCAGCAAAAAAACATAATAACAGCATACTCATAAAGGTTTTTCTATACTTAAAAATCTTTAAAATTACCTTGCTAACATCTAATTCCATTTCTTTAACATTAAGCATATCTTTTTGCATGCTACCCTTTCTAATCTCTAAATAGAACTTTTTTTAAAATAATTTTTTAATATTTATTTTTAAATAATATCAACTTTTTACCTGAAAGTCAATTCCAAACATCCCTAATTTAAGATCCTAAAAATATGATTTATCATTAGATATATGACCACCGCCAAGAACTATAACAAAATCTGGTTTAGTTTAAACTTTTTCATATTCAGCTTTGGCAGAAAGGGCAGCAAACTTATATTCAATTGGTCTAAGCATTGCATCCGCGGTAAATTTAAAACTGCTCACGAAAAGCAATATTAACCCCATAGTTACCAGAATTTTTCCTGTTTTCTGCTTTTTGGAAAACCATAAAAATAATACACCCGCTAAAAGACTCAAAACAGTCAAAGGCAAAGGAAATAAAAAAGGAGCAATTATTTTTTTAAAAAGAAACATGTTAATTACCTGTTTTTATTATATGCTTTAACCTTTTAAAGTTATGCTTGTTCTGGACGGCCAACACTAGTATATTTAAACCCTAATTTCTTCATCTTTTTTGGATCAAACATATTTCGCGCGTCTATAATAATCGGGTGTTTTAGGAGTTTTTTAATTTTTGTAAGACTTAAATTCTTAAACTCCGGCCATTCGGTAACAATTACCAAAGCATCGCAGCCTTTAATTGCCTCGTAAGCATTTTTACAAAAATTAACATTTGGCAATAATTCTTTGGCATGATCCATTGCCTTTGGATCAAAAGCTTTAACATGCGCACCTTCGGCCTCCAACATGTTTATAATATCAATTGCCGGAGCACTGCGGATATCATCTGTATTGGGTTTAAACGCTATTCCTAAAACTCCGATTTTCTTGTCATTTAGTATCCAAAGTGCCTGCTCTATTTTCTTAAATACTAATTTCCTTTGATTTTCATTGACATTTTCCACTTCTTTTAAAATATCAAAATTACAGCCTAAATTTTGGGCAATCCGAATAAACGCCTGAACATCCTTAGGAAAACAGCTTCCGCCATAACCTATCCCGGCTTTTAAAAAACTGCTGCCGATTCTTTTATCTAAGCCCATACCCTCGGCAACTTTTTCTATGTCCGCGCCAACCTGCTCACAGATATTTGCTACCGCATTAATAAACGAAATTTTTGTTGCCAAAAATGAGTTAGAAGCGTGTTTTATTATTTCCGCGCTTTGAATATTAGTTACTACAATCGGGGCTTTTAATGGTTCATAAAGCTTTACTAGAAGTTTTCTTGCTTTTTCACTTTCAACACCGAGGACAATTCTATCCGGATGCATAAAATCTTCTATGGCTGAGCCTTCTTTTAAAAATTCAGGGTTAGAGGCTACATCAAAATCAATTTTATGATTATTCAGCCGCATTATATACTTAACCCACTTATTAGTCTCAACCGGAACAGTGCTTTTTTCCACTACAACTTTATAATTATTCATATACCGCGCTATATCACGTGAAACTTGTTCAATATATTTTAAATCAGCATCCCCATCAAGTTTAGGCGGAGTTCCCACGGCAATAAAAATAACTTTGGATTTTTGTACTGCGGCTTTCATATCATTTGTAAAGAAAAGCCGCTTGTTCTTTCTGTTTTTAGCAACTAATTCCTCTAATCCTGGTTCATATATCGGAATGATTCCATTATTGAGATCTTCTATTTTCTTTTCATTATTATCAACACAAATAACCGTATTCCCCAGTTCCGCAAAACATGTTCCAGAAACTAATCCTACATATCCTGTTCCCACAATGGCAATATTCATTTTTTTATCCTTTTTTTAGGATTACTAAATTATATGTTTCTTAATTTTTCAGCAAAATACTCCGCTGTTTTCTTAATTCCTTGATCAACTGGAATTAAAGGCTGCCAATTTAATAGTTTCTTTGCTAAAGTGATATCTGGTTTTCTCCGTTTTGGATCATCTTGCGGCAATGATTCAAACTTAATTTTAGACTTAGACCCAAGAGATTTAATCACCATTTCCGCCAAATTCTTCATTTTATACTCACTAGGATTACCTAAATTTACCGGCTGCTTATAATCAACATTCATTAATCGGCAAATTCCTTCAATCAAATCATCAACATAACAAAATGAACGGGTTTGATCACCATCACCGTAAATAGTTAAATCAATATTTTTAAGAGCTGAGACAATAAAATTAGAAACCACACGCCCGTCATCTAACTGCATATCTGGACCATACGTATTAAAAATTCTAATTACCCGCACATCAAGATTATGGCTGCGCATATAAGCATAGGTTAAAGCCTCAGCCGCTCTTTTACTTTCATCATAACAGCTTCTCACCCCTATTGAATTAACATTCCCCCAATAATCTTCTTTCTGCGGATGCACTAAAGGATCTCCGTATATTTCTGAAGTTGATGCAAGGAAAAACTTGGCTTTGTGCATTTTGGCAATGCCCAAACAATTATGAGTTCCATTAAGTCCTGACTTCAATGTCTTAATTGGATATTTTAAATAAAAAACTGGCGAGGCAATTGAAGCAAAATGAAACACCCAATCTAATTTACCACCAAAACAGATTGGGTTTGATATATCATGCTCAACAAGACTAAATTTAAGGTTTTCTAATAAATCTTTAATGTTCTCTTTTTTCCCTGTAATGAAATTATCCAAACATATTACCGAATGCCCATTTTGGATAAACCTCTTACATAAATGCGACCCGAGAAACCCTGATCCGCCTGTAACTAAAATATTCATATTAAATTCCTCTGTAAATTTGCCTTAAATAATAAAAGACATTTTTTAATTTGCGTATGCTTTTTTAATCTTTATTAATCCCAATACATTAACAAAAAACAATCCTATTGCGCAAAAGCAAACCATATACATTACCTGAATTAAGCTATTATGAAAAAATTTTATCAATCCTGCCTGTACAAAAACACAAGCTCCTGCGATATAAATAAATTTCATATTATGTACCGACAAATAATAGTACAAAAACACACTACATAAAGCATAAAACCCCATACTAACCACAAAAGGCAGAACCAAGGGAATACATTCTGGGTATACTGTGCCAGCAAGTGTTTTTAATATAACATTAGGAAACAGCATACAAATGGCTCCGGCAACAAAACACATTATCCCTACAAGCAGCAAGCTTTTTTTAAGAGTACCAGTTGTATCTTTATGTTGCGTGTGTTCAGCCGCTATTTTCGGAAACATCACCATTGTTACAGCCACTGGCAAATAAAGAATTATCTTGCCGATCATTCGAGCTACAGCAAAATATCCCGCTTCCTCTGCTGAAAAATAAGGACTTATCAACTGCAAATCCATATTAGTTAATAAAGTAAAACTAAACAGAGCAATAAAAGCTGGAAAACAATATTTAGCAATATCATTTAAATTAAGTTTAGCATTAGCTCCCACCGCATCTTTTTCTGGTTTAAAGAAAAAATACTTACGCAATGGAATAAAAGAAATGCAGAAACCAATCACGCTAGCTAAAATAAGCGCGGTTAAAGCTCCTTCTACTCTAAATCCTAGTTTAACAAGCAGAACTCCTAACCCAAACCTCGATAAACCGCTAGCAATTGAAGCAGTTCCTAAACTTTTAAATTTCTCTAAGCCTTGTAAAGCTCCCAGGTTTAAAGGAAAAATTGTTGAAATAAACAGCAAAAACCCGACAATAACAATTAGAAAATCATTATTTGTTTTATAATAAGCACTTATATTCGAGCGGAATATAATAAAAACAAGCAGTATGCCTATTCCCACTAATACCAGCTTACCTAAAAATAAGCATAAAAAAGCCTGAATATTACTGTATTTTTTTTCCGCCTTAAAACTGGCAATAAACTTAATTACAACTGCTTGCAAGGTTCCAGTTGGCATAGCTGTTATTATAGTTAAACCTAGTAATTTATCTAATAATCCAAAATCAACAGGAGTCAGAAATCTAACCATAAATAACTGATAAAATAAATTGAACAGGTTAGCTAAAGTTGTGGCTACAAGCATTATCCCGGCATTTTTTATAAATGATTTTTTCTTCACTGTTTATCGGTCTTTTCTTGATTGATATATAAAAAAACATTTTACCACTAGAGGCGACACATGTCAATGGAATCACCATAACATACTAGAGTTAAAATAGTTAAATTAAAACTCGTTTCTTATTTAAGATTTATACAATAATTACAAACTATCCATACTTCCGCTGCAATACCCCTCAACATCAATACAAATAGCGTTAAAACCTAATTTTTTAATTTTTTGGATCAGCTTTTTATCCAAAATTTTAAATAATTCCTTAATTTCATTCTTACTAACCTCAATTCTGGCAATGCGTTTATGCATCCGTACCCGTACTTGCTTAAAACCATAAGATTTAATCATTGCCTCAGCACAATCAACTGCTTCTAAATCTATATTATTCAAAATCGTTCCATAAGAAAATCTGGTAGCCAGACAACTCGATGATCCATGATCCCACTGTTTAAACCCAAAATACCTGAGCAATTGCCTTATTTCTGGTTTTGTAAGCTTAGATTCCGCCAAGGGAGAACTTATCCCTAACTCCAGCAATGCTTGTTTGCCTGGTCTGTGCTCACTTAAATCATCAAAATTAGAGCCTTCAATTACATGTTTAAGCTTATTGGTTTTAGCAATTTTTAGCAATGCCTGCATAATCAGCTTTTTGCAAATATAGCATCTGTTTTTCGGATTTTTACTGATCTTACTGTTTTTAAGCACATCAAGTTTTATTACTTTATATCTACAGCCGATTTGTCGAGCTGTTTTAATTGCCGAATCCAATTCAGGCTGAGGAAAGAAAGCTGATGCGATAATCACCGCTAAGCTATTTTCAGCCAATACATCATGCGCCGCTTTTAATAATAAAGTACTATCAATACCTCCGGAAAAAGCCACAACCACGCTTTTTAAAGATAAAAGCTGTTTTTTAAGCAACTTTAGCTTATTTTCTATTTTTTTATCCAGCATTAGGCTCTTGATCATTAATCGAATTTATTTTATAGGCAGGAAATAATTAACTTTGCCCCGTTTTATCCCCATTTTAATCGCAACGCATATGCAAGCCCTTGGCTGCTAAATACTTTTTAGTCTGTTGAATCTTGTACTTCCCATAATGAAAAATCGAAGCTGCTAAAACCGCGTCTGCTTTACCTTTGGATAATCCGTCATAAAGATGTTCCAATGTCCCAGCACCGCCTGAAGCAATCACCGGAATATTAACCGCTTCACTTACCGCCCTTGTCAGCTCAAGATCATAACCAGATTGCGTGCCGTCTTTATCCATGCTGGTTAACAGGATTTCCCCTGCGCCCAGAGCCTCAGCTTTTTTAACCCACTCAATAACATCAATTCCAGTAGGTTTTCTCCCTCCATAAATATAGACTTCCCACTTAATAGCTGATGGCTGATGGCTGATGGCTAATGGTCTTCTTTTGGCGTCAACTGCCACAACTATGCATTGGTTACC
>Ga0180007_10000869_pt1 | contig 45389 bp, 44 predicted proteins | sample MM_PC_MetaG_FD_121122 | JGI IMG/M metagenome (GOLD analysis project Ga0180007, IMG submission 121122) | Groundwater microbial communities from the Aspo Hard Rock Laboratory (HRL) deep subsurface site, Sweden - MM_PC_MetaG | ecosystem: Environmental > Aquatic > Deep subsurface > Groundwater... | reverse complement strand
TTGAAAGCGATAGTTGTTCCCATTAATACGATGTTAAAGAGAGAAGAAGCTATATTTATAATAGGAGATTCTCAAGCTAAAGTCTTAGTCTGTTCTATAGATAAAGCTTATGATAGTGAGAATATTTTATCGCGGCTTGAATTATTAACACAGGTGGTTTCGTTACCTGCTCCTGGCGGTAATAACATAGTTAGTAATTTTTCTGAATTCGTCAGATATCCGAAAGAGTTAGATGTAAAAGTAGATATTAAAGAAGATGATTTAGCTGAAATTATTTATACTTCAGGGACGACTGGTAAGCCTAAAGGTGCCTGTCTAACGCATAAGAATCTTCTTTCTAATGTAAGAGATTGTGTTAGCGTAATAAATGTGACTAGAAAAGATTGTTTTATCTGTGTTTTGCCTCTTTTTCATTCTTTTGCTTCAACAGTTTGTATGTTGCTTCCTTTATCAAGCGGGGCAAAAATTGTAATTATGAGAGCGGTTAGGCCTTTTAAACGGGTTATGCGCGCTATTTTTAAACATAAGGTAACTATATTTGCCGGTGTTCCTTCTTTTTTCAGTATTTTAAGTGAAGCTAAAATACCTAAGTGGAAAGCTTTGTTAGGTGTTTTTATGAATCCTATACGATTATATATTTCCGGGGCAGCTGCTCTTCCTTCTAGTGTGTGCCGTAAGTTCGAAAGACGGTTTCGCAGACCTCTTATTCAGGGGTACGGGTTAACTGAAGCGTCGCCGGTTGTGTCCTTAAATCCTTTAAAAGGAAGACGCAAATCAGCGTCGATAGGTAAACCCTTACCGTCGGTAGAAGTAAAAGTAGTGGGTAAGAAAGGCGAAGAATTGAAACCGAATCAAGTAGGTGAGTTGCTAGTTAAGGGGCCTAATGTGATGAAGGGATACTATAATCAACCTCAGAGCCAGGCTAAAAAAGTTTTATGTGATGGCTGGTTGTATACAGGTGATTTAGCTAAGATAGATCAGGATGGATTTCTTTATATTATGGGAAGGATAAAAGATATGATTAACGTGAGAGGGCTAAATGTTTATCCTCGAGAAATAGAAGATGTTCTTTATAAGCATCATAAAGTAAAAGAGGCCGCTGTTCTTGGCGTTGTTCATCGGCACAGAGGAGAGGTTCCTGTAGCGTTTGTTGTTAAAGATGATCAATTAGAAGAAAGAGAATTGGTTAAATATTTGAGAGGTAATCTTGCTTCTTATAAAGTTCCCCTAAAAATATTATTTAAAGATAGTTTGCCGAAAAACGTGACAGGAAAGATATTAAAAAAAGAATTAAAAAAAGAAATAAAAAATCTATTTAAGTAACCAGTAGAAACAGTAATAGGATTGATTAAATATGAAAGACCCATTTGAAATTATATTTGAAGATGAGTATGTGGTTGTTCTGAATAAAATCGCTAAAATATTAGTACAGCCATCTCCTAAAAAAGAGAAACTTACATTATCCTCTCTTTTAGCGAAAAAATTGAATGAAAAGGTTTATCCTTGCCATCGGTTAGATAGAGAAACCAGTGGATTGATAATTTACGCTAAGAGTAATTCTGTTCAGAAAAAAATTATGGATCAGTTTCGGCGGGGAGAGGTTAGAAAGAAATATATAGCGTTTGTAAAAGGTAAAATGAAGAAGAGAAGCGGAGAAATCGAAAATTATATTTTGGACAAAGAGGGGGCGAAGTTCGGCGAAAAAGCTAAAAAGGCTAAAACTCGCTACCGTGTGTTAGGGGAATCTGATGAATTTAGTGTGGTAGAATTAGTCCCGTTAACGGGCAGAACAAATCAATTAAGAATCCAGTTTGCTAAATTAGGACATCCTATTTTAGGAGAAAGAAGATACGCTTTTAGACGAGATTTTCCAATTGATTTTAAACGGCTGGCGCTACATTCTTTTTTCGTTAGTTTCATTCATCCTATAAGTAGAGATAGGGTAAATTTAGAAATAGAGATGGCGCAAGATATGGGGGAGTTTTTACGGGATTTAAGTGTTTAAATTAAATCCAATCGCGAATTTTAGTTTATTGTATTGCTATTGGAATTGAATTGAATTGAATTGAATTGTATAATTAATATTGAAAATTTGAAGGAGATGGTTAAAATAGATTGTGCTTTTGTAGAGTAAAGTGGCTTTCCGATACGAAGTATCGGAATCCCGCGTGCGGTTAACGCCATGCGGGAAATCTCCACGTGCGCGCTTGTTCGTTACGTGGTAATTAGGAGGTTGATATGAGATTAAGAGGAGTTGTGTTTTTTGTTTTGGTTCTTGTTCTTTTTGGAACTAACGCGATATCTGTTTATGCTGAAGAGAGTGTTGCTGATGATTATGTTGTCGCTACGTTAGGGGTTGAAAAAATATATTTTTCCGAAGTAGCCAAAATAGCGGATGGATTAAGTCAGGAACTTAAAAATAGTTTCGCGAATGATTTGCAATGGCGGTACAATTTTATTCAAAATTATGTTACGCTTTACGCTTTGGCAAAGAGAGCTGCGGATGAAAAAATAGATAAAAATGAGGAGGTAAACTTTTCTTTTGAAAATGTTAAACGGCAAATTTTGTCTAATAAGTTAGTCAGCGATACATTATCTAAAGTTAACCTTACTCAAGAGAATGTAGAAAGGTATTTCGAATCGGCAAAGGTTAATTATCAATCAGATGAAGATATTAGGTTGAGTTATGTTAAATTAAGTAGCAAAGAAGAGGCTGATAGTTTTATGAATCAGTTAAATAAAGGGAAAGAGTTTGATCGGTTGGCAAAAAAGAGTAAAGTTGAAGGAAACGATTTTATTTCTAAGGCTAATCCTTATTATAAAGAGTTAGGAAATTTAAGTTTTGCCAATGTCCTAGATTCATTTACGGCTTTAGGTGTTGGCGGAAGTAGTAACCCTGTAGAGATGAATAGTGAGTTTTACATATTTCATGTAGAGGAAAAAAAGCCTGCTGCAAAAGTTGTTTTAGCGCAAGTCCGTGATAGGGTTATACAGGATTATACTCGACAGGTAAGAGAAACAGTAGTTACAAATCTTATAAATGAAACAATGGAACAGAAGGAGGTAATAATAAATACGGATATAATAACTGAGCAGTTTAAATTAAGTAAGAAGGAAGAATAAGATAGTTATAAGTTTTAGGTTATAAGTTTTAAGTTGGTAGAAAATACAGCTAGGTTTTAATCTTTGTATATCGAAGAGTTCTTTATCTTTATGGCTTTTAAACTTATAATTTATAACTATTTGTAAAGGGGAGAGTTTAATGGAAAAGAGACAACGCTGGCCGTCGAGGATGATATTTATATTTGCCGCTATAGGATCCGCTGTAGGATTAGGTAATATTTGGCGGTTTCCTTATTTAGCCGGTAAATATGGCGGAGGAGCGTTTTTAATCCCCTATTTAATAATGCTTTTTCTATTAGGCGTACCTCTTTTAATAATGGAATTCGCCATTGGTCAACGTATGCAGGTTGGGGCTGTCGGGTCTTTTCGTAAGATTAAACGTAAGTTGGCAGGTATTGGTTTAGGGTCGGTATTATGTGGATTTATTGTAGTAAGTTATTATGCGGTAATTATGGGATGGTGTTTAATATATTTGATATATTCATTTACATTGAAATGGGGTGCTGATACAAAGAGTTTTTTCTTTGATAATGTAATTCATCTAAGTAAAGATGTGGGAGAGGTAGGGTTTATTTCTGTAGAGATTATTTTTGCTTTAGTCATTGTATGGGCCTTGATATATTTTTCTGTGTGGAAGGGAATTAAGAGTGTTAGTAAAGTAGTATTGGTAACTATGCCTTTACCTATAATTCTGCTTTTTATTCTTTTGATTCGGGGGATTACTTTACCAGGAGCAATAGATGGAATTATATTTTATTTAAAACCAAATTTTGGGGCGTTGTTAGATTTTGAAGTATGGAGCGCGGCAATGTCTCAGATATTTTTTACTTTAAGTTTAGCTTTTGGGATAATGATTGCTTATGCCAGTTATCAGCATGAATCCAGTGATATATCAAAAAGCGCGATAATTACGGCGTTAGTTAATTCGGGAATTTCTATTATCGCTGGATTCTGTGTTTTTTCTACTTTAGGGTATATGGCGTCAAGGAGCGGAGTGCCGGTTTCAGAATTAGCCGCCTCCGGCCCTTCTTTAGCTTTTATTGTTTTTCCAAAAGCGTTATCACTTATTCCCTTTGCTTCGGTTTTCGCGGTATTATTTTTTGTTATGCTTATAACTCTAGGTATTGACAGCGCTTTTTCTTTGGTTGAGGCCGCTTCGACCGTAATCCATGATCGGTATTCGCATATAAGAAAAGAAGATGTTTCTTTGTACGTATGCGTTTTTGGATTTATTTGCGGAATAATTTTTGCTACCTTTGCCGGATTATATTATTTAGATATAACGGACCATTTTATAACAAATTACGGATTAGTTTTAGTAGGATTGCTGGAAGTATTAGCTATAGGATGGTTATATGGGGCTAATAAATTAAGGAACTATGTTAATCATGTATCCGAAATAAAAATTGGAAAATGGTGGAACACGCTTATTAAATTTATCATTCCTGTTTTTCTTATTGTGTTATTGATTGCTAATTTTATCAGAGATATAAAACATCCCTATGAAGGTTATCCTCAGTGGGCAATATTTTGTTTTGGATGGGGGTTGATTATCGGTGTACTTCTATTAAGTTGCCTATCTGTATTCTTTTCGAGACAAAAAAATAATGTGTAAAAAACTACTGTGTGTTATAGGAATTTTGTTGATTCCTGTTATTAGTTTTGGTCATTCCTTTTATTCAAAAGCAGCTTTATTTAGTAAAAAAGATAAAGCTTTTTATACGTTATCTCATAAATTAGAAGAGCAGATAAGTTTAGAAAAAGGGGATTTTTCCGTTTTTATAAAGGATCTCAAATATCCAGATTTTGAAGTCGCCTTTAGCGAGGAAAAAAAGTTTCCCGCGGCGAGTTTAATCAAGGTTCCGGTAGCTGCCGTAGTATTAATGGCCATAAAAGATGGCCGATTATTTCTTTCACAAAAAGTTACGGTTGAGAAGAAAGATATTACTGGCGGGTCAGGAATTATAAAAGGAATGAAACTCCCCGTGTCTTTAAGCTTAGAGGAACTTCTGAAATTGATGATTGCAAAAAGTGATAATACAGCCACTAACAAAATAATTAGTATTTTAGGGTTTGATTATATTAATAAAGGTTTTAATGAGTTGGGATTAAAAGATACAATCCTTGTTAGAAAAATGATGGATTTTTATAGTAGGAAAAAAGGCTTAGAGAATTATACCACTGCTTCTGAATTAGGACTGATTTTTACCCAGGCTTATGAAGGGAAACTGGTTGACGAGGCGTCTTCAGCTTTTCTTGTATCGTTATTAAAGAAACAAAAGTTTAATGACCGGCTTCCTCGGTATTTAGCTAAAAGTATAAGTGTTGCTCATAAAACAGGACTGGAGAGAGGGGTTGTTCATGATGCTGGGATTGTTTTTTCTTCCAAAGGAGATTATGTTATTTGTGTTCTATCAAACAAAGTAGATGATTACAGCCAAGCAAAGAAATTCATTGCTAAACTTTCGTTGTTGACATATAATTTTTATCAGTGAAATATAGATTCACACAGATAGAAATATGATAAACACTGATTAAAGAGGGGGAATATGTTTGTTGCTGGTAATCTTTTGTTTGCGGTAGCGGGTATTATAAATGTTATTCTAACCGCGCTTTATTGGCTTATTTTGATTAGGGCCATTATAAGTTGGGTGAATCCTGATCCTTATAATTCTATCGTACAATTTTTAAATAAAGTTACTGAGCCTATTCTTTATCATATAAGGAAAATGTTGCCCTTGGGGTTTAGTATGGGAATTGATTTATCTCCGTTAATTGCTTTTTTAATAATAATGTTTTTAAGGAGTTTTTTAGTGAAGACATTAATAGATTTAGCGTATAAATTAAAGTAAAAGAATTAAAGTCAAAAGAGGTAGCAGCGGATTTATTGGTAATGGGCAATCGGGTAGAGAATTACCGGATGGCGGAATCTTCGGTGAGGAGGCGGAAAACATTTTTAGGAAGGACGGATGTCCGGTAGAGGTGGTTAAAAACGGTGATGCAGTAGAAAGTCTATATAAGGAGTTATAACATGAATATTTCAGACTATTTGACAAAAGAACATTGCATAATGGATTTAGGGGCGGTTAATAAGGAAGAAGCAATCGCGGAGATTGCTACTTGTTTAGTTGATTCTGGAAAAGTAAAAGATAAAGATAAGTTAATTAATGATATTTTAGAACGGGAAAAGTTAGGATCTACTGGTATTGGTAATAAGGTAGCGATTCCTCATTCGCGGACTGAGGCGGTAGAAGATTTTGTTATTGGATTTGGCCGGTCAAAAGAAGGAGTTGAATTTAAAGCTTTAGATGGAGAACTGGTTAATCTTATTTTTGTGATGGGTGCTAATCTCAAGGAATTGAATTTATACTTAAGGTTGTTGGCAGAACTTTCCAAAAATCTTATGAATAGTTATTTTAGAGGGGATTTACTTTCCGCGACTAATCATCAGGAAGTTATGAACATTTTTAAGAAATTTGAAAAGGCATAATATAGAAAGGTCAAGGGATAGAAATTTTAAATTTACCAATTAGCATTTTAAAATTAACATTTGCTTAAGAGGAAAAATATCTAATAATTTAAAATGGTAAATGGTAAATGGTAAATGGTAAATGGTAAATGATATGGGGCAGGGGTCAAGGAAAACAGAGAAGAAGAGAAGAGAAGAGAAGAGTAGGGTAGAGGATTAGGTAATGAAGAAGGAGAGAGAAGAAGTTTTAGCTATGGTGATGGCGGGAGGTAAAGGGGAGAGATTATATCCTTTAACTTTAGAGAGAACAAAACCCTCGATTCCTTTTGGCGGTAAATATAGAATAATTGATTTCGCGTTAAGCAATTTAGTTAATTCCGGAATTTATTCTACCTATGTTCTTGTTCAGTATAAGTCTCAATCTTTAATTGAACATATAAGAAGTGCTTGGGCAAAAAGAGGATTTTCTAGACATTTTGTAGCAGTTGTTCCTCCTCAAATGAGAGTAGAAAAAGAATGGTATAGAGGAACGGCTGATTCTATCTATCAAAATATAAACCTTATTTATGATTTTAAACCGCGGTTTGTAGCTGTTTTTGGTGGAGATCATATTTACCGAATGAATATAAAAGATATGATAGATTACCATATAAGAAAAAAATCCCAATTGACTATCTCCACTATTCCTGTTGAGTCTAAATACGCGTCTCAGTTTGGGATAGTGCAAGTGGATTCCGACAATAGGGTCAATAAATTTTTAGAAAAGCCATCTCTTTCAGAAGACAAAACTGTTCTTGCTTCAATGGGTAATTATATTTTTAATACGGATTTTCTTATTGAAACGTTAGAAAACGATGCTAATAAAGATACTGCCCATGATTTTGGTAAGGATATTGTCCCTTATTTAGTAGACAAAAAATCCGAAGTCTTTGCCTATGATTTTTCTCATAATAGGATACCTTCATTGAAAAAACATGAGGCAAAATACTACTGGAAAGATGTCGGTACGATTCCCAGTTATTGGGAGGCTAATGCTGATTTGTTAGGGAAGTATCCCAAGCTTGATTTAGATAATCAGGATTGGCCAATTTATGCTTCTCATTTGAATTGTCCTCCGGCGTATACCATTGATTCGCGGATTGAGAATTCACTTATTTGTGAAGGAACGCGTATCTTTGGGTCTAAAATTAATAATTCTATTATAGGCAGAGCAGTGATAATAGAGGAAGGTTGCTTTATTGATAATTCTATAATTATGGATTTTACGCATATAGATAAAGAGTCTTCAATAAAGGGCGGTATAATTGATCGGTTCAATACCATTCCTAAAAAAACAAAGATTGGGTATAATAAGGAGATAGATAAGGAAAAGTATTTTGTCGATTCATCGGGGATTACAGTTGTGAGGAGAGGATCTAGGAAAGCGTACTATTTTTAGATTGCAGATTGGAGATGGTAGATGGGAGTATTTGAGGTAATAAAAAAAAGAAGAAGTATTAGGGCGTATCTGGAAAAAGAAGTTGAGCAAGACAAGCTTCTTAAAATTTTAGAAGCAGCTCAAGCCGCGCCTTCAGCAAATAACTGTCAGGAATGGCGGTTTGTTGTTGTAGGAGATAAAGAAAAAAGAAAGCAGCTTAGCATCGCGGCGAGGGGGCAGGCATTTGTGGCGACCGCGCCAATAGTGATTGCTTGTTGCGCTCAAACAGATGAACGTAAGATGACTTGCGGCCAAGTTTGTTATCCTATAGACGTTACAATTGCTATTGACCATATGATTTTGACTGCCACTGAGTTAGGGTTAGGCACTTGTTGGATAGGAGCTTTTTATCCGGAACAAGTGAAAGAAATTTTAGATATCCCGCCTCATATAAAAGTAGTGGAACTACTTACTTTAGGGTATGCCCAAAGCGTCGCCTCTAACCCTAAGCAAAGGTTACCTTTAAATGAAATCATTTTTCGAGATAAGTGGGGAAAGACCTGTCTGTAAACTGAAAAACAGAAAAATCAAGTCGAGACTATCGCCATCAGACATCAGACAGGAAAACAAAGATTACAATCTATTGTCTGTGGTCAGATGTCGGATGTCATTATTGCTTAGTTTGGGTTGATTTTTATGTATAGAGTGGTATAATTTTAAATCTGTAAAAGCTACTAGAAAGAGATAAATCTGGTTTTGTTTTTGTTTGTAACCTATTGGTTTATAAAGGGTTAGCATATTTTGTGGGTTTGTGATAATTAAGAGAGGAGATTTTTATGGATAGCATTATTAATAAGTTGAGAGAAAAAGCTAAGAAAAATCCTAAAAGAATAGTTTTTCCCGAAGCGGGAGATGATAGAGTTGTTGAAGCAACAAAATATATAGAGAAGGAAGGTATTGCGTATCCTTTGTTGCTTACGCATGATAATTTAGAACCGGAAAGGCAGGAGGAGTTTGCTAATATTTTTTATGAGCGTAAACGCGCTAAGGGCGTGAGTTTTGAAGAGGCGCGTGAGTTAATGGAAAATCCTCTTTATTACGCGTCAATGATGGCTAGATATGGCTATGCTGATGGGTTTGTTGCCGGCGCTAAGTTTACAACGTCAGCGGTGTTAAGAACAGCAATTAATTCTTTAGAGATAGATCGCTCGATTGGTCTTATTTCAAGTTGTTTTATTATGGCGGTACCGAATTGTACTTATGGAGAAAGAGGTGTTTTTGTGTATGCTGATTGCGGAGTTATTCCTTATCCTACAAGTGAACAGCTAGCTAACATAGCGATATCTTGTGCCCGATTTACTAGCGATGTTTTAGAGGTTGTGCCTCGAGTGGCATTGTTAAGTTTTTCTACTAAAGGAAGCGCGGAGGGTCGATGGGTAGATAAAATAAGGGATGCCGTTGAAATTGCTAACTCAAAAAACAGTGGGTTTTCTATTGACGGAGAACTTCAAGCTGATAGCGCCTTAGTCCCGGAGGTAGCAAAAATAAAACTAGGGGAAAGCGATGTCGCCGGTCGCGCTAATGTTTTGATTTTTCCTAATTTAGACGCGGGTAATATTTGTTATAAGTTGACTCAACGGTTAGCAAATGCGAGGGCAGTTGGTCCTATAGTTTTAGGAACAATTCAGCCGTGTAGTGATTTATCTAGAGGATGTAATATTGAAGATATAATTGACTGTACCGCGGTTACGGTAATACGGGCGCAGAGGAGAGAAGCAAGAGAGGCTGAAACAGAAAAACAGGAAAACAGAGTAATATAAAAACCAAAGAATGGAAAATGAAATACGGTTTTTAGGTTTAAAATAATATGAAGATTCTAATTGTAAATTGTGGAAGTTCTTCTATAAAGTATAAGCTTTATGATTTTCCTAGAAGATTACAGCTTGCCAAAGGCCTTATTGAAAAAATTGGGGAGAAAGCCTCGGCTGTGAATGATCATAGTCAAGGGATAAAAGTATTAATTAAACAGCTTCTAGATGATAAAATAATTGATAGTTTGACAGAAATTTATGCTGTTGGACATCGAGTCGTTCATGGCGGAGAGTATTTTAGAGAGCCGCGAATAATTAATGATAAGGTAATAAAGAAAATTGAGATAATCGCTGATTTAGCGCCTCTTCATAATCCTGCTAATTTAGCGGGAATAATGGGGTGTAGGAAAATATTGCCAAAAACTAAGCAGGTAGCAGTATTTGATACCGCTTTTTATCAGAGTATTGCCGAACACGTGTATATGTACGCGATACCTCAGCAATATTATAGAAAGTATGGTGTACGAAAATATGGGTTTCATGGTACTTCTCATCAGTTTGTAGCGAATAAAGTATCAGAGTTGTTGCGTCGGCCGCTAAGTAAGTTGAAATTAATTACTTGCCATTTAGGAAATGGGTGTAGCATTACAGCAATAAATAAAGGAAAGGCTGTTGATACTTCTATGGGTTTTACTCCTTTAGAGGGGCTTATGATGGGAACTCGTTCTGGAGATGTCGATATTGCTTCGATTTTTTATATTATGAAAAAGGAAAAATTGACGATAGAGCAAATGGATCATATTTTAAATAGGGAAAGTGGTATTTTAGGTATTTCTGGTATAAGCAATGATATTAGAGTTATTAAGGGGAAAGCGAGGAAAGGCAATAAATTTGCTAAGCTCGCGTTAGAGATGTTTATTTATCGTATTAAGAAATATATTGGTGCCTATTTCATGATTTTAGGAGGGGCTGACGCGATTTGTTTTACTGCTGGCGTTGGTGAGAATAATTCTGATATTATTAAAGGATTGAAAAAAGATATTTATAAAATTGCTTCAAGGAGTACTAAAGTTTTTGTTATCCCTACAGATGAAGAGCTAATGATAGCATCTTTAACGTATAAGGTGATTAAAAAATGATGAGAATAATGCTTAAATCAAAGATATCTTTTCCTACTATAACAGAAGCGCAGCTTTATTATAAGGGTAGTATTACTATTGATCAGAAGATAATGATTGCGGCGGATTTATTCGAAGGTGAACGTGTTGATATCTTAAATCGAAATACAGGAGCTAGGCTGCAGACTTATGTTATAAAAGGAGAACCGGGCAGTGGAGTTATCTGCCTTAATGGTCCGGCTGCCCGTATGGGATGTAAGGGGGATAAGCTTGTTATTATTTCCTATGGATTTTTTAGTGAGGAAGAAGTACAAAATTTTAAACCTAAATGTGTGGAAGTAGATGACGAAAATAGGGTTACGAATATATAGTTGGCCGGACGCGATTTTAAAGAAGAAGTGTACGGAAGTCAAGTTTGTTGATGAGAGGATTCGTCATCTTTTTGATCAGATGATTATCCTAATGCGTGAAAGTAAGGGGATTGGGTTAGCAGGCAACCAGGTGGGATTAGATTTAAGGTTAGTAGTAATAGAAACTCAGGAGGGTATTTTAAGGTTAGTGAATCCGCGTATTATCAAATCCGAAGGTAGAATAGATTTTCTTGAAGGGTGTTTAAGTTTTCCTGGAATAGAATTGAAAATTAGGCGGGCAAAAAAAGTTTGGGTTACAGCTTTAGATGAAAACGGTCAGCCCCTAGATTATGAAGTAGAGGGACCTTTGGCTGTAGTCTTTCAGCATGAAGTAGATCATCTTAATGGTATATTATTTATTGAGAGAGTTTCTTTTTGGAAAAGATTAAGGATTGGACATTTATTGAAGAAAATTAAGAAATTTTAAATTTATCAATGAACATTTTGAAATTAGCATTTAAAAGAATTAATGTTTAAAATTTAAAAGGCTAATTGCTAAATGATAAATTTGAAATGATATTAAGAAGAGGAGGAAAGAATGACTTGTGCCAATCAAGGCAGAAACAGTAAAAATTGTACGTGTTCCTATACGTCATGTTCTAAGCGAGGGCTTTGTTGTGAATGCGTTCAGTATCATCTTTTGAAAAACGAAATTCCCGGATGTTTTTTCCTTCCCGACGCGGAGAAGACCTACGATAGATCAATAGAACATTTTATCCGAATTAAAAAACCAAACACAAATGAGTAAACATATTGATTTAGCTATAATTGGAGCGGGGATCGGAGGTGTAAGTAGTGCGGTTTATGCTGCGCGTTCAGGTCTTAATTGTATGCTTTTTGAAGGCAATGCCATAGGCGGCCAGCTTCTTTTTATGGAGAATATTGATAATTATATTGGCCTAAAAATGGGGACAAAGGGCCGAGATTTAGCAAAAACGTTAGAGGAGACAGTAAAAGGTTTAAAGATAAATATTGTAAACGAAAGTATTTCTAAAATTGATATTAGTGATAGGTTGGTTCAACTATCTTTGGATGATTCATTGTATGTGGCAAAAGGAGTAATTGCAGCTACGGGCGCTTCATTTAAGAAGTTGGGGGTAGAAGGAGAAGCTCAGTTTTTAGGGAGAGGAGTTTCTTATTGCGCTGTATGTGATGGTTTTTTCTTTAAAGGAAAAGATGTTTGCGTTGTTGGTGGGGGAAATACCGCGGTTGAAGAAGCGTTGTATCTTAGTGATATAGCAAGAAAAGTCTATTTAGTACACCGTCGCGATGAACTTCGAGCTATGGGATATTTGCAAAAAGAACTTTTTGAGAAGAAAAATATAGAAGTTATTTTTGATAGTATAATTCATAAAATAGACGGCGGCGAGTTTTTAAATAGACTTAGCATAGAAAATACTAAGACCGGAAGATTGAGTTCTTTAGAAGTTAACGGATTATTTGTCGCTGTAGGAGTTAGGCCTAACACAGATATTTTTAAAGATATCATTTCTATGGATGATAACGGATTTATTTTAACAGATGAGCATATGAAGAGCTCGTACGATTGCATATGGGCTTGTGGGGATTGTCGCAAACGGCCGTTAAAACAATTAATTACTGCCGCCGCCGAAGGCGCGGTCGCGGCTTTAAGCGCGTATAAATATTTGAAAGGGTATTATATCAGTTCGTAGAAATACGGATGAAATTTTAAATTTAGCAATTAACATTTTAAAATTAACATTTGAAAGAACGGATGTTTTAAAATTTAAAATGATAAATGATAAATGATAAATGATAAATGATAAATTTGAAATGAATAATGAATAAGAAGTTTTCTTCGATTTTTAGGATTTTTATTAGCATAGCCATCCTTTTTTTCTTAATCAAACTGATTACCGATAAAAGTATAATTGAAATTTATAGCAACGCGAAGAAAATATATATATTTTGGGGATTCTGTATTCTTTCCCTTACATTTATATTTTTGCTAATTCGATGGAGGTTTCTTCTTTCTTCTTTAGGTATTAAACTGCCGTTTAAAGAGGTGTTTTTAGCTTTTTTTTCAGGACTTTTTTTTAACCTTTTTTGTCCGTCTGTTATAGCCGGCGATATATTTCGGGGATTTAGTATTTCTCGCCGTCATGGTCATCCTCATAAGGTGGCGTCATCTATTCTTATGGATAGGTTTTGCGGTGCTTTCGCGCTTATTATTATAGCTTGTTTTTCGTTTGGCATAGGCAGGCATCTCCTTCCTCAAGGTCAGGTTCTTTTTTCTATTCTTTTTCTTTCTTTTATTTTAGGCGCAGCTTCTTTAATAATATTTAGTAAGAGATTTTTTTTGCTTCTTATGAAGGTGTTTAAGCAAAAAAATAAGTTAAGGCGCAAGCTCATTGACTTTCATGATCAGCTTTATTTTTTTAGAAAAGATCCGAAAGTATTTCTTAAGGCATTAGCTATATCTTTGCCGATGCAGATGCTGCTTCCCTTTAGTTTTTTTGTTATGTCCAAAGCTTTCAGTTTAGATGTTTCGATTATTTATTTCTTTGTTTTGGTTCCCATCATAACTGTTATAGCGTTTATTCCCATAACAGTTATGGGCATTGGCGTTAGAGAGTCGGGAGCGGTTTATTTCTTTTCGCTTATTGGCATTGAAAAGAGTATTGGCTTTGGCCTATCTTTTTTGAGCTCGGCTTTTTTGATTCTAGGGTCTATTATTGGAGGGATTCTTTATGTTAGTGTATATCATCGATGGCTTCAATCTTGTTCATAAAGTTGGGTCTTTAAAAAATTCAAGCGAGCCGCATTTAGGATTAATCCATTATATAAAAACAAATAAGTTCACTGGAAGTAGGAATAATAAAGTGATTATAGCTTTTGACGGGGGCGTGAATTATCAAGCCCAGCGGGAAAGCGAGTTTGAAATTATCTTTAGCGTCGGGGTGAGCGCTGATGAAGTTATAAAAAGAAAAGTTGACAGCATAAAGAATAAATCCCAAATAATTGTGGTTACTGACGATAGGGAAATCAGAGATTATGTTAAATCCGCGGGCGCTTCAATAGTTAGGGTGAGTGATTTTATAACTAAAAAAAGTAAAGATAAAAGCCCTGATACTTCAGCAGATTCAGATAAAAATATCAGTTATTCTTTACAAAAGGAAATTACTGATGAGATGAGAAAGATTTGGGATAAGTAGGGGCGTCGCTTGTCTACGCCCGTAATGGTAAATTAAAAATGATATGGGATATATAAAATTTTTAGGAACAGCCGGGGCGAGATTTGTGATGATAAAACAGGCACGGTCATCTGGGGGAATTTGGCTTAATTATAAGTCAACAAATATCCTGATTGATCCGGGTCCGGGTTCTATCGTTAGGTGTAATGTTGCCAGACCAAAATTAGATCCGGCAGGATTAGATGCTGTAATTTTAACGCATAAACATCTGGATCATTGTGGTGATGTGAATGTCATGATCGAAGCCATGACAGATGGCGGTTTTAAAAAAAGGGGTGGTTTGTTTTTGCCTGGTGACGCTGTTGGTGAAGATGGCGTAGTTTATTCATATCATCAAAAACTTATAGAAAAAATAGAATTTTTAAAAAAAGGGAAGTTTCGCGTAGGTGATATTAAGTTCCAGGTTCCTGTTAAAAACGAGCATTCTGTTGAGACTTATGGATTAAAGTTTTTTATAGAAAAAGATATTGTGTCATTGGTTTCTGACACAAAATATTTTGATAAGATAATAGATTTATATAAAGATTCTACCATCCTCATTTTAAACGTAGTTTTTTATCAAAAACGCGGAGAGTATGAACATCTATGTTTAGATGAAGCGATTGATATTATTAAAAAGATAAAACCTAAAAAAGCAATTCTAACTCATTTTGGAATGAGTATGTTAAAACAAAAAACTCACCTTTTAGAGGCAAAAATAAGAAAAGAACTCAATCTAGATATTAAGTGCGCTTATGATGGGATGAGTGTAGCGATTCCTTTAAAGTAGCCCCAACGGGATTCGAACCCGTGTCTCATGGATGAGAACCATGTATCCTAGACCAGGCTAGACGATGGGGCCAACTTTGTATAATTTTATACGGAAATTAAGAGATGTCAATGAAAAATACAGAGATATGAAAGATGGGTCAAGGGTCATGGGTCAAGGGTCATGGAAGATAAAGATGGGGCAGGGGGCATGGAAGAATAAAGTATTTATCGCGGTGGTGATAGCCGTTATGATATTTGGGATAGGAGTGCGTTTGAGTAATCTTAATGTTTCCACAAGGACGCCCGATGAAATGGTCTATACTGCTTATGCTTCCGCGATGAATGAGTTGGGCATTAAAAACTATAAAAAAGTTATTAATGAGTACAATAGTAATGAAAAGATGTGGGTGTATCCTCTCCCTGTAAGAATAGGGTATATTTATTTATGTTCTAGGATTATGCGGTTAGTGGGGTCTAATAATGTGGAAGTATTAGCTTTGATTTCGTGTGTTAGCAGTATTTTTTCTTTATTTATTTTAGTTTTAATAGGGTTACGTTTTTTTAACCGGTGGGTAACCGTAGTCGCGTTAGCATTAGCTAGTGTTTCTCCTATGGATTTGGCTATTGCTAGGCGGGCGTGGCAGGATGGAGTTTTAGCGTTGTTTGCCGCGTTACTGATTTATATTTGTTGTGAAATCTCGTATAAACCTCGTAGTAAAGGTTGGTTTATTGTTTTTTTTCTTTTAGGTCTTTGTTGCGTGGTCATTAAGGAGACAGGTATTGTTATTTATGGGTTATGTATTCTGGGGGTGTTATGGATAACTTTAATCAAAGAAAAATCTTTCAAAAAAAGCTTATATTATGTAGTAATTCCTAGTTTTTTAGGAATAGGGATAGGCTTTTTTATAGTATCAGCGGTGTGTGGCGGATTTTTGAATGTAATAGAGGTGGTTAAACATAGTATGGGATCGTTTAAGACCAATGAGTATGTGTTAACCTTTCATAGTGGCCCATGGTATCAGATTTTTCAGGGTTTTTTTATTTTAAGCCCAGTTACGACAATTTTAAGTTTTATGGGGATTATAGGAACAGTTTTTTTCCAAAAGGTAAGAGGCGGCATATATAGAGTAGCTATAAGTAAACAGCCGTCACGGGTAGGCATTATTTTCTTTATGATTACTTTTGTTGGGATAGTAATGGGACCAAGGCATTTCAAAAATTTTAGGTTTGTTAGCAGTATATATCCTTTCTTGTATTTAATGGCAGGGGTTGGTTGTTTGTTTATTATGCGGGTTTTAAGAGAAAAACTAAAAATACTTCCTTCTTATGTTGTAGGATTCGGTATTATTTTAGCTGTTTTTACGGCAGTTTTTTTTGATTATCAGAATTTTAAGTCTATTTTTATTGTAAAAGAAATACCTGATTTGGCAGTTAAGCTGATAATTGATCATTAAGGTAACAGATATCAGGTGAAATGAACAAATAATATTATAAATTGTAGGGGAGGGCATTGTGTCCTTCTGGTTTATGTAATTGATATATATTTATAGTATGGTATAATTTTTATTCATGTTGGCAAAGAGAATTATTCCCTGTTTAGATATAAAGGAAGGTAGAGTTGTAAAAGGGGTAAATTTCCTTAATTTGAGGGATGCTGGAGATCCAGTAAAAAACGCTCAGTTTTATGAAAAAGAAGGCGCTGATGAGTTAGTTTTTTTGGATATTACCGCTAGTATTCAGCGGCGGTCAACAACGATAGATTTAGTTAAAAGAGTAGCGGCAGTTGTGTTTATGCCTTTTACTGTGGGTGGCGGAATAAGAGGGGTTAGCGATATACGAGATATTCTTTTAGCCGGAGCGGATAAAGTTTCGCTAAATACAGCGGCTGTGAAGAACCCGGAAATCATTGAAAAAGGAGCGTCTGTTTTCGGCAGTCAGTGTATAGTAGTTGCCATAGATGCGAAAAGAAAGGGTCAAGGGTCAAGGGTCAAGGGTCAAGGAAGAAAATACGGAGGAACAAAGATTTATGGTCTTTGTCGTTTGACTGCTGCGAGTAAATGGGAGGTTTATATTAATGGGGGGCGAACGCCTACGGGGTTGGATGTAATAAAGTGGGCTAAGCAGGTAGAGAAGTTAGGTGCCGGGGAGATTCTTCTTACGAGCATGAATTATGACGGTACTAAAGACGGATATAATTTAGAGTTGACTCAGGCTGTGGCGGCAGCTGTAAAGATTCCTGTAATCGCGTCGGGAGGCGCTGGAAAATTAAAACATTTTTATGATGTATTCAAAAATACTCGCGCTACAGCAGCGTTAGCAGCGTCTATTTTTCATTTTCGCCAGATTCGTATTAAAGAAATAAAGAATTATCTTGAAGAAAAAGGAATTGAGGTGAGGTTATGAATCGAGAGATGAAGGACGAAGGAAGAAGGACGAAAGATAAAAATATACAGGGTAGGGACAGGGCTTGCCCCTGTCCGTTAAAGGGAATGAAAAATAATAGGGTGCCGTCATTAAAATTTGATGAGAAGGGGTTGATTGCGGCGATTGTTCAGGATTCAAAAAGCGGGGATGTACTGATGATTGCTTATATGAACAAAGAATCATTAGAAATTACGCTAAAAGAAAAAAGGACATGTTTTTATTCCCGGTCGCGTCAGACGCTATGGCGGAAGGGAGAAAGTAGTGGGCATGTTCAGAAAGTTAAGAGTATTTATTACGATTGTGATAAAGACGCTTTGCTTATAAAAGTAAAGCAGGAAGGTGTTGCCTGTCATACGGGAGAGTGGAGTTGTTTCTATAGACGAATTCTATAATTTTTAAATTAAATGATTCAATCATGAATATTAATCCATCATTAAAAGATTTTTTGACGTTATCGAAAAAACATAACTTAATAGTTTTTTCCTATAAGTTTTTTGCTGACTGGTTGACGCCTTTATCTATTTATTATGGGTTAGCCAAAAGCATGAAGGGGGAGAGTTTTCTTCTTGAGTCCGTGGAAGGAGAGGAGAAAGTTTGCCGGTTTTCTTTTCTAGGATTTAAACCTTTGTGTTCTTTTAAAAGTAAAGATAAAAAGATTTATATTAGTAATTCTTCTGGCAGTAGAAGTTTTGAAACGAAAAAAGACCCGTTATACGAATTAAAAAAAATTATGGGCAGTTTTAAAGTTGCCCCTAAAGAAAATCTACGGTTTTTTGGTGGATTCTTAGGTTATCTTGGGTATGACGCGGTTAGGTTTTATGAGCCAGTAGGAAGAAAATTGGCTGATCCTTTGGATACATTTGATTCTTATTTCATTTTGCCGAAGTTTATTATTATTTTTGATCACCGCACGATGCAGATAGAAATTCTTACGTTTTTAGAATTGAATAATAATAAAAATTTAAAAGATGTTTACCAAGAAGAAAAACGAGTTTTACAGAGTATCTATAAAAAAATAATTATTCCCCATAAACCTCCTTTATTGAATTTTCAGCCTTCTGATTTGAAAATGAAGTCTGATTTTAAAAAGGATGATTTTATTAAGGCGGTAAAGAAAATAAAGAAATATATATCTGATGGGGAAATTATACAGAGTGTTCTTTCTCAAAGATTTTTTGTGGATTTTAAAGGGGATCCTTTTACGGCGTATAGGTATTTAAGGCTGCTTAATCCTTCCCCGTATATGTTTTATTTGAATTTTAAAAATGTTAAGGTTGCTGGGTCTTCTCCCGAGATGCTTTTGAGGTGTGAAAAAGATGAATTAATCACGCGACCTATTGCTGGGACAAGAAAAAGGGGGAATTCAGAAATAGAAGATAAAAAATTAGAAAAATCTTTATTAGGAGATCCTAAAGAACAAGCTGAGCATATTATGCTCTTGGATTTAGCCCGGAATGATTTAGGCAGGATTAGTAGGAGCGGAAGTGTTGAAATCCCTATATTTATGACCGTTGAACGATTTTCGCATGTTATGCATATAGTTAGTGAGGTAAGGGCTAAGTTAAATAAAGGGGAAGATATTTTTTCTTCTTTGATAAGCTGTTTTCCTGCTGGGACAGTTAGCGGGGCGCCAAAGGTGCGGGCTATGCAGATAATAAATGAGTTAGAGCCTCAGAAAAGAGGTATTTATGCTGGGTGTGTAGGATATTTTTCCTTCACAAAAAGCCTAGATACCTGTATAATAATCCGAACTGTTGTTTTTAAGAATAATAAAGCCTATGTTCAGGCGGGGGCTGGAATTGTAAGTGATTCTGTGCCTGAGAGAGAATACAAGGAAATAGTAAGTAAAGCGAAAGCGCAAGTATTGGCGTTGAAATTGGCTTATAAAAGATAAGGGCTTATTGCCACGTGATCTCGCTGACGCTCGAAACGTGGCTAATTCGACTAATCCCGATAAATCGGGAAAGTCTCATTAGGAGGAATTTAGTATGTTAAGAATCAGATTAAGAAGACCGGGAAAATTAATTAAAGGACGTAAACATTGTAAGATTGTGGTGACTGAGAGAGCGAAAGCTAGAGAATCTAGTTTTGCCGATGAAATTGGTTATTATGATCCTATAAGTAAGCTGTTAAAGATTACAGTTAGTAAATATGAGAGTTGGGTTAAAAAAGGAGCTCAGCCGACAGAAACAGTGGCAGCTTTGTTTAAGAGATATAAGAAGAATAATAAGTAATATGTAGGGGATGGGCTTGTCCCATCCCGTGAAAAGAAATAATAAAAATATGTAGGGACAGTTTGTGAGCTGTCCGTTGAAATAAGAAATTAATATTAACCGTATAATAAATTAAGGAGACAATATTATGCAAGGTAGCCCAAACGCGATATTTCAGTTTATTCCGTTGATTTTTATTTTTGTGGTATTTTATTTTCTTATCATTCGGCCGCAGACAAAAAAACAAAAAGAACATCAAGCACTAATTACTAATTTAAAGAAGAATGATGAGGTAGTTACTTCAGGCGGGATACATGGAACAATTATTAATATTAAAGAAAAAACATTTGTGATTCGTGTAGATGATAACGCTAAAATAGAAATTGATAAAAATGCTATCAGTTACGTAGAAAAACAAAGAGCTTAATATGATTAAACGAGTTGATCTGAAATTAAGATTGTTAGTGATTTTAGGGTTGGTGGTTTTTAGTATATTTTATGTTTTTCCTTTCGAGAAAAATATAAATTTAGGGTTAGATTTAAAAGGTGGTATGTATGTTTTGTTGAGAGCTGATACTTCCGCCATTCCTTCCGATAAACGCGGTGCCGCGATGAGTGGTACCATTGAAAAAATAAGAAATAGAGTCGATGACTATGGCGTGAAAGAAATATCTATGCAGGTTCAAGGTAAAGACTCTATTCTTGTTCAAGTGCCTGGAGTTGTAGATCGGACGATTGTTGATAAGCTAAAGAAAGTAGGAAAATTAGAGTTTAAGTTGGTAGAAGAAGATTCCGATAAGCTTATTGCTGCTTCCGATGGTAATGTTCCTCAAGGGTATGAACTGAAAAAATTTAGGGATTCGTCTATACTAATAAATAATGAGCCGTCACTAACTGGCGCCGATTTATCCGAAAGCCATACAGGCGTGGATTCGTTAGGGTTGTCGGCTGTGGATTTATGGTTAAGCGGTGAAGGTAGAAAAAAATTTTCTAAAGTAACCCAAGATAATGTTGGTCGGCAGTTGGCAATATTATTAGATGATAAAGTCATAAGCGCGCCTAATATTAGTGAACCCATAACCGGCGGTCAGGCCAAAATTACGGGCAATTTTTCTTCTGATGAAGCAAAAGCAATGGTCTCAGTATTAAATTCCGGCGCGTTGCCAGTTCCTTTAGTTGTTGAAGAAGAAAGAAGCGTGGGTCCGCTTCTTGGGTCTGATTCTATAGAGAGAGGAATTAAGTCTATAATTTTAGGTGCTGGCACAGTTATCGCTTTTATGTTAATTTATTATCTTTTAGGCGGTATTATTGCTGTAATTTGTATAGTATTGGATTTGCTTTTTATTATTGCCGGATTACACCTTTTTAGAGGAACGCTGACATTACCAGGAATTGCCGGCATGATTCTAACTTTAGGGATGGCCGTTGACGCTAACGTTTTAATCTTTGAGCGGATAAGAGAAGAGTTGAACGCGAAAAAACCGTTAAGTATAGCTGTTAAAAACGGGTTTGATAAAGCTAAGCGTACTATTATTGATGCTAATATTACAACATTAATCGCGGCGGTATTCCTTTTTATTTTTGGTACCGGGCCTATAAGGGGGTTTGCTACAACGTTGTCTTTAGGTATTATTGCCAGTATTTTTACCGCGGTTTTCGTGGGGCGGACAATTTTTTCTTGTCTTTTGGAGCTTAAAATAAAAAAGTTCCCTATGCTACGCCTTTTTCAAACTTCAAATATAAATTTTGTAAAATTACGTAATATTTGTATTATTATTTCGTTAATTGTGATTATCGTGGGTATGGTGAAATTTTATTCCCGTATTGATAATATTTACGGGATAGATTTTAAAGGTGGTCAGATCTTAGAGTATAAATTAACTCCTTCTCCTGATATCGAAAACGTAAGGGCGGTTTTATCAGCAAATGATTATGGCGATGTGGCTATTCAAGAATTCAACGATATTGATGGCGGCATAATGATTAGAAGTAAATCAGATATTGTTGATAACATTAGCCGGATTTTAAGGAGTAAATTTGATCAGGTAGAAGATTTAAAAGTTACTACTGTAGGGCCTGCCGTTGGTAAAGCATTGAAGCATAAAGCATACCTCGCGATATTTCTTTCTCTTATAGGAATACTTTTTTATGTTGCCATTCGGTTTAAGCATTTTGATTTTGCTTTCGCGGCGGTTATCGCGTTGTTTCATGACGTTATTATAAGTTTAGGGTTCCTTGCTTTTTTTGGATATGAGATAAACCTTTTGATTATAACGGCGCTGTTGACTATTGCCGGATATTCTATAAATGATACTATTGTAATTTATGACCGTATACGAGAGATTTCTCCGCGGTTTCATAAGTTATCTTTACGCGAAATAATAAATATGGCTTTAAACGGTACGCTTTCTCGTACTATTGTTACTTCATTGACTACAATTCTGGTAGTCATCGCTATGTATTTATTAGGAGGCCAGGCTTTAAAAGGGTTTGCCTTTACTCTTTTAGTAGGGTTTTTAGCGGGAACGTATTCTTCTATCTACATCGCATCTCCTTTAGTATTATTATTTAGAAAATCCCATCTGCATACGAAATAAACTGTGGTGTTTTTTCCATTATTCGAGGTGGTTAAAGAGATAACAAAAATAGCCCTTTTGCTTTGCGTATGAGTCCTAAAACCATATTGATAGTGAAAGAGCATAATAATCAAAGCAAAAGATGCCGCGGTTCAACCGATATAAAATCGGCCTCACGCGCGGATATCCATCCGGACTCAAGACGTGCGCAAAAGAGATTTTTGTTATCTCTTTAATTATGCCAGAGGTTTTGTATATTTTTGATAGAATGGAACCTATCGTATCATGGAAGTTTTTAATACCCTTAAAATTTATATTCATAAGAAAATTTCTCTGGAAGAAGTTAATAGAACGCTTATAGAGTTAAAATATAAGCGTGTTAATCAAGTTTTAGAGGAAGGGGATTTTTCTGTTCGCGGAGATACTCTAGAAGTTTTTCCTGTGAATTTTAGTTTGTCGTTAAGAGTGGAATGGGAGTTTGATGTTGTTGGAAAAATTTATAGTTTTGATAAAATTCTAAACAAGAAAGTAACCGATTATGAGTTTCTTATTGTTATTCCCTATATTAAAAAAGTAAAACGGTACGCGGGGGATGATTTTCCTATAGACGCTATTTTACGTATAAAAAAAGGCGATTACGTTGTTCATAGTCGCTATGGTATTGGTCAGTTTAAGGGAGTTAAGAAGTTAACTGTAAGAGACAGGTCAGATTTTTATTTTGAGATAGAATATGACAGACAAGATAAAATTTATGTGTCTAAAGAAGAAGCCCATTTAATTCAAAAATATACTAGTTTTTCCGCTAAAACGCCTAAGCTTACGCGGTTAGGCACGAAAGAATGGTCAAAAATTAAAGTAAGGGTAGAGGAGGGAATAAAAAAGTTAGCTTTACAGCTTTTAAGAATTCAAGCTCAAAGGAAGGTAATCGCGGGTATTAAGTTTTCTCACGACAGCGATTGGCAGAAAAAATTTGAAGCTGATTTTCCTTATACAGAGACTCAAGATCAGCTTAAGGCAACGGATGAAACTAAAAAAGATATGGAACAGCCTAATTGTATGGATAGGCTAATTTGCGGCGATGTGGGCTATGGTAAAACCGAAGTTGCTATGCGCGCTGTTTTTAAGGCTGTTTCCGACGGCAAACAAGTAGCGTTTTTAGTTCCTACAACGATTCTGGCGTATCAGCATTATACTAATTTGTTTAAAAGGTTAAAGGCATTTCCTTTTTTTGTGGAGATGTTATCGCGGTTTAGAACACAAGGTGAACAGATAAATATTATAAAGAAGTTGAATGAAGGCAAAATTGATATTGTAGTTGGAACTCATAGACTTTTATCCGGTGATGTGGCTTTTAAAGATTTAGGGTTGCTTATCATTGATGAGGAGCATAAGTTTGGGGTTGAGCATAAAGAAAGGGTGAAAAATATAAAAGTAGGGGTTGAAGTATTGACGTTAACGGCAACTCCTATTCCTCGTACTCTTTATATGAGTTTAGTGGGCCTTAAAAATATCTCTTTGATAAGAACTCCTCCGGCACAGCGGGTAGCGGTAAAAACAAAAGTTGTTGAGTTTTCTCCGAAATTCTTGAAAGAAGTAATTTTAAAGGAAGTTGATAGAGGAGGACAAGTTTTTTTTATTCATAACCGTATTGAAAGTATAGATAAAGTAGCTGGTATTTTTAAAAAACAGCTACCGAAAGAAGTAAGGATGGCAGTAATTTATGGAAGGTTATCCAGCCGTACAATAGAGAAAGTCATGCTGGATTTTATTGAACATAGGTTGGATGTGTTACTGTCAACAGCTATTGTTGAATCAGGTATTGACATTCCTTGCGCTAACACTATTATAATTAACGACGCGCATCGGTTTGGATTAGCGGATTTACATCAGTTGAGGGGTAGAGTTGGCCGGCTTAATATTCAAGCCTATGCTTACTTGGTTGTACCTAAAATGGAGAGTATTTCTACTTTGGCAAGGAATAGACTCTCTATGATTGAAGAATTTTCTCATTTAGGGGCAGGGTTTGATGTCGCGATGAGTGATTTGGAGTTAAGAGGCGCCGGTAATATTTTGGGCAAAGAACAGCACGGATTTGTCTGGATGGTAGGATTTGATTTATATTGCCGTCTCATGAAGAAAGAGATAGAATATCTGAAGCAAGCTTTTAGGATAGAAACATAGAGATAGTGGATAGTGGTTAGTGTTTAGTATTTAGTGGAGAGGATATAGGGGATAGTGGTTAGTTAGGAGGTAATACAGTATGAAAAAATATATTTTCAGCGTAGTGATTGTAGTCATATTTGCTTTTTGGGGTAATAATAGTAACGATGTCAGTGCTCAGGAGGTCAACAGGGTTTTAGCTCGTGTGAACAATGAGGTAATAACTTCAAAGGATTTTCAGGAGTATTTAGAGATTCTTTCCTACCGATTGTCTGATGCGGATAAGGCGGAATTTAAAAACGATGATAATTTTAAAGAACAGGCTTTAGCGCGGATGATTGAGGATAAACTTATTTTAGATAAGGCGAAGAAAGATAAAATGCGGATTCCTTCGCCGGTAATAGAAGATAAGTTTGATAAAATAGTTTCCGCGTATTCTTCATTAGAAGAATTTGAAAAATCATTAGTTGATAAAGGGTTAAATATTACTTCTTTAAAAGAGAAGATTAGAGATCAGTATATTTCACGTCAAATAGTAGAAATATATGTAAAGTCAAGGATTTATATCGAGCCTAAAGAAATAAGCCAATATTATCAAAAGCATTTAGATGTTTTTTCTTTGCCTTCCAGGTATGCTATATGTATAGCAAAATTTAAAGATCATGATTTCATCAAAGAAATCGCGAGGGTAATTGATAGTGAAGGTATAGAAAAAGCTAAGGATAAGTACGCGGATTCTTTAGTTAGAGTAGAATCAGGAAAAGAAGAAATGAGAGAAGAAGTGTCAACAGTTCTTTCAGAAATACAAAAAGGAGATTATTTTATTAGAGAAATAGACGGTTTGTTTTATCTGGTTTTCCTAGAGGATGAGCTTGCTTCGGAGGTTATTCCTTTGGAATCAGTGAAAGAGAAAATTTACGCGATTATTTGGGATCAAAAAATGCGGTCTAGTTTTCTAGACTGGATGAATAAATTGAAAGAAAAAGCGTTAGTAAAAGTATATGAATAGTAAATTAAAAATTGTACTTTAAACGAGATGTGGTTACATGGCGGAAGAGAATCAAAAATAATTTTTTCAGGAAGCCCTGAACCCTTAAAAGCATGGTATTCTTCCCGAAGGGAAGAATTTTTAAGGGTGAAGTGCAGTGAAAATCCTCGCAGGGGATTTTTACGATTCTAGAAAAAATTCGTTTTTGATTCTCATGAATTGTAAATGCGACTCGTTGCAAGTACATAAAAATATTTACATATGAAAAAAGTAATTATTACTAGTGGTGATCCGGCTGGGTGTGGTCCTTATATCACGTTGGAAGCCATAAATCTTTTGCGAAGGCAGAAAATTGATTTTTTTGTTGTAGGAGATAGAACAATTTTAGAGAAATTACCGCTTTATGAAAAGATGAATAAAAGATTTAATCTGGTAGATGTCGATACTAAAGGCATTACTAAATTAACTAAGGGTAAAATATCTAAATTGGGGGGGAGAGCTAGTTTAAATTATATAGATAGAGGCTTGCTTTTGGCGCGAGAGGCAAACATAAAACGGATAATTACCGCTCCGGTTTCTAAAGAAGCGGTTAAATTGATAAATCTTAAGTTTGTTGGTCATACGGAGTATTTAGCTCAATATTTCGGAGTTAAAAATTACGCAATGATGATGGCGTCTTCAGTATTAAGGGCGGTTCCTTTTAGCCGGCATATTCCTTTGAGAGAAGTTTCTGCCGCTATCAAAAAGAAAGATATTCTAGATACTGTTTCTTTAGTGTACACTTCTTTAAAAGATAAGTTTAATATTAAAAATCCCAGAATAGTTGTCGCGTCTTTTAATCCCCACGCCGGTATTAATACTTTTTTAGATAAAGAGGAAAAAGAGATTGACGCGGGATTACGGTTGTTCAAAGAAAAAATCTATGGACCGTTGCCTGCTGATACTATTTTTACTCTTCATAATTTAAAGAATTTTGACTGTGTGATTTGTCCCTATCATGACCAGGCAATGATACCTTTTAAGCTGCTAGCCTTTAAGAAAGGGGTTAACCTTACCTTAGGGTTGCCGATAATACGTACATCGCCGGATCACGGAGTTGCGTATGATTTAGTGGCGAAAGGTAAACGTCCCTTTGCTACCTCAATGGTTGAAGCGATTAAATTAGCAATAAAAATCAATCCTGTAGGGGCGTAGGCAAGCGACGCCCCTATGATAAATTACGATAGAGGTTGGTAATGAAACAATCTAAATCTTTCGGACAAGTTTTTTTAAAAGATAACAATTATATCAATAAAATTGTCGATTCACTTAGTATCGATGATAAAGAGGTTTTAGAAATAGGTCCGGGGGACGGCAGAATAAGCCGCCGAATCGCTGCTTGCGCCAAATATCTTTATTGCGTGGAAGTAGATGTTCGTTTCTGTAAGTTGCTTAATGATAAGTTTAAAACTTTCTCCAATGTTGAAATTATTCAGCAAGATATTACTAAATTTCCCTTTTCTGATAAATTTGAACCAAATAGAAAAATAATAGTTTTTGGTAACGTGCCTTATCAGATAAGTAATGAGATAGTGAGGCATTTGGTAAGAAACAGAGCATATATTAAGTGCGCCTACATTACTTTTCAAAAAGAGTTTGTTTCAAAACTTATCGCGGTTCCGTCAACGAAGGCTTACGGTGTTTTAAGCTGTTACGCGCAGTTTTACGCGAAAGTCGAAAAGCTGTTTGATATTCCCGCTAAAGCGTTTACGCCTGTTCCGAAAGTTGATTCATCTTTTATGAAACTGGACTTTTATTCTAAGAGTCCCTATGCAGTAGATAATGTTGATTTTTTGTTTAGACTTATTAAAGCCGCTTTTTCAAACCGTAGGAAAAAGGTTATCAATTCATTGCCTTTTCCTAAAGAAGAAATAATTGGAGTTCTGTTATCCTTAGGGTTGTCTGTCAACGCGCGTCCGGAGAATCTGGGGTTAGAAGATTATATAGCTATAGCTGAAAAATTACCGAAAAATAGCTGATAAATATAGAAAACTGTCAAATTTTGTGTTATATATATAATATTTTGTACAGTTTAGTTTATGATTCGGATAGAGAAAGATGGGTTGTTATTTCAGCTTGGCTTTGATAAATATTGCTGAGGAGTAAAAAATATTATCAGATAGTTGTAATATTTATTACGGAAAAAATTTTGCATAAGCGTTTCTAATTATGAAAATGATCAAAAAAGTATACTATCACGACACCGACTGCGGTGGAGTTGTGTATTACGCTAATTACCTTAAGTATCTAGAAGAAGCAAGGACGGAATACTTTTGTGATAAAGGGATAGATTTAAAAAAACTTTCGCAAATAGGCGTTATGTTTGTTGTTCGTCGGGTTGAGATTGATTATAAATCGCCGGCTAAATATGCTGATACCTTAGATATTTTTACTCAGATAACGCGTAAAAAGAATGTTTCTTTAGAGTTTTTTCAAGAAGTCAAAAGAGAAGATAAAGTGTTAGTTTCGGCTAAGACTATTCTTGTCTCTGTAAATAAAGAATTACGCCCCGCTTCTATCCCGCAAGATATTATTGAAAGTCTATCTAAATAAAATATTTTATTTTTTTGACTTTTAAAAGATGGTTACTGTAATCTGGTTTCTGGTTACTTAAAAACATTGACTCTGGCATGTTTTTCGTTTATCATAACTGTTATTGGTAGCCTAGGTAAGAGTATAAAGTTTTGTAATTTTAGGGAACAAAAAATATGAAAGTAGGAGTTTTAGGCGCGACAGGATTTACTGGTGAGAAGTTAGTAGAAATACTGCTTTCTCATCCTAAGGTAGAGGTTACCTATTTAGCTTCTCGTACACCTCACTCGGTGTCATATTATGAGTTTTTTCCTAAATTTAAGGGAAAAACTGATTTAAAATGTGAGCCGTTAAATATTGAGAAAGCCGCTGAGTGTGCCGATATTCTATTTTTATCTTTACCTCATACGGTTTCTATGGAGTATGTGCCCTATCTTTTAAAGAAGGGTAAAAAGGTAATTGATTTATCGGCGGATTACCGGCTGGATAGTTCTTTATATAAAGAATATTATGGTAAACAGCATGAAGATAAAAATAATTTGGCAAAGGCAGTGTATGGGTTGCCGGAGATTAATGAAGAAAAAATAACAAAAGCAGGGTTGGTTGCTAACCCGGGGTGTTATCCTACCTCAGTTATTCTTGCTTTGTTTCCTTTATTAAGGGAATCATTAATTGATGGGAAAATAATTGTGGATGCTAAATCGTCGATTACCGGCGCGGGAAGAAAAGCTGTTATTGATTATCATTACTCCAATATTTCCGGTAATATTTGGGCGTATAAGCCTTTTGTTCATCAGCATACCCCGGAAATTAAGGCGGTTTTAACTAAAAGTACAAATAAAAATATAGATATTTTGTTTGTTCCTCATGTCGTAGGCGTTGAGGCTGGGATATATTCCACAATATATGTGTCTTTTAAGAAAAAAGTGACAGGTAGTCAAATCAGAAAAGTTTATGATAAATATTATAAACAATGTCCTTTTATACGGTTAAATAATGATTCATCCCCACACCAAAAATTTTGGTGTGGGGATTTACCGAAGCTTAAGAACGTTGTAGGTACTAATTTTTGTGATATAGGGTTTAGTGTGGATTATAGTGGTAAGAACTCCGTTATAGTTTCCTGTATAGATAATTTAATAAAAGGCGCGGCCGGTACAGCGGTACAAAATATGAATATAATGGCAGGGTGGGATCAAACTTTGGGGTTGTTATGATTGTTCCGGCAGGATTTAGTTTGTGGGGCGCGCATTCAGGAGTAAAGAAGCAGGCTTTAGATTTAGGTATAATTTACTGCGAGGGAGACTTTTTTCGGGGAGTCGGCAGTTTTACTAAAAATGTTAATCCAGCTTACTCGGTAGTTTTAAGCAAGAAAAATATAAATAAACCGATAAAAGCGGTATTGGTTAACAGCGGTAATGCTAACTGTTTTTCTCATCCTAGGGGTTTAGCTGATACAACACAGATTATTTCTCAATTAGCAGTTAAATTAGGTGTTAAAAAGGACAATATTCTTATTGCTTCAACAGGGATTATTGGCAGACGATTACCTAAAGAAAAAGTTATCGCGGGGTTTGGCTTGCTTCTAGATAATGTAAGTAGAAAACGCGGGAAACAAAAAGAAGGTATAGATAAATTCGCTAATAGTATTCTTACAACAGATACCTTTGAAAAAATATCATATGCTAAAGTTAATTTTGGTAAAAAGCAAATAAATATATTAGGCATTGCTAAGGGATCGGGAATGATTTGTCCTGATATGGCTACGTTGTTAGGATTTGTTATGACCGACGCTGATGTCTCTGCCGCGGATTTGAAGAGAATCTTAAAGACGGCAGTTGATGATAGTTTTAATTCTATTACTGTAGATGGATGTATGAGTACAAATGATACAGTATTGCTTCTTTCTAGTAAAAAAGTAAAACTAACGAAGGATGAGTTAAGTGGGTTTTCTTCCGGAGTAAAAAGAGTTTGTTTGGATTTAGCGAAAATGATGGTGAAAGACGCTGAAGGCGCGACAAAATTTGTTGAAATTGAAGTTAAAGGGGCGGCTTCGGTGAAAGAAGCAAAAAAAGGCGGACTTTTTATCGCTAATTCTAATCTTTTTAAGTGCGCGTTATATGGTGCTAATCCCAATTGGGGAAGAATTATCGGCGCGTTAGGGCATGCCGGCATAAAAGTTAAGGATAATGTTTCAATAAAGTTTACTCCGCTTGAAAAACGAGAGATTAAAGTTACGGTTGATTTGAAAAAAGGTAGTTTTAAGCATAAAGTATATACTAGCGATTTAACTCCCGCGTACGTAAAAATAAACGCCGATTACAGTTAACCATTGTAGGGGCGTCGCTTGCCTACGCCCGTAATAATTCTAAAATTATTTTAGAAAAAGAAGAGCAGTATGGTAGATGAAGCAATAAAAAAAGCCGACGTTTTAATTGAGGCGATGCCTTTTATACGAAAGTTTAATAAGAAAATTTTCGTAATAAAATATGGCGGGTCTATTTTAGGAGAGGAAAGAGTAAGAAAGTCTGTTCTGGAAGATATTGCTTTCCTTCGGTATACAGGGGTAAGGCCGATTTTAGTTCATGGCGGCGGACCAAATATAACAAAGAAATTAAATAGTCATAAAAAATCTTCACAGTTTGTAGATGGAATACGGGTAACCGATGAATTTACGTTACGGGTTGTGGCAGAAGAGTTAAGTAAATTGAACGGGATGATTGTTAAAGAGATAAGCTCTTATGGTGTGCAGGCTGTGGGGTTAAAGATTAACTCTAAATTATTGCGCGCGCAAAAGAAGCAAACTAAGGTTGATTTAGGGTTTGTGGGAGATGTCGTAGATTTTGATTCCGAAAGTCTGAATAAAATTGTAGATGAAGCTATTCCTGTGATAACACCTATGGGCATTTCAAGTGAGGGTGTTGTCTATAATATTAATGCTGATGAAGTGGCTTGTTTTATCGCGGCAAAATTAGGAGCCCAGAAGCTGGTTCTTCTTACAAATGTGTTAGGAGTTATGCGGGATCCTCGGCAGAATAGTTCTTTAATCCCTACTATAAAAGTTAAAGAAGCAAAGCATCTTATTGCCAAAAAAATTATTGGTGAAGGTATGATTCCTAAAGTAAACGCGGCAATCGCCGCCATTGACGGCGGAGTTAATAAAGCGCATATTGTTGACGCTAGAATATCGCACGCCATTCTTTTAGAAATATTTACTAACCGAGGGATTGGTACTGAGGTTGTAAAGTGAATAAAAATTAATTATGGAAAACACAAAAAAACTATTCGATAAATATGTTCTTAATACCTATACCAGAGTTGGTCCTGTTTTTGTTAAGGGCAAGGGGAGTTGGCTGTGGGATGAGGCGGGGACTAAGTACCTTGATTTATTTCCTGGATGGGGCGTTTCGATTTTAGGGCATTGTCATCCTAGAATTACAAAGGTTATAAGTCAGCAGGCGGGTAAGTTAATCCATCTGCCAAATAACTTATATTTTAAGGAACAGGCTCAGTTAGCAGAGGAAATTGTTAATAGTAGTTTTTCTTCAAAAGTGTTTTTTGCCAATTCCGGCGCTGAAGCGGTTGAAGGCGCGCTTAAGTTTTCTCGTCTTTATGGTAGGAGCAATGGCCGGTATGAAGTGATTGTTATGAAAAATTCTTTTCATGGCAGGACTTTCGGCGCGCTTTCTGCTACTGGCCAGGGAAAATATAAAGTTCCTTTTAAACCGTTACTGGCATCATTTAAAGAGGCGCGGTTTAATGATTTTTCTAATTTTAAAAAGAAGGTTACGTCTAAAACCGTAGGTGTAATGTTAGAACTAATTCAGGGCGAAGGCGGCGTTAATGTTGCGCAACAAGAGTATATAAAAGAAGTAAAACTTTACTGTGAAAAACGTGATTTACTTTTTATAGTGGATGAGGTTCAAACTGGGATGGGCAGGACTGGTAAGTTGTTTTGTTATCAGAATTATGGGATTAAACCTGATATAATGGTTTTGTCTAAAGGTTTAGGCGCGGGAGTGCCTATATCAGCTATATTGGTTGCCAAGGAAATCTCTGATATAATAGGTCCTGGGATGCATGCTTCTACTTTTGGCGGGTCTCCGCTTGTTACGAGAGTTTCTCTGGAAGCCTTTAAAATTATAAAAGAAGATAAAATTCTTTCTAATGTGAGGGAATTAAGTATTTATTTATTGAGGCGGTTAGGAGATTTTAATCGGAAGTTTAAGATTATAAAAGAAATAAGAGGGATAGGACTTATGGTTGGTATCGAACTCAAAGTTAAATCCGCGCCGATATTCGCGCAAGCGCTTAAACAGGGATTAATAATTAATTCTACCCATGAAAATGTTCTAAGAATTATGCCGGCGTTAAATATAAAAAAGAGCGAGTTAGATAAAGGATTGAATATTTTGGAAGAAATATTAACAGGTAACAGGTTGCAGGGTGTTAAAGACATGATACCTGTGACATGAGACCTGAAACATTTAATGAAATTTAAATCATTGGTAATTGTAACTTGATACATAAAATGAAATCTAATATAGGGATATGAAACACTTTACATCATTAAAACATTTATCACGAAAAGAAATCATTAATCTTTTAGAAATAGTTTCTAAAGTTAAAAAGAATCCTTCTGCCTATAAAAATAAATTAAAAGACAAATATATAGGATTGGTTTTTCAGAAGCCGTCGTTGAGAACTAAGACTTCCTTTTACGTGGGTGCTTTACAGTTGGGAGCCAACGTGATTTATTACGCTCCTGGGGAAGTGAAGATAGGGGAAAGAGAGAGAATTTGCGATATAGCAAAAACTATGTCGGGATATCTTGATGGTATAGTAGTAAGAACGTTTTCTCATAAAGTGATTGATGAGTTCGCTCAGTATGGCAGTATCGCGGTGATTAATGCTTTAAGTAATTTGTTGCATCCGTCGCAAGTGTTAGGTGATTTATTTACGTTGATTGAATTGAAAAAAGATATAAAAAAGATAAAATTTACTTATGTCGGTGATGGGAATAATGTTTGTCATTCTCTTTTGTACGCTTTTTCTATTTTAGGAGGTAATATTTGTATTGCTTATCCTAAAGGGTATAGTCCAAAAAGTGAAGTTTTGGCTGAATGTAAGAATTTCGCGAAGAAGTCTGGTGGATCTATTTGCCTTACTAATAAGCCAACAATCGCGGCAGCCGACGCTGATGTTTTGTACACCGATGTTTGGTCGTCCATGGGGAGAGAAAAAGAACAAGAGCAAAGAAAAAAAGTTTTTAAGGATTTCCAAATAAATGATACGCTTTTAAAATTGGCAAAAAGCGATTGTTTAGTGATGCATTGTTTGCCGGCGCATAGAGGCCAGGAAATTACAGATAGCGTTATTGATAGTAAAAAGTCTGTTGTTTTTTTACAGGCGGAGAATAGACTTCATAGTGCTAAGGCGATATTATTATCTTTGTTGGAAGATTAGCGCATAGCGTAGAGCGTATAGCGGATAGGGAAGATAAAGATTTTTTTACTAAACGCCACCCGCTAAACGCTATTCGCTAGTAAATGGGAGGATGAAACCGTGGAAAAAATAGTTTTAGCCTATTCGGGAGGGTTAGATACATCTTGTGTTGTGACGTATTTAAAAGATAAAGGCTTTGACGTTGTTTGTTTTTCGGCTAATTTAGGAAGCGAATTTGAGCCCGCGGATTTAAAGCAGAGGGCGTTACAAACAGGAGCGTCTAAAATCTATGTAAAAGATTTAAGAGAAGAATTCGCGAATAAATATATACTTATCGCCCTAAAGGCAAATTCTATATATGAAGATAAGTATGTTCTTTCCACGGCGTTAGGGCGTCCTTTAATAGCAAAATATCTTGTTGATATCGCTAAAAAAGAAGGAGCGAAGTACGTTGGGCATGGGTGTAGCGCTAAAGGTAATGATCAGGTTAGAATAGATGTTACGGTAAAACTGCTTAATCCTAAGCTGCATATCGTGGCGCCGTTGAGAGAGTGGGAGTTAACTTCAAGAGAATCAGAAATTGAGTACGCTAAACAGAAGAAAATTCCTATTCAAGCGACTAAAGAGAAAATATATAGTATCGATAAGAATATTTGGGGAGTAAGTATTGAGGCGGGAATTTTGGAGGATTTAAATAATGAGCCTAAAGAAGATGCCTATATATTTACTAAAAGCCTAAAAGAGGCGCCGGATAAGCCTCAATATGTTGAAATAGATTTTGTCGTGGGTGTGCCCGTGAAAATTAATGGTAAACAGAAACCATTTCTAGAAATTATTGAAGAGTTAAATACATTAGGTGGCCGGCACGCCGTAGGTAGAACGGATTTAATTGAAGATAGAACTGTAGGAATAAAATCAAGAGAAGTTTATGAGGCCCCTGCCGCGTGGATTTTAATTAAAGCGCATCAGGAGCTTGAGAGTTTAGTATTAGATAAAGATACTTTATCATTCAAAAAATGTATAGAGTTAAAGTATTCACAGCTTATTTATCAAGGCTTATGGTTTTCTCCTTTGAAGCTGAGTTTAGACGCTTTTATTGAAAAGACGCAGAGTAAAGTTACAGGAAAGATAACATTAAAGCTTTATAAAGGAAATATTGTTGTCTCGAAGAGAAATTCTTCGAACGCGCTTTATAAAAAAGAGTTAGCGACTTACGGAGTTGATGATAAGTTTGATAGAACCGATGCTAAAGGTTTTATAAACATATTTTCTATGCCGTACATTAAATAATTTGTAGGGGCGATTCATGAATCGCCCGTTAAAAGGAGTAAAACATGGCCAAGAAATTGTGGGGTGGTAGATTTAAGAAGAAGATAGATAAGGATTTTGAAGAATTTTCAAAGTCTATCCAGTATGATTATAAATTAGCAGAATATGATATATACCATTCTATAATACATGTTAACGCTTTAGTTGATTCGGCTATTTTAACAAAGAAAGAAGGACAAAGGTTAATCTTTTCATTGGGGCAGATATTGAGAGAAATAGAAAAGGGAACATTTACTCCCGATTTAGAATGTGAAGATATTCATTCTGATATACAGAGTAGAGTAGAAAAAAAAGTTGGTAAATTAGCCGCGAAATTACACACATTGCGGTCTAGAAATGATCAGGTTGTTTTTGATGAGAAGTTTTATTGTTTGAATGAAGTTGAGCTGCTGGGGAAGCTATTGGGTGATGTGTTTGACGCGATAGTCAGTAAGGCTAAACAATATGAAAAAAACTTTTTTCTGGGATATACTCATACGCGGCGCGCTCAAGTTATCTTTTTTAGTGATTATATTTTAGCTTACGCCTATATGTTTAAGAGAGATTATCGGCGGTTTCAGTGTTTTTTAAAAAACCTGGAGGTAGTAATAGGCGCTGGCGCTTTAGCGGGAAGCGCTTTGAACTCTAAGCATTATCAAAAAGCTATTTTTAGCGCGTTAGTTAAAAAAAATTTAGCTGAGTTAAATAGTTCGGTTGATAATGTCAGTAGTCGGGACTTTATCATTGAGTTGTTAAGTATGTTATCAATATTGCAGATGCATCTTTCTAGATTAACAGAGGATATGATTTTATATTCAGGTAAAGAGTTTGACTTTTTGCGGTTGCCGGAAGAGTTTTGTACTGGAAGTAGTCTAATGCCGCATAAAAAAAATCCCGATTTTCTAGAGTTAGTCAGAGGATATACGGGGATGGTTTATGGTAATTTAGTAGCAGTGTTAACTATGATGAAAGGGTTGCCTTTAACTTATAATAGGGATATGCAGTTAGATAAGGAACCTTTGTTCTCATCAGTTGAAGTTTTAAAAAATGAGTTAAAAATTATGGCAAAATTCATAAAGGGTGTTACTCTTAATGAGGAAAATATTGCTAAGGCTTTGGAAGATGATAGTTTATATGCCACGGAGATAGCGGAGTTTTTGGTAATAAGTAAAGGTGTCGCGTTTAGTGACGCGCATACTGTAGTAGGTAAATTAGTAAGGTATTCTGAAGATAAAAAAATAAGAGTTAAAGATATGAAGGATAGTTTATTGAAAACTTTTTATCCGGGATTAAGCTTGAAAGCTTTAAAAAGCATAATGAATCCTGAGTACGCTACTTCTTCAAAGAAGTCCGTCGTGCGAAAAATGCCGAAAACAATAAAGGCTTAGGGGATAATTATATGCATTATTTTAAATATAGAGGAAAAGAGTTGTATTGTGAGGGTGTCAAGGTTTCTAGCATCGCGGTCAAATTTGGGACGCCAGTATATGTTTATTCAAAAAGAACGATTCTTGAGCATTTTCAAAAGATTGATAAAGCTTTTAAAAAAATAAGTCCGCTGATATGTTATTCGATTAAAGCTAATTCAAACCTCGCGATATTAAAAATATTAGTCCAGGTCGGTGCCGGGTTAGACATTGTTTCCGGTGGAGAATTATATCGGGCGAGAGAAGTTAAGTGTTCATCGAAGAAAATAGTTTATGCTTCTGTTGGTAAGACTGAAGATGAGATTAGGGCAGCGATAAAATATGGAATATTATTATTTAATGTGGAGTCTTTTCCTGAATTATCGAGGATAAATAAAGTAGCGCGAGAGTTAAGAAAAAAAGTCGATGTCGCTTTACGTGTAAATCCTGATGTTGAACCTAAAACCCATAAGTACATAATAACCGGTAAAAAGGAAACTAAGTTTGGTATGGATATTGATACCGTTAGGGATATTTTTCTTAAACGAGATGATTTTCGGTATCTGGACGTTTGTGGTATCCATATTCATATAGGGTCTCAAATTACGCAAAGTGCTCCATTCATCAAAGCGATTAAGAAGATAAAAACGTTGATAGGTGATTTGGCGAAAAAAGGTGTTGATTTGAAATATTTTAATATAGGAGGAGGATTAGGCATAGTATATGATGATGAAACCCCTCAAACCGCGGAGGTCTTTGCTAAAGCGGTGTTGCCGATGTTAAAGGATAGTTCTCTATCTACTATTTTAGAGCCCGGCAGATTTATTGTTGGAAACGCGGGAATAGTTGTTACGAAAGTTTCATATATTAAGGATACTCCTTCCAAAAATTTTATTATTGTTGACGCGGGAATGAATGATTTGTTAAGACCGTCATTGTATGAAGCTTATCATAAGATAATTCCTGTGACACAAAACACAAAGCACAAAACACGAAACACGAAAAAATCTGATGTTGTAGGACCGATTTGTGAGAGTGGAGATTTTTTAGGAAAGGATAGATATTTAAACGTTGAAGAAGATGATTATTTAGCGGTGTTAGGTGCTGGCGCTTATGGGTTCAGTATGAGTTCTAATTATAATTCAAGGCCGCGCGCGGTAGAAGTTTTGGTTGATGGTAATAATGTCCATTGTATAAGGAAGAGAGAAGCGTATAGCGATTTGATTAAGGGTGAACGCATTGTTTCCTAGAAATAGTGGTGTATTCTAGCCGATAATAAAAATATATAATATGATAGTAAAAGAATTTTATAAAATGCAGGCATCGGGAAATGATTTTATATTAGTCGACCATCGACCATCGACCATCGACTATCGACTTAAAAGAGGAAGAATAAATTATAAGCAAGTAGCGAAAAAGTTCTGTGAGAGGAAGTTTGGCGTAGGAGCTGATGGATTATTAGTGATAGAGGCGTCTAAGAAAGCTGATTTTAAGATGAGGATATTTAATTCTGATGGCAGTGAAGCCCAAATGTGTGGTAACGGCGCCCGGTGTGTTGCGCTATGGGCGAAAATAGACCAAAGACGGAAGACTGATGACGGAAGACAGAAAACCGAAGACAGAGGGAGGAAGCTAGGTTGTCGATTTGAAACGGTGGCGGGTATTATTGAAGCAGAGGTTACTAATGTTAAAGATGGCAGCGGTAATGCAAAAATAAAGATGGCGGATGTTTTTGGTATGTCTTTGAGTAAACCTCTTAAAGTTTGCTCTAAGACTATAAATGTCAATTATCTAAATACAGGGGTGCCTCATGTTGTTGTTTTTGTGCAGGGGCTAGAGGCTATTGATGTTGATAAAATTGGCGCGGCAATAAGATTTCATGAAACGTTTGCTCCCGCGGGAACAAACGTTAATTTTGTTGAAGTATTAAAAAATAATCTTATAAAGATTAGAACTTATGAGAGAGGAGTGGAGGCGGAAACTTTAGCTTGTGGAACAGGCTCAGCGGCCTGCGCTATTATTAGCGGGTATAAGTTAGCAGATGAGGCGTTGTTGTGTGATGGAGAATATAAAATGAATGTTTCTACGAGAAGCGGAGAAACGCTAGGCGTTTATTTTAATTGTAAAAATAACAAAATTAATGATGTTTGGTTAGAAGGTAAAGCGTATTTAGTGTATCAGGGACAGGTTTGCTAAATCGGTTAAGAAGGTTATGGTTTCGGTTTCGGCTAAGTAAAGGTATGCGGTATTACGTATAACTTGATCAATCATACAAAGAGGGGGTAGATATGTTAAAGGGTAGTATTGTGGCATTGGTGACACCGTTTCATGCCGATGGTCAAATTAATGAAGAAAAGTTAAAATTTTTAATGAATTGGCATATAGAGAATAAAACAGACGGGATTTTAGTATGTGGGACTACTGGTGAGAGCGCGACCCTAACTCACGCGGAGCATAAAAAAGTCATTGAGATAGCTGTTAAAGAAGTAAATAAAAGAATTCCTGTTGTTGCTGGATGTGGGTCAAATTCAACACGGGAAGCGTTAGAACTGGTTGAGTATGCTAATGGGGTAGGAGCTGATTTCGCGTTAGTTATTACTCCTTATTATAATAAGCCTACGCAGGAGGGGTTATATTATCATTTTAAGACGATTTCTGACGCGGTAGATATTCCTATAATAATTTATAATGTACCGGGACGTACGGGATGTAATATTTTGCCTCAGACTGTTGCTAGAATTTATAACGATTGCAAGGGAGTTGTGGGAATTAAAGAGGCCAGTGGCTCTTTAGACCAAATTACTAAAATTATGACGTTAGTAGATAAAAACTTCCTATTGTTTTCTGGAGCTGATGAAATCAATTTGCCTATTCTTTCTGTTGGAGGCGTAGGCGCGATATCTGTAGTAGCCAATGTAATGCCTAAGGAGACGCATGAATTAGTTGATAACTTTTTGAAAGGTAATTATGACGAATCTCGTAAGTCGCAAATTTATCTTTATGATTTAATTAAATCTCTTTTTATAGAGACTAATCCTATTCCGGTAAAGACAGCTTTAAGTCTTATGGGATTAATCGAATCTTATTTGAGGTTGCCGCTTTATAAAATGAGCGTGGATAATTTAGAGAAATTTAAAAGAGTATTAAAGCAATATAAGTTAATTACATAAGTAAAAAGAAATAATATTTAACTTTTAAATTACAAATTACAATAAACAAATTACAAAGAATATACAACAAACAAATGGAGAAAATATACAATAAAAAACAAAATAATTTATTATTTGGATATTGTATATTTGAATTTGTGTATTGTTTGTAATTTGGAATTTGTATATTGTAATTTATAATATTCATTTGGAGGATGAGATGATTAAAGTGGGTGTTAGTGGTGCTTGTGGGAAAATGGGCAAACGAATAATTTGTTTATCCCGGGAAGATAAAGATATAGAAGTGATTTTAGGATTAGAACATAAGGCTTGTCCTAGCGTAGGGCAGGTCATAGACGGCGTCCAAATAACAGCTGATTTGGATAGACTTCGCGAATGTGATTGTTGGATAGATTTTAGTGCCGCGTCCGCGACTCAGAAAAATTTAGAGGCAATAATTAAGTATAATAAATGTGTAATTATTGGTACGACGGGCCTCGATGCGGCGGTACGTGATGAAATAAAGGCGGCGTCTAGTAAAATCGCGGTTATTTTTTCACCTAATATGAGTATAGGTGTAAATGTATTATTTAAGCTGATTAAAGAGGCTGCGGGCACTTTGAGTAAATATGGAGTTTCTATTTCAGAAGCGCATCATATCCATAAGAAAGACACGCCTTCAGGTACGGCAAAAAAAATCGCCGAAATCATTAATGATCAGGGTTTTAATTTAAAGATTGAAGATATAAAAGCGATTAGAGAAAATGAAATTATCGGTGATCATAAAATTGTGTTTGAGAGTGATGTTGATAGAATCGAATTGTTTCATTCGGCTAAAACTAGAGATATTTTTGTCCAAGGAGCAATTTTAGCGGCAAAATGGATTGTTGGCAAGCCGGCAGGGTTATATTCTATGGAAGATGTGTTATTTGGCAATGAGTAATTTTGAGATTAAGTAGTTAGGTAAAGGTCAAGAAGGCAGTATGGTAGTTGGGTAAGGGTTAAGTAGTAGAAAAACACAAAATCTAAAATAAGATAATTTAAGAGAAAGTACTGTATTAATTAATGTTTTTAGTTTAGGGTTTGATGTTTTTGATTTATTTAGAGTTTAGTGTTTAGGATTTAGAGTTTTAAAAAAGCAAGAAACTTTTGACAATACCTGATAGTTGGTAGGGAGGGAAATCATGAAAATTGAATGGTCTCATAGATTACAGCAGTTGCCGCCATATTTATTCGCTGAAATTGATAAGCAGAAGAGTGAGTTGAGAAAAAAAGGAATAAAATTTATTGATTTAAGTATTGGTGATCCTGATATTTTGGCTCCCGAGAAAGTGATAGAAGCAATGTACGCGTCTGCTAAAGTTAAAGAGAACCAGAAGTACGCCTTAGATCAAGGTAAAGCGGTTTTGCGGGCAGCCATAAAAAAATGGTTTAAAAAAAGATTCGATGTTTCTTTAGATGAGAATAAAGAGATTCTGCCTCTTATTGGGTCAAAAGAAGGATTGGTTCATTTGCCTTTAGGTTTGGTGAATAAAGGAGATTACGTAATTGTTCCTTCTCCGGGGTATCCTGGGTATAGGGGCGCGGCTCTTTTTGCCGGGGCAAACATTTTTGAGGCGGCGCTTTTGGAAGAAAATAATTTTTTGCCGGATTTAGATAAAATTCCCGTCGAGGTAAGGAATAAAACGAAAATCATTTATTTGAATTACCCTAATAATCCTACAACCGCTTTAGCTCCAATAAGTTTTTTGAATAATGTAGTTAAGTTTTGTTCGAAATATGGAATAATTCTTGCTTATGATAACGCTTATTCAGAGCTTTATTTTAATGATAAGCCGCATAGTATTTTAGAAGTAAAGGGCGCCCGCGAAGTAGCGATTGAGTTTCATTCTTTATCTAAAACATTTTGTATGACGGGATTTAGAGTAGGATGGGCTTGTGGCGGGTCAGAGTTGGTTGGTACCTTGTTAAAGGTAAAAACTAATGTTGATTCAGGGATTTTTTGCGCTGTTCAAGACGCGGCAAGAACAGCTCTTGAAAAAGAAGGGACGTATGTTCGAGATTTAAGAAAAGAACTTAAGGGAAGACGGGATTTTTTTGTGGAAAATCTTGCTAAGATAGGTCTTAAAAACACTTTTTCGGAAAGTACTTTTTATGTGTGGACAAAGTTACCTCGAGGAATTAAGTCTTCTATAGATTTTGCTAAGTATCTTATTAATGAGAAACGAATCATTGCTACTCCGGGAGTAGGTTTTGGTAAATATGGAGAAGGATATATCCGCTTTGCTTTGACAGTTAAAAAAGATATTTTAAAAAAAGCAATAGATCTTTTAGGAGCTATTTAAAAGGACGAAATTCGTTTCGTGGAATTTTAGGAATATTCAAACTATTAATTTCTATGAATTTCGATAAATCTCTATAAATATCAATTAATATTGCGAACGGAGTGAGCAAATATCTGTTTTGAGTATGGATGTTTTCATCGGGGTTGGGTCTAATTTAGGAGATCGGTTAGTAAATATTCAAAAAGCAATTGACTGTTTAAAGGCTTCTGTAGGCATTGAAATTATAAAATTATCTTCGATAATAGTTTCGGATCCGCAAGGTGGACCACCGCAAGATAAGTATTTAAATTGTGTTATAAAAATAAAAACTTACCTTTCAGCGCGAGATTTATTAAATACTTTACAAACTATTGAGAAAAAATTAGGTAGGAAGCGTTTAGTTGAAAATGGACCTAGAACGATAGATTTAGATATTCTTTTGTATGGTGATGATGCGGTGAATGAAGAGGATTTAGTAATCCCTCATCCACGAATGCGGCAGAGGGAGTTTGTTATGGGACCGCTTAAAGAAATCTTAAATAGCGTAGAGCGCATAGCGTAGAGCGTTTAGGAAAAAAAAGATATTTCTACTCTACGCTATATAATATTATGATAGTATCAGGCAGTATTGATAAAGTAAGAAAGATTATAAAGAAAGCGAAACAGCAGGGTAAAACTATAGGTTTTGTTCCTACTATGGGTTCTTTGCATTGCGGACATATGTCTCTAGTAAAAAGAGCGAAGAAGGAATGCGGATTTGTTATAGTAAGTATCTTTGTTAATCCCGCTCAATTTGGTCCAGGAGAAGATTTTAAGTGTTATCCTAGAAATTTGGATAAGGATGAAAACTTATTACGGCAGGAAGGGATAGATTTGATTTTTTATCCCAAGGACGATGTAATGTATCCGCGCGATTATTCTGTATATGTAGAGGAAGGACAATTAAGTAGTAAGCTGTGCGGTCAGTTTCGGTCAGGGCATTTTAAAGGAGTTTGCACGGTTGTTACAAAGTTATTCAATATAATTGTGCCGGATAGCGCTTATTTCGGACAGAAAGACTATCAGCAGGCAGTTATTTTGAAACGATTAGTGAGTGATTTAAATTTTTCTTTAAAAGTAAGAATATTGCCTATAATAAGAGATAAAGATAAGTTAGCTTTATCTTCGCGTAATAGATATTTAAGTGAGATAGAGAGGCAATCAGCTTTATCTCTTTATTCTTCTTTACTATTGGCAAAATCTTTAATCAAAAAAGGTCAGAGAGATTCTAATGAAATCATAGCCGCGATGAAAAAGCTTATACTTTCTAAAAAAACGGCTAAAATAGAATATATAAAAATAGTTGATATCCAAAATTTAAACAATCTAGATAAGATAAAAGGTAAGCTTCTAATCGCTTTAGCCGTTTATGTTGGCCGGACTAGACTGATAGATAATATTATTGTCAGCGCGTAGAGGTATTTAGGTGGTGGAGTGATTCTGGTGGTTTTATTGGGCTGAATTTATATTAGTGTGAATTCGTGTTTAAAAATTAGCGGAGATTAGTGTTATGAAAAAGGTAAAAATAGGTATTATTGGATGTGGCGCTATAGGCGGGGGCGTGGCTTCTTTTATTGATAAAGAGTTATCCTCAAAGGCTAATATTGTGGCGTTAGCGGATATCGATAATATAACCGCGGATACTTTAAAAAATAAACTTAAAGCGAAACCTAAAATTATGGATATTGACGCGCTTATTGAGGCATGTGATTTAGTCATTGAAGCTGCCTCTGTTAATGCGGCAGAATATATTTTAGATAAAACCTTAGAGCATAGAAAAGATGTGGTCATTTTAAGTGTAGGCGCTTTGCTTAAAAAAGATTCTATTTTAGAGAAAGCTGAGAAAAAGGGAATCAAGATTTATATTCCTTCAGGCGCGATTTGCGGAGTAGATGGGGTAGGGGCATTAAGTTTGGGCGATATAAGAAAAATATCGTTGATTACATCTAAACCTCCAGAAGGGTTAGCCGGCGCGGCTTATCTAAAGAAAAAAAATATAAATTTAGATAAGTTGAAGAAAGAAAAAATAGTGTTTAAAGGCGGGGTTAGAGAAGCGATTAGATTTTTTCCTAAAAATATTAATGTTGCCGCTATTTTATTGTTAGCTTCTCCATATAAAGGTGTTGAGGTTTGCATAAAAGCAAATCCTTTTATAAAGAGGAATATTCATCGTATAGAAATTAAAGCTAAAGAAGCCAATATTAATATAGAAGTAGAAAATGTTCCTTCACAACTAAATCCTAAGACAAGCACTTTAGCGATTCTTTCTACGAAATATCTGTTAAAGAAGATGTTCTCCTCGTTCAAAATCGGAGGATAAATTATAAATATTTTGTAGGGACAGTCCTTGTGCCTGTCCGTTATAAAAGAGATTAAGAATGAATGACTATATTATAATTAAAGGGGCAAAAGAGCATAATCTAAAGAATATAGATTTAAGGATTCCTAAGAATAAACTAATTGTCGTTACAGGTCTTTCTGGTTCCGGGAAATCTTCTTTAGCGTTTGATACTATTTATGCTGAAGGCCAGCGCCGCTATGTTGAAAGTTTGTCTACATACGCGCGTCAGTTTTTAGAGCAGTTGCAAAAACCTGATGTTGAGCATATAGAAGGGTTATCTCCGGCAATCGCTATTGAACAAAGGTCAGCCGGCGCCTCCCCTCGGTCTATTGTTGCCACGCAAACAGAAGCTTATGATTATCTGCGGTTATTGTTTACCCGTATTGGTAAACCTCATTGTTATAATTGCGGCCGGCCGATAAGCAAACAAACTTCTCAAGAGATAATTGAACAGATTTTTTCAATACCGCGGGATAATAAGATATTTATTCTTTCTCCTGTAGTGCGAGGTAAAAAGGGCCAATTTGTTTCGTTATTCGCGAGATTGATTAAGGAAGGATTTGTTCGAGTAAGAGTCGATGGAAAAATATATGATTTGAGTGAAGATATTAAACTTCAGAAATATAAATTACATACTGTTGAGATTTTGGTAGATCGGATTAAAGTTTCGCCGCATTATAAAAAAAGAATTATAGATTCAGTTGAAACTTCTTTGAAATATTCTGATGGCATGGTGTTGATAGTTGATGAAACGCGAAAAAAAGAATTTCTTTATAACACGAATTTAAGTTGTTCTTCTTGCGGTATTTCGTTAGAGGAGTTGCAACCTAGAATGTTTAGCTTTAACTCTCCCTACGGCGCGTGTCCGGCATGTAATGGGCTAGGTACCAAATTGGAGTTTGACGAAGATTTAATTATTCCTGATAAAAATAAGACGATAGGAGAAGGGGCTATTTGTGCCTGGCGTAGAGGCAGCCGCGGGTATATTATGTATTATCGCGCTTTATTGCGGGAGTTAACTGATGCGGGAGGATTTTCTTTAGATGCGCCCTTTAGCAAGTTATCCAAGACGGTTAAGAATATGATTCTTTATGGCAGTCAGGATGTTTGTGTGTGGGGAAAGCCGTTTCAG
>Ga0180007_10000868_pt1 | contig 45410 bp, 46 predicted proteins | sample MM_PC_MetaG_FD_121122 | JGI IMG/M metagenome (GOLD analysis project Ga0180007, IMG submission 121122) | Groundwater microbial communities from the Aspo Hard Rock Laboratory (HRL) deep subsurface site, Sweden - MM_PC_MetaG | ecosystem: Environmental > Aquatic > Deep subsurface > Groundwater... | reverse complement strand
GGAGGAAAGCAACACTACATGTTCACAAAGCGAAGAAGAAAGTCTAAAAACAGTACTTAATTAATTTCCGGGTAGGACATTTCTATTTTGGAGAAAGTAGGACATTTCTAAATTGGTTTGACACCCATTTTTTTTCTTACACAAAATGGGTAGAGCATTAGCTATTTTTCTAATCACCTTTACCTCTTTATCTTACCGTACTCTTGTTTCCATTCTATATCACCTTGTATAAATTCCTCTTTAAGTCTTACCTTAATCTCCCGCAATAAATCAGTAAGAGCGGGGTATGCACTCACCGCTTTGTCAGCATAGTTTGCTATAAATTCAGGCTTGTCATACGTCTTATACCCTGATTCAACTAACTGCGTAAGTGTTTCAATTTTGTCGAGTGCTTTAACGTACTTTGCTTCATCGGTGAGTGCGTTTTCATACTCTTCCCAAAGAGTATACACTTCTTCCCTTTGAGTTTTTGGTAGTATGCGCGTAAGTGCTATCATAGCCTCTTTTTCCTGCTTTTCTTTTTCTTTCTTAGATATCTTCCCTTCAGCAATCTTGATTGCATCCATGTCTCCGATAACTGCCTCTGCAATATCGTGCACCAATACAATCTTCACTGCATGGAGTACATCAATAGCAAGTTCCTTTTCTTCAGCTATCATAAAAGTCATAAGGGCAAGACGCCATGAATGTTCTGCTGTAGACTCCTTTCTGCCAGAAGTAGTCTTAGAATACCTGAGTGTACTTTTTAACTTTTCTACTTGAGCAAGAAAGTCAAATAAGGATGAAACGCTATTTTTTTTATTGAACATATATTTTGTTCAGTTCATAGGTAAGTGGACTTGCACACTCTCTTTGTAGCAACTCTTGGACAGTCACCCACTGATATTCACTATGCTCTTTATTGAGTACAAAGGTAGTATTGTTTTTTACTACAGCTAAAAATGGATATACGTGCCATATATGTCTACCCTCTTGGTACACATATGGCTCTTTCTCACTGACAGATATAAACTCAGTTCCCCCTATTTCCTCTTTAATCTCACGGAAAAAACACTCTGAAGGACTCTCATTATCTACTATTTTCCCAGAGATGATGTCCCATCTTCCCGGGTACCATTTTTTGTGAGCACTCCGTTTAAGCGCGAGGATTTTTCCCACTTCATTTTCCACCACCACTGATACTGTTTTTATCATTATCTTTTTGTTAATCTCGTACCCCTATTTTGTCAAAACATTCAAAGTGGATTTCATCATCATTAAACACCTCTATTACTGTGTACGTCCCTCTTGTGTACATCTCACCATTTTCTACAAAATGTGTTGCTTCTAGAATTTGAATGTTTGCTTTTGGCCTAGAAAGTATTTGGTTTCCCTTAGTTTCAATAAGCGGAATCTCGCCAAAAAGCCAGTAGTTCCGTTGATCTTTCTTTAGAAAGGAATACGTATACCCTTTTTCTAGATTTTCTGGAATACATTCTTCCTTTCTTCTTCTACCCTCTTTGCATTCAGTTATATTTCGTAGGGCTAAGTCTGGATTAAATTCTACAACGATTCCCATAGTGGTATATTATAACTCGTTTTCCTTTTGCTCTAAGTAAAACTGATGTAGATACTCCTCCAAAAATGCATGCCTCTTCTCTGCCATTTCTTTCCCTGTATTAGTATTCATTCTATCCTTTAGCAAGAGAAGTTTCTCATGAAAGTGATTTATGGTTGAGCCTTCTGATTTGCTATACTCCTCAAAATTAGTATGCATTTCTGGCTTAGTGTTCGGATTATATATCTCTCTCCCTTTATAGCCTCCATACGCAAACGTCCGTGCGATACCGGTTGCTCCAATTGCATCAAGTCTGTCTGCATCTTGTACTACCTTTCCTTCAAGCGTTTTCATGGGAGACTCAGTCCCTGAACCCTTAAACGAAAGACCAGCAATTATGTCACACATATGATCAACATCCTTCTCATCCACATCTATACTCTCTAGAAACGCACGTGCCTTTTTAGGGCCTACGCTCATATCACCATTATAAAACTTGTGATCCGCAATGTCGTGAAGAAGCGCTGCAAGTTCTACACTATACAAATCAGCTTCTTCTTCTTTTCCTATGTTTAGCGCGATCTTACGAACTCGGTAAACATGCCAAAAGTCGTGACACGACGCACATCCGTGCATGGTCTTTCTTACATACTCCTGTGTTTTTTTAAGCTGCTTATCCTTAGTCATGAGTTTAATAGTGATACAAGTTTCTCGAAAGAACCATCAAGAACTGTTGGGTTCATTATTTTAATTTCATGTGCCCATCTGCACTCTTCTTCGGACGGAAAGTTGTTAAGCAAAAAAAGGTGCTTTTTAAAATAATAAGCAAGAGCAATTTCCATTCTGGTTGACGTTCCAATGTAGCCTTCGGTATTGTTCTTTGGATAATTGAGTGCAAGCACCGCATCACTCTTTGCTACCTTGTCAAAACACTTCCACATAATGTCTGTCTCAGTTGCGTGTTTGAAGTTTTCTTTAAAATCATCTGCAAGGTCTGGATTATCTACATGGACTTGAGCATCGTCCGGTATCCAGACAGTAAATCCTTTGTCTGTAAGCTCCTCTTTTGCAGAAAGCATCTCTTTTGAAAATGCCATACTCCCGATAATCATTATTTTCATACATCACCTGTTACATTACTTTGTTTAAGTATACCTTAAAAATGATTTGAATTTCAAATATTTATTCTACAAAAAAACCGTCTAGAAGACGGTTTACCCTTTCTCTTAATCCTCTTCCTTACTTCTTTTCATTCTTAACACCAAGCATTGTAGAAAGAGCCGCAGAAACAATCCAGATAGCTATTGCACCAATGAGACCCGGAAGAAACCCATACAGGTTAGTAAAGAGCCCAACAAGCAACACAACGACGCCAAGCCCGGATGTTAGCATAATAATACCTTTTTTCACATTTTTGGTCATAGGGTTGATCCTTATTTTTTACAAAAGCACACTATAAAATGTTTCATTTAGTTGCCAAGAAGGCTTCTTCCACGCCATAGTGCCTGTATTAATGAATTAATGGTTTTTAATGCATTCATGGATACGTTTGGCTCTTTTCCAAACTTTGTGACCACAAGATCATGTTCAGGAAGTTCTTGAACCTCAAAAACAGCATCTTCAGGGGTAACACATTGCTTATTGAGCGAATCGTCAAAGTCACCATATATCTTCGGGAAGACATAATACTCAACCACATCACTTCCATCGACAAACACAAGGAGTGTTACATCATCATTCATATCTATGTTCTTTTTCTGTAATTCCGGCCATACAAATCCCAATGTTTCTTCTATCTCTTCATATTGTGTATGCCTGGTGAATATACAAAATTCTTCCCAGTCAAACTGCGTTATGTCAGTCATGTCAAAAAGAGTCAGCTCTGGCTTTCCGTACTTTTGAGCAATCTCAAGTCGTAACACATGACTATAATTTTCTTCTTTTTGAAAAGATGCAGCAATTAATGTAATGCCAAGACACCACACAATAAAAAAAGGAATGACTGCAAGAAGCGGATACCGAGAGGCTATTTGTATTAGTTTTTTCATATCAATAAAAAGGTTTTCTTAACTATACACCAAATCAGTCTATTTTTCCATAACAGTATACATATGACTTATTCTTTTTTCACACACGCCTCAACTGTTTTCTTAAACGCATCATCGAGCCCTCCACTTCCGTATCGTAATACGCTACGAGAACTATCTGGATCAAAAAATGTCTGGGCAGTTTGTACTTTGGTAAAGGCAACAGGATCAAGACCACCTTCTCGTCCTTGAAGCTTGTGTTTTAGCTTCAAAAGAACCGTAGCTATCGTTACTAAAAAATTGGGAAGCGACACTACTCTTTTTTCCTTACCAAGACACCGTGAGAGTTTCTTAAGAAACGCTTTCCACGACATATTCTTGTCACCAATCGTATAGTGCTCACCACCCTTTCCATACTCGACTGCACCAACTATGGCTTCTGCAACGTGTTCTACAGTTATCATATTAGTTCCACCTTTTGGATAGAGTAAAACAGGAAATGATTGTATGTATGTAATAAGTGGGCACCAGAGTGGTTTTCTTCCTGGCATCGATCCAAAAATATAGGGAAGTTCTAAAATCATAAGATCAAGTTCAGGCTTAGAAAAAGCGATTGCTTCTTTAGCCTGCTCTTTTCTACTCCGGATATATGGATGATGCGCTGACAGTTTAAGCTCAGGCCACGTTCTATCAAAAAATAAAAAGTATGAACTCAAGATAACTCCTCTCGTTATTCCAGCTTTCTTCGCAAGCTTAAAAAAACGTACCGATGACTCAACGTTTGCCTTATAGAAAAAATCATACGCTGGTTTTTTTGGGGTAATGCGATCATCCGCACCAGCTGCAAATAGTGCTGCACTATGCCCCTGCATAAGCTCGACCACCGCTTCGTCAGATAGTGTGTTTAGATCTGCTAACCGTATAGAAACTTCGGGTGGAAACAATCCCTTCTTTGGTAGTGGCGGAAGAGAGAGAATCGTAATTGCATATCCTTTTTTCAAGAATTCTAATACTGCATGATAGCCAATAAACCCCGTACCCCCAAGAACTAAAACGCTCTTTTCGAATTGTTTTGTGTTTTGAGTCATATTCCTTTTGTTTCTCGCCTCTTTAAGCCATGACACCCCACCGTTTAAACACACGGCTTGCCTCCATAGTTACCCAGAAATCTGCATCAGCATCTTTGCGTGTTTTGTATGCTGCCTTCCATAAACCGCTTTTTTGTTGATTATCTACAAACCACTGCAGTACTTTCTGAATGTCTGGGTCATCCTTTGAAAACCCACATCGCTCCAGAACGTAAAGCGATGAAAGTATATCGGTCCATAAATAGGGAAACTGAATTTTTGTCCAGTATTGTTCAGATTTTCTATCAGTATACACATCTTTTTTAAAAAATCGTGACTTTAAGAGAATACCTGCTTTATGTGCCTCGACAGATTTTCTATACCGTGGATGTGCCGCAAATGCTCTAAGGACCATTCCGGTAATCAAATGTGAGAAGGTTTTAGTTTTATCAAGCTCAATCGTCTTTGCTTTTGGATTCATTATTGCTTCAAGACTACTGTCCCCTCTGGTTCTCAGAGCAATAGCCCACCCACCATCATTAAGCCTATAATCAATAAGCCACTTCATAACTTTCTCAATATGTTGATCGTTTTGATATCCTGCTTTAATCAACAGTTCCGTTACTGCGGCGGTAAAATTTGGCGAATGTTGTGTTCCGTAAATCCCCCTAAAATCACCCTCCGACGTTTGAAAAGAAAAAATAAACTGTGCAGCTTTTTTAATAGCATCATGCTTTTTGTTGAATCCGTACCGTTCAACCAAAAAACGAAGCTGTCGGTGCGTCTCAAGAAAATCATAATTATGCTGAGTTCTAATATCTTTCTTAGCAGCAGGGTACTTCCACCTACCATTTCTCTTTTGCCTTCGTAAAATTTTCTTTGGGTCAGGGAGATCATAAAGGGCCTTAACACTTTTTCTTTTCTCTCCTAACACATCTCTCTTAACAAAAAACAGTACTGCATCATTTGTGCATTCGAGAAGTGGTTTTAGCGGATCTCTTTTGAATGTACTCATGTTGAGATAGGGTCAAAAATCAGTTTTATATGCTATGGATGATACAATGGAGTTGATATGACCTTAAACTGGCCATCCTTCTTTTTTACTTGATACGCAAATTGATCTTCTGAAGGCATTGTTTCTTCAGTCTCGGCACAACATGGACCAAGTACGTATATACTTCCATCATCATTTATAAACTGAATATCAAATATATATTCGTCGCTTGATACTTTTCTACTGTTTACAATCCGCACCTCAAGGCACGTCTCAAGTTTTTCACAAAAGTTCTGAAGAACCCTAACTTTGTCACTACGCTCCTCCGGCGCACTCATAGATTCCATAAGCTCATAATCTTTCTTGTCAGGATCAAACCGCTCCCACGCTTCTTCATAATAGCCCTCGTGAGCTTGATTGAAAAAATTCACCAGAGCATCACGCGCTTCTTGCTCATTGTCAACTTCAACTACTTTTTCCTCTTCCTTTTGTTGTACTTGTTCACCCTCGTTTTTTTGAAAAGGATTTGTACATCCTACAAAGATAAGCAGAGCAACACTAGAAAAAATGAGAGCCTTTATAGTAAAACTGTTCATATAATCCATGATCGTTAAAACAATTAGTATCTTTTTTATCTAACCCTCCAAATGATTGATTATCCATTCTTCAAGAAAATCAACCAATGTGAAATAGTGTTTATGTTGAGAATCTATTTGCTTGGTATTCACTGAATATTCTGGCTGCATTCAAAATGCTTCATTTTTATTTTTTTACCGCACTGCCGTGTATCCACCCGGTACGCCATTTTTAGATAGCACAAGCTGCCACAATTGGTTTGACCGGGATCTAAATGTTCCAGCGCAACTTAAAAGATAGTACTTCCACATACGATAAAACTGCTCGCTGTAGTTTTGTTTGAAGCTGCCCCATCCATCATTGAAATTTTTATACCACGCCATGAGTGTTTTGTCATAATCGGCACCAAAGTTGTGCAAATCTTCTAGCACAAATAGTTTCTCAATAGACTCCGCGATCTGTTTTACTGATGGCAGCATAGAGTTTGGAAAAATATATTTTTCGATCCATGCGTCAGTAGCCGTTACCGACCTAAGCCCTCCAATTGTTTGTATTAAGAAGAATCCACCATCTTTAAGACACTTACTTACTATCTCCATATAGGTCCTATAGTTTTTATACCCTACGTGTTCAATCATCCCTAGCGAAATAATATGATCAAACTGCTCATCTACATCACGGTAGTCTTGCAGCCGAATTTCTACAGGAAGTCCTTCTACTCTTTTTCTAGCCAGAGCTGCTTGTTCCTTTGAAACGGTAATGCCAACAACGTGTGCACCATACTTTTCCGCTGCGTATTGCGCAAAGCCTCCCCAACCACATCCAATATCCAAAACGGAATCACCTGCTTTTAAACCAATCTTCCTACACACTAAATCGAGCTTTGCCTCTTGTGCTTCATTGAGTGTCTGAGCCTCATTCCAATACGCGCACGTGTATACCATGCGGCTATCAAGCATCGCTGCGTACAAATCGTTCCCAATATCATAATGTCTTTTCCCAATTTCAAAAGCACGCGTCTTGCCTTGCATATTTACCACTCTCGCCTTTGCGTACTCGTATGCCATGCGCGCTGATACTTTTACTTCTTTATCAAGCCTTGCATTTAAAATTCGGGTGATCATTTCATCGATTGCATCTGATTCCCACCATCCATCCATATATGACTCTCCAAGACCAAGATTGCCCTCAGCCATAACACGTTCATAAAAACGATCGTTTTTAACCCGTATATCCCACGGATTGTTCCCATCAATAATGATGTCTGCCTTCCCAAGAAGACCTTCTGCAATTTCTTTAACTTTTTTTCCCATAGATAGTAATTAGTTATGCTTTTGAATACTCCACTTACAAGTATAATCCTTTATCCCTTTTGTTCATAGGATAATAATCTACAAAGATGCACACTTATGCCCTCGATTTTCTTTTTCTGACCATGTGAACAACAATCATAATCATCAAAATAATAAGCGCAAAAGGAGAAGTAAGAACGGCAATACTTTGAACAACAAGCCATGCCCCCGGTGGCTTTGCAGTAAAGAGATCACGATTTTCTGGCGTGTCCTCTATGCCAAGCAACTTAAAGCTTTCCTGAAAGTAATAGTCTTGCCCAGAATATCCTACTGCCTCACCAAAACCAAACCCATGAATATTCTTCCCATCTTTAGTTCCTTCTGCTTCTACGCCTCCTTCACGAATTTCTCCACTTGCAGAATATAAAAATTGATTATCAACCGTTGGTGTCATAGTAAACGTGATATTCTTTCCCGGAAATTCAACGTCCCATCCATTGGGATACCAGGCCTCAGACTTTGAACTTTTCATCCACTTAGTAATAGTGATAGTACCATCAATATTTTCGTACGTCCCGTCTTCATGAACGTACTTACCTGATGTTTCTCTGGTCACATTTTCCGGAGGATTTTCTCCTTTATTTTTTAGGTCTTTTGTGAGAGTAGAATGCATACTCGCAAACGTCACCTCGGTATTATCATCAAACTGTACATCCGACCAATCCCATCCCCACGACTTTGGCGCTTCTCCTTTGTACCCATTTGATACATTGGATAGTGCTTGAATAAAAATAGTGTTCGGATATCCCGGAGGTGAAATTCCCGCCATCCATTGATTATCCATCCACATTTTTCCCGTAAGTTCACGTGTGTCATCACCATATGAGACTGTACCTTTTGACTCAATATTTGGAATAGAGTAGTACCAACTGCCAAGGCCAAATATAGATGGTGCTTTTCCGTTATCTCCTTGAAGTAATACCGGATTTCCCTTCTCTAACGTGAGATCTATTTTTAAGTCCTTTTCTGGATCTTGTACCTCAAGCTTCATGGGAAACAGTTCATCTTCCTTAAGACTCTCTGCTTTATTATTACCTACTTGAGCAAGCAGTGGGTTTGCATTTAAGGTAACCAGCCCTGACGCTCCAGAGATGACTGGTTCACTTCCGGTAATATGAATGTTTTTATCTCCTAGGCTAACCCCTACTACTGTTTCAACAGCTTGATTTTCTATTTCTGTAAGCCCCATTTCCTTAGCAATATCCGGTGGATACAGCGCCCTTCTAAAAAAGATAACTACGACATCAACAGGATTGTTGTTTGCATCCATATAGTTTCCTGAGAAAAAGTACCATCCAAATTGAAAATCTTCATGCGCACTGTGGTCTTTTGGAAACGTGAGCTCCTTAATGCTGTCCATATCTGCATACCCCTTAAAGTAATCCTGACCCATAAATCCTGGAAGATTATACGATTGCTTTGGGCTCATTCCTTTTTCAGCCGTGCTTTTTAGTTGATCATACCTCTTTGGATACTTCAAAACGAGCGGCACGTGGTTTGCTCCCACCTCCTCTATCATTGTAGCCATATCCTCCCCCATTCCCTCTGGAGTGTTTTGTTTTTCAGTCATCTTTTTCTGGACTGCTTCCGGTAATGCATCATCTTTTGAGAGCCATAATACATTGAGGATATCTTCCTTTGTGTCACTCCCTATGGTGTTTTCAGATACACTCATCTGCACCTCTTCTTTTTGGCCAGCACTATTTAAAGCAACCGATGCTAGTGCAAGAACCACTATTGCACCGAGAAACACATAGACAATTTTACTGATCACACCTTTTTTCATTTTTTTATTTTACTTTTGTGACTGTTTATAAAAAACCTCTACTTCAATTGTATACAGAGTATGTATTTTGGTCAAATTGTAATGGCTCAAACACGTTATCCGGATGTAGTCGTTTGTCGAAACGTAAATAGTTAGCTATGATGAAAAAAAGATTTATACTAACAAAAATACTCATGCCTACACACTACAAAGACCTTGGACTGGTAAATACTAAAGAAATGCTTTCTCGAGCTCTTAAGGAAGACTATGCGGTCCCTGGGTTCAACTTTAACAATATGGAGCAGCTTCAAGCTATTATTATGGCATGCACGGATACTGAGTCTCCCGTTATTTTACAGGTATCAAAAGGAGCTAGGGAATATGCCAATCAAACATTGCTCAAGTATATGGCTCACGGTGCTGTGCAGTATGCAAAAGAGCTAACGAACGGTAGTGGTATTCCCATTACACTCCATCTTGATCATGGTGACAGTTTTGATTTATGTAAAAGCTGTATTGATACTGGGTTTTCTTCTGTCATGATTGATGGATCTCATCTTCCATACGACGATAACGTTGAGCTCACCAAAAAAGTAGTTGCGTATGCCCATGAACATGATGTGAGCGTTGAGGGAGAACTTGGAGTCCTTTCTGGAATAGAAGATGACGTCAGTGCAGAAAAGTCAGTATACACCCAGCCTGAAGAAGTCGTTGATTTTACCAAAAAGACTGGTGTTGATTCGCTCGCTATTTCAATTGGCACTTCACATGGAGCAAATAAATTTACTCCCAAACAATGTAAAAGAAACGAGGAAGGCATATTGGTCCCGCCGCCACTCAGATTTGATATTTTAGAAGCTATTGAAAAAGAGCTTCCTGATTTTCCTATTGTCCTCCACGGTTCTTCTTCCGTGCCTCAGAATCTTGTCAAAATCATCAATGAAAATGGTGGTGACTTAAAAGATGCTGTCGGTATTCCAGAAGAACAGCTAAAAAAAGCTGCTGAGTCAGCAGTATGTAAAATCAATATTGATTCAGACGGACGACTTGCCATGACTGCGACAATACGCAAGGTATTTAATGAGCACCCGGAAGAATTTGACCCAAGGAAGTACCTTGGTCCCGCACGTGAAGCGCTACGAGAGCTCTACGTTCATAAGGTCAAATACGTTCTAGGATCAGAGAATAAGGCGTAAGGTTACTTATTGGAAAGAGAAGTTTTATTTGCCCCTAATTTAGAAGATACAAAAACCACCTAAAAGAAATAAGGTGGTTTTTGGTAATGCATATCTGCTTTCTTTTATCTTGTGCTATTCATCTCAACAGAAAACTTGTCTAGCACAGTATTTCTCTAACACATACATCTACTGTTCCATTTTGCTTAAGGTACAAAATGGTAACAGACTCTCCTTCTTCTAGCTCCCGAAATTTTTCTGCTGAAACTTCGGAGCATTTTTTATGTGTTTTACCTTCATTGTCTTGAAACGTATAATATACCCGATTCTTGACTACACTCTTAATACCACGAGAAAACGGAATTAATGGTTCTTTTTTTGAAGAAAGATGGGTTACTTTACCAATGACTTCTATCCCTTTCTCATATGTTGAAATCTTTTTCTGCGCACTAACATACCCATACCCTGCAATAAGAAACGCAAAAATAAACCCAAGTACTACTGGAAAAATCGGTGATAAATATATGATAAACTCTTGCTCCTCTGAAACGCCTTGTAATCCAAGTCCAATTCTATAAAAAATTATGTATAAAAATAGTGCTGTTGGTATGCACAATAAAAAAACTATTAGTGCTGCATAAAAATAGCTTTTCTTCTCTGCTATGATTTTCTTTTTTTGCTCCTGAGTAAGTCTGGTCATATTTTTATAACCGTGTTAATAACTTAAACCAAGCCACTCCGTAGTGAGTACCTACTATCTTATTGTAACTTATATCCGCAATGTGAACAGACAAATGTTGTATTATGATTTGTTCCATTGCAATCTGGACAATTCCACTGTGCCTCAGGGTCTTGTGGCTTATTTTCTGCTACTCTTTCTTTTGGATCATCCCCATAGTCATTTTTTCCTGGCGTGCCATCTGTGCAAGCTAGGATAAAGTTATAAACGGGAATTAGTAGATACCAGCCACTTTTATTAACATCATGCATTCGTCTTACACCAACAGCTATGCCAGGAATCAAGGAAACAAGGAAGTAAAGGGGTCTCAATATAGTAAAACCATTTTCCAATCCAATACCTAAGACCAAAGAAATACCAACGTCAACAAACGCCAACGCGTAACTCATTAAGGCATCAAAAAGCACAAAATACCAATATTGCTTTCTATCTGCTCGTCCAGTAAAAACGGCGTACTTTTTAAATGCTTCAAGATAATACTTCATAGCCTAGATAATAATCTATTTTTTTATAACATTCAAGAGTACGCTCTTAACCAAAAAAAGTCAACGCCGTTTAGAGAAGCACCGTTTATTACTACTATAGCCATACTCAGTTGATTTTTTCGATATCGGATGAAGTATAAGCTTCAATATCCAATGCCTTGAAGAGGTCGGATACGTTTTTATTATCACCTTTTTTGGCAAGTTTGATTTCCATACTTCCTTATTATTCGCCCTAGATATAGATTTTATACAGCACTTGAGACACTGTTCAAAGAAGAATGAAGCTAAAAGGCCAGTGCTAGCTTGAGAAAGTTTTTAATAAAGGGTACCCCTTGATTGTAAGAAGCTTTGATCTCCGCATGAAACTGTTTGCCGTAGATCAATTTTGATTTGTGCCTAATAGCCTGGACATAGCCGGAGTCGGCAATAACCTCGTACATGTCTGGCACGTGCAATACGGCCCAGCCATGCACTTCCGGAGCGGTGAAGTTGTCCGGAATACCTTTGAATATAGGGTCATTCTTTTTTCTGATTTTTATGTGAGAAAGAGGCAGACGGTCTTCAAGGCGCAAAGAGGAAATATCTGACCAGCCCATTGAGCCAATATAGGTCTGACCATACGCGGCACAGAGCATCTGATGGCCGCAACAGATTCCCAAAATAGGGATATTTGATTCGCGGATGATTTCGAATTCGCCATTATATTCGAACATGGGTTGGTTTGGGTAGTCAGCGTTGTTTCCGGAAAGCACAATGGCAACGGGTTTATTTTGTAGTTTATTTAGCATATCAAGAGAGACTTCATAGCGAGGAACGGTCATGGTTTTAAGTCTCAATCCAGTATGCTCTATATGGCGAGCAAGCTCAGAAAAAGTAAAGCCGTTGTGCTGATTACCGACAACCAACACATACTTGCCCGTTGGAGGTTTTGGCGCTTTAGGCACACCCGGCGAATAGAGAATGACCTCGTTCAATTGTGGAGCATAGCCATGCCAGTCCTTGATCATTAAACGGAAATAGCGCGCCTTGGTTGGTTTAAAGTCCAAAATATTGCGGTACGTATCGTTCTTTTTCACGTCCGTTCCAGCCACGACAGACCAATGCTTACCGTCAGAAGATTTTTGCCAGACAAAGTCCTTAAGCCAATTGTCCGGACCAGATAAGTTGGAGAGCATCCAGACACGAGAGATAGTTTTAGCTCTACCGAGGTCAAATTTGACCCAATGAACAAGATCGCCAGGCGGAGTGGATTGCCAGAAGCTGCCTTCGCCCGGATCGTCATAATCAATAATATTTTTTACATTAAAGCCAGAAGAGGCCTCTACTTTCTTGATTGGGACACGGGTCATGTCCATGAATTTGTCATCTGATTTTGTATCCACAAAAAACCTGGATTCCGCCCACTCACTTTTATTACTTTTTTCATCTGTTGCCCGAACACGCCAGAAATAGTGTTTGTTATCTTTAAGTTTATTTTTTTCTTCAATTAATTTACTGCTGACTAAATCGTTTGTTTGTTTAACTTGATTATACTTGATTGTATTTTTAGTGTTGAATCTTGGAGAAGTATCAAGATGAATATCATAGTTGAGCTTTCCAGCACCGCCTTTACTATTAAAAAAAGTGAGTAAAGGTTGTAGATTTGTCACAATAATATCCTGCTGAGGATTATTATTAAGACTCGGCGGAGTAATATCGATCATTGACATTTTTTTTATTTATTAGAATCTGGTTTTTTAACCCAGCTTGGCTTTTTAAGCGCACTGATTATAAATGGAATAGCTAAGAAAACGATAACCCCAATTACCACGTATACTACATACGTGGCCGGACTTTTTAAATGCAATTGTGAAGGAGGGAAAAATCCAAGCACCAGGGCAAACAAAACTGCAAGTATACCGGTAGAACAGATTGTTATCATTCCAAAATTTCCGCCTGGCACTCTGTAAGGTCTTTTTAAATCCGGGTGGCTATAACGAAGCTTGATTGCAGTGATATAAAGCAACAAATACATGGTTAAATAAAGAATGGCAGTAATGGCGGTAAGAAGTGTAAACACAACGCTTGCATTTGGAATAAGGATAAACAATAAAGCCAGTAAAGTCACTATCCCACCCTGAATCCATAGGATATTTGTTTGGATATTATTTTTGTTCATCTTAGCCAAAAATGGAGGCAAGTCTCCTTCGCTGGCTGTTGCGAGCAAGCCCTTTGAAGGACCTGCTATCCAGGCAGCAACTCCACCCACAACACCTAAGGCCGTAAGAAAGCCCAATACTGCAATAATTGGGTTTACAAATCCTGCTGGGACTAATTTTACTATCATGTCATGAAAGGCCTGCATGAGCCCGGAATTAAGATTGATCTCATTTGGAGATAACACTGAAGCAACGGCCAGAGACCCCAGAGAAAAGATCACAATGATAATTGCCATTGATACAAAAATTGCTTTTGGAAATTCTTTTTGAGGGTTTTTTAAATCTTTAACATGTACCGCACCAACTTCCATGCCAGCATATAAAAGGACTATTCCAGCTAAAAATGCCAAGCTAGAAAAGTTTGAAAAATCAGGAAGAAGACGAGCTTGTCCTCCACCGGGAACATGCATAAATCCCAGATCATGGCCAGTAAGAGCCCATATTGCACCTAATATGATAATAAAAATACCCGGAACCAAAGTACCTGCTATTACACCAATCGTGCTCAATTTACTGGCCGCTTTTATTCCTCTAAATGAATTGAAGGTAGCCAGCCAATATACCACTAGGATTACTATGACGATGAAATAATTATTTTGAGAAAGCATGCTCACTTGATTTGGATCCCAGAATAAAACCATCACATAGGACAGACTTCCAGCACAAAACGCTAGGACCGTAGGAAACCAAATAACATTCTGGATCCATTGAAGATATATGGTAATAAAACCAAAACGATTACCAAATGCTTCTTTTGCCCAAAGGTAAACTCCACCTTTTCCAGTAGAAAAAGCCGAAGCAAGCTCGGCTGATATTAAAGAAACTGGCAATAAAAAGAAGATAGCTGCAAAAGCCACAAAAAAGATAAGGGATAGACCTTCTTCTGCCATCATGGGCAGGCCCCTCAAGCTCATAATCGCAGCCACATTCATCATAGCCAAACCAAAAACCGACAATGTTAGTGTTTTTACTACTTTTTTTTTGTTTTTCATAGAAATATTCTGTTGTATCTATTTACTATTTTTCTTTTAATTCAACTTTTTTTGCCCAACTAGGTTTTCTCAAAGCATAAATAAGAAGCGGAGCGCCGACAAGAATCAAGAGACTCACTACAAGGAAGCCGACATAAAAGAAAATGCTACCCGTTTCCAGTTCAGCCGGGGGGACATAGCCAAGGAAAAAGGCAAACAGAGCAGCCGCAATACCAACTCCGCCAACAATCCACATACCGATTTTTCCTCCGGGAACCGTATATGCTCTTTTCACATCCGCTCTTTTATATTTTAAAACAATGGCTGAGACAAACATAAATAGATACACGATCAAATACATTTGAGCGGCAAGCGCGGTTAATATCCAGAACGAGCTAGAAACGGAGGGCAGTATTACAAAAACAAGAGAGATAATTGAGACAACTACTCCCTGAGTAATAAAAATATGCGTTTGCATACCGTGCTTATTTATATGCTGAAAAAACGGCGGCAAGCAACCATCTTTCGCGGTAACAAGAAGGGCCTTTGATGGACCGGCAATCCAGTTTAATATTTGAGCGATCATCCCTGGTATGGCGACTATGGCGATTACCGGCACTAACCACAACACATTCAAACTTTTAAAAACAGACATGAACGTTTGCATAATACCGGCTGTTAGGCTGATTTCATTTGCGGGAGTAATAATAGCGATAGCAAGAGAACCTAGGGCGAAAATAGCAACAATAATAACTGATGAAATAAAGATGGCTTTTGGATAATCTTTTTTGGGGTTCCCTACTTCTTTGACATGAACAGCAGATACTTCCATGCCAGCAAAAAATAGGAACACGCCCGTTAAAAACACTATATTTGAGAGATTGCTCATATTTGGCACAAAGCTAGCCCAACTAAATTCGATCGCGGAGGAATGGCCGGTAGCTAACCAGATAGCAGCACAAACCATCAATAATACACCCGGCACAAGAACACCGAGGACAGTGCCAACATTAGTAAAAATGGTGGAAATTTTTAATCCACGGAAATTTATAAAAGTGGCTCCCCAATACACTACAAAAATAATGACTATGGTAAATAATGGATTAGTTGCCAATTCTGGTTTATATAAAAATGCAGCTGTGGCGGCGATGGCTGCAAGGGCGGTAGGGTAAAAAACAACATTCTGTATCCATTGCGTCCAAATAGCGACAAAGCCCCAGCGCTCACCAAGCGCTTCTTTTACCCATACATAAATTGCACCGCTTTCCGGCCACCCTGTGGCAAGCTCTGCGGAAATCAGAGCAACCGGGATTAAAAATATGACTACTGCAAGAATCAGAAAGAAAATAATACTAAAGCCATATTCGGCCATAGTTGGTAATCCTCTCAGAGCCGCGATCAGGGAAATGTTGACCATGACCAAGGAGAAAACTGTGAGCATTTTTTTTGTAGGTTTGGACATATATTCTATTATTTATTGATTTCTATTGTTTTTTCTTTTTTTATCCAAGATTCTTTCCTAAAGGTGTAAATCAGCTGGGGCAGACCGATTACAATGACTAGTCCGAATATAAGAAAGCCTTCAAAAAGGAAGATGTCTCCTGTTTTAAGCTGACCTGGTGGGAAAAACCCTAAAGCTAAGGCGAAAATTGCTGCCACTGTGCCAATGCCAGCGGTGATCCACATGCCAAGCTTGCCACCTGGTACCGCATACGGTCTGTCTACTTTCGGTTTTTTATATTTCAAAACAATGGCGGAAATGAACATCATGACATACACCAACAAATACAGCTGGGCAGCAAGAACAGTTAGGACCCAGAATGAGGAAGAAACAGTAGGCATAAGCAGAATAACCAGGGAGATCAGGGTAACAACTGCTCCCTGAATCAAAAGGATATTGATCTGCACGTTATTTTTATTGGTTTTGCGGAAAAAGGGCGGGAGATTGCCATTCTTGGCTGCAACTAATATACCTGTCGAAGGGCCAGCTATCCAAGCCAGGATTGAAGCGACCAACCCAATGGCAACTAGTACACCCAGCACAGGGACAAACCAGTGGATCCCTAAAGTACTAAATATTTTATCGAACGCTTCCATGATGCCAGCAGTCAGGCTGATTTCCTTTTGCGGAATAATAAAGGCGATGGTCAGAGAACCAAGAATAAATAACGAAACGATTATTATGGCAGACATGAAAATTGCCTTTGGATAATCCTTTTTAGGATTTTTGACCTCCTGTGCATGTACGGCCGATACCTCCATCCCGGAAAAAAACAAAAATACCCCGGTCAAAAAAACGAGTGTCTTGACATTGGAAAGATCGGGAATGAAATTACTGAAAGTAGGAGGAATGGCTAAGGGCTGGCCGGAAAAGACCCAATACATACCCGCAATAATGAGAATAGAACCAGGTACCGCCAAACCAGCAATGATACCAACATTGGTAAAAATCGTTGATAATTTTAGTCCGCGCAAATTAATAAAGGTAGCACCCCAATAAACCGCAACAACAACCAGTAGCGTATACAATTTATTTTCTGCCAAGGCTGGACTGAATCCATAGGCTACTATTCCGGCTGTCGCTGCAAGAGCCGTGGGATAAAATACCATATTTTGCAGCCATTCTGTCCATATGACCGTAAAACCCCAGCGTTCACCCAGAGCTTCTTTTACCCACGCGTAAATACCGCCTTCTTTGGGCCAGCCTGTGGCTAACTCGGCTGAAACCAAAGAAACGGGAATTAGAAAAACAATAGCTGCAAATATAAGGAAGAAGACTATTGCAAGACCCTCTTCAGCCATTGTGGGCAATCCCCTCAGAGAAGCAATAAGCGCAATGTTCATGATCATTAATGAGAATATGGACAGCGCTTTCTTTTTGTTTTTATTCATTTTCTATTCGAAAAAGAAATTTTAAAACTGTTTCTATTTTATTAGATTTTGCGGAAAATTACAATCATTATTAATGTTTGAGATAACCAAGTGGAATGAATTTCTGATAGACTTTATTGTATGATGTATTCACCGATTCATTCACATAATTGGTTTTAAAAAAATCCCATATACAATTCCGATTATTACCATTTCAATTAATCCGGTTGTTAAAACATAGAATAAGGTTTTCTTCGGAACATCTAGTGTCATCCATGTCGACGCAACGTTCATCACAACTCTTAGAAACCATACTATCAAAGCAAAGACTATGCCTTTTGTTAGCCCGCTTTCACCGGGAAGAGAAGAATAGGTAAGCAAAAAGATTGCCCCCATTGCGAAACCATAAAACAGGTCAATAAATACTCCAACAGGAACGTTAACAGATTTTTTTGCTAGCGGCTTATACACTTCAAATAGCTTTTTTGCAAATGGGTTTGCGTTAATAATGCCATCGATTATACCGAACAAAACCCCACTGAATAGGCAAACGATTATGTATCTTGTCATAAATGGTTTTTAATTATGAATATTTTTACCTGAATATCCATTTTTTCCTACTGCTTCTCAGTAACCACAATTTCTTCATTCCTAAAATTCGGGTTTAATTCTTCTAAAGATTGTTCCGCTCTCCAAAGTGTACCAACAGACCACTTCTTCACAATTTCCCAATAACTGGCCTTAGAATTATCATTATCTGCTACATTTTGATAAATACCCAATTCACCATCTGGGATTTCTTTTAAAGAGGTTGTGTAATAAGCATCAACAGATTTTGATTTTCCAACTCTCATTTTTACTACATCTCCAATATTACCACTTCCAAAATAACTTTTAAATATTTCTGTGTCCTTAACAGAAATACGAACATTTCCGAATGTATCAGCAAATGCAAATTCTGCCAATTTTTTTTGTTTTGGGATTACATCAGGATGTTTTCCTAATAATTTTGCGTTTATCAAGCTATTTCTATCTTGATATTCAAAAATTGGTTCCAAGATTTCTGGAAAATACCTCGTTGTGGCAATGATAGAAGAACGAAATTGCTCATGAAGACCGTCAGTTACCTTTAATTTCTCATTCGGAATACGATACAGAGCAAGTATTTTATCGCGTGTTTCAAGCGCTTGTAATATCGCAAGAGGAACGGCGTAAATTTCAAGTCCATTGTCGGTAATTGCTAAGTGAAAATCTTCACCATTTCTCCCATTCGCTGTTGTCTTACTATTTCGCGGAGCACAATTCACAACCGAAAGAACAACCTTCTCTGTAAAATTTTGGAGTATCATTTTCCCGACTCTATCTCGAATACTATTTATTATTCTATTTTGTTCTGCGATAAGATCATGCAACAAATTTACTCCATAATCTGCCAGCTTATGATCTTGACCGATTGGGAAAGTTACATCTGAAAAATTACCGAGATTACGTGTAATTGCTGTTAATTCTGCGTCAAAATCAACATCACGTTTGGAGAACACATCGTTGAAGTGAACTATTCCACGTGTTGGGCGCTTAAGTATTTCTTCGTATTGTTTTGCAATTGTTTTCATACTGATCTAAAAATGAGAAATAAATTAACGCATAACAAAAAAATCAGCCCCTCGGGCTGATTTGTGTTGCCATGCGTTAATTGACTACACAAAGATTAACTCAGCCCGAGGCAAAGCATTATCATCCGCATAGACATTGATGTAGATTGTCTTCTGTATTTCATACAAATATAACTTTAAACTTAGCTAGAGTTTAACGTATTTATGTATTAAGTCAAGTTTTTGTAATTTCCTAGAATCAAATACTACTCTACAGTTTGTTTCTGGATGTCACAATTTTTCTCAACACAGTTTATATCAAAATCACCGAGGTCTCTTTTTTCACCATCCAGCAGTAAGTACTCGCTATTATGCTGGGGCACTGCTAGGCATTCTATTATCAATCCATGAACTGGACATGTTTGTCATTTTATTAGCGTTAGCCAGGCTTACTTCACTTAACGTTTCTGAGCATGCGACGTCCCATGAAGCGATAGCAAAATGGGGTGTCGCATACTCAGAGTTATATGCCGTTTTCGTGACTATGAGATATAACCCATTCTTTTAAAAAGCTTCAATGATGGTCTATTAAACATTTTCACAGGTAGAGTCTTCTTTGAAAACCACCTCAGTTCGACTACATCGTCATCAGCTTTTGCTTCACCAGAAATATACTTAGCTTTGTAAACAAGAAAAATGTAGTGAGTCAACTCACCTTTTTTATCAGGTTCAAAATCATCATCAAAGCCTACACTTTCGATAATTTCAATTTCAATGTTAGCTTCCTCTCGAACTTCTCTTTTGATACTCTCCTCTAACGATTCTTCCTCCTCAATGCCTCCACCAATTAGATGCCAAGTATTTGGATATGGGCCAACATTTTCTTTTTTCTTGGCAAAGAGAAGTTTATGACCATCTTCAATTACCGCACTTACTATTACTCTCGTTTTCATTATTAAATGTTTATTGATCGAATAAATTGCACATAATGTTTGCGCATTATCTGAAGTTTCAATTTCGGATAGCCACTGCTAGACGAAGTTTGAACTGTGACTCACGGGTTAGCCCTTAATAACTCCATTATAAGTGTACCGCTTTCAACCCATTTGTCATTATGAAAAACTATTCGAGCTTTTGGCTTATTCTTAACTATTTTAAACTTTCTCCCTGCTGGAAGACATGGAGAAAGTTTAATTTTAGCCTTGCAAGAAACACTAAATTTTATCGCTAAAAAATCCCACTAATCCGCCAAGAATTGCTGACGTTATTAAAATAATAGGTACTGATTTTAGGTCAGTTTTCATTACAATTATAATTATTGGTAGTGCCATTAAAACAGCAATGATTGTGCCTTTAGACCAACCCTCAACACCTGGAATTTTTATGTGTGTAACTATGAATCCAATTATGATCCATTGAACAAAAGCAGATATGCATGCATATTTGTCTAATTTCTGAATTATCATTGGAATAACATCAATTATACCAGCTGCTGCACCTAAGGCTAAAGACAATAAAATGCTTCTCATATGTTTTATTATTAATTGCTTATACAAATACTAACTCAAATTTTCTTTTTTCCCTAGCAGATATGTTTAAGATAGTATTAAAGACAAAAAAATTATCTAAACGCGACACTAGTGCGTTCGTGTCTATCAGAAGTTCACGGAGCAAAGTGAAGTGAATTTCTGATAGCCTTTGTTATGTGATGTAACAAAATTTAATATCTCCGCGAGCGATATACTGAGATCACTGAATCGACTATTCTCCAACTTTATAGTAGCCTTTCCACTCATCAAATTCTTCTGAATATCCTTCGTCTTTAAATATCGGTCTAATAGTAAGCAAAATATCAAGCAACTTGTGTAATTGACCTCCATCAATAACTGAGGTTAGATTCGAAACTAGCTCACCTCTCTTCCAAGGGAATTTTTCGAGAGGATAGTTATCTAATTCCCACACCAAATATTTATTATAAGGTCTCACATTGCCTTCAAGTGCAAATATGGCTTCAAGAAGGAACGGAATTGCCTCGATCGCATCAAATTTTGCGGCTATCAAATTACCATCTCTTGCATTTTTTTCTAAACGATAAACTTGATTAATAAAAGCACCTAAAACATCTTTAATAATCAAGTCTTGGTCTTTTTTAGATAACATAGACTTAGAATCAATTATTACTTGAATTTCACCGGTTCGATCAAACATCACCTTAAGGTGGGCAAAATTATATCTATCCCAGGACATTTCCGAGCCGTATTTTGCATGCTCTTTTAATTCATCAAATGTCATTATGCTGATTTCAATTTCAGGATTCTTCTTGCTTCCATATTTCTCTTTATACTGATTAACAACATTGTCTTTTACAATCATTCTCGCGTCATAATCAGAGTTTTCTGTTTCCATTCCTTTTCCTCTCGCTCCATCAATCCAAAAAGCTAAGACATTTTGATCCTTTTTTATTTCTTCAACGATTTTCTGAAATTGTTTACCGGTTTCTATGGTGGCCATAAACTCTATAGATAGATGATTGCATTAAATTTTGTTATATCACATAACGTCTACGTATGCGATGTTTGCTGACTGTATAATATCGCGAAGCGGTAATATGAGTAGGAGGTATGACGACGAACGGAACCGCATACACGCTGTTAGGTGTTGTTAATTTTGGATAGATTATCTTAATTTATCCTTAATGCCTTTTGCGTACTTACAACAATCATCATAGTTTTGATCAGTTCTTAGTTGCCCCCAGTCAATCATGTGCATATCTTTCTTAAACCTTGGAATAATATGAAATTTGTAATGTGGAACCATGTTGTAACCACTTTTTGAGACATCATCGTCAAATAAATGAGTTATAGCATCTGGATTGCATGCTTCTCTTACCGCCTTGGAAAGTTTTTTGGCAACTAGAAAGATATGCACGGCTAATTTATCCGGAAGCTCTATAAAAGATTCATAATGCTTTTTAGGGATGACCAAAACATGATGCTTGTTAATGGGATTCTCACTCACTATTGCAAAGCACACTTCGTCTTCATATACAGTGACTGCTTTGTCATCAAAACCGCAAAAGGAACAAGTTTTTTTATTCATATATTGATTATATAGTATCCAAAATTAATTTCAGCTAACGTTTGAGAGTAACAGAAGTTTATCGTAGCGAAGCGAAGATAAATTTCTGTTACTCATTGTTATGTGAAGTCTCTTTTCAAATGCTTAAATCTTTTTCCATCCAAATTATTTTACCAATGCCTTTTATGTCGGTTTCCTTGATCTTTTTGTAACCATGTTTCTTATAAAAACCATACGCGGTTATACTTGCACGCAACTTCAATTTTTCGATAGCCCTTTTTCTAGCAATATCTTCAATATGGTGAACAAGCTTTTTACCAATTTTTTTGCCCTGATACTTCGGAAGAACAAACATTCTAAGTATCAAATCATCATCAAGGGCGATAGTGCCTAATAATTTGGATTCTTCGACTGCTAAAAAGATAGACATTTTCTTAGAATCTATAAGGATTTTCTCGGATGTGTATTCTTCGCACAGATGATTAACAGCCTCTTTTGTATAGTCCTTGATGTTAGATTCTAATACTGTGTCGATCATCAACTTCGACAATTCAGTAGTATCTGATTTTTTGAACTTTCTAATAGTCATTTAAGCAATTTGATTTCGCATAACGTTTATTTGTATGCGACGTTTTGCACCGGTTTTATTGGTACATGCTTTGATTTTAGCAGTTTCGTCCTATTATTTGAAGACTTTCAGTCGAGTATATTTAGAGGTGCAAAATGTGGGTGCAGTAAAAATGACATTCCATTAAAATTCAAAAGAGTCATTTTTACTGAACCGCATACAAGCTGTTATACTTGCTATTTTGGACTTGCCGTCCTCATTTATCCACCTTAAATCTTTTTCCATGACCAGGAATTATATAGTCCGCCATTTTTAAAAGTTTTTTCCGGCTTTCTACTAGAGTGTCCATATTTAAATCAACTGCTTGATTATGGTCTTTTTGATGCAAATCAAAGTTTTGTTCCTCGCTGTCTAGCCACCAAATTACGTCACCGGCTATTGCAACTTTACCTTCAGATGTATCAACGATAAGAGAAAGATGTTCATTGACATGACCTGGGGTAGCAACAATTTCAATATCAGAACCAAGACAATGTTTATCAAACTCTAACAGAACATCTTTATTGTACATCATATTTCCATCAAAAGTGACGTACTTTGCATTCTCAAAAAGACCAGCAAGCAAAATATGATCTGGATGTCGATGCGACAAAAAAACATAATCAATATCACCTATATTTAAATCTTCTGCTGCTAAAGCCTCAAGTAATTTTACACGATTACAGCCGGGATCAGTTATGATTTTTTTGTCGTTAGTGGTAATCAGACAAGTGGTACAACTAGCCTTCCATCCTTTATCAAGCGGCTTTGCGTATCCTTCGATTAAAACTTTTATTTTCGCCATAACTTTAGAAAAAAACTTTTATAAATTCGTTGTTATTTGCACTAGGCAAGTCCAAAATGGCGTATAACGTTCAAGAATATCAGAAGTTCATGGAGCGCAGCGGAATGAATTTCTGATATTCTTTGTTGTGTGAAGTTACAGAACTTACATTGAGAGATATAAAAATAAGCTGTAAAGATATAGATTTTTAGTGATTGTGCTATACTATAAGTAGAAATCTTCAAAGTAATAGTAACAAATATGCAAAAAAATTATAGCGAGAGACTTGATTTTCAAGAATCTGATTCTTTTAATTTACCTGATTTCACAATTACTTATTTAGGAAGATATAAGGTAACAAGAGGGCCTCAAATACCTTTTGTATACGCTGATTATGAGCTTAAAGCTGAAGATGAAAAAATGATAATTTCTTACACTTCTGGTGCTGGTATTATTGGACCTGATTATTTTGAGCTTGGAGGGAAGAAATGGATTCTTGATCCTTTGATGTTCAAAGGTGCTATGACAATCTACCCCTTCGATCAATATGATGGACCAGCAAAACCAGGTAGAAGCAAGATTAACAGAGACTATACAAAAAATGCGATCGAAATTGAGGATCTAGGAAAATAGCATTGCTCAAAGAACATTGATTTTCAATTTCACACAACTAGCGTATACCCGAACTCTTTACCGATACACTACCAACACTTGTAATATACCCGACGTATTGATACTATACAGGCAAGCGGAGAAAATGTCCTTCAAGGACACTAGTGCCGCTTTTTTTATTGTAACCAAAAAACATATGATCCAACAATACCTTATTAAAACAGAAAACGAGCTTAGAATTAGAAACTATAGTCCATCAACTAGAAAAAATTATTTGCGATGCATTAAACAATACCTTGAGTTTGTTAACAGAAATCCAAGTATACATAAAATTGAAGCGGTAAGAGCATACTTGGAAACAATACAGAGAAAAGGACTTTCTTCTCAAACAATAAGTCAAAACCTTAACGCCATAAAATTCTTTTTTCACGAGGTGCTAAAGGTAAAAGAAAGAATCACCATTCAACATGCTAAAAAATCCAAGAAGCTTCCCGTGGTTTTTTCAAAAAAAGAAATAAGAAAGATTATTGATTCAAGCAATAACCATAAACATACACTTATTCTTGCTCTAGCCTATAGTGCGGGCCTTAGAGTTAGCGAAGTTAAAAATATTAAAATCAAAGATATTGATTTAGACGAACAAGTAATACGCATAAATGAAGCAAAAGGTAATAAAGACAGAATCTCCATTATTTCAGAAAAAATACTCTCTCGTCTTAAACAATGCATGGCATGTAAAGATAAAAATGATGTTCTTTTTGAAAGTGAAAGAGGTGGAAAATTACACACCAGAACGATTCAAAAAATCTTCAAAAACGCTCTCAAAAAATCAGGTATCAAAAAAGACGCGCCGTTTCATTCGCTGCGTCATAGCTTTGCCACTCACCTCCTAGAAAATGGTGTTGATATTAGATATGTTCAAGTTTTACTTGGACATATCTAATATTAAAACGACAGAGCGATATACAAGAGTTACAAATCCAAGTTTAAAAAAAATTAAAAGTCCACTGTAAAAAAATTAGAATGAAATACTACCAATAGATACAAAAAAGGCTTTCCGCCATGTGTGGTGCATAAACCACGACCGAAAGCCTTTTTCATTCTAAGTAACCTACTTAAAAGACATGGAAGCTAATAGGATTTTTTCTCACGTCACCAAATACTTCTCAAAGTCTTGAACAAAATACTTGTTCTTGCCTTTTTTTACTATATTAAACCCTTCCTTTTCCAAAAGCTTCCTGTGTGCTTCAAGTCCTCCGGGATATTTTTCGTTCAAATATCCGTTCATTTTGAGTGTGCGCCAATACGGAGTGATTCTCTTCTTGCCCTTCTTTTCATATTCTTTTGCCGCGTTTGCCGCAGTTGTTACAAAAAATCCACCAGTCAACGTACAACAATAATCAACGTTATGCTTTTTGGCAAGCTTCCTACTAATCTCTTTTAACGTAATCACCTTTCCCTTTGGCACCTTTTTCATAATCTCATCGACTTCCGTTGGGAGGGTAATTACAACTTTATCTCCCTTCTTCGCACCCATTTTAGTAAGTGCAGGGCCACATGGAAATGTAGGGTCAAATGTTAAAAACTTTGGATACTTTTTCTTTTTGTCTTCATCTTCAAGTTTTTCTATCCAGGTTTTCTTTTTGTATGTCATGTTTTTAATAGACCACAGATTGATCTTTTCTGCATTGCTAAATATCTTTAGACATAGCGTGGCGGAGAGGGAGGGATTCGAACCCTCGATCCCGGTAAAGGGATACACGCTTTCCAAGCGTGCGCACTAGACCACTATGCGACCTCTCCTCGTCTAAACATTCTTCCAGCTTCCGTGTGCTCCTTCACAAAGCCTTCGGAGCCCACTCCAGCTTCCGGAATGTTTCTCCTCTTCCCCATGAAATCAGAATTTAATGGGGACCCCTCCGTTTCCTAAACAACATCCCTGCTTTCGTGAGTCCCTTCGCAAAGCCTTCGGGATCCGCGCAGGCTTCCATGTTGTTCCTTCTCCCCACAACAGATTTGTCATCCCCGAAATCATTTCTGAATGATTATCCGGGATCTCACAGTTTACAGGAGAATAGAAACGAGATTCCGGCTCAGCCATAAGAATGGCTGTCCGGAATGACACTAAATGTACACGTACGTTCAAAATATCCGTAGAACTAAAAAAACTCTACCACTTTCTCACCTACTAATAAAGAGTTTTTCGACTTATCAATCCTCAAAATAGACATTTTCAGGTCTTCCCTCGAACTGAGCTTTTAGCTCGTCATAATTCTCTATGGCCTTGCTTAATGGCATCGATCCTTGTTTTTTTAGATCTGAACGTAAAGTGACTGGCTGAACTCCAATGAATTTTTGAATAGTATCCATAACATTTTCAACATCTTTGGCTAGATCTTCGTAGTATATATCAAGTTGTTCATGTTTGCTAAAAAATGATCTATACTTTTTTTGATACTGCTTGGTCTTCTTAAAATCTTGAACACATTCATCGTATGAAAGTCGAATAGTCTTGTTGTAGAATTCTGGCGTTTTTTGTGATGAGTCCCATACATCGGTAACATATGCTTTTTTGAGCGACAAAAGTCTTTTTAATTTATTTCGACGCATCAAATGTACTATTTTAAATTCCGTGTTCCTTTTTAGATACTTCCTTAAAGTCTTACTCGCTTTCTTAAGGTCCTTTTTTGAATACCGCTTCAATAAATATTCGCTTTGATTTTGCATTTTCTTAACTAAATTTGGATGCGCTTCGTCCTTAAATCGTAAAGCACTCACATCCCCAAGAAAATTTTGGAGTGTAGCATGTCCATAAAAAAGTTTAAATCCACAGGATGTAACATATTGGTCTTCAGAAGACAATGAATCTTCAACGTATTTTTTTGGATCAGAAACTGTTAAGTCAAGTAGTATACTTGAGAGAACGCTCAAATTAAAAAGTTCTCCTTGCATCTTTATAGCAGGATTACTTTGGAGCAAGCTCATTAAGTAGGTTGACCCTGAGCGTGCACAGCTTAGCACTATAAATCGATTACTACATGACATAGCAAAATTATTAAACACAAACACATGTTCCTGTAGCGATAACGTACTGACTGTATTCACTAAAACTTAATCTTCTCCGCAAACTGTCCAATAAGCGGAAGCGGCTTCATCACACCTTTTGAGACGTTTACCAACCCCATTATCACACAAACAATCGCAAAAATAATTGTTGCAAACCAGGTAAGAAAACTAATAATCGGACCAATGAAGGGAACAAACCCAACAATCATGATCCCAATAAATACTGCGATAACCATAATCACCAGTGTCATCCCCTGTTTTGCATGGAACTGTGCAAAAGGACTATCCTTTTTTGCAAGAAGTGGAATCAAAAAGAAAATACTGATGTAGCTTAGGTAAGAAAGTCCTTGGTTTTCCTCTACATCTTTTGCATCTGGTGTTTTAATCGTTTCTTGTTCCATAACAATCACCTCCCTTCAAAAATCAAATGTAAAATCATTTTTTTCTAAGCTCTCCTTCTTTTTTAGCAACCGCAATCCGTGTTTTTATAACCGTATCCGGTGTAAGCGACATACTATCAATCCCCGCCTCAACCAGAAACGCTGCAAAGTCAGGGAAGTCAGATGGCCCCTGTCCGCAAATACCAATCTTTCTCTTACATGCATGTGCTGTCTTAATGACCTCAGCAATAAGGCTCTTTACCGCTTCGTTTCGTTCATCAAACAGGTGAGACACGAGGCTAGAATCTCTGTCGAGACCCAACGTCAACTGTGTTAAGTCATTACTCCCAATAGAAAACCCATCAAATATCTTTGCAAACTCTTTAGCGAGCACTACATTAGACGGGATCTCACACATAACATAAATATCTAAGTCTTTTGCTCCTTTGCGCGTACCTACTCGTTTTCTTTTTAGTCCATTTTGCGCAAGTAGATCAATTACTTTTTTTCCTTCCTCGGGAGTCCTGCAAAACGGCACCATCACTTTAAGGTTATACAGTCCCATGCCATCGCGCACCTTTTTTATTGCCTTACATTCAAGCTCAAATGCCTTTTTATACTCATCACTATAATAGCGCGACGCGCCACGCCACCCAAGCATAGGGTTTTCTTCATGTGGTTCAAAATCCTTTCCCCCAACCATAGTCGAGTACTCGTTGGTCTTTAAATCGGTAAGCCGTACAATGACATCCTCAGGATAAAACGCAGCGGCAATCATGGCAACTCCCTCGGCTAGCTTTTCTACAAAAAACTCTTCTTTGTTTTTAAAGCCTTTTGTTATTTCGTCAATTTCATTTTTAACCGATTCCTCCTGTATGCCACTATAGTAAATCAACGCATTTGGATGCACTTTAACCGAATTAATGAGAATATGCTCAATACGCGCAAGCCCTACCCCGTCATGAGGAAGCATCGCAAAATCAAACGCTTTGTCCGGCGTCCCCACGTTCATCATGATGTCAGTTTTGGTTTTAGGGATTTTCTTTAAATCGATTTTTGTTTCTTTGTAGGGGAGCATCCCTGCAAAAACCATTCCTTCCATCCCCTCGGCACACGATACCGTTATTTCCTGACCATTTTTAAGAATAGATGTCGCGTTTCCCGTTCCGACAATACACGGCGTCCCCAGTTCACGAGAAACAATCGCCGCATGTGAGGTTCTTCCTCCACTATTGGTTACAATAGCTGCCGCAATCTTCATAATTGGCTCCCAGTCTGGGTCGGTGATTTCTGTAACCAAAACCTCGCCTTCTTTAAAGGTATGGATCTTAGACACGTCCTCAATCACCCGCACTCTACCTTGTCCAATCTTTGAGCCAATGCTCTCACCTGACACAAGAACCGATCCTTTTTTAGAAAGAGAGTACTCGGTGAGCATTCCTTCTTCTGTCTGTGTATGAACTGTTTCCGGTCTCGCCTGCACAATATACAGTGCGTCTTCTTTGCCATCTTTCGCCCACTCAATATCCATTGGCCGTTTGTAGTGCTTCTCAATCAAACATGCCCAATATGAAAGCTGCAAAATCTCGTCGTCAGTTAGTGAACACTTTTCTTGTTCATCCTTGGGAACCTTTTCATTTTTAGTAGGACTAGTCCCCTCAGGACTGTACACCATCCTGAGCTCTTTGGTGCCGATAGATTTAGAAAGAATGGGCCTATAGTCAAACTTGTTTTTCCTCGCTTTTGCCCTATACCCATCGCACAGAGTTGGCTTAAAGACGTAATAAGTGTCAGGATTTATGACTCCTTTCACGATATTTTCACCAAGCCCATACCCCGCATTAATTACAATTGCATTTTCAAATCCCGACTCGGTATCAATCGTAAAGAGCACGCCGCTTGCCCCAACATCACTTCGAACCATTTTTTGTATCAGCACAGAAAGTTCTACAGAGAAGTGATCAAATCCTTTGTCCACTCTATATGAGATAGCACGATTGGTAAAAAGTGACGCCATGCATTTTTTTACCGACTGTAGCAGCTGATACTGTCCGGTAATATTAAGATACGTTTCTTGCTGACCTGCAAACGAGGCGTCCGGTAAATCTTCTGCGGTTGCGCTTGAACGTACTGCCACATCAACAGACCGTTTTTTGTACTCTTTTGAAAGTACATCGTATGCTTTAATAATCTCTACTTCAAGCTTTTTAGGAAAGTCGCTTTCTAAAATTAAGTTTCGTACCGCCCTTCCCCTGGTAGAAAGATTATCCATGTCATGCGTGTCCAGCCCTTGCAGTGCCTCTTCCATCTTCTCTTTAATCCCCGCATGTTCAATAAATGTTCTATACGCTCGTGCGGTAACCGCAAACGCGTTTGGGATAGTGATTCCTTTTTTGGTAAGCTTTTGATACATCTCTCCCATTGATGCGTTCTTACCACCAACAAGGAGAACGTCTTTGTTGACAACTTCACTCAGCCAGAGAATGTTTTTTTCTTTTTTTTGCATTTGATATTGTTTGTATTATTTTGCTAAGGAAAGACACCCCCTCCTAACCTCCCCCTTAGTAAAGGGGGAGGAACCTCTCATCAACATTCCTTCTGTAAACATTATCATTTAATAGAAATTGATACTTCCTCATTCTTCTACCTCATGCACCTTAATCAAGTTCACATTCCCCGATTTACCAACCGGCTGACCACCAATAATAATGAGTCGTTCATTCTTTTTAACTCGTTTTGTTTTAAGTGCTTCTTTTACCGCTTTGTCAATAAGTTCATCAACTGATTTGCAATACGGGATTCTTTGCGGCACAATCCCCCAACTGAGCATAAGCTGACGAATTACTTTGTCATCGTGAGCGGTTACAATAATGGGAAGCTCCGGTCTGTAGCTTGAGACAATACGAGCCGTATGCCCGGAGAGCGTTGCAATTAAAATCGCATGTGCCGATGCATTTTTTGCAAGTCTCACCGCGCTATTACTCACCGCAACATCAATCGGCAAATTGGTTCTATTTAGACTATTGAGTGACAAATCATCATACGGTGATTCTTCAGTGTCTTGGATAATAGTTTTCATTGTTTGTACTGATTCAACCGGATACCTGCCACTCGCGCTTTCAGCAGAGAGCATAACAGCGTCAGTATGATCAATAACCGCATTGGCAACATCGCTCACCTCCGCTCGAGTTGGCCGAGGGTTTTCTATCATGGAGTTTAACATCTGCGTTGCGGTTATTACCGGTTTTGACGCGTTTAAGCATTTTTCTATAATCTCTTTTTGAAGTAGCGGCACATCTTGAAGCGGCGTTTCTATCCCTAAATCTCCCCGTGCAACCATAATTCCGTCCGTTTCTTCCAAAATCGCATCGATGTTTTCTATCGCCTGCCTCTTTTCTATTTTTGCGATAATTTTCGTACCTGTTTTTCGATTTGTTCCATGCTTCTTTTCATGCTTTACTATGAGTTTCTTTAATTCCTTTATATCTTCTGCCGTTTGAACAAAAGAAAGCGCGACAAAATCAACATTACTTTTTATCCCAAATTCCAGATCATTTTTATCTTTATCCGTCAAAGATGACACTACTTTAGTAGCATCAGGAAGATTGATCCCCTTATGGCCCGTTATTGTTCCCCCATTTACGACACGCGTGTAAATGATTTTACCACTTACTTTGGTTACTTCTATTTCATAAAGTCCATCGTCTATAAATATGCGATCACCTTTTTTTACGAGACAATACAAATCACTGTATCCCACAGGAAGACATTTTTTCTTTTTTGTTGGAATACATGGCTTATCTATGGGATGCAAAATAACTTCCTCTTTTGCCCCTACCTCTATACCTTCTTCCGGCAGATCACCTATTCTGATCTTAGGTCCTTGCAAATCTTGAAGTATCGCAACGGTCTTGCCCAGCTCCTTTGCCTCTTTTTTTATTGTCTGCATAAGACGTTTGTGACTTGTAAACGTCCCGTGAGAAAAGTTGAGCCTCGCAACGTTCATGCCCGCCTGTATCATTCGCCTTACCATACTGTTGCTTTCCGATGAAGGCCCAAGGGTGCATACAATTTTTGTCTGCCTCATTTTCTTTTTGTTATGTTGCTTGTAGATGTTTTTGTATATACAGAAACATCCTTAAGAAGAGCACGGAAATGTATTTCCAGGTGCTCGATTCTTAAGAATGTATACACTATACACAAACTAGAGATTGATTTTTTCACCAATAGAACCAATGAGTGGTAACGATTTCATTTCACCCTTTGAGACATTGATAAGACCAATGATCGCAAAGATAATCGCAATGAGCCAAATAATAAAGCCAAGACCAAAAACTGGAACTAAGATTGAAGATAATACTTCAAATCCAAAGAGGACAAGACCCTGCTTTGCATGAAATTGTGCATATTTACTCTCCTTTTTTGCAAGAAGAGGAATAAGACACAAGATTCCAATGTAACTGAGGAACGTGATACCTTTGTTTTCCTCAAGATCCTTTGGGTCTGGCGTATGTGATTGCATTCCTTCTGCCATGCTACTCACCTCCCTTCATATTTTTTTTATGTTTTAAATTACTCTGTAAACAAGTGTATTATACAGAAAAGATATCAATGGGACAAGGTGGACTTTTTTTGAAACAAAAAAGGCTCGTAGGTTTCTACCTAGAGCCCTTTTACCTTTTTTTTGAATATCAATAATTTTAGCCAACTACTATCTAGGGAATAACCCGTCGTTCATCAATTCTGCATGTTGCGCTAGAACTGCAATAGTGATAGTCTTCTGTGCCGCATTCCTTATTGTTTCGACAATGAGAACAAACTTTCTTGCCTTGCTCACTGTCAAAAACACAAACCCCAGAATAGCACATACAATCTTTGTCACACTCTGCACCAGAAGGCATGCATCCACAGCGATCACAGACACGCTGGCCTTTGGCATCTTTGTAAATAACACCACAACCTTCGCACTGCGTCCAATCTACGTGACAAATACCACGCTCGCCACAAAACTTGTCTTGACCACATTCTAAATCGCTTTCGCATTTTCTGCAATCGCAATCGCAAATGTAACCTCTGCATTCACTGTCAGAAGTACACGTACATTTAGTGGAATCAACACACTTTTTATCGTGACAAGCCTGATCTGCCTTGCAATCTCTTGAGTCTTTGCATTCAGGTTTTGGCACTGTGCATTCCCCTTTAACACACACTTGCCCATTCAAACAATCTGTTTGATCTTTGCATTTTACTATTTCACAAAGCCCCTTAACGCATGCTTTATCCAATGGACAATCCGAGTGACGATTGCAATGTACACAAAACTCACCAACGCATATTTTGCCACCAGAGCAGGTGCCGTTTTTACAACGTTCAACGTCTTGGCAAGCATCATCAACACATGATTTACCTTCACCACAATCTGAGTCTTCTGTGCAATACTGGCAATCGCCGTTTTTGCAGATCATCCCAGTTGAGCACTCATTTGAGCTTGAGCAATAATTCCTACGTTTTTTGCCGCAAGATGCAGCAAATACACACAGCACAATAACAAAAATTAGTTTAAAAGAAATTCTCAAAACGTCCTCCTTCTATAGTAAACGATCGCAAGGTCAGTCTATGACTGGCAATATATAATAACACGTAAGTTATAATTTGTAAAGGTTTTGTGTTGACTATACCCCCTTTTTTGGCTATTCTAAAGAGCACACTTTGGAAAAGGAGGACACTGGGAAATGAACGAACTAAGACAGCTTAAGTACCGTGCGTTAGAGAAAAGAATTGGAAACGTGCCTCTCATTCCTTATGAAGGACAGGTACCAAATAATTGCACCATCTTACTTAATGCCGTATGCCAAAACCCTTTTGGCAGTCATTATGACTATGTCTATTTAGCGCTTTTTAAACATTTTGAAGAACAAGGCCTGATTACTCCTGGAGACACTGTCCTTGAAACCTCTTCCGGCACAGCAGCCATTTCTTTTGTGATGATTGGAAACTTTTTAGGTTATCATTGTCACATTGTCGTCCCAAAAGGAATCGACGCCGTTGTTATTAATCAACTTAAACACAACGCAAAAAAGGTTGAGTTTACTCCAGAAGCAGATTATGTTAATGGGTTCCCAACGTTTTTACGTAGCTTTCTACCAAACCACCCCGATATTTTCTTTCTCAATCATTCAATGGGTAAAAGAAAAAAAGGAGGTCCGGGTTTTTCAGAAAATCCGGTCACACTCAAAGCTATGGCAAGAATTGTTTCTGAAATTGATATGTCCGGTATTGATTATTACGTCCCTGCCGTTGGCAATGGATCTAGCATTTTAGGGCCGGTCAGGTGGCTCAAGGAACAAGGACTTCTTAATAATCCAGTACATATTGTTACGTTTGAGTCAGTTCAGTCTGCGGTTATGTTTGAGAGGTTGTATCCAGGAAGATACCGAAGTATTTTTAGCATTGATCCAGGTTATTTACCCAAACACAAGTTACGTGGAACCAGTTACAATGGTATTGATTTCCCTCATATTGACTCGGCAGTTGCAGAAGGGCTTGTTACTGATTCATTTTTGGTAACTGACAGAATAATGAACGCAAAATACTTGCTGGTAACCGGGGAAATCATGCCTGTTAAATTGCCCTCATGGGATGCTGGCTTTCTTTCCGGCTTAGAATTCGGTAGAAGCACGCGCGCGGGGATTGCCGTGTGTCTTGAACTTGCAAAACGAATGCACGACAAAACGTTCCTTGTGAATGCGTATGATAAAGCAAGTCGTTACGATGATTAAGAAAATATCTGAGCTAACTCACGAAGATGTTTTTACGTTTCAAGAAAAGGACGAGAAAGCATTACGCCGGATTGGCATCAAAACGTCACGCACCCTTTTGAAACTCCCCTATTTTGTTATGTTATCAGACTTTATTATCCCTGTAAGGCTCGAGCATATTAATGCTTGTACTCGAGTTTTTAAGGCAACCGACAGATTTTTGCCCAACGGTAAAAAAGCGATTATTGCTTGTTGTGGTGATTTGGAAGTAATTCTATTTGATGACTAAACTGAGAAAAATAAAAAGCCGCCCCGCGAAGGACGGCTTTTCTCTTTCCCAAAATACTCTTACATCATCCCCGGCATACCACCTGGCATTCCGCCCGGCATACCGCCACCGGCACCTGCCGCTGCCATGCCTGCGTCTTCCTTTTGAGGAAGGTCGGTGACTACTGCCTCGGTCGTAAGCATCATTGCGGCAATGGACGCGGCGTTTACGAGCGCGCTTCTCGTTACCTTTGCGGGATCAACGATTCCACTTGCCACTAAATCTTCATACACGTCAGTTGCAGCGTTGTATCCTTCGTTTCCTTGACGCTTTTTGACTTCCTCGACAACCACTGATCCTTCTTTACCCGCGTTTGTCGCGATTTGTCTGAGTGGTTCTTCAAGTGCCTTTTTTAAAATATCAAGACCGGTTTTTTCATCATGACTTACTGTCTCAACTGATGCAAAACCTTCAAGTGCTCTGATTAATGCAACACCACCACCAACAACAATTCCTTCTTCAACCGCTGCTTTGGTGGCTTCCAGTGCATCTTCTACTCTGTGTTGTTTTTCCTTTTGCTCAGTTTCTGTTGCTGCACCTACTTTAATAACGGCAACGCCGCCGGCAAGTTTAGCAAGTCGTTCTTGAAGCTTCTCTTTATCAAAATCACTATCAGAAGCTTCAATCTCTTTTTTAACCTGTTCTACTCTATTCTTGATTGCTTGCTCATCACCTTTTCCTTCAACAATCGTGGTGTTCTCCTTGCTTGCAACAACACGTCTCGCCTGACCAAGCATCTCGATCTCAGTGTTTTCAAGTTTTAGACCAACGTCTTCTGAAATAACCTGACCACCGGTAAGCTCTGCAATGTCGGAGAGCATTTCTTTTCTTCTGTCGCCAAAGCCAGGAGCTTTGATTCCAAGAACGTTAAACGTTCCTCTCAGTTTATTTACGACAAACGTTGCGAGTGCTTCACCTTCAATGTCTTCAGCAATAATGACGATGTCTTTTTTACCAGACTGACCAAGCTTTTCAAGAAGTGGTAAAATGTCGTTTAACGCTGAGATCTTTTTGTCGGTAATAAGAATGTAAGGGTCGTCATATGATGCTTCCATTTTCTCAGCATCGGTAACCATATACGGAGAAACATACCCCTTATCAAACTGCATTCCTTCCACAACCTCTTTTTCAATGCCAAACGATTGTGACTCTTCTACGGTAATAACGCCGTCTTTCCCAACCTTTTCCATTGCTTCCGCAATGATTGCACCCACGTTTGCATCTTGTGCAGAAATAGTTGCCACTTGAGCAATCTCTTCCTGATTTACTACCGGTTTTGAGATCTCTTTGATCTTTGCGGTAACTGCGGCAACGCCTTTTTCAATACCCTTTTTAATAACCATTGGGTTTGCACCGGCAGCAACGTTTTTGAGACCCTCGGTAACCATTGCTTGCGCAAGGATTGTTGCGGTTGTAGTACCATCACCGGCCTTGTCATTTGTCTTTGACGCAACTTCCTGAACGAGCGATGCTCCAACGTTCTCAAATTTATCCTCAAGCTCAATCTCTTTTGCAATCGTCACACCATCGTTGGTGATAGTTGGACTTCCAAAACCTCTATCTAACACAACGTTTCGTCCTTTTGGACCAATCGTTACTTTGACGGTGTTAGCAAGTTTGTCGACACCCTTCTTTACTGACATTCGTGCCTTCTCGTCAAATTTAATCTGTTTTGCCATAATTTTGCTACATTAATTAATATATTTCTACCTGTTTTATATAGTCGCAAGATTTTGCGACTCTACTCAATAATCGCCAAAATATCATCAATGCCAGCGACTAACAATTCTTGATCATCTACCTTAACTTCTGTTGGGCCATATTTGGTAAACATAACTTTGTCACCAACTTGAACCGACATGTCACTTTTTTGACCATTTGAAAGTGTTTTTCCCGGACCAACTGCAATAACTTCGGCCTTCTCTGGCTTTTCTTTATCTACCGTATCAGGAAGAACGATTCCTGACTTAGTTACTTCATCCTCTTTGATAGGCTTTAATATCACCTTATCTGCAAGCGGTTTTAAATTCGCCATTGCTTTATTCCTTACTTATTATTAAATACTTGTGCCCCAATAATGGGCTTGCCATGAACCGAAGCCTCTCTTGGTTCATGAGTTAGCACTCTCGAACCTCGAGTGCTAGATACTCTATAGTAAACCAAAATGCCTACCGTTGTCAAGATTCTTCCGTGGACAACTGGTGAAAAAACGAAAAAAGTCTTTTTACCTAAAATCCAAGTAAAGATCCTATTTGAAACACCATAAAACTGACACTCCATGCAATAGCAGTAGTGTAGACAATAAGAAACAACGGCCATTTGTATGAGTGGGTCTCACGCTTTATCACTGCAACAACAGCAATACATGGCACATACAAAAGAACAAAAAGCATAAATGAATACGCAGAAAGCGGTGTAAAATCTGTCTGAAATGAATGTGCAATTGATGTAACAGAATTACTTACTACGGTCATATCAATTCCGTACAGTGTACCAAATGTACTCACAATCACCTCTTTTGCCACAAACCCAAACATAAGTGCCACTGCAGCTCGCCAGTGGCCAAACCCCAAAGGCGCAAGCAAGGGAGCCACCGTTTTTCCAATAGCCCCAACCAAGCTCTGTTCTGATCCGTATTCCACACCAAACGGAAATGATGCCAAAAACCAGATAATCATAGAAAAAACCAAGATAATCGTTCCTGCTTTTTTTATAAAAATCCATACCCGCTCCCATGCATGTATAAGCATCCCTTTAATGCTCGGTACTCTATAACGAGGAAGTTCAATGACAAAGGGAGATGCCAAGCTATTCCCGAGTATTTTCTTTAACACTAAGCCGGAGAGCATTGAAATGATAATACTCGTGAGATAGATAGAAAAAATAACCACCCCCCTATGCTCAGGGAAAAACACCCCGACAAAAAGCATATAGACGGGAAGTCTCGCACCACAGGTAACAAAAGGAATTACCAGCATGGTAAGGAGTCTATCCTTCTTAGTTTGCAGTGTCCGTGTCGCCATAATCCCGGGTACATTGCAGCCAAAACCAAGGACAAAGGGGATAAACGCTTTTCCGTGAAGCCCAAATGCGTGCATGAATTTATCCATAACGTACGCTACCCGTGCCATGTACCCTGAATCTTCAAGAAATGCCATAAAGAAAAAAAGCACGCCAATAATGGGAACAAATGCAACAATACTACCGACGCCACCAACCACCCCATCAATTAGTAACGACTCAACCCAAGCAGGTGCTCCATATTTTACTAGCACGAGCGCCAAAGAATGCCCAAAAAAAGCAATAGTCGATTCAAAGAACCGGATAATTGGGTTTGAAAGATAAAACGTCGCCTCAAAAATCAAAAAAATGACTCCCAAAAAGAGCGGAACCCCTAAAAACTTGTTTGTTAAATACCTATCGACGGTATCAGAAAAGCTTACGTTTTTATCTTTCCGCTCATGGACTACCTCTCTTGTAAGTCCTCTAATAAACGCAAAACGTGTACTCGCAAGCAACGCATGAATATCTTTTCCATATATATTTTCAAGCTGTACAACGTTTTCTCTCACTAGTCGTTCAAGATCTCGTGCATAGTCCTTTTGTCTGATGATTTTTTTAGAGCGCACATCATCTTCAAGCAGTTTAATCGCTAGCCACTCTTGCTCCTGCTCAGTAAACGTATCGTGGTCAATAAGAAAGTCTTTTATTCTTTTTAGGGTTCTATTTACCTCTCTACCATACGTAAGTTTTAAGTCAGGCTTTTTGTGAAGTTTTGCAACAGTATTTGTCTCGTCTAAAAGCTTTTTAAAACCACCTTGTCTCTTAGCGTCAATCATTACAACCGGAATATTAAGCAGCTCAGAAAGTAGCTTTTGATTAATAGTGATTCCCTCGCTTTGCGCCTGACTTACCATGTTTAATGCAAGAACTACCGGTGCACCAAGCTCCAAAAGCTGTACGGTAATAAAAAGATTTCTCTCAAGATTCCCCGCATCAACAATGTGAATGATCACGTCTGGGTTTTCGTCCAAAATAAAATCAGAGGTCACTGCCTCTTCTTCGGTATACGCGGTTAAACTATACGTTCCTGGCAAATCAACAAGCACGCATTGTACATCACCGTAGGTAAATGTACCCTCCTTTTTTTCTACTGTTTTCCCTGGCCAATTGCCAACGTGTTGTTTTGAGCCTGTTAGTGCATTAAAGAGCGTTGTCTTGCCCACATTTGGGTTTCCGGCAAGACCAACTAGCACGTTATTTCGTCTCACCATATATTTTCTCTGCCTCGCCACGCCCAAGTGCGATTTTAGAGCCAAGCACCTTGAGTATTATCGGACCAAACGAATCATTTTTGAGTATGGTTACTAACGCACCATCAAAAAGACCAAGATCAGAAAGTCTCTTTGTAAAATTACGTCCACACCTAACGCAACGTATGCTCACCGTCTCACCAACATTAAATGTAATAAGTGACTTTCCCATGCTTACTTAAATTTAGGTATATGCTTCCCGTCAGGGCAGATAACGGGATTCTTGAGCAGTTTCTCTAAACGCTTCACTGCATCAAGACTAAACGCGTGCTCTAGCGCATGCGCCTCTTCATGAATGGTATCATCGGGACATTTAAGCACATCTTCCAAAAACACCTCAATAATACGGTGTTTATAGGTCAATTCCAACGATTCATCGTATCCTTTTTTAGTGAGGATTACGAGGGAATAGGGCTCACAAATAACAAGTTGTTTCCCTGATAATTTTTTTAACATCTCAGAAACAGATGCTCGAGATACCTCAAGATACTTGCTAATATCAGACGACTTAACTCCCGTCTTTTTTTCCTCGTACAGACAATATATTGCCCGCAGATAATCCTCTTGGTTTCTACTTCTCATAGAGAAAAGTTAGGTATACCTAACTAGTATAGTACAAAACTATTTACGTATCAAGCGCATTTTTGTAAAATATATATGAGGGTTAATATTCCCTCTCCCCGAGCCCTACACCACATGGTGTAGGGTTTACTTAAATGCGTCCGTGTGTTTTTGTTTTACAGAAGATCACACATCTCCTTTTTGTTTTTCTTTTTCTTACTCTGCTGGCATACTACTGTATTTCTTATAATCTGCTGCTTGCTTAAATAATGAATGAGGCATCCACGGATGTACAACCTTTCCAGAGTATCTGATCACTCGTGCTACATCATCAACTGAGTAGCCACCGTACAAGTAGCCATTAACCACCTTTGCCCAGTTGTGTGCGTTAATCTTGAGCTTGTTCATATCATACTTTGCCTCAAGCTCTGCACGAAGGTCCTTTGCTGCCTCTTTTTCTTTAGAAAGTTCCAACCTATGCTGCGCATAGTATGAGAGATATTCCTTACCGATTACTTCCTTTTCATTTGGAATGGTCCTAAAGATATTCTTTTTATACTGCTTGGTATTTCTATAAACAGTCCAATGCGTCTCTTGATCAATGACGTCTTCAAAGAAGTGATTCTTAAGAAGCGCATCTATTGGGTACTTACAGTAGGCATAGAGTTCAACGTACTCTTCCCAGTTATTTGCAGTAATGCCTGCAGCGCCAAGAGTTGTTGTCGCCCCTTTAAGTTCTCTATTTAATGAGTACGCAAGTTCCTCAATCTTTTGTTTGGGAAGCTTGTTTTGGACCCCACAGCGATAGCCACCTTTGCCGCCAGGGAGTATTTCATCAGAAGAAGTGTCGGTACTGCCTGTATTTGTTGCCCCATCTGTTCCACCTGAACCATTACTTCCCGTACCATTTTGTGTCGAATTGGTTCCTGAAGTATTTGGAATAGTACCCGGAATAGTTGAAGTCACTGGTGTTTGTGCCGGTTCCGGTGGTGCTGAATACGCTACTTCTTGATAGGTCTTATTTCCTGCTTTGTCGTACGCCACCGCCTTAATGGTTGTATTTCCAGAAAGCTCTGTTGGCAGCGAATAGATCACTTTGTTTTCTTCCGGATCTTTGCCATCTAGTGAATAATAAATGTTTCCACAACCAGAAATTGAGTCTTCACACTTAAGTTTAAGTGTTCTCTCGTCAGTGTTCACATCAAGGAGTGGCTCCTGCGGATCAAGTTTAATCTCAATAGATTTTACTTCAGATACATTACCTACACGGTCCTCGCTGTAAAATGAAATTAAAACACTCCCTGGATTAAACGTACTCAGCTCAACCGAGTCACTTGCTACTGACTCAAAAGCGTTTTCTGTGCCAACTTTGTAATACGTCTTAGCAATGCCGGAGTGCTCATCAGTTGCAGTAATAGTAATGGTTGGATTTATAAATCGATAATAGCCATCATCTCCATCACTTTGAGCGGGATCAACACTTGCAGAAATCTCTGGGTTTTTTGAATCAAAATGGACAGTAAACGTCTTTGATGTCTCATTCCCCGCTTTATCCGTTACCGCGCATTTAACCGTATTGTCACCATCAACAAATGCAGATTCATCAATTGCTGCCTTCTCGGGTGCAAAAACTTCTACCTTTTTTTCACCATTCACCCAGATAGTATTTTTGATACCATCGGCAATATTGTCTGTACCGGAAACTGCAATGCCAGGAGTGTTGTCTGTACCGTTATACCAGGATGACTCATCTGGCGCACCATCAATAACTATCTCTGGTTGCACTTCATCAATGTACAGATACGATGCAAACTGATCAGACAGTGAGTTTCTGGTGTCTTGAAACACTATATGATCACTCTGCAGCGACGGACTGTATACATACGCAAGCTCAGTTGATGCTGCGAGTGTATTAAACAATTTCTCTTCTGAATACGTCCCTTGAATACGTGTAATACGCTTTGCTTCTTTTTGATCTTTGCTAAAGGTAACAATTCGTTCTTCACCTGACTTTTCATCAACAATCAAAGTATTGTTATATCCTCTATCGTATGAACCACTGGAAACACTTGGATCTATGTCTTCATAGTTCCAACTTGCTGCTTTTTTATAAGCGAGTCTGAGTGAAGTGTTTCCAGAAAACTCTTTGTACTGAGATGCAATAAAGGGTGAACCATCGCTTTTATATGCAAGAGCGGCATTCATGCCCGCACTATCACCTGCCGGTTTAAACGCAAATACGTTTTCGTAGTTATCTGCCCGTGTTTCAATATTCTCTGAATGATGCAGCGTTCTTGACTCATCTGTGTAATACGCAAGTCCTACCGTACCACTTGCTTCACGGTACGCCGCAGTAAACGAACTCACATTACTCGTAGTCTCAACATCAAAGCTTTGCCATGCAACGGTATCGTTTACAATAACACCATAGCGCCACATAAGCTTCTTCTTTCCGGTATTGATATCAAGCTTAGTAAATACTACGTATACTCTTTGATGTGCTGAGTCATAGACCAGTTTTTGATCAAAGACTGGTTCACCGTTGCTTCCATTTGCTACTTCGGTAAGATGTTCAAATGTCTTGCCATCGTCTTTAGAGATCATGCTGTACACTGATCCAGCCTTAATGTAACTAATCACCAAGTGATCTTTTACCAAGTTGCCAGAGATATCATACCGCACCTCATACACTTGTGATGTTACTCCACTGACTCCTGTGTCGAGTGTAGTTTTAACCCATGCACCATCATGCAAATACGCACTGAACAATGTGTTTGACTTTTTGTCCACGTACAACGCATGTGGTGCACCGTCTTTCTTTTCTGACACAGAAAGATCATAGCCCGTTCTTGCATCAGATGAAATAGGTTCAGTATATACCGCTGCTTGAGCGATTTTTACAGTAAAAAATCCAATTGTGAGCGAAATGAGCGCTAAAAAAAAGAGTCTGGCATATCGCCAACTATTCTTTTGCATATTTTTTTCCCCGATGTCCTTTTGTTATCGTTTCTCGATTTTTGTAATTATTTTTCTAAATTTCTTTCTCTTCCATTTCTTGGAGCTTCCATTGTAGCAGGTCTTAACCAAAATTTCAAGGGTTACTTTGTGCATAACTTTGTTAGATCTCTCAAACAAAACAAAAAAGGCACAGTGAGAATCACGGTGCCTAACTAAATTTTTTTCATGTCATGTCTTTAAGAAGTCAGAATTTTTACAATAATCCATACAATCGCAAAAAACACTCCCATAAATTCAATATAAATTGCTGTATAGGTGTATGTTGTAAAGTAAATGAATTTTGGCTTTGGGGTATGTTTAAGACTACCCTTTGCAAAATCAGCAACAAGTGAAAGTGGAACACCCATAAGTACACCAATTATAACCATTTCTGGACTCTTGATAACAAGGGCGCCCATTAAAATAAGAAACTGTATTCCACAAATAAACAATACTGTACGGAGACTGAACTTAGACTCTACAATCTCCTTCTTTTTTGGCCTTGGAGTAATCTCAACAATTTTAGCTTCTGAGTAGGCACGAACCTTTTCTTTTGTAGACAAAGGATTATCTGGAGAAAAAATGTCTGGAGTAATTTTCTGCTCAGAATCAAATTCATCTTCTTGGCTCGGCACATAGACCGGCCGATCGTCTGTCTGTTCCGTTGAACTTTCTCTTTTTAAAAGGTCCCTCTCAAGAACTTCAGAAATTTCTGGAAGTGCTGTCTGAGCATTAGAAAGCTTTGGCTTTCTTTTAAGTAGCGCAACTTCCTCTTCTCTGGAAAATCGATAAGTCCTTTTTAAGGCTCTCGCGAACCCACTCTCTTTCTGATCATCGCCAAGTTTATCGGATGCAACCGGGAGAGTGTCAGAACACATTCCACTCAATACTCCCGTCAACTCATCCGCCAGCTCTTCTGTGAGTTCAAATGGCTCTTCAGAAGCATCAATCTCTTCGGCGGTCATACGCTCAATGTCCTCAGTAAGATCTGGGCTCCACTGAGCATGAAACATTCTAAGCAAAATTTTCCGCTGCTTTCCAGTAACCGTTTTAAAGAGCGGGCGTCTCACAATATCCATTGCATTCCCCATCCTGAGACTCCAGGGAACTGGATTCTCAGGATCACACTCCTCCATCAATATCTTGCGTTTTCGCTTTTCAAAATCCGTATGAGTGCTACTCCTTGTAGTAAATTCCTTCTCAGAAAGCACGTAATCCACAATCGCTTGCAGTTCAGGATCTTGTTGCACCAAGTGTTTGTAAGCGTCATTACCAGAAAGCTCCTGAGCACACTCAAATCTAAACGCAAGTTCTCCGTCAGAAGCAAGTTCATTTGGTCTCGATTTGAGCGTCGTGGCATATCCTTCAAAGTTTTTCTGTGTCTGCGACATATGCGTCATGCAAGAGAGAAGTGCTTCTCTGAATTCAACAACTGTTTGCATTCGTTTAGACGGAACACGTGCAAGGTTTCTGCAAATCAACGCTGCAAGTTCTTTAACGTCGAATACTACTTTAAAACGGTCACGTGACCTCAAAAAATCATCTGGACCGATTATTCCTATTGGCGGTTCGCCAACAAACAAATAGTAAAACGTTGCCGCAAGTGAGTAAATATCAGAAGAAATACTAACGCGATCACCGCGCAACACTTCTGGAGCCATAAAAAAGGGTGTTCCGGCGCCTGCCTGAACCTGTGTTGCAAATTGTGCTCGCATTTCTTGCGCAATGCCAAAGTCAAGGATAGTAAACAGATGATTTCGTGGAGGGCCAGCTTCTCTGAACATTATGTGTCGGGGCTTTAAGTCTCTATGAAGTGCTTTTCTTTTATGAATAAGCTCCAGTCCAAAAAAAACGTCATAAATGAGTCGCTCCCATTCATCTGACCACTTGAAATGTAAGTCTTGGGCAACAACTTCCTCAAGAGACAACCCATGAACATAATTCATAAGAATACATGGTCCATGTTCTGGATCTTCGTCAATGCATACTGCGTACGCCAATTCTGGGCATCCATTTGGATTGATTGCTTTTTGAATATCGTACTCAGCCTTAATTTGAGCAGGATCACCTTGGTTAAAAACTTTAATAGCCCACACAAGTCGAGTCAATTTTTCCCCAGAAACTGCTTCATACACACTAGAAAATGAGCCTTCACCAAGAAGTCTTAAAATTTCATATTTTCCACAAAGAATCGTTCCCTTTGGAATCATTTGACCAGTTGGCAATGCGCCGCCGGTCATAAAATGGTCTACACCAGAAATCTTTGAAGAACCGGGGGCTACGCCGCCGGTCACAAAATGATCTTGGCCCTTTTGGCCTACTGTTTTTTCCAACAGATTCCTCCTTTTGTTGTGAAAAAATGCAAAACGTTACGTAGAGACGCAAAATCTTGCGTCTCTACGTAACTGGCCTTGTATTCTAGAGGTATTTGTTTGTTTTGTCAACCCCGTAGGGGCCTGACCCGCCTGCACTTCCAATAACCCTCATACCATATACCTCCCTTCCACTGTAAGGATAATCTCAGAGTGTATCTTTTCTAGGTAGTATCTGACAATACTGAGTTGCATGTGCTTTCTC
>Ga0180007_10000867_pt1 | contig 45505 bp, 42 predicted proteins | sample MM_PC_MetaG_FD_121122 | JGI IMG/M metagenome (GOLD analysis project Ga0180007, IMG submission 121122) | Groundwater microbial communities from the Aspo Hard Rock Laboratory (HRL) deep subsurface site, Sweden - MM_PC_MetaG | ecosystem: Environmental > Aquatic > Deep subsurface > Groundwater... | reverse complement strand
TACTGATTACAAGTCAGTTGCTCTACCAGATTGAGCTATTTCGGCATGGTGGAGGTTGACGGGATCGAACCGCCGACCCTCTGCTTGTAAGGCAGATGCTCTCCCAGCTGAGCTAAACCTCCATGGTTATCTTTGCTATTAAATTTCTGTTTTTTCATTTGTCTTGCATTACAATTTTACTAAATAGGCAATGCATTGTCAAGAAAAAGATTTAAAAAATGCGATTTAAAAATCGATTGTTTTACCTTTCTATTATTCGTTTATAAAATCGGTAAAATCGAATAGATAAATGTAACTAAAATCATTGATCCTGCGAAGTGAAAAAAAGGGTTCTAACTTTATGTAAAAATACTGCAACAATCAGCAAATCTGCGCTTCCGCCAAAGGTTAGATTGTTTTCGACACAATACTCAGAGACTTGTCTAATTTCGTTGATGTCAGATAAGTCAATTCGTGCAAACATCTGTTTTATTAAGTATAAAGTGTTGATGTCAGCTCTTTTCAATAAAGTTGTATCTTCTATACTTCTGATGAGTTCAACCAACGCTATATACAAACTGTGTTCGTCGGTATCTTTCATAGTAGAAAGAACTGATTGTACAGAGGGTAACCCTAAAGACATTTCTTTTCTAGCACCACCAATTCCATACTTGTGATAAGCTTCAAGGCCAAAAGAAACTGGAGTTGAATCTAGTTCAGAAATCAATGGCTGTGCCATTAATTTTAATTCATCAAATATTGTATTGAATGGAAGATGCAATCTAAGCGCTCTACCAAATGCAGTTACGACAAAACCAAGATTAAAAATCAAACCTTTATAAGCATTGACTCCACCGGTTGCTTTCAACATCGCTCTTTCAGCTTGAAGGCCAACCTCGCGAATGTCTCTCATCAATTCGATAGGTGATTTATTCGATAGAACACCGATTTCGAACATTTGAATAAAATAAGGAAGAATGGCATCCTTTGCTTTCAACATCAATCGATAATCCATATCGGAATGGCTTCCTGAACTTGTAGGCGTAACAAGTCCAAACTTTGGATCTAAATGTAGTTCACAAAGAACACTCTCGTGAATTAGTTGACTCACGACTTGTAATAAGTAACTCATGGTATTATCCTGAATTACTTTGATTACTTCTTCAGGAGTGTGCCTTTCAGATTTTTGGCAAATTCTAGAGTCAAACTCATGACATACAATACAATTTCTTGGAGTCATTCGATGATGTTCTTGACTCAGTGAATAAACGTCAATATCAACAAATCTTCCAAGTGAATTTTCATCTTCAATTCGAATGCATTGCTCTTTAATTTGAATGGGGTCTCCCGAAGTTAAAGGGATAATCAAAAACGGTCCATCCGCTGACTCGTTCAGAGATCTTAAACATTCATATTCAAATTTCATCAAATTAGAAAAAAGACGAACCAAGAGATGAGCAGGAAATCTGTTTTTATCCTGCCCAGGAATGTTCGCTTTTAATGATATGATTATTGGAAAATCATTTAATAACTTCTTGATTTTATTTGATCTTTTCTCTCTCTCAACTAAGATATCAGACATTTGATTCGACCTGATACAAAGAATCGATAATGGACCCATCACGGTATTCAACGAGTCCTATTCTTTTTGAACTTCTTGGAATTTTGTTTGGAATACCAGTTATTGAATGAGCTTCATCCAATAATTGTTTCATGGTAAGCGTTGGAATCTTTTTCTTTGCCAATAATTCAAGCAAATCTTTTCTTATCGGATTAATCGCAATTCCTCTTTCGCATACAAAGACATCTACATTTTCTCCAGGTGTAGATATTGTTTGTACTTCTTCTTTGATAATAGGCAATCTAGATTTAATCAACTGAGAGACTATGACAGTGCAAAAAGCTCCATGTGCAATATCACTATGACCTCCGCTTCCTCCAATGATTCTTCCAAACGAATCGGTAGTTACATTGACATTAAAATCAAGATCTATTTCTGTCGCGCCAAGAATGACGAAATCTAATTGTTCACAAATTGGACTGTCCTCGAATGGGTTTCCATATTTAGAAGCTGATATTGCAATGTGATTTGAATTTTTCTGAACCGATTGAACTGCATCCAAATCAAAACATTGAACGTCATAAAGATTCTCAAATAATCCTTCTTCTAACATTTTTACATAATATGAGGTGATTCCACCAGAGGCAAATCTGCCCTTAATATTTTTTTTCTTCATCAAAGATCTTACATAATCCACAACCGCCAATGATGTTCCTCCGGCACCGGTTTGCATTGAAAATCCGTTTTTAATCAAACCTAACTTATCAAGTAATATTGAAGTGTCTTTCGCTATTTTAAGTCCCACGGGGTCTCTTGTTATTTTTGTGGTTCCTGATACAATTCCTTCTGGATTTCCAATTTTATCAACCACAATGACTGCATCCACAAAATTCTTGGAAAAATGTATTTGGTCCAAAGCATCCACTAGATTGTCAGTAACCAGAATAACTTTGTCTGCATACTCAAGATCACTTATTGCGTATCCTAATACTCCGCACGCGCTTTTACCAAACGCTCCGTATCCATTACCAAGTTTATCAACTGTTGGAGTAGCAAGAAACGCAACGTCGATGTGAAGTTCTCCACTTTCGATGGATCGAGCTCTACCTCCGTGTGTCTGCATGACAAGTTCTCCTTGAAGGAGTCCTTTTTGGACCACTGTAGAAACTGGTCCATTCATATAAGAAGTATGAATTAAAGTAATGTTTCCTCCCTCTATGCAAGGCACGAGTTCGGTATAACTTTCAAAAATAGAACTAGGTGCGATATGAATATCTTTTAGTTTTTTTTCTTGAATGACTTTAGCAACTTCATTGATGACTCCATCGCCACTTCTTAAGTGGTGATGAAAGGAAAAAGTCATCCCTGATTTTAAATTAAAATAGTCGAATGCCTCTGCGTAAGAAGAGAAAAATTCGACTTTTTTTGATTTCGTTTTTTTAGAAACGCATTTCCTTGAATCATCTTTATAATCATCACTGGAAAAAAACGGTTTATGTTCTGCCGGAACAAACCGACCTAGACTATTCTTCATCGTCTTTCACCAAATTGAATTTCTTTGCTTTTTCAATAACGTTTATTGCTCTTTCCACAACAGGTTTATCTACCATTTTACCATCAACAGTAAAAGACCCTTTGCCTTCAAGTTCAGCGTTTTTTTTCGCTTCAACCACTTTGTAGGCATGCTCGATTTCTTCTTTGGTTGGTGAAAATGCTTGATTGATAAATTCAATGTGTCTTGGATGAATTGCGCATTTTGCTTTCATCCCTAGGGCAGCAGCGTTCAAAGTATCCTTTTCAAAACCCGAGTCGTCATAAACGTCGGTATATGGAGTATCGATAGAAGTAATCTTATAAGCGGCACAGGCCATTATGATTCTACTCCTCGAGTATAAGAGTTCATTCCCTTCAGACGTTCTTTTAACTTCCACATCTTTGGTTAAGTCTTCGCCTCCTAAAATAAGACCAATCACTCGAGGAAGCGATGCAATTTGGTCTACTTGTAAGATTGAAGTGGCTTGTTCTATGATTGGAATGATATGAATCATTTTTTGTAATTCTTTTGATTTTTCAATGTTTGACAAAGCTCTTTCTAAAGTTTGTACTGATGAAACGTTTGCTTTAGGCAACACGATTGCATCAATGTTATCCGAGACGATCAATTCCAAATCGTCTTTATAGAATTCGCCTCCAACTTCATTAATTCTAATAAAATTCAAAGTGTTTTTTTTGTTTGAATTCTTCGACAAAAATTCTCTTATTAAATTTCTCGCATTATCTTTTTCGCTTGGAAGAACCGCGTCTTCCAAATCGAATATAATCGCATCTGCATCAAAAAGATAGGCATTTTGAATCATATTAGGTAAATTCCCTGGTATAAACAGCAGGCTTCTCATCATAAGGCGTTCATCCTTTCAATTGCAGTGATGAGCCTTGCTTTGATTGTTGAATCCAAGGCTCCTCGGTCGATGACTTCAACTTTTACATTTTCAACTTTTAATTCTTTCAAAGTATTTATAATCAATAATTTGATTTGGTCATGGAAAAAAGCACCGACAACACTGTCAATCAAAATTTCTTGATGATCCTGTTTCGTGACTGTAATAATGCAGTCGCTTGATTCTTTGGATCCTGCTGTGCCTTTCATCATGATTCCTCCTATTTGTTTGCTCTAGCGAGTACTCTGTTCATTTCATTTTTAACAATCATGTACCCTGCGTCTACACCCATTCCGGGTTTTGCAAGACATTGTTTTGCGCTGCATGCAATGGCAATATTCGTTGTAACTTCAGCAGATATGTTGGTTTCATTGCATGTTCCACCGCAATAAGATCCTACTCCGTATTGATTACAGTAAAGTATGGATTCAATAATATTGTTTACTCCACCCAAATCCGGTGTTTTGATTTGAAGCATATGACCGGCTTGGTTTTCTGCAAAATACTTGACATCTTCAAGTGTATTACACCACTCGTCAGCTACAACTTCTACGGTGGACTTTACTTGATTCAATCTATCCGTTAAATCTTTAAGAAATAACATCGTCGTTTCTCTGTGCCCGGTGTCGATTGGACCTTCGATTCTTAGAATGAAAGGATATGCTACCTTTTCAAGAATCAACATATAATCAATCATTTTGTTGATATCATTGTCAAACGCAATCCCGATTGTTCCATATACATCAATGTGCAAGATCGGGGAATAGTTTTCTGATACTTTATGCGACAATATCCGATCATGAAGCCATTTAATGTAATCCATCAGTTTTTCGCCTTTTCGGCCAAGTTTTGTATCAACATTATTGATTAAAGCGTGAGGAAGTACATCCGCTTCTTTCATAATCATCTTATCAACGTTGGTGTAACGATCGTCTCCACTTTGTGTAAAAACGGGAACGGGTTTATAAATCGAATCCTCGATATGATATTCTTTTCTGACAATTTCAGCCATCGTTACTTTGTATAGATTTGCTGTTACGCTTAAAATAGCTTGAGTAATTCCGTATCGAATAGCTGTATGAAGACGCGTACCATTAACCAAAATTCTGTCATATTTTTCTGCTAGTGGCTTAAACTCTTTTAAATCTTCTTTAAGTAATAAAGGAACAATTTCCTTTTCTAAAAAAGGAATGTAATCTTTTGCTAAAAACAAAGGGTCTCTTCCGCCCATGCCAGAATACTGTACTGCAGCACAGTCTCCGTATCCTACTGTCCCGTCTTCTAAGATAATTTGAATCGAGATTGCTTCGCCTTTCTGACGAATGGCTGTGAATCCTTCTAAAACCGGTTTGCCGAGATAGAACAATCCATCATTGAGTGCTCCATTCTTGATGGCTTGTTGGTCATCAAAGAAAAAACCAGTATACGATTCTGTTAATAATACTTTTTTAATTTTCATGTTATTCTCCAGTTTATTTTTTGTGACCGATTAATTTACCCAATCCAACGGAATAGACGTCATCTACCGTCATTTGGAATGAGATAGGACGATGTTGAAAATCTGCTCGCTCTTGAATCTTTTTACGATGAAATTCCTTGATTTCATCTGAAAAGCAAGTGCGACCAAATTCTAGAATTCGAATGTTTCCTTCTAAATCTCTGGCTGGTAATATTTTGCCAGCGTTATATTTGCTAGGTGCAAAAGGTACATCAATCAATCCTTGTTCAAAAGCTCTTACAACACCTTTTGCCAAATCGCCTTCTCCAGCTCCATAAATGCAAGTCATCAAACAGGTGACTTCCGCTTCAATCTGGTTCATTTCAATTCTTAGTTTTTCGCTATCTACCATCTGTTGATCTTGCAACATATTGATGATGTATTTAGATTCTTTGACACCATATCCATTGGCTTCCATTGTCGGAATTCCAACAGATTCCTGTGGCGATTTCGTAATCATTTTTGTTGCTTTAGAGAGCGCGGCTACCGTTGAACTGAAGGCAATCAATCCCGCTGCTTCAGCTTCATTTTCCGGGAAGCCTCCCATCCATTGATGGAATACAGTAGAAACAAAAACATCATGATATCCTTTTTCTTTTAGATATCGTTCAGTCATTATTTGCAAGGTTCTAATCGCCGCAACGTCTTGAACGATGTTGCCACCCATTCCATATCCAACAGTGATGTTTTTGACTCCTTGTTCAGCAGCAAGCAAAGCCTCACAAATAGCCACAGTGCTTGATATCGACGGCGGAACCAAAGTTCCAGTCAAGGGTCCAAATGGTTCTCTATTTATGTGTACTCCGTGTTCTTCATAATATCCAACCAAACGATCACAGTATTGCCAATTTCGAATCGAAGTTTCTAATGGAACGCTTTTTGCATAGGGAATGTTATAAGATATTCCCCCACCTTCATTCGATGTCCATCCTGATGCGAGAATAATTTCTGAAAGTAATCTTGCATCTGGAGTACCGTGTCTCGCTTGTAAAGGAGCGTGTACAGATTCTTGTACTTTTTTACACCCCTCGACTCCGTGATTGACTGCTGGAAATCCATTGAGAAGTGCTCTTCCAAGTTCTTCACTTTCTTTAATTCCTTTTTCAGCTTCCAAGTATCTATTCTGTCTAGTATAACTGTCGATTGTGGATGGAAGAACATCCGCCCCACAGCTCTCGAGATGTTGTAATAATTTGATGTGTTGTTCTAAGACAGGCACCCCGGCTCTGGGTTGAACCAATGTCCTATTCTCTTTTTTCGCCTTCATCAAAAGCAGTGCCAGATTTTTACTCTCAGGTAAGCTTTTAGAATACGCAATAGCATGATCTAAATTGAGCTCAGGACTAGAACCGGTTTTCCAATCGGAAAGCACTTGTTCTCTTTCTTTTAAAAACTGTTCAAGCGGTATTTTCTTGTTTTGAAGTTCCATACGTTTTCCTTTTTTTTATTCGATAGAAATGACATATTTTTTCATGATTTGCAATGCAAGCAAAGGATCTTTTTGACTTAGCAACCCCATAGCGGCTAGCAAATAGGTTTTATCAAGCAAATAGTGTGGATGCTGAGGCCGTAATTCTTGTTGCTTATGAAGAATGTTCGTTGTTTTTGAAAGAATTGAAATCGGATTGTTTGAGTGTATGACAACCCCTCCGGTTCCGATGACATATTCGACCTCGCTTAAGTCTTTTCCAATTTGATTATATACTAAACCCATTGGTGTGAAAATCTGTTCGATTCTTCCAACGTGACGATGCATCGATCGATAGGCACACATTTCTGCAAGTAATTGATCTATAAACTCATCATGAGGGTTCTCAGGTAGAGAAGATACATTTTGATATCTGAATGCGACTTCTTCTACAATGTTCACTCCGTGTTCTTTATCTAAAAATTGGATTTCTTCTTTTGTTAATGCTTTGATGATTCCAGGCGCAGAATAACGCATCCCTAAATCGCCTTCAACGGTTCTTTTCGCAAAGGGTTCTTCCATTCCGTGGATGATGACATCACTTCGATTGGATGCGTTGCATATGGAATACATATCCGTTGTCGCGCCTCCGATGTCGACTACGACAATGTCTCCAAGCCCTTTTTCGTGAAGATATCCCTTTGATAACAATTCAGAAGCTAACAAGACGGCTTCGGGAGTTGGTAGAAGGATTTCATCGATTTCTTCTTCTATTTTCTTGATTCCTTTTGCGACGATAATATTTTTTAAAAATATGTCTCTAATTTTTTCTCTTGCACATTTTACATTCAATACATTGATTTTTGGCATGACATTGTCACAGATGACATAATTCAAATCATACTTAATGAATATCTCTTCAATTTCATCTTGGCATGATTTGTTTCCGGCATATACAATCGGAATTTTGATTTTCATTTCGCCAAGGAGTTTTGCATTAAAAAGAACACATTCGGAATTCCCTCCGTCTGCGCCACCAGCAAGTAATATGATATCTATCTTTTGACGAATGATTTCTTCTACTTCTTTATGATTCAAATGATGAGAAAAAATGAGGTCAACTTTGGCTCCAGCACCAAGGCATACTCTTTTCGCGGCTTCCACAGTAAGCTCCTCAACTAGACCAATAGCGGCCATTTTCAGGCCGCCAGCTGCCGATGAACAGGCAATGACTTGATCAAATTGTATCACTTTTCCCATTTTTTCATAAAGCTGATCCAATGCCTTGTGATACCCTATCGCAATGTCTTCACTCACTGTTGTAAAATGTGAAGAAGACCCAATAACATCACGCAAAGCGGTGTCAACTGCCGTAAGTTTGGTAAAAGTGGATCCGAAATCTACAAGCAAGTAAGTACTCATTTTACTCTCCTAGGTCTTGATGGATGTCTCCCAAAGCTTGATCTATTGGAGTACCGGGTGGATAAACCCGGTTGAAGCCCATTTTTGTAAAACGATTTTTGACTTCATCAAAATTCTGTTTTCCGACTACGATGTTTCCCCCGACATAAAGTAAAATGTTCTCAATTCCAGCTTCAACGCACTTATCTCTCATGCCGCGACAATCAAGTTCGCCATGACCATATAGGCTTGAAACCATAATAAGGGAAGCATTGGTTTCTATGGCCGCATTAATAAAGTCTTCTTGGGAAGAGAGGACGCCTATATTAACAACATTATATCCAGCATTTTCTAAGGTGTACTCAATGATTTTATTTCCAACGGCATGCACGTCGGAACCGATAACGCCAATTACGATTGATTTCAAAGTAGTCTCCTTTAGTCTTGTAAGCGTTTTTACACAAACATTATAACATACTGAAAACGAAGATTCAAAGGTTAATTTCTGTTTTACACTAATTCTGCTTTTTGGCTTTTTTACGGCAAAAAATCGATTATTTATTTCTGATTGTCGTTTAGGTATCTTGCCAAGACAAATAGATAATCGCTCAGCCTATTGATGTATTTCATTGTCGTTGTTAGATCTGTTCTTTGGGTCTCTTTAACAAATCTTACCAGTGTACGTTCTGCTTTTCTTGCGATGCTTCTGGCAACGTCAATATACGCTCCGCCAAGTGAAGTATCGCTACCAGGCAAACAGAATTTCGGCTCCAAAGGACATAAATTCAATAAATTGGCCATATTACTTTCTATTTGTTCAATTGGTTCATCAGTCAGTTTCTTAATCTTTTTGTATAATATGTGATTTGGATTGGTTGCGACAATCGTATTGATTTCTTGAATGGTTCTTTGAATAATCAAAAGTTCTTCTTTTTTCACATAATGATAAGATAATCCAATGAATGAAGATAGTTCATCCATTGTTCCAAGCACTTCAAACAAGAGATCGTCTTTTCCGAACGTCTCATTCACAAAATTCTTGGATTGTCCTTTATCTCCTGTTTTTGTGGAGATTTGATTCACTTCAGTGATAGGCATATAATTCCTCCTAAAAATGATTATTTGTTTTTTTCAATCAAACGTTCTACTGCATATGCAGCAACATCTTCAGCGTACTTTTTCGGACCAAATCCAGCATCATACCCAAGCTCTTTTGCTAACTCGTTTGTGATTCTTGCTCCACCCGCTATCAGTATAACATCTTTCCTCATATTTTCCGCTTCGAGAAGTTCCACAAGATGAATCAAATTCTTAATATGGACGTCTTTTTGAGTCACTGTTTGGCTGACCAACAAAACATCGGCTTTTACTTTTCTAGCAAAGCGAACAAATTCTTCGTTTTCCACTTGAGAACCTAGATTATAAGCTCTTATTCCTTTATACCGTTCCAAGCCATAATGCCCTGCAAAACCCTTCATGTTCATTATCGCGTCAATTCCAACGGTATGAGCATCACTTCCGGTTGATGCGCCAACAAATACAAGTTCTCGGTTAAAGTTTCTTTCTATTAAAGCTTCGATGTCTTCTTTGGAAAGAGAAACATTTTCGATTTCTTCGTTTTTTAATAAATCCGTTTCAATTTCATAAGGAACACTTCCATAGACAACAAAAAAGCAATATCCTTCGTGAATGTCTTCCATATGGACGACTTGAGGATTAACAAGACCCATTTTCTTTGCGAGTTCCTTGGCAGCGCTTATTCCGAGCCCGTTTGAAGAAACAGGCAATGTAAATGATAGTTGAACTTTGCCATCGTGTGAAGTATCCCCGTAAGGTCTAATTTTCATTGAATCTCACCTCCAGGGCATCACTGACCACATTGATGTAATCAGATGATTTCAGAAAAACTCCATCCAGACCTTTTCCGCCTGAAAATGGTCTTTTTACACCGGCAAAAATGCCATTCTCAAGTGCATCGAATAGAGAAGTGGATGCGATTTGTGACAAAAGTTGATTTGCCTTTTCTAAGACTTCAGATGCTCTTTTTTGAATGATTCCATCTTGTTTGAATAGAAATTCTTCACGGATTGAAGCCATCGATTTTTGGATCATCTTGGCATTTGAAATCGCAAGGAATCGATCCGCAAGAAAAGGCGTATGAATTGCTTCTGTCATCATCCCAAGAAGATGAATCGATTGTCCGGTTAATTGAGTTGCGATATTAAACAATGTATTCTGTTCATATGCTTTAAACACATTGCCAGAGATATGTTTTGTTGGAGGCATATATTTTAATGGCGCATTAGGAAAAATTTCTCTTGCCATCTGGGCTTGCGCAACTTCATATAGGAAGCTGTCCTCAATTTCTGGATCTATTTCAAACGCATGTCCAAGACCCATCAGTTCTTCTTTTAGATGAGCTCTATAAGCAAACTCCTCATTAATAAATTGACTTGCAAGCACGGTATGAGCTTCACTATAAGCATCGCTTGTAGTTAAATAATTATCTTCACCTGTATTGATGATGATACCCGCAAATGCATTAATCATTCTAGAAAAGTGTTGATCGATGAAAGTTCTTTGCATATTGATGTCTCGGAATATGATTCCATACATGCTGTCATTTAAAAGAACGTCAAGTCTTTCAATAGCTGCCATTGCGGCGATTTCTGGCATGCATAACCCCGATGCATAGTTGACTAATTTGATATATCTTTTTTCTTCCAAGCCAACTTCATCAAGTGCTTTTCTCATAATCTTGAAATTTTCTTGTGTCGCAAATGTACCGCCAAATCCTTCGGTTGTTGCGCCATATGGTACATAATCCAAAAGAGACTGTCCAGTTGAACGAATGACCGCAATGATGTCGGCCCCTGCCTTTGCTGCAGCTTTGGCTTGAACAACGTCCTCGTAAATATTTCCTGTCGCTACGATAACATATAGATCAGTAGGATTCTTTCCATATCGTTCGAAAAGCTTATTCCGTGTTTTTCTATTTTCAAGGATACGTTCAAAAGAAGCCTTTATATAAGGCTGTAATATTTCTTTGGCTTTATTCGTTTTAATAAGAGGATACTTTGTCAAACAATTATCAGAATGATTGTAGTTATTAATTAATTGTTCCAATGATAAACCAGAATGATATAAGGCACTTGCAATATAGATAGAAATACCTTTAGATATATCGCCTTTTTCAACAACTTCATCCACCATTTGATTGGGTAGAGGTTCATCGAATTGATTGACACCATCGACTCCCAATAATCTCAATACCGTTCGTTCTACAGTCACGGTTGATCTTGTTTTGATTTCTTTTTCTACTTCATCTGTTATTTTTTTCGCAAGGGTTCTACATTCTTCAATCAGAGATTGATTGAGTTTTAATTTGCTTTCCAAGTCATTCACCTTCTTCCAAAACATTCAATATAGGCAGTTGAATATGTTCTTTCAATTTCAAATTCATCATTTCTCCATCGAAAGCTGCTCGATATGGAGAAGTTGGATTAATACATATCGCGACAACATTATATGGATATAATACAGTAATGTCGTTTCTATATTTAACTAATTGCTTCATTGTTGAATCCTTAACTAATATCGAAGAAGGTGATTTTAAAATCAGTCGAAACGAGCTATTGTTCTTCCTTTTTATCCACTCTTTCGCGAATTCATCGGATAGTGCGTAGGGAATAAAAACACTTGTTGTATTTTCAGGAAAGGCATCAAAGAGTTTATGTTCGTCAAGAAGTGATGTTGCCGATAATGGATGCATTACCTGGTCGCTTGTAAAATATGCGATTTGCTTTTCTTCTTTCAAAAAATCATATTTTTCTCCGGCACTTTCTAGTCCGAACAAAATACTCATCTGAGTTGCGTGATCTATAATCTTATCTAAATCATGAGAGTATCCTCCACCGACACAATAAATGATTGCATCTGCCACATTTGCACTTGATTGTCTCGAAAAAGCACCGTCAATCAGCAAATGCTCCGGAAGATATAGTTCAAGATATCGTAACGAAACAATCATATCATAAACGCTTGAAGGTCCTGCTAAAAGTACTTTACCTTCTGAATTGGCACGAATTAAAACCATTTGACCTAGAGAAGTGAAGACGGGTATCTTTTTTAGAATCTCATACTCAAAAAAGGCCATTTTCAGCGTGCTTAATGCAGTTAATACCAGCATCCCTGGAAATACGCTGATTCTTGGTTTTGGAAGAAAAGTAATTTGATCTAACTCTTCTCCGTCCAACCCTATCGAAGTAATGGCTAGAGTATGATGCTTAAATTCTTCAATCAAATGATTCAAGACCGTTGTTTTTCCAGCATTCTTGGCGTTTCCAATAATGCTGATAACCTTATAGTCTTTTGTAATTCTTACTAATTCTTTAATCGTCTTTGCCTTCTTTCCATAGCGGCTGGTTCGATAGAAATTCTGTCACCATGCAGTAATCCCGAAACGCCCTTGTATTCTTCGTTTTCGCAGTCTTTACAATGACATACGTTATCATATTTTTCAGGTTCGGTATAACTTGTAATCACACCTTCATAATTGCGAAGGACCATTCTATTTGGAGACATAGATACAATGTAATTAGGCATCAAAGGAATTTTCCCTCCTCCGCCTGGTGCATCCACAACATATGTCGGAACACAAAAACCACTAACATGACCTCTTAATCCTTCAATGATTTCAATTCCTTTTGAAATCGGTGTTCTAAAATGTTCAATTCCTAAAGAAAGATCACATTGATAGATGTAATAAGGTCTTACTCTAATTTGAGCTAAACGAGTAACAAGTTTTCTCATTACGTGAAGGCAGTCATTAACGCCTTTCAGCAATACACTTTGGTTACCAAGCGGAATTCCTGCATCCGCAAGCAAATCAATTGCATGTTTGCTTTCTGGAGTGATTTCGTCATAATGATTGAAATGCGTGTTCAACCATATGGGATGGTATTTTTTTAGCATCGATACGAACTCGTCTGTAATCCTTTGAGGCATTACGACAGGAGTTCTAGTGCCAATTCTAATAATCTCAACGTGATCAATCTCTCGAAGTCTCTTTATGATATCCTCGAGTAAATCATTGCTCATTAGAAGTGCATCTCCACCAGATAACAATACATCTCGAATCGCTTTGGTGTTTTTTATGTATTCTATCGCTTTGTCAATTCTTTCTCTTGGGGCCATGTGATCTTTTTGTCCAGCAAAACGTCTTCTTGTACAATGACGGCAATAGACACTGCACATATCAGTAATTAAGAATAGAACACGATCAGGATACCTATGAGTGAGTCCTGGAACCGGAGAGTCCGTATCTTCTGCAAGTGGATCAAGCAGGTCATTCTCACTGATATGTAATTCGCTATGCGAAGGAATCGCTTGTTGTCTAATAGGGCAATGTGGATTTTCTGGATCAATTAGGGTTAAATAATACGGCGTGATGGCCATTCTAAATCTAGTAAGAACAGTCTCAATCTCTTCTTTTTCTTTATCTGAAAGAGGAATAAATTTGTTTAGCATCTCAACACTTGTAATTCTATTTTTAACTTGCCAATGCCAATTATTCCAATCTTCATCAGATACGTTTGGAAAGTATTTTTCTTTTCTTTTCAAGTAACTCGAATTGAGTTCAATCATAATTATTCCTCTTTTCCGTAACGTTTTTGGAACAAATCAAATAGAATTTTAGATTCTCTTAAAAGATTTAGTGTCAATTCTGCATGGCCTTTCGTATATCCGTTTCCAATTACCATGGTACATTCTTTTCCGATTCCTTCCGCTCCTAAGGCAGCCTTTGTGAAAGAGGTAGCCATAGAAAAGAAATAAACGATGCCGGAATCTTTTGTCGGAAGAATGGATGACATTTCTGTATTTTCTACATTGACAACGTTGATGGTGACATCAACCAATTTCCCACCTGTTGCATTTAATACCTTCTCGAGAACCTCTATAGGATTTCTTGCGTCTGCAACAATAATTTTGTCGAATATGCCAAGAGATTCCATCTCTTCATAATGCGATTGACTATGAATGATTCCTATAACAAATCCCTTATTTCCTGCATTGATTCTAGATTGATAGGCACATAAAGTACCGCTTTTTCCTGAAGCTCCAAGAATCAATACGGTATCATTTTCTTTGACTAAGTTCTTGACTTGAGCTGGTGCTCCAGCAACATCAAGAGCTGATAAAACCAAGTTTTCCGGTAAATCGCTTGGAATCTTTGCGTAGATTCCGCTTTCGAAAAGAATGGCTTCACCGACGATATCAACTTGATCTTTATGTAAATCAATGCTGATGATTTTTTCAATCTTTAAAGGTGTTAGGGATAATGAAACCAAAGAAGCTATTTTGTCTCCTGGTTTCAAATCAATATTCAAATCTTTTCCAATTTCTTTGACAGTTCCAAGAAACATTCCTCCGCTTCCTGTCACTGGATTTTGCATCTTCCCTTTTTCTGAGACAATTCCTTGAATCATCTCTTTCATTTTATCGAAATCTCCAGCAGTAGCATTCTTTATTTGAGTAAAGGATGCTGAATCAATATTTAGCCTTTCAACTTGAACTAAAATTTCGTTTTCTCCACAAATCATTGTGTTGTCAATTTTGGAAGCAGCTTGTGGCAAAACACCTTGCGGTTTTAGTACTCTATGGATTCCGTAAATGGATGGTTTATTCATAATTATTCCCTCATTCCTAGTATTTGTCTAGTTTCTTTAACAGTCGCAACTGAACGACCATTTTCAATAATCATCATTTTCACTTTTCTAACCAAATCTTTGTTTGATGAAGCCAAAACGCCTTTTTCAAGATATAGATTATCCTCAAGTCCTACCCTGACATGTCCGCCGTGTTGAATCGATAATTTCGCCAAAGGAAATTCGTATCTTCCAACTCCCGCTACACTAAATGTAGAATCAGAGGGTATGCTATCTTTCAAAAACATAAAATCTCGTTCTTCTCCAGTCATTCCTCCGGGTACTCCGAGAACAAAACTGAAATGCATAGGCGCTTTGATAATTCCTTGTCTATTAAGCTTTAAAGCAGTATCTACATGCCCTTTTTCGAAGCATTCAAGTTCGTATTTAACTCCACAATCGTTCATCCTATTTGCAAAATAAGTAATATCATTTACAGTGTTAACGAAATAATCATCCCCACCAAAGTTGACGGTTCCACAATCAAGTGTTGCCATTTCAACAGACAAATCAAGAACTTGTCCCCTCTCGGTCCTGGACATTCCGAGTGCTCCTCCGGTTGAAACTTGGATAATAACATCACCACATTTTTGCTTGATGGCATCCATCAATTCTTTGAATCTATTTTGATCTTGAGTAGGAGTACCATCATCAAAGCGAGCGTGAAGATGGATGATTGATGCTCCCTCTTGCATTGCAAGATATGCTTCTTTTGCAACTTCTTCGGCAGTGTAAGGAACTGCTGGATTTTGTTCTTTTGTTACTTCCGCCCCCGTAATGGCGCAAGTTATAATGCATGGATTCATGATTTTCTCTGAAGATGTTTTTGAACTATACAAGTTCCTGTAGCTGAGGCAACAAGAATCTTTTGTTTCAAAACATCCGCGCTACTCGGAGAAATATCTTTACGAGTTTCAATGACTTTGTAGCATTCAAATGTCATCTTTCTTGAAGTGTTTCCTGTAGAAATTATTTCTGCGTGTACTTCAACGAAATCGCCTGCAAATACAGGCGCTAAAAAATCAACTTGGTCATAAGACCTGAAAAGACCTTCATCACCGTCATTCATTATCAAAAGTTCAGTAGCTGCATCTCCGAACAAACCCATAATCCGGGCTCCGTCCACAAGTTCACCACCATAATGAGCATCTTGTAAGGACATTCTTTGTTTCAAAATTGTTTTCATTTTAGATTCCTTTCATTGGTAAGACTTCATTTATTATCAACTCTGCATCTGTTGCATGTATCACGTCTTCAACTGAAAATTCTGGATGAACTTCTCTTAGATGAAGCCCCTCCTCACATACTTCAATGACGCACATTTCAGTTACAATTAAATTTGCTTGTTTGAACGCCGTAAGAGGTAAAGAACATTTTTTGACAATTTTGGCTTTTCCGCGATTTGAATGAGTCATTGCGATGATTACTTTTTTTGATCCCATCACAAGATCCATTGCACCACCCATACCGGGGACTTTTTTCCCCGGAATGATCCATGAAGCAATTGAACCATCTTCATCTACTTCAAGTGCCCCTAAAACCGTAACATCAATATGTCCACCTCTAATTAAGGAAAAAGAGGTTAATGAATCGATGAATGCTCCCCCCTCCGCAATAGATGCTTTAAGCCCAGAAGCGTTCACAGTCAAAGTGTCTTCGGTTAAATAAGGCCCAAGCCCAATAATGCCGTTTTCTGCTTGGAAAGTAATTTCTTGGTCTTTATTGACATATTCAGAAACCATGGAAGGAATTCCGATTCCGAGATTCACCAGATTGCCTGGTTTTAATTCAAGTGCGACTCTCGACGCAATTACTTGTTTTTCATCCATGATTTTCACCTACAACAATATAATCTACCAAAGGATGCGGTGTAATGATTATTTCCGGATCCAAAAAATCTTTAATTTCATATACTTCTGCAACGACTGTTGTTGCTGCTAATGCCATGATTGGATTGAAATTTCTTGTCGTTGCAACGTATCTTAGATTGCCATATTTGTCAGTTATAGCGCCGCCTATTAACGCAATGTCGGCTTTAAGAGGTTCTTCAAGCAAATATGTTATTCCTTTAACTTCAATCAGTTTTTTATTCAATTCAACTACGGTTCCCTTACCGGTTTCAGTAAGAATTCCACCGAGTCCTGCTCCGCCAGCTCTTATTTGTTCCGCCAAAGTGCCTTGAGGAACAAGTATCACTTCCATTTGATTTGATTGCATCAGTTCTCCGGCAGTTGGATTTGTTCCTATGTGAGAAGCGATTAACTTCGAAACTCTTCCTGCTTGAATTAATTTTCCAACCCCTTTATCAGGGTATCCACCATCATTACAAATAATGGTTAAGTTACTCTTGCTACTTTCAAGCGTCCAGTCTATTAATGTTTCCGGAGTTCCGTTCGTTAAGAACCCTCCAACCATCAAAGTCATTCCATCTTTGATTAGTGAAATGAACTTTTCCTTGTCTATTCTCTTATGCATTCTATCCCTCTATTCTCTTGGAGGCATAATTTCAGCCTGTCCTTCGATTACTGTTTCTCCTAATTGATTGATTGAAACACATTCAAAAATAACCCTATTCCGTTCGATAATAATTTCAGAGACTGTCACTTTAGCGGTAATTTCATCTCCAAAATAAACGGGTTTTTTGAATTTAAGCGACTGCTTTGTGTAAATACTACCAACTCCGGGAAATTTCATACCGAAGATTGTTGAAAACATGCTAGAAACCAACATTCCATGGACAATTCTTTTTTTAAACATCGTTTTTGAAGCATAATCCTCGTCCATGTGCGCGGGATTAAAATCTTGTGTGAGATTCGCGTACTTCTCAGTGTCATCCTCAGTAAATTTCTTAGTGAATGTCTCATAGTCTCCTATGGATATTTCATGAATAGACTTACTCATTTATCTTTCTCCTCCATAAAAAAAAGCCATTATATATGAAATATAACAGCTCTCCATCTCAAATGGCAGTAATTGAGCATTGACTCAAGTACCAAGCAGATGACTATGAACGAATCATCTCTTTCGGCAAAATATTCCTTTTTTTATCGCATCTGAGGTTCATCTCATTATCATCGATAAAATACCAATATTTTGCGCCTCTGTGTGTATCAAGTTACTCCCATTATATCAAAGTCGTGTAAGCGTTGTCAACACCCAGTTGGAGAGAATCGAACAGAAAGAAAAAATAGACAATTTGTTTGTAAGTAATGAAACAAATCATCTATTTGAATTGGTTAAAAAACGGTAAGAAAGCTGTTGGAACAGAATATTTTTTTTCAATCTCTGTTATCTCTATAAAATCATTTTCCATATGGAAAGGAATTTGATCAATCTGAACAACATAAGACTTCATGTTCCATTCTATATGTGTAAATATATGCACAAAATTTATTCCGGATAATACTCTCGATGCGGGTAAACCGTTCTGACTTAACCAAAGAAGAACTTCTTCTTTTGATAGATGACCTTCGATATTCGGTAGTTCCCATAGATTAGAAAGAATGCCGGTTCTGGGGCGCTTCAAAATCAAAACTCTATCCTCTTTCTTAATGAATAGCACGGTTTTTAACTCTTTTCTTCGATGTACCAATTTTGATTTCAAAGGAATAACATCAATCATTTTATTGCTGTATGCAAAGCATGCATTTGACAAAGGACAAGTATCACATAACGGTTTTCCATTTGGGAGACAAACAATCGCTCCAATTTCCATTAAAGCTTCAGTAAAATCATTCAGTCGATTTGCCGGATAGATTCCTTCTAAACGAGATTTAATGACATTCTTGGTTGATTCAAGCCGTATGTCATCCGTAATACCAAAATAACGAGAAAATACTCTCAATACATTTCCATCAATGGCTACAGTGTTGATTTGAAAAGCAATCGCTCCAATTGCCCCTGCAGTGTAAGGCCCTATTCCAGGAAGTGACTCGAGCTCGGAAATCGTATTGGGAATGATTCCACCATGCTTCTCCATAATGATGATAGCGGCTTTTTTTAGATTTTTAGCACGATTATAATATCCTAACCCTTGCCAGAGCTTATAGAGCAATTCGTCATCTGCTTTTGCTAAAGATGAAATCGTTGGTAGTTCCTTCATAAAACGGTTAAAATATGGAATGACGGTATCAACCCTAGTTTGTTGCAACATGATTTCTGAGACCAAAGTTTTGTAAGGAGTAGGGTTGTTTCGCCAAGGAAGATCTCGTTTGTGCCCATCAAAAAAAGCTAAAATCTTATCTGAGATTTTCAAAGTTGAACCTCTTTGTTGTGAACTTTCAAGTATTGTACCGCAAGTTCAAAAATAGCTTTGTCTGTTTGATATGTAATCAGATTAAATGCTTCTTCTTCCGTAAAAAACGCGGCTTGAGATAATTCTTCGGTTTGAACCTTTAATTTTGGAGAAAAAGTTTCTCCAACAAAAAATACGACATCTTTAATGACGTTTGGATAGGGAGAATAAGTAATGACCTCTCTAAAATCTGTATCGATGACGCAATCTAAATTTGTCTCCTCTTTTATTTCCCTCAATGCAGTTTCAAGCTCTGTTTCACCTGAATCCATATGTCCTTTCGGAAAAGACCAGTGTCCTTGATTCATCTTAATCAAGAGAAACTTAAGTAAATTTGATTCTTTTGTGTACACAACCGCGCCACATGATTTTTCTTTTCTCATATTTTTTCCTCGCAAACTCTAAGGGTATTATATTTCTTTATCGTGTTTTAATCAAGTAAGAAGGGCAGAATGATTGTATGTTATAATAATCTAGAAGGCCGGTGAAGAAGATGCTTATAACCCAAATCAACATTGATCCTAATCCTGATAATGGATTCCCATTCTTTCTTCCAATATTTCAAAAACCGATTCACGTCACAATTCATAAACCGGTATTAATTTTAGTCGGAGATAACGGAACCGGAAAATCGTCATTGATGAAGACTGTACAACAGAAACTTGGTCTGTATGAAATTGAAATGAATGATTTTATTAAGAAAGATAAAATTGACGTAACCTCTGTAAATGTATCTTATCATCTCTCAAAGCCTAAGGGATTCTTTTTCGAGTCGTCAAAGTTTATCACCTATCTAGAGTATATAAACAAAGAAAAAACCTTAGCTGAGGAAGAGCTAAAAAGAGTCGAAAAAGAATATAGAAACTCCTCTGATTTTGCACAGCAAATGGCGTCTACTCCGTTTAAAAGAACTATCGGAGAATTGAATGGCATGTATAAACATGATTTATCCAAATCGTCACACGGTGAAAGTTATCTTGATTTCTTTACTTCAAGGTTAAGACCAGGTCAACTTTATCTTCTCGACGAACCTGAAACTCCCCTCTCCGTTCAAAACCAATTAACACTTCTAGCCCTCATTCTTGATGGAGTGAAACAGGACTGTCAGTTTATCATAGCAACACATTCTCCCATACTTTCCGCCATACCACATGCACAAATTATTGAAATAAAAAATCAGCAATTGATAGAAATAAAATATGAAGAGATCGAAAGCATTCAACTCTTGAAGCAATTTATCAACCATAAGGACCAATTCCTAAAACACTTTGAATAAAGGAGAAGAAAACGATGTCAGATCATGAAAAATTTAAACATATGAAAAAGGAAATGATTGAAAAAAACGATCATCAGTATGGTAGAGAAGTTGAAGAAAAATGGGGGAAAGAGATATATCATAAGTCTCAACAGAAAGTATCAAAAATGACCAAAGAAGACTTTGACGATGCAAACAAACTTGAAAGAGAAATCATACAATTACTGATAGAAGGCTATGCACTTTCTAACCCCGCTTCAAAACCCGCCCAAGATGCTTGTGAACGACATAAAAATTGGCTGATGCACTTTTGGCCAAGTTATTCAAAAGAGGCACATCTTGCACTTGTAGATATGTATGTACAAGACGAAAGATTTAAAGTTCATTACGATCAACATCAAGAAGGATTAGCTCTCTTTTTAAATAAATCAATGCACATATACTTAGGTATAGAAAACATATAGAATGAACTACAAGAAAAAATGAGAAAGCCAAATCTTCCTCATTTTTTTCTTGTGAAAATCATCAAATAGGAGTACTATATGAATGAAGAAACTATCAAAAAGGAGGGTCACCATGATCATTCAAGGAATACCCGTCAGCAATGGCTATGCCATTCAAAAAGTTCATAAATGGGAAGGCCCTCATTATAACATATTTTCGCAGAGGGTCGATTCAGTTGAAACTGAAATAAAAAGGTTCCAGCAAGCAATTGCATCTGCGAAATCAGACCTCATTGATTTGAGGAATCGAACATTGCATGAAATTGATTTGGAGCACGCTAAAATAATTGATTCACATTTACAAATCCTTGAAGACCCAGAGACCTACAACCTTACCCTTGAGGCTCTAAAAGCAAATCACTTATGCATAGAGAAAAATTACCTTGATGTGACAGAAAAATTCGCTATCCAGTTAGAAAATGTTGACAATGAATATCTAAAGGAAAGAGTAGCTGATATTCGTGACGTTTGTACTAGAGTCTTGTCACACTTAATGAAGACGCCTCTTTCTATTTCGGGTGAAATCACTGAAGAAGTGATTGTTGTTGCACATCATTTGCCACCAAGCATCATTGCCTCACTTGACAAACGTTTCGCAAAAGGCATTGTCACTGAATCCGGAGGAAAAACATCTCATAGCGCTATCATGATGAGAAGTATGAATATTCCAGGCGTTTTTGGAGTCAAAGAACTATATACTTCTGTATTAAATAACCAGATAATGATAGTCGATGGTTTTTTGGGGCAAATCATTTTGTCCCCAACAGATGATCAATTAGACTTATATACCAAAAAGAGAGACATCTGGCTAGATTCAGTTAAAATAACCAAACAATCTACTAAGAAAAAAACACAGACTAAGGATCACCATCACATTCAATTGGCCGCAAATATTTTGACACCGGAAGATATCAAAAAAGCTCAACAATGCGGAGCCGAAGGTATTGGTTTATACCGAACAGAATTTTTATACATGAAAAGCCAACTTCTTCCTACCGAAGATGAACAACTAGAGGCTTATAAAATTGCTCTTCAATCGTTTCCAAATCAGAAAGTTGTCATAAGAACACTTGATGTAGGCGCGGATAAAGAAGTACAATCCATACCCTTTGTAAAAGAACTCAATCCATTTTTAGGATATCGATCTACCAGATTTCTATTAGGTGAACCAAAACTCTTCAAAACACAATTAAGAGCTTTGTTGAGATCGTCAGTTTATGGTCAACTTTGCATTTTATTTCCTATGATATCTACTATCGATGAACTAAAAGCAGCTAAATCATTACTCGAGGAAGCTAAGCAAGAATTGTTAAACGAAAACATTTCTTTAAATAAATATGAAGTTGGAATGATGATTGAAGTTCCCGCGGCGGCTTTAATGGCTGATTTGTTCGCAAAAGAGGTAGACTTCTTCAGTATCGGTACAAACGACTTAATTCAATATACTTTTGCTGCAGACCGCATGAATGAGAATGTTTCATATTTATATGAGCCTTGTCACCCCGCTATAATTCGTTTAATACGTAGTGTAGTCACTTGTGCGCATAATGAAAATAAGTGGGTCGGAGTATGCGGTGAAATTGCAGGGGATGAAAATGCATCCATATTCTTGCTCGGGCTTGGAGTAGATGAACTCTCAATGTCTCCCTCTAGAGTCAATCATATTCGAGAGAGAATATCCAAATCTGTTTATGAGAATATTGTCTCTTCAATTCCTTCAATGATGGATGAAGAGACAAGTGCAAAGGTATGTAAAAAAATCAAAGAGCTTTTCTGATAAAGAATCGACCAAAGAGTCGATTTTTTTTAGGGTTTAAAAATCATTTCTTAGTCTCTACCGAGACAACAAAAAAAGTTTACTTCTTTTCAGAAATAAACCTTACTTTTCACTGGCGGAGAAGAGGGGATTTGAACCCCTGCACCGGGTTAACGATCTACTAGCTTTCCAAGCCAGCCCCTTCAGCCACTTGGGTACTTCTCCGAATGTGTTTCTTAAAGAAAAGGCGATTAAGGTGTTAATCGCCTCGACCTTTTTACTGGCGGAGTAAGAGAGATTCGAACTCTCGCGCCGGTTCCCCGACCTACGCCCTTAGCAGGGGCGCCTCTTCGGCCTCTTGAGTATTACTCCGTAAAGCAGTTAGCCATTTTATGATATACTATTTTAGGCTAACTGTCAATATTTTTTTAATTGACGTAAGTCTCTTCTTGCTTTTCCTCTTCAGGCTGTTGTTTAGGCAATTCTTTCTCTACTTTTGGTGTTGCTGTGTCTTTCTTTCCTTCGTTTAAAGCTTTGGAAGATTCTCTATATTTTCTGTATCCACCATATCCATCATAACCTAAGTATAAACCTCCGCCTACAGAGATAAATAGAACAAGCCATCCTAGGAAATGAATAATGTCTACGCCCATAATGGTTAACACCAAAATGGATGGTGCCAACAAGACGCAAATAAAATGGAACCAGAATTTGATTGGCTCTGATTTCTCTCCAAAATAATAGAGCGAAACAAAGTAAATCAATCCTCTTACAAAGAAGAAGAATGCTAATAGGTATCCATACAAGTCGGTCCACAAATTCGAAGTTGAATTAGGTGCTACTTTTCCTGAGAATACAACAAATAGCATAAATCCACCAACAATGATGTCAAATACAATTTCGAACAAGTTGATAGTTCGAAGCACTTCTTTCTTCAAGGTTTTCAATAAAGGTACTACTCTTAAAGCGGAAAAAATAATAATCGCAATTCCAGTGACAGCATACACAACTGTTTCATCGTAAATCCTCATCAAAATCCCTGCAGCAATCAAGATCGCTGCCAGAATCCATTTTAATAACCACCCGTAACCAAATTTTAATTTTGCCATAAATTTTCCTCCTTTTTATGACTCACATTATAGACCTATTATATTACAAACATACAAAAAAAAGTAGTCGAGCTACTTTTTTTTGTCATTCTTTTATTGACACTTGATTTTTTCCATTATTCTTAGAAACATATAAAGCTTCATCGGCTTCCTTCAAAAATTGTTCAAATGACTTTGTAATCTGCTTGCTGGTTCCGCTCACTCCGAAACTGGCGGTAACCTTAATTTTATGTTTTTCATAGACAAATGAGTGTTTCTCTAAAAGTTTTCGAATTCTATTTGCAACTTCATAAGCTTCTTCTGGGCTCGCCCCTTTTATAGACATGACGAACTCTTCGCCACCATATCGGGCAAAAAGAATATTGCCATCCAGTTCTTTTGAAATTGTAGTCGCCATTTCTGCGAGAATATAATCTCCCGCAAGATGACCATAAATGTCATTGATATCCTTGAAATCGTCCAAATCAAATATGATAAATGAAATCGGAGTCTTGTTAATAACAGCTTCATCGAAATCTTCTGTTGCTCGAACATAAAAGATTCTTCGATTATATATTTTAGTTAAATCGTCATAAGTTGCCATATATTCCATTTTCATCATTTCCATTTTGTGAGCAGTGATGTCTTGATATGTCAACAAATAACCTTTCAACTTTCCGCTTCGATATAATTCTTCAACAACTACAGAGTAATATGTTTTTTTTCCGCCTTTAGTAAAAACAATCTCCTTGTTTTTATCATGAAATAGGTTTTTGACAAATGGTGTATTGTTATCATATACCGCTTCAATACTAAAGGGATCTCGAATGTTGAACTTGAATTGATATAGATTTCTTGCTGAATCATTCATGGATAGTACAAATCGATCTTTGTCGAGAATAAAGACCGGGGATGTAGCTTCTTCATACACTTGCCTATACGCTAGAGGAGTCAAATCAAATAACTCAAACTTAAATAATGCATAGAAGGCAATTAAGACCGCAATACTGGTGAGTATCGGAGAAAAATCGATTAAAACTGTCTCAGATCTCCAAAATCCAAATCCAGAGAGTGTGGCAAAGAGCAAAGAAGTCAACACCATTAGATAAGCGTTAGTTTTAGATGACATCTGTTTCTTCTGATACGAGATGTAATAATTCCTAGCCGAAAGGAAATACATGATTATATTAAAAGAAATCAAGATATAAAAAACAATTCCCTTTGTAAATATGATTCCAACAAAACCGGAAGAAATATTGGCTTCTAGAATGATTTCATACCCTGTAAAAAACAGAGATTGAATGAATCCCAAATCTTCAGATACGACATTCCACGGAAAGATTAATTCTGATATTAGAGCGATTGCGGGAATGATGAATAGAATCGCCAGTCCTCGTTTTTTGATTTTTACCGATTTGTTTTTTTGTTGCGAAGATACTAGATTCCAGAATACGGGTATAAAAATTAGCCCCCAAGCATAGATATGATAATAAATTATAATATAAATTTCTTGATCACTTAAGATTACGGCTGCATGTCCTATTAAGTAGAAAACGTTAGCGACAGCCAATAAACCGACTATTTTAATACCAATCAATAATTCTCTACGTGTAAAAATATAAACAGCCGCAAAAATCAAAAAAGAAGCCATACTGAAATACAGTGTAGCGATAAAGAAATCATATCTCATTTATCAATCACCTTCTTACTTTTAGGAATTATTTCCTTCCCGTGGATCAAGCATAGTAAGTTGCAGTCTCTTTCTTTGTAAGTCTGCATTAAGAACCCAAACCTTAACAATGTCACCAACACTAACCACTTCGAGTGGATGTTTAATGTATTTTTTACTCAGTTTAGAAATGTGTACCAACCCATCTTCTTTTATTCCACAGTCCACAAATGCGCCAAAATCAACAACATTTCTAACCGTTCCTTGAAGTTCCATTCCAGGTCTCAAATCTTCAAGCTTCAGCAGTTCACTCTTCAATAAAGGTTGAGGGTATTCATCTCTAACGTCTCTTGTCGGAGAAACAAACGCATCCAGTAAATCATCAAGCGTAATCGGATTGATATTGAGTTCTCTCGCAAGATGTACTTTGTCCATAAAAGATATTTTTAATTTTGCAGTATCTGTTCCAATTTGAGTTTTGTCCAATCCGATTTTTGATAATACCAGTTCGGCCAAATCATAACTTTCGGGATGAATCGGCGTTTTATCAAGTGGATTTTTCGAATCCATAATTCTTAAGAATCCAACAGCCTGCTCAAAAGTCTTTGGTCCGAATTTCGGTACTTTATTGATAGAACTTCTTGACTTGAAAGGGCCAACTGTTTCTCTATACTCGACGATATTGTTGGCAACGGTTTGAGAAAGGCCGGAAACATATCTTAATAAAGAAGCGGAAGCGGTATTGACGTTAACTCCAACCTGATTTACTGCTGTGGATACAACAAAATCAAGAGAGTCTGTCAATTTTGATTGACTGACATCATGTTGATATTGTCCAACTCCGATTGATTTAGGGTCAATCTTAACAAGTTCAGACAAAGGATCTTGCATTCTCCTAGCAATTGAGATTGCAGAACGTTCTTCAACGTGAAATTCAGGAAATTCCATTCTTGCTTGATCGCTTGCAGAATATACTGAAGCTCCGGCTTCGTTGACAATAACATACTTAACATTAAGTTTGAATTCCTTAATCAATTCCACAACAAAACTTTCGGTTTCTCTTGATGCCGTACCGTTCCCAATTGCGATAACTTCAATGTGATACTTGTTTATAAATCCTAACAAAATTCTTTTTGATGCTTCTACTTTTAAAGGGTCAGCAATGGAACCTATTTTAGTTTCGTGTGGATAAATAACTGATTTATCAATGAATTTTCCAAATGAATCAATAACTGCAATTTTACATCCGGTTCTAAACGCTGGATCGACTCCTAAAACCATTTTTCCTTTTAAAGGTGGTTGTAACAAAAGGCTTTTTAGATTTTCAGAAAATATATGAATTGCCTGATCTTCAGCTTTTTCAGTGAATTCAGCTCTGATTTCTCTTTCAATTGAGCCTGAAATCAATCTTTTATATGCATCTTCAATTGCTTCTTCTATCAGAGTATTCACGAACGACTTTTTATTACCTACGACTTGCCTATTTAGATATGCAATAATTTCTTCTTTTGATACTTCAATTTTTGCTGAAATGATTTTTTCGTTTTCAGCACGATTAATTGCCAATATTCTATGCAATTTAATGGTTTTAAACGATTCTTCATAATCATAGTAATTTTGATAAGTTAAATATTCATCCACAACGTCTTTTTTAATGGCGGTAACAATCTTTCCGCTTCTAGTCGTGTAATCTCGAATCCATTTTCGATAATTTGCATTGTCTGATACAATTTCAGCGATAATATATTTTGCACCTTGAAAAGCTTCTTCTATCGTTGGAACATCCTCTTTCAAAAAAGGTTGTGCTAAATCTTCAAGTGTTCCGCTCAATGGGAAAGAAAGCATCAATTTAGCCAGGGGTTCTAACCCTTTCTTGATGGCTTCAGTTGCTTTCGTTTTCTTTTTTTCTTTAAATGGACGGTAAATGTCTTCGATATCAACTAATTTTTCCGCATTCATGATTTGAGACTGAAGTTCTTCTGTTAACAGACCTTTTTCGTCGATTAATCTGATGATGTCTTCTTTTCTTTTTTCTAAGTTTTTACCATACTCATATTCTTTTTCTACCGCACGAATTTGTTCTTCGTCCAAAGAACCGGTCATCTCTTTACGGTATCTGGCTATAAATGGTACCGTATTCCCGTCTTCTAAAAGACTCAGGACCACTTCGACCTGAGATTTTTTTATTTGTTGGCTTTCAGCCACTTGTTTGATTAACAATTCATTCATAAACGCATCACCTTTCATCTTGTACAATATATTTATATCATAAAAATAGAAAAAGATAAATAAAAAAACCCTTTCGGGTTTGTTTATTGTTTGTTTTTAGTTAAATGGAGCGTATGTCCCAGACTCAACTTCATTCAAAACCTGTAGCACATCATCTGTACCGATAAATTTATCCTCATACTGACCATCCACTACTGAAACTACCATTGGAGTTCTCATGGACGCTTCATCAACTTCAGTTAAGAATAAATCTTTGAATGTGTCATCATCGGTCATATTTGCAGTATCTACTAAAAAGATTACGGATCCATTCTTTTCTGCTTTCTCAATTAATTTCAATGCGTCTTGTTTTATGGACTCGCAGCTTGTGCAAGTATCATTGTAAAAGTAGACCAAATAATCTGGAATTTGGACAGATGAATCATCTTCTTGAGTAAAGATGTCTTCGTATGCGTCAATCTTAGTAAAATCATCATAAGATCTGGAAACTGTCAATTGATCGTAAATGAATGCAACGAGCACGATTGCTAAGACAGTAAGGATAATTCCTACGATAACTTTGAGTAATAATTGTTCTGGAGTTTGCTTTTTAAAACCTTTTCTATATGTAGCCATATTTTCACCTCAGCATGTATCATTTTACATAATTTTTTCTTTTTTTGCAAGTATTATTTGTTTAATGCGAAAAACTTCATATTTCCTTTTTTTCAACTACACAAAAGCCGATTGCATATTCGCGTTCATGTGATAACGACAAGTGGATCGTCTTGTCTGAAAAACTAGGTGATTTCAAGTATGGTTTTCCTGCTTCATCATTAAGAACAACCAAGTCGTCCATTCCTGAAAATCCATCGTAAGACTGAAATGCTTTTTTAATGGCTTCCTTAACCGCAAAGCGTCCTGCCAAATACTCTTTCTGTCTTTTCTCTGAAAGATACCCGTTTCTTTGGTCTATTTCTTCAGGACTCAAAATTTTTGAGATTAATGATTCAGATACCCTTGAAATTTCTACAATATCAATGCCAATGCCTAAAATCATTCCTCTCCCTCCTCTTCAATCAATAATTTAAGGGCTAAATCTTTGATTGCTCGGTAACGATGGTTTAGCGCGGATTTTGAAATTTGATCATCATAATGCTCCAAAGAAGCAAAAGAAAGCTCATGTAATGTCGACTCAGGATATGTTTTTCTCAAGAGTATAGCTTCTTTCATACTATTGGGGATTTGATCATGGAGATGTCGTTCGATGATTTCTATGTATTCAAGTTGCTTGATTCCAGCTTCAATCGCTTTTCTTTCATTTGCTATGTCACAATTGATGACTCGATTAATTGAATTTTTAAAATCTCTCTTTATTCTAGAATCTTCATACTCAAATAAAGAATTGGTTGCACCTACCACTTTTAAAAAGTCAGCAATTTTTTCTGCTTCCTTTATATAAGCGATATAGCCTCTTTTGTTTTTTGATACTTTGGCGTTGAGTGCGAATTCTTTTGCAATGTTTTGAATGACTTCCGCTTGAGGTAATGAAAATGTTTGAATTTCGAGATGATAAGAAGCTGTTTCGGGACTATTAAGTGATCCTCCAGCTAAGAAAGCACCTCTTAGATACGCTCTTTTGCAGCAATCTTTTTCAATCAATTCTGGATTTGTCTCTTGGAAAAACATTCCACTTTTACCTAATAGTGATAAATCGTTAATAATGAAATCAACCTTATCATGCACTGACAGTAAAAATAAGTCATGCTTTTGAAATTTTGTCTGCTTTTTGCTAAGAATCTGCAATTCTACTTTATAAATATCTTTTAGCAATTTCGTAACTTTGCGGATAACTGCATTATTTGTGGATTGAAATACAAGTTGAATTCCCAAACTGGAAAGTTCAATTGAACCACCAATGTGAAATAAAGCCGATAATTCGGCTTTATTACAACACTCTAAATGATGGAGACTTGACAATTCTGTCTTAACAGTTGTTGAAAACGACATGGAATCACTCCAATATATGATAGTAAATATTGATTATAAGAACGATTAAAAAAGTATTTAGAAGAAGATACACTTAGATAGAAACCAATGTAAATCTTATATGTAGAAAAATTACAAACGATATGACATTAGGATTCGACTTCAGCAACATCCGTCTCTTTACTTCCAAAGCAACCAGGAACCGTTTCATACGTCATTCCTTTTCTCTTAGTCCTAATTAAAACAGATAACAAAATGCCACCGAGAATCATAATCACGCTTGTTACAATTGCTGATTTGAACGTGAACCCAAGAAATTGGAATACAAGTGGGTCTGTTCTCATCGTCTCGATGAAGATTCTGACGGCTCCATACCATATTAGATATAAACTTAAAAGTTCGCCAAAATGAATTTTCTTCACTCTTCTCAAGACTAACATCAACGCAAAACCAATTAAATTTAATGAAGATTCATAAAAGAAGGTTGGGTGATAGTAACCCGTTAAAGGTTCAACGCTAATCCCGTGTAGACCTCTTAAAATGTACATATTGTTCACAATGAATTCCGGAAGGTGAAGTGAGTATCTTAGATAGTTGAACTGTTCTTCAAGAGTTAGGTTCGCAACTCCTCCAGTGATGCCACCAACCAAACCACCATGCGCCTCTTGGTTGAAGAAATTGCCCCATCGTCCAAAAGCTTGTGCAATGATAAACCCGACGGCAATGATGTCAATGACTTTAAATATATCAATCTTTTTCTTTCTTGTATAGAAGTAAGCGCAAATAACCGCCGTAACAAATGCACCGTGAATAGCTAATCCAGACAACCCAAAACTAGAGAAATCTAAGGTTCCGCTTGAAAACCCTATGGCTCGCAAGATGGATGGAAAGAAATCTCCATAAAAGAAAGAGTCCCATTCAAAGACGACATACCATAATCTTGCTCCCAGAATGGAGACAGGAACAATCCAAAGAAATCCATCAATAAGATCATCTTGTTTGATTCCAGTTCTTTTCGCTTCTCTTAACCCAATGGTTAGCGCAACTGCAATCCCTGTCATAATGAACACTGAATAAAATACAATCGATCTGCCAAATATTGTGACAGCTCTATTATCTAATGTATATACCGCCTTAATGATTGTATCTTCTTGAACTGTTGAATATTGGCTTTCAAATACGCTCCATCTTGTGAAATAGGCGTTGTCCTTGTTATCGGGTTCTTCAGGAGGTGTAATCTCACAAGGGATTCCAACTTCACAGGTGACTGTTTTCAATACCGTTTCGTCATAATCAACGAAAGTAACGGTAAAAGGATCTCCAATATTTAGAACATTCTCATTCGCACAGCCTGATAGGCTCAAAAGCGAGAGCGCAAGTAACATAAGCGCTATAATTTTAATTGTGGTTTTCATTCCTCTTCGTTCTCCTTCTTTTGATTTTCTTCAATTTTGCGAATAAGATTATCATTAAATTCTCTAGCTGAATGATATCCCAAAACTTTTGATTTAAAATCGATTGCTGCAGCTTCAACCAAGGTTGCGGTATTTCTAGCTTCAGTAATTGGTATTTGAACTCTTGTGACTTCGGTTTCGAATATTAGTTGCTTTTCTTCTTCTAAGCCAAGACGATCAAACTTTTTGAATGAATCCCACTTTTCTAGTTGTACTAGTAAAGAAATTCTTTTACTTTCTCGATAGGCTTTTGCTCCAAAAAGATAAACTACATTTACAATTCCAATTCCGCGAATCTCAAGGTTTTTCTTGAGTAATTCAGGTGCCTCACCAATTAAAATGCCTTTCTCAATTTGATATATTTCAACGACATCATCAGCGATAAGCATATATCCTCTGCGAATAAGTTCGAGCGCTACTTCACTTTTACCTAGTCCACTAGCACCGGTGATGAGAACTCCTACTCCATTAATATCCATTAGAACACCATGCATCGTTGTTTTTTCAGCTAATTTCGCTTGTAAGAAAGAGAAACATTCACTAAAAAGCGAGGATGTACTATATTGACTTTTTAATACCGGAATACCATATTCGTTTCCAAGAGAAAGAAAGATTTCCGGAACGGTAACATTTTTAGAGAAAATGAATGCAGGAGGTTGTTTTTCAAATAGCATGCGAACTCTAATGTTTTGGTCTTTCTCGCTCAACCAGTGAAAAAAAGTCCCTTCCTTAGAGCCAATAATTTGAATTCTATCGTTTTCATAAAAATCAAATAATCCCGCTAATTCAAGTCCTGGCTTTGATAAACTAGGATTCGTTACTTTCCTGTTGATACCTTCTCTCCCCGACAAGATTTCAAGTTTCAACGCGGTAATAACTTCATTGATTGTTAATTTTCTTAACATGTTTATCACCTTCTGTTTTTATGTTTGATTATTTGCATCGTGATTGCCTTTACACCTTTAATATAAGCTGTTTTAACAAAAATTCTGCTAAACTGAAGCAATATTACCATGAATAGCGGATATAAAACATTAACGAAAGTAATATAATCCTCTAATAAGTATAAATCAAGTAAATAGAAGATTACGACATTGATTAAGAAAAAAATCAAACCTGAGGAATATAACACGATTTTGATGTATTTTTTCAATAAAATTGCTTTGTATATTTCTTCCATTATTGTAAAGACAGCGGCAAAAATAAGCAAAACGTAATTATTATTCGTTGTGGCTAAATGTAACACAAGATTTATGGCATATATAAGTATCGCATTAATAAGAAAACTGACGATGAGATTAACGACAAAACTAGAAGAATATCTGCTGGCAAGATCAATTCGGATAACGTTGTCTCCTGGTTTCTTGCCGTTCTTCTTCGTTTCTTTCTTCTCTTCTTCTTGTTTGTTTTTTACTTCTTCAATCAATTTTTCAAGATCTTCAATGTCTTTTCTAAGATCTTTGTCAAATTTATCCACGAGCTTCATTCCTCAATTCATAAATCTACTACTATCATATCATAAAACGGACAATTTATCTTCAATAAAATCGGGATTACTTGTTAAAAAAACAAGTAGCAGGAAGCTACTTGTCCCGAGATAGTATCGGTTTTAAAAATTGTCCTGTATAACTTCTTTTTTCATTAACAATATCTTCAGGTGTCCCAGTCGCAAGAATTTCTCCGCCTCGATCTCCGCCTTCGGGCCCTAAATCAATAATATAGTCAGCTACTTTTATCACATCTAAATTATGCTCAATGACCACGACGGTTGCTCCTTTAGATACAATATTGTGCAATACATCAAGCAAGTTGACGATATCGTGGCTGTGCAATCCGGTTGTTGGTTCATCTAATATATAGATGGACTTATCAGTAATTCTTTTATAGAGTTCACTGGCAAGTTTTACTCTTTGGGCTTCTCCACCCGAGAGAGTTGTTGAAGATTGACCTAGTCTAATATATCCAAGACCTACATCATTAATTGTTTTTAATTTATTATAAATTTTAGGTATGTTTTGAAAGAATTCACATGCTTCTTCAACTGTCATATGCAATACTTCCGCAATTGATTTCCCTTTGTATTTCACTTGAAGGGTTTCTTGATTATACCTTTTTCCATGACACTCTTCACATTCAACATAGATATCTGGCATAAAGTGCATCTCGATTTTAATTAGTCCATCTCCGGAGCAATGTTCACATCTTCCACCTTTGACATTGAATGAAAAACGACCTTTATTGTATCCTCTGAGTTTTGCCTCTTTGGTTTCTGAATATAAATCTCTCACATCGTTAAAAACTCCAGTGTATGTTGCTGGATTACTACGTGGAGTCCTTCCGATTGGAGATTGGTCGATATCAATGATTTTGTCGAATACTTCATACCCAACAATATCTTTACACGAGCCCGCAACTTCATTTTTTCTGGTGATTCGATTAATTAAACCCTTGTAGAGAACTTCGTTCACGAGGCTTGATTTTCCAGATCCCGATACTCCTGTAACAACCGTTAAACATCCAATTGGTATATGGACATCTATTTCTTTTAAGTTATTTTGAGATGCTCCTAAGATGGATAGATAACCACGGTCATGGGTTCTTCTTATAGATGGGATGTCAATTTTCATCCTGCCGCTGATATAAGCTCCCGTGATTGAGTTTTTTTCATATATAACCTGATCCGGAGTCCCTGCAAAAACAACTTCTCCACCATGTTCTCCTGCACCAGGTCCAATATCTACTAAGTAATCACTAGACTCTATCATTTCCATGTCGTGTTCAACAACAATCATCGTGTTTCCTAAATCTCTCATACCTTTTAAAGTCTCGATGAGTCGACGATTGTCTTTTTGATGCAAACCAATACTTGGTTCATCAAGTACATAAAGAACACCTGTTAGTCTAGAACCGATCTGGGTTGCTAGACGAATTCGTTGTGCCTCACCACCTGATAAAGAACCAGAGGATCTGCTTAATGTAAGATAGTCAAGCCCTACATTATTTAGAAAAGATAATCTTTCTTTGACTTCTTTTAAAATGGGTCTAGCGATTTCTTTTTCCTTTGACGTCAATTTTAATTGATCTAAAAAATCAATCAGATGAAGAATTGAAAGAGCGGTGAAATCAAATATATTGATTCCTCCGACACGTACCGACAATGCTTCTTCGCTGAGTCGTTTACCATGACACACTTCACACGGAATATCATTCATCATTGTCTCAATCCAATCACGAACCATACGGGACGTGGTCTCTCGATATCTTCTTTCAAGGCTATTTATAACCCCTTCAAAGCTTCTTTTAGACTGATGCAAATAACTTCCTGTTTTTGATTGAAAGGTGTAATCAACGATTTGATTTGATCCATAAAGAATCCACATTTTCTCATCTTTTGATAAGGTGTTATATGGTGTGTAAATGTCTATTTTGTGCGCTTTACACATTTGTATTACTTGTTGAAGGTAAATGGACTCAGTGTTTGCGTACTTATCCAAAACGCCTTCCATGATTGACTTTTCTGGATGGGGAATAAGTAAAGCTTCATCAATTTTTCTCTTAAACCCGAGTCCTGAACATTCAGGACATGCACCATATGGAGAGTTAAATGAGAATAGTCGTGGTTCTAGAGCTTGGACAGTAAACCCACAATGCGGACAACTTAAATGTTCACTGAACAATTCTTCTCTGTCATCAATCATGACCTTGGCTAAACCTTCTGATAGTTTTGTAGCTGTCTCTAGCGAGTCATATACCCTCGATCTAATGCCTTCTTTAATGATGACTCTATCAATGATGACATCGATGTCATATCTTTTTGTTTTTTCAAGAATAATCTCTTCATCAAGTTCATGAAATTCTCCATTAAGTCTGATTCTGGTGTAGCCATCTTTTCTCAATCCTTCTATTATCTTATCATGAGTACCTTTTTTACCTCTAACAACAGGGGACATAATAATGACTTTCGATTCTTCATTCGCAAGTATTCGGTTTGTCATTTCTTGAATTGATTGAGAAGTGATTTCAATCCCGTGTTCTGGGCAATATGCCTTCCCAATTCTTGCGTATAATAGACGAACATAATCATAAATCTCTGTAACTGTACCCACGGTAGAACGAGGATTGTTCGATGTCGTCTTTTGATCTATAGATATCGCTGGAGACAACCCTTCGATTGAGTCAACATCCGGCTTTTCCATATTTCCTAGAAACTGTCTTGCATAAGCACTCAAGGATTCGACGTATCTTCTTCTTCCTTCTTCGTAAATTGTATCAAAGGCTAAACTGGTCTTCCCGGAACCGGAAAGACCTGTCATAACAATCAATTTATTTTTTGGGAGAGTTAGATTTATCGATTTTAGATTGTTCTCTCTCGCACCTTTAATGATTATTGAGTCATTCATTGTATATCACCTTTTCTCATTATACCATGAACTTCATGAATGAATTGATTTGAATATAATGGTTAAAAATGTTCAGAGACAATTTTAACGAAGTCATCTTCGCTTAAAATTGTAATTCCAAGTTTCAATCCTTTTTCAAGTTTTGAACCCGCTTCTTGCCCTGCGATAATGAAGTCGGTGTTTTTTGAAACACTCGACGATGCTTTTCCGCCCAAATCTTCGATTAGCTTTGTTGCTTCGGTTCTAGAATACTTTTCCAGAGACCCTGTTAATACAATTGTTTTCCCGGTAAAGGGTGTCTCCCTATCCAATCGAGTAGATTCATAAGTCATTTGACATCCAGCATCTTTTAAACGATCCATGATTTGCATATGCTCTTTTTTGATAAAATATTCTTCAACACTCTTTGCTATTGAGGGTCCAATATCTGAAATCAATTCCATCTCATTCGACTTGGCCTTAACCAAATCATCAATGGATTGATAGTGATTTGCAAGTATTTTAGCCACCTTTGCGCCAACATGCCTTATTCCTAACCCAAAAATCAATTTATCCAATGTATTCTTTTTTGAATTCTCAATTGCTTCAAGAAGGTTAGATACACTCTTTTCACCGAAACGTTCTTTTTGAATTAGATCATCATAATGTTGACCTAAATCAAAGATGTCAGCAATGTCATTTACATACCCATCATTATATAATTCGGTTAAGATACGATCTCCGAGTCCGTCAATGTTATATGCGTCTCTTGAGGCAAAATGGATTAACCCTTCCAAATGTTTTGCCTCACAATTTGGATTCAAGCAAAAGTAATCAGCTTCTCCTTTTTTACGTACAAGAACAGAATTGCAAAAAGGGCAATTCGTCAACATTTTAAAAGGAATTTCTGAACCATTTCTGTCTTCTTTCACTACTCTTAACACTTCAGGAATGATTTCGCCAGCTTTTCTGACAATGACACTGTCTAAAATGTGGATGTCTCTGTCTTTACAGAAATCTTCATTATGAAGTGTTGCTCTAGACACCAAAGAACCCGATATCATGACGGGAGTCAGTTCGGCTACAGGTTTAATTACACCGGTTCGCCCAATTTGAAAACGAATATCTTCAATTTGAGTTTTTACCTCTTCAGCAGGAAATTTATATGCAACTGCCCACTTTGGATATTTCGCTGTGTATCCTATTCTCTCATATAATGCAAATTCATTTACTTTAATTACAATTCCGTCAATTTCATATGGGAGTGAATGTCTTATCTCAGAAATTTGATTGACATATTCAATCACTTCTTCAATATCATTACACTTTTTTGTCTTTGGATTGACAGAAAAGTGCCAAGAAGATAACTTTTGAAGTGAGTCGTAATGGTTATCACAAATTGATCTATCCATCAAATAATAGACAAACACATCAAGATTTCGTTTTGCCACTACTTTTGGATCAAGTTGACGAACTGACCCCGCAGCTGCGTTTCTTGGATTTTTGAAAGGCTCCTCGCCTAATTTTGATTTTTCTTGATTTGCGTTCGCGAATGCTTGTTTACTCATATAGATTTCTCCGCGAACTTCAATTTCATTCAAGTAAGGAATTTTCAAAGGAACAGAATGAATGGTTTTGACATTCTCCGTGATATCTTCTCCGATGACTCCGTCTCCTCGAGTAGCCGCTTGAATCAAGTTGCCATTATTGTATTTTAAAGATACGCTAAGTCCGTCAATTTTCAACTCGGTGGTGTAGGTATAGGTTTTTACTTCTTTTTTTATTTTTTGATCAAAATCCCGCAATTCCTCATCAGAAAAAACATTTCCAAGTGAGAGCATCTGAGTAGAATGAAGAACCTTTTCAAAACGATCCAGCATTGCACCTCCCACCCTCTGAGTAGGTGAATCTGGAGTTCTGAATTCTGGATATCGATTCTCTAAATCCGTCAATTCTTTCATCAACAAGTCAAATTCTTGGTCACTGACAGATGGATTATCCAACGCATAGTATTCATAGGTGTACTTTTGGATCAAGGATTTCAATTCTTCAATTCTGAAAAACGGATTCATAAAATCAACCTACTTTCTCAATGCTAGGATGGTCTTTCATTAACACTTTGATTCCCACAGGAGCTTGGAATGCGATTGTGGCTTTATCTCCTTGTATCGAAACAACCACTCCGGATCCAAATACTTTGTGTTTAACTCGATCCCCAATAGCGAGAATGATATTTGTTTTTTCATATGTGTCTTGGACCGCTGTATTGAAGTGGGGTTCTGTATTATATTTTGGTTTTTCAAAAGATACTTCTCTTGGTCGAGAAAGACCTAATTTTTCAATGACTGAATCGTCCATCTCTTGGAGAAACTGAGAGTCAAGATTTTCCATATATCTTCCATACATGTATCTTGATCTAGCATTTGTTAAATATGCCAATTCCTTTGCTCTTGTCAAAGCTACATAATAAAGTCTTCTTTCCTCTTCAACATCTGCTTTTTCAAATAAACTTTGGCTTGATGGGAAAAGAGTCTGTTCAAGACAAGTGACAAATACGACTTTAAACTCCAGTCCTTTGGCAGAATGAATGGTCATTAAAGAAACATATTCGCTTTGTTCCAATAAGTTTTCGGTTTCTTCTCTGAGTGCTAACTCTTCTAAAACACTGACAAGTTTTTCATAGTTTGATACATTCACGTCGTAATCTTTTATTTTATCCAGAAGAACTGTTTTGAACTCTTGGAGGTTTTCAATTCTTCTTTCCGATTCGAATTTCTTTTCGCTTGAAGCTTCATTGTCTTCAAGCATTGCAATGTATCCCGTTTTATTTAATATTTGATCATAAGTTTCAAGTAGGTTCTGATTTTCAAGATTTCTTTTTATTTCCATTAAGTCATTCTTCAATTGAACTAATCTTATCATCGACTTATTTGGAAGAAAAGTGGATTCATCATCAATCAAATCCATCATTTTTAAATTGGATTCATAAGCTAAATCTTTCATTTTTTGAAAAGAAACTAGTCCGACACCTCTTTTAGGCTCGTTATAAATTCTCTCGAATGCAAAATCATCACCCATATTCACAATCAGTCTGAGATACGCGATGATGTCCTTGATTTCCTTCCTCTTGTAGAAACTTGTATTTCCGATTACCTTGTATGGTATGTTGTATTTTAATAATATGTCTTCAAACCGCCTAGACATTGAGTTGTTTCGATAAAATATAGCCATATCACGAAATGAAGTGCCTTCTTTATGAAGCGATTTAATTTTTGAATACACAAAATAAGCTTCTTCTTCATCCGTTTCAGCTTTGAAATGAACAACCTTTTCACCCTCTCCGAGTTGTGAAAATAACTCTTTCGGGATTCGATTTTTATTCATTTTAATGACAGAATTAGCGGCTTTTAAAATATTCGTTACCGAACGGTAATTCTGATTTAATATAACTGTTTTATGCTCTGGAAAATCTTTTGTGAATTTTCGAATATTTTCAATATTGGATCCTCGAAAAGCATAGATACTCTGATCTTCGTCCCCAACAATAAATAGATTATGATGTTCTTTCGCAAGCAAACTAACAATATCGTACTGTAAATCGTTTGTATCCTGAAATTCATCAACTAAAATATACTTGAATAATTGTCTATAATAGTCAAGAACTTGACTTTCTTGTCGAAACAGTTTCAAAACCAAAACTAGTAAATCTTGAAAGTCAACTAGATTATTTCTTTGTAAATAGCTTTGATAGCGTTCAAATGATTGTGCCAAGACAGAACGAAAGGGCTCTTGATGTACTTTTAATACATAAGGATCGGCTTTTGCATCTTCAATCAAACTGCAAACAGCTTTTGGAGAAAATCTTTTGACGTCATAATTCAATTCCTTCAAAATGTTTTTTGTAATAATCTCCGCGTCATTATCGTCTATAATTTGAAAATCATTTTCGTATCCCAAGTAATGAATGTCTCGTCTTAAAATCTTTGCGCCCATGGCGTGAAACGTCGAAATCCAAATACCTTTCACCGGAATATCAATCAATTTAAAAACTCGATTTCGCATTTCTTCCGCAGCTCTGTTTGTGAATGTGATTGCAAGAATACTGCTTGCTGGGATTCCTATTTTGTCGATTAAATACGCAATCCTATTCGTAAGGACACGTGTCTTTCCAGAGCCGGCACCGGCAACGGCCATTACGGGACCATCGACGACTTTTACAGCTTCGATTTGCTTATCATTGAGTTTGTCAAAAATCCCATTTTTCACTTCCATCACCTGTTAATATTATACCATAAAACCACTCTAGATTGGCTTCTAAATTAGAAAAAATCAGTGCAATTTGCACTGATTTTCACTTCGATTCTTTGTTGATTTTGACATCCTTTAATATCCTTAACAACCAAATAATAAATAAGAAAAATGATATGAAAAAGATAATTCCAAGAACGATTGTAAAAACAATTACTTGTATTTGTTCACGAGTTGTATCAAATGTAGCGCGAATCAGTGTAGTCACATTTAATATGACACAAAACAAGCTGACTGTTGCGAATAATAGATATCCAATAAGATATAATAATTTCTTTCTCATTATTAGTTATAACTTGATTTCAATTCCACTATGCGATTGAAAATCAAATTTCCTTCTTTTGAGTCGTAGTCAGTGGCAAAATAACCTTCACGGACAAATTGAAATCTTTCGCCTTTAAAAGTATTGCCTACGGAAGGCTCAATAAATCCTTGCACAGTCTTCCATGAATTAGGGTTAAGTCGTTCCATCATGTCTCGATCAGAGTCACTATCTACCATCAAAGGTTCAAATAAATTGAATGTTGCAGGAAGTGCGGTTTTGGCTTCAACGAAATGAATATTGCCATTTGGTTTTCTTTCATTAAATCCAGACCCAGATTTGGTCAACACATCATATGTTGCCAATAACTCTTTGATTGATCCATCCTCATTATAAATTACTTCGTTACATTTAATAAAATAAGCGTGCATTAGACGTACTTCAATGCCCAAGGAAAGACGCTTCCAATGCTTATTGGGTTTTTCTTCAATAAAATCGGTTCTTTCAATGTATACTTCTTTTCCAAACGGTAGAATTCTCGAACCAAGTTCTAAGTTTTCAGGGTTATATTCTAAATCAATCGCTTCCGTCTGATCCGGATAATTTGTGATAATTAATTTAATTGGATCTAGAATTGCATATACTCTTTTCGTTTTTCCTACAAGATCGTTTCTCAAAGAATTTTCAAGCATTTCAGAAGATACTGTAGAATTTATTCTAGACAATCCTGTGCTAAGTATAAAACTTTTTATGGAATCCGAAGTGTATCCTCTTCTTCTTAATCCTGCCAGAGTAGGCATCCGAGGATCATCATATCCCTTTACGACTCCTTTTTCTACCAATTGTTTCAAATATCTTTTCGACATGATTGTATTGGTAATATTCAGTCTTCCAAATTCATATTGGTGAGGAATGTGAGGCATTTCACATTGCTCAACGAACCAATCGTAAAGTACTCTATGATCAACATACTCAAGTGAACATAGTGAGTGGGTTACCCCTTCGATCGAATCTTGTAAAGGGTGTGCAAAATCATACATTGGATAAATGCACCACTTATCGCCTGTATTATGGTGTGTAATATGGATGATTCGATAAATGACAGGATCTCGTAAATTGATATTAGGGCTAGACATATCAATTTTAGCTCTCAATGTCTTTTCGCCGTCTTTAAATTTACCGTCCCTCATTTGTTTAAATAATAGTAGATTTTCTTCTACCGAGCGGTTTCGATAAGGTGATTCCTTCCCCGGCTCGGTCAAAGTACCTCTATAAGAAGAAACTTGTTCTTGAGATAAATCACATACATATGCAACGCCTTTTTGAATCAACCTGACAGCTAATTCATAAGTTTGTTCGAAATAATCACTCCCAAATAAAATATTATTAGGAGTATATCCAAGCCATTTTATGTCTTCTTTTATAGCATCAACGAAAGAAGAATCCTCTTTAACGGGGTTTGTATCGTCAAATCTTAAATTTGTGTATCCATCAAATTGTCTGGCTAACTCAAAATTGGTCACGATTGCTCTGGCGTGTCCAATATGTAGGTATGCATTTGGCTCTGGCGGAAATCTAGTGATAATTCCGTCAACTTTTTTGTTTTTTATATCTTCTTCCATGATTGTTTTAATAAAATTCGATTGAATTTCCATAAAATCACTCTCCCCTGTTGAGATCTAATCTAGAAGATCCGTTTAGATAATAGTCGTCTGCATGTTTCTGTTTTTGATATTTGAAAGTACCACTTACTGCAATCATAGCTGCATTGTCTGTACAATACTGGATGTGTGGAAAATAGACCGGTACGGAGGTAATTTCACTAAGCATCTTCGCACGAAGGCCACGATTAGCCGCAACACCGCCAGCAACAATCACCTGTTTTACATCATATGCTTTCAAAGCGTTCTTGGTTTTAGCAACCAACACATCTGTTACTGCTTCTTGAAAACTTCTGCAAAAATCTTCTGCTTTATATGTTTCTTTTCTTTGTTCAAGGTTGTGATGTAAATTGATAACATGGCTCTTAAGTCCTGAAAAACTGAAATTGAAGTCTCCAGAATCAATCATAGGCCTTGGAAAGTGATAAATGTCATGTCCAATCGCAGATAATTTATCGACTTGAGGCCCCCCTGGATAAGGCAATCCAAGAACCCTGGCTACTTTATCGTATGCTTCGCCAACCGCATCATCTTGAGTCTCTCCCAGTTTTTGAAAATGATAATGTTCTTTCATCAAAATCAGTTCGGTATGTCCACCCGATACAACCAAAGCAAGTAAAGGAAACTGCATTTCGTGCTCGATATTGTTTGCATAGATATGTCCTGTAATATGATGAACACCAATAATAGGTATATTATAATTCAAACTAATGGTTTTTGCGGCATTAACCCCAATTAACAATGAACCAATCAACCCAGGTCCTTCTGTCACGGCAATCAAATCAATATCCTCATATTGAATCCCTGATTTTTGGATTGCTTGATCAAAAACGTAAGTGATTCCCTTAACGTGTTCTCTTGAGGCGATTTCAGGTACAACTCCGCCATATGCCTTATGTATATCTATCTGTGACAAGACAACGTTTGATAAAACTTCTTTACCATTTTTTACAACGCTGACACTAGTTTCGTCACAGCTTGTTTCTACTCCTAAAACGATCAAATCAATCACTTCACATTCTTTTTAACATTAAAAAAGCATCTTCGCCATTATCATAGTATTGCCTTCTAATAGCGACTTGGACGAATCCATATTTTTCATAAAGCCGAATTGCCCTAATATTTGATTGTCTCACTTCCAAAGTTATTTCAGTAACTTCATACGATTTGAGATAATCTATCATGAAATCCATGAGCATAACTGAAAAGTTTTGTCCTTGAAACTCCGGCATAATAAGCAGATTAATTATTTGTGCTTGGGGGGTATCAATCCAGAGACTGATTAAACCCACTAATACTTGACCCTCTCCGTCTTCCAACAAGAAATAATGCGCGAATGGGTTTTCATCTAATTCTCTTTGAAGGGTGCTTTCTCCTAAAGTATGGCCTAAAACCAGTTTCTCTGCAGCAGCAACTTTTGGAATGTCCTCATGGTTCATGTATCTTATCATCGGATTCATGATGACCTCAAATGACGCTCCGCCTCAGTAATCTGTAGATAATTAGGGACGAGGTCATGAATGTTTTCTACGCGCTTAAAGACATTGCTTGATAGAATTTTCTCAATCTTAGGCTTTCCACTTTTAATCAATATTGCATCATCACCGGATTTTCTAATAAACTCGGTAGCGTTCATTAGCACATCATCTTCAACCACAAATAAAGTATTCTCTCTTTGTTCAATTAAAGACATGAATGCGTTCCCTCGTCTTGCATCGACATAAGGAATCATTCTTTGATGATTTGAAGAAGAAGCTAACAATATAAGTGATGAAATGGTATAAACTTCAACTTGATTCAGATATCCAATCATTTTTGCGATTGAAACACCAATACGAACTCCGGTGTAACTACCCGGACCGATTCCTACGATAATTTGATCCAAATCTTTTAATTGAAGGTCGTTCTCTTCAAGTAAAGCACTTAGCATAGGAATGATCGTAACTGAATGATTGTGATCTCCTTCTTGATAAACACTTCCAACTTCAATATCACCAATGATTAATGAGAGATACAAATAAGGTGTTGCAGTATCAATGACTAAGCGCTTGAATGCATTTTTCATAGACACCACTTCCTTTCACTCTAATGATTCGTTCATTATCAAAATTGCCGGAAATATCAATCTCCAGCATTTCGTTTGGAAGCATTTCACGAATATAAGAAGCCCATTCGATTACGCTAACCCCACTACCGTAAATGAAATCATCTAACTCATAATCATATCCTATACCTTCTAGTCGGTAAACATCCATGTGATAAAGCGGTAGCTTGCCTGGATAGACTTTCAAGATTGTAAAAGTCGGAGACGTAACGGTATCATTGATATTCAAATGTGCTGCTAGAAATTTAGTGAAGGTTGTCTTCCCACTCCCCAATTCTCCAGTTAGACCAACGATGGCTCCTGGAAATACGTGTTCACTAATTGTTTTTGCAAAGCGGTCCATTTCTTGTAAGGACGCTACTTTTATAATCGTTTCCATTGTTCATTCACCCTAAATATTATCTATAAGAAATTATACCATAAAATTGAATTTTCTCCCCATAAATCAAAAGTAAAGTGCAAATTTAAAGCAAGTTGTTTATCTAAACTATCTATATAATCAAATGATATGATATAATGATTTCAAGGAGTGTGGCAAATGAAAAGAATTCCTGCCACAATGCAGTAAAAATGTTTTTGATCGTACACAATCCTTTGTCGAATAACAAAAAATCAAAAAAGACTACAAATAAATGGGTCAAATTTTTTAAACGTCACGAAGTCCCATTAACTGTTAGATCAACATTGAAAATCGATGATTTAAATGCCTATCTTGATAAACATCCAAAAATTACAGATATTCTATATTTAGGTGGAGATGGTTCAATTAATTACTTAATCAACAATGTCGATGTATCAAAAATCAAACAAAACCTATATTTATCAAAAAGCGGGTCAGGAAATGATTTTTTGAGAACTTTAAAACAACACAAAAATGGATTAATTAAAATCGGAAAAGCAAAAACAAATTCAGGAAATGTTTCCTTTATCAACGGATGTGGAATAGGATTTGACGCGTTGGTTGGTCATTATGTGAACCAAGATACGAAGAAAAATAAATTATCTTACTTCATGAATGTATTTCGTGCCGTATTTCGTTATCAAAGATCCGACATGAACGTTATTGTAGATGGTAAAGAGAATACTTTCCATAATACTTATTTTATCGCCATACAAAATGGAAAATACTTTGGCGGAGGAATGAAAATTACTCCGAAAGGCGACCCTACGAAGGATACTTTCCAAATTTGCATTGCGCATAGCCTTAACTCGACCATTCTTCTCACATTATTTCCTACAATCTATTTTGGATTTCATACATGGATTAAAAAAAGAATCCAAATGTTGGAAGGAAAGGAAATCACCGTCAAGTTTCCAACGGAAAGATATTTTCAAGCAGATGGAGAAGTCCTTGAAGGTGTATCTGAGATGACTGTGACAAAATCAATAGAAAGAGAATTTATTGCATTTAACAAAAAACGATTCCTTAAATCTTTAAAATAAATCAAAAGGCGGATTTCGAGTTAGTTTGATTAAAACGGACAGTTAAATAAAAAGAGCTGAAAGAACTTGTTTCCTGAATTGAATTGGAGCGAGTTCTTTTATTTTTTCTTGAAGTCTTTGGTTATTGTAATAGAACATGT
>Ga0180007_10000866_pt1 | contig 45505 bp, 32 predicted proteins | sample MM_PC_MetaG_FD_121122 | JGI IMG/M metagenome (GOLD analysis project Ga0180007, IMG submission 121122) | Groundwater microbial communities from the Aspo Hard Rock Laboratory (HRL) deep subsurface site, Sweden - MM_PC_MetaG | ecosystem: Environmental > Aquatic > Deep subsurface > Groundwater... | reverse complement strand
TGTTATAGTTTTTTGTGAAAATACCCGGATTTTAAATATTCCATTACTGATTGCGAAAAATAAATTCAAGATTTGTTCTGGGTGGTAATATTATGCATCTTCTTAACTTCACCGAGAATTGCTGTTTGTTGAAGCGCCTGAAAATGCTGAAGAGAAGGTTATGGTTGCATCAGTTGAGCCGAAGATCATTATTCTTGCTTTTGAGGACATACATTTCGATTTCGATCATTCAACCCTTAAACCGGAAACAAAGACGATACTGAAAAGGAATGTCCGGCTTCTGAAAGAAAACCCTAATGCTAAAATCCGTATTGCAGGGTATACCTCTGCTTTCGGTACGAATGTTTACAACCAGAAGTTAAGCGAAAGAAGAGCAAATGCCGTTAGGGAATACCTAATTAACGAAGTCGTCATTGCACGGGATAGGCTTTCCATAATCGGCTACGGGAAGACAAACCAGAAAGTCCACGAAGTAGCGCCTAAAGAGATTTACTCAAAAGCAGAAAAGGCAAACATGAGAGTTCTTTTTGAAATCATTGTACAATAGGAGCACGAGAGCAAGGAACCGGAAAGACGTTTTAAGTTGATCCGATCACTTCCTGAAGTAAACCACATATCGAGAAGGAAAATATCTTTAAGTCAATTTCCGGGCCCCTATTGAATCCGCTGTAGGATGCATAAGCTCAGGATAGCCCGACCTTCCTCTTTATACCCATCAGCATGCTGAGGTTCCACCATATATTGAGGTCAATTAAATCATTTCATACTTTTAGACTGTTATCGCCTGTTAATATATTTTCCTGTTATTAAAGGATAAAATCAAACTTATAATTCTTCTCCGGGTATTGGCAGGCTCTTTGCTATTATAATGATATTATCTTTTCAGTGTTGAAGCTTACCACGGTGTTGTTCAATTGAGCTGCTTATTTACTTCTCAAAAGGCCCGTCGATAATGTGGATGAAATCAAGAGGAGTGTCCTTTTTAGATTGGTTACTTAACATTGCCACAATAAGATATTAGTCACAATAAAATAAAGGAGGTACTGAGATGGTAGTAAAAGATATGTTAAATCAGATCATCGGATCGATTGTTGCTTACTTGCCTAATCTTATCGGCGCCCTGGCCATCCTGCTTGCCGGTTGGATAGTTGCATTAATCGTATCTACCGTCGTCCGCAATGTGCTTCAGCGTACAAAGCTGGCCGGTAAAATCTCAGGCGCGATGGGCGAAGAAGAGAGTAAAGCGCAAAGCGCAGCCCAGGTGATAGGCAGGGGCCTGTTCTGGCTTATCATGGCTTTGGTACTCATTGCCTTTTTCGAGGCCTTACGGCTCACCATGGTAATAGATCCTCTGGAGCAACTTATGAATCATATTTTTCAATTTCTTCCCCGGTTGCTTGGAGCTGGTATTTTACTGCTGGTTGCCTGGATAACGGCAGCCGTGTCACGCCTGGCCATCACAAAGGTAATGGGTGTTGCAAAATTTGACGAGCGGATAGGTGGCAGGATTAGCGATGAAGAAACTAAGCGGGTACCACTTACGAAAACGGCCGGCGAATATATTGGCTGATCTTTTTGCTGTTTCTACCTGCGGTGTTAGGCGCACTGAATCTTGAGGGCTTACTCAAGCCGGTGCAGAGTATGCTGGACAAATTTTTGGCTTTCCTGCCCAATATCCTGGCTGCCGGTGTGATCGGGGTAATCGGTTGGTTCGTTGCCCGTATAGTAAGACAACTTGTGGGTACCCTGCTGGCTGCCACCGGCCTGGACAAGTTCAGTAATCGGATAAAAGTAACTTCTCTGTCCAAAATGATCGCCTTGATTGTCTACATACTCATCCTTATCCCGGTGATGATTGCCGCACTTAATGCGCTGGCTCTGGACTCTATCACCCAACCGGCCAGCAACATGTTGAACCTGTTCATGGGGGCGCTTCCGGCTATCTTTGCGGCTGTGTTAGTCATAACAATTGCCTATGTGGTCGGGAAAGTAGTTTCGGGATTTATCACCGAACTCATGACCGGCATTGGTTTCAATTCAATTCTTTTTCAGATGGGTATAGGTAAAGAGCCGGAAAAAGGAAAGAGAACTCTTTCGGAAATAGCCGGCTACCTGGTACTGATAACGATTATGCTTATCGCAGTATTTGAAGCGTCTGATTTGATAGGCTTTAAATCTCTCTCTTATCTGATGGAAGAGCTTGTTGTCTTTGGTGGTCATATACTGTTGGGTCTGATCATTATCGTTATCGGTCTGTATCTGGCGAATGTGGCATCTAAGGCTATACAGGCAAGTGGAACTGCTCAAGCGGGCCTGATGTCGGTCGTGGCTCGTGTGGCGATCCTGATACTGTCAGGCTCAATAGCAATCCGTCATATGGGTTTGGCCAACGAGATAATCCATCTGGCCTTCGGTCTGATTTTAGGAGCAATGGCTGTAGCTGCTGCCATAGCCTTTGGTATCGGTGGACGTGATGTTGCCGCCCGTAAACTGGAAGAGTGGACCGAGTCTAAAAAGGATAAATGATCATTATATAATTTATTTTTCGTTACTATTTATTAACAAATCGAAGCCGATCTTAAAGCTTATGATCAAAAACTTGATAAACTCAAAGCTGGGGCTATGGGCCTTCAAGATGATGTTAGGGACGAATACAACCATCAGATAGCTATGTTAGAAAAGAAGAGAAAATCGGCTTCAGAAAAATTCAATGAGCTCAAGTCAGCAAGCGGGGAAACCTGGGATGAAGTGAAATCGGGAATGGACAAGGCAGTAGATGAGCTGAGAGATAATTATGACAAAGTTATTGCTCGTTTTAAAAACTCATAAACTTTAGTACCAACCTGTTTTTGATAAAATTCACCTCCCAATCGTCGGCTTATACTAACGTAATGAAGATACATAACAAGTTAAAGATAAGATCAAGAAGGCCGTCGGAAGAAGAGAAAGGAGTCTGCTTATATGAACATTTTACTGATTTACCCAAAATTTCCGGATACCTTTTGGTCTTATACGTACGCTTTAAGTTTTATCGGAAAGAAGTCGGCTTTCCCGCCGCTTGGCCTGCTTACCGTATCATCTCTTTTACCGGAAAAATGGTCTAAACGTATTGTGGACGTAAATGTGGATAGTCTTACGGACAAAGATCTTTTATGGGCGGATATGGTCTTTATCGGAGGCATGGCGGTTCAGCGTATATCAGCCAAACAAATCATCGCCCGCTGTAAGGCTTTGAATTTAAAAATCGTTGCAGGAGGGCCGCTTTTTACTTCTGAGCCAGAGGAATTCAAGGAGGTAGACCATCTAGTTCTCGACGAAGCAGAATTGACACTTCCAGCTTTTTTGTCGGACTTACAAAACGGACAAGCAAAAAAAATCTATAGGGCTTCCGGTTTCTGTGATCTTAGCGATACTCCTGTTCCCTCATGGAATCTGATAAAAATGAACCGATATGCATCCATGAACATACAATTTTCCAGGGGATGCCCGTTCAATTGCGAATTCTGCAATGTGACGGCTCTGTTCGGTCACCGGTCACGCTTGAAAACACCCCGGCAAATCATCTCAGAACTGGACATTATTTATACTTCCGGCTGGCGCGGCAGCATATTTTTTGTTGACGACAATTTTATTGGAAATAAGGGCTACCTTAAAACGCATTTACTGCCCGCTCTTATCGAATGGCGCAAAGATAAAAAGGGATGTGTGTTTTTCACTGAAGCCTCTATCAATCTCGCCGATGATCCTGAGCTTCTGGACATGATGGTAACGGCCGGATTTGATTCTGTTTTTATCGGTATCGAATCACCCGATGAGGTCAGCCTTACAGAATGCCACAAAACCCAGAATAAAAACCGGGATCTTCTTGAAAGTATCAAAATTATCCACCGTTCCGGGTTACAGGTGATGGGCGGTTTTATTGTGGGCTTTGACAGTGACATGCCTTCTATTTTCCAGCGGCAGATCGATTTTATTCAAAAGAGCGGAATCGTAACCGCAATGGTTGGAATGCTACAGGCCATTCCGGGAACACGCCTTTTTGAGCGGCTTCAACGGGAAAGCCGGGTGGACAATATCTTTTCAGGAGATAATGTTAACGGAACAACCAATATAATTCCCCAAATGGGCATAGACAAGCTTTCAGCCGGGTATAAATCGATTATGAAACAGATATATTCTCCTAAAAACTACTACCGTCGGGTCAGAACTTTGCTTAAGGAACTAAAGGTGCCCGAAATCAAACAGCCTATAAATTTTCAGCGATTCCTTTCTTTCTTTCGATCCGCTTTCCGGCTTGGTTTTTTAGGGAAAGAGCGTTTTCAATACTGGAAACTTATGATCTGGACGCTAATCAGCAAGCCCAAGCAGATACCATTGGCTGTCACACTTTCAATATATGGGCATCATTACCGCAAAATATGTGAACAATATATTCTTTAAACTGGGCGGTATTACTTTTAAAAATGGAAAGGAAACATTATGACAACAAACTTAAAAGCAAAAAGCATAGAACAATTAATGGCAGAGGCCGACGAACTTATTAAAAAAATTAATTCCGATCATATCAAAGATCTGAAAGAAGAACATCGTATCCAGTTTGAAACACATGCTCAAAAATTGCAGGAGCTCAAGTCTAAGGTCCATACCGGGGAAAAAGAAACAATAGAACCGCATTCATCAGCCGAAGGAATACATGAGGCGATTCTTGATATTATTAAGGCTATGCATAACTTTACCACTCACCAAACCTGATTTTCAACAAGCGAGCCACTTTCAAAACGTTTCAGTTTAGTCAAGGTCAAGGCGGGCGAAAATTTTAACCACAGGAATACATATAGTATTTCGAGGATTAAAATTTGAGCCCAACGCAGAGATCGGCCAAAATGGGACGTTTTGAAACTGGCTCAAGCTGTAATGATTATCTAATGCTGGTTACCTAAAAATAGTGCCATAGCGCTTAGGCTATGGCTCCACAATCTCAGGCCTTCCATGTAAATCCAATTCATAAGGAGAAATTATGACCGAGCAAGCACGTGCCAGCCACCCGATATACAGTCTTCTGCCTATGGATATCGAAGGATTTGATTCCTTAGCCAAGCTTGCTCTGGATATGCACTCATCGTGGAATCATGCCACCGATAGAGTATGGCGGCAGCTTGATCCGGCTCTTTGGGAACTTACGCAAAACCCCTGGGTTGTATTGCAGACAGTTTCGCGGGATCAGCTTGAGCAAGTACTTACCAATCCTGAATTCCGCAAAGACATTGATGGTCTGCTGCAAGCCAAGCATCATTTGGAAAAAGCGCAGGCGTGGTTTCAGCAATATCATCCGCAGGCTCTTCTGACCTGCGTCGCGTATTTCAGCCTGGAATTCATGTTGAGCGAAGCGCTGCCCATCTATTCAGGCGGACTCGGCAACGTGGCCGGTGATCAGCTTAAAGCCGCCAGCGACTTGGGCGTACCGGTGGTAGGCATAGGTTTGCTCTATCAGCAAGGCTATTTTCGACAGGTAATCGACAAGTACGGGAATCAACAGGCACTCTTTCCGTATAACGATCCGGGGCAGCTGCCGATCACCCCTTTGCGCCAGGAAAACGGCGAGTGGTTGCGCATGGAAATCTCTCTGCCCGGTTATTCGGTTTGGTTGCGAGCCTGGCAGGTTCAGGTAGGCAGAGTAAAGCTTTACCTGCTGGACAGCAATGATGCGGCGAATTTTCCAGTACATCGGGGAATTACCAGCGAGTTGTATGGAGGCGGGCAAGAGCTGCGTCTCAAGCAGGAATTGCTGCTCGGCATCGGAGGATGGAGACTGCTTGACGCGCTTGGCATCCATCCTGAAGTCTGTCATCTGAACGAAGGACATGCGGCCTTTGCCGTACTGGAGCGCGCCCGCAGTTTCATGGAAAAAACCGGGCAGCCATTCGAAGTAGCGTTGGCTGCAACCCGGGCGGGGAACTTGTTTACCACCCACACGGCGGTTAGCGCAGGATTTGACCTTTTTGCTCCTTCTCTTATCGAACAATACCTTGATGGTTATGCCAAGCAGAGGCTTAACATAACACTTCATGATTTGCTGGCCCTGGGCCGCCGGAACCCAAAAGACTCGTCGGAAAGTTTCAATATGGCTTACCTGGCAATCCGTGGCAGCGGAGCGGTGAATGGCGTAAGTCGTTTGCATGGGAAAGTCAGCCGTCACCTCTTTGAACCACTTTTTCACAACTGGCCGGCGAACGAAGTACCCGTTGGTTATGTAACTAACGGAGTTCATATGCCAAGCTGGGACTCAGCAGAAGCCGACGATCTTTGGACGAAGGTCTGTGGAAAAGACCGCTGGCTGGGAACAATGGAAACTGTGGAGCAGGATATTCGCCGCGTTTCCGACGCCGACCTTTGGCAATTTCGCATAGATGCCGGTAAGTCTCTTGTTTCATACACCCGCGAACGTTTTTCCAGACAACTGGCCGCCTACGGCTCGCCTGACGATGTGGTTGAAAATGTTAAACGTCTGTTTGATCCAAATGTTTTAACGCTGGGTTTTGCGCGGCGCTTCGCTGCTTATAAAAGACCTAACCTGCTGTTGCATGACCCAAAGCGGCTGCTTCGTCTGCTATCCAACCCTAATCGCCCGCTACAACTCATTATTGCGGGTAAGGCTCATCCGGATGATCTGGAAGGGCAGGCCCTGATCCATGAATGGATAAATTTTATCCGGCAGCCGGAAATCCGATCTCATATAGTTTTTTTGAGCGACTACGACATGCTGTTAACAGAGCATCTGGTTCAGGGTGTGGACGTATGGCTCAACACCCCGCGGCGGCCCTGGGAGGCTTGCGGAACAAGCGGAATGAAGGTGCTTGTCAACGGAGGCATCAATCTTTCGGAACTGGACGGCTGGTGGGCGGAAGCATACACACCTGAAGTGGGATGGGCGTTGGGAGACGGCCAGGAGCATGGCGATGATCCGGCATGGGACGCTGCCGAAGCTGATGCACTCTACGACCTGCTGGAGCGGGAAGTAATCCCTGAGTTTTATACCAGAGACGACAATGGCATTCCTGTCGCATGGGTTGCGCGGATGCGTGAAAGCATGGCGCAGTTAACACCGCGCTTCTCCGCCAACCGCACGGTGCGCGAATACACCGAACAACATTACCTGCCTGCGGCGTCAGCCTACATAAAACGTGCTGCCAATAAAGGTGCGAAGGCTATACAGATAGTTAATTGGCGCAAGGCGCTGGAGAAACTTTGGCCAACATTGCGTTTCGGCGAAATGAAGATTCAGACCGAAGACAATCAGCATTTATATGAAGTTCAGGTCTATCTAAATGATCTGAATCCGGATGCGGTGATAGTCGAGCTTTATGCAGACGGAATAAACGGTGATGCACCGGTAAGGCAGGAGATGAAACCCGTTCGTCAACTAACAGGCTCGTTGGGTGGTCACATGTACGGCGCTGCTGTATCTGCCGACCGCCCTGCGACAGACTATACAGCAAGACTGATACCGCTCTGTTCCGGTGTTGCGGTTCCACTGGAAAGCCCGCAAATTCTGTGGCAGCGCTGATCCGATCAAAGGATGAAAAAGAAATGAAAGCAACAATGCCGAAAGAATAATCAATGAAACCGACTAACCCACGAATACTGACGATTAATGGCGGTTCATCCAGCATCAAGTTTGCGCTGTTTACGGCCGGGTTTGCGATGGTTTAGAATTTCTTGGAATCGAACTGGAAGAAAAACAAAACGTTGCTAATGCGAGTGTAATTTCCGCAGCGACCAGCCGGGTTGCAGTCCGCGTCATTCGCACTGATGATTGTGACAGTTTCGGGCAAGAACGAGGAATCAAGCTTTATCCAATCAAATGCAGAAAAACAGCCCGGAAGGTTTGACGGGGTACGTTCGACTACCCCCTATGAAGCTCAGAAGGTTCAAGCGGATGGCAGGCAGGATATAAAATTTGCCTACCAACTCAACATTTACTGCGATGAGATCATTTCGGTTCTTCGTAACGCCGAATCCATTTTGCTTTTTGATCCGGGAGAGGCAAAAGGTGAGCTCAAGAAACGTTTAGAAGATGACCATCTTGATCACCTCATCCAGGCTGTGGAAACAGTTGATCAGATGACAGATCGCCAGATTGCAGCGAAAGTCCGGGAGTGTTTTAACTAAATCCCAAAGTTGCTTAAAAAGATGGGGAATGGAATGGACATTACCATCTCCAGGGATACTGGGTCGATGAATCGGCTCCCGAGGAGCATTCCCGTTGAAGCAAACGGCTTTCTTACATAAAGGGGGTAATTGCCAATGAAGATTAGAAGTGTTGCAAAAGACTTTCCTGTCGTTTGCGTGGGAGGTTCGGCAGGCGGCCTTGACGCCTATACCCCTTTGCTGCGGCATCTGCCGGCCGATATGGGTGTTGCAATTGTCATCGTTAATCACCTAAGAACCGTGGCCACCAGACTCCACGAGATTCTCCCGCATTTTACCGAAATGCCGGTTGAGCTGATCACGGAAAGCTTGCTCATCGAAGCAAACCGTGTGTTCATCATCCCGGAAAAACGTGATTTGCACGTTTTTGAAGGAGAGTTCCGTCTAAAGCCGATATCAAAGCCCTGGGGATGGCCTGACGTGATTACGGTTTTTCTGCGTTCCCTGACGGAGCACTTGGACGGCAAACTTATTGCCGTCATTGTTTCCGGATCTGATGGAGACGGGTCGGCGGCGTTATGCGGCATAAAAGAGATGGGGGGCATTACCATCGCACAGAAACTCGATACAGCCAAGCAGCCTGATATGCCTGAGAGCGCAATTGAAAGCGGATTTATAGATTTTATTCATTCACCTGAGGATATTGCTCAAGAAATTGTACAAATTTCGCACGCTCAGGAGCTGGAAACGGGATCTGACTTATGAATAAACTCAAGCAAATATGGAGCAATCTGCGGTCAAGCTTTTGGTTCGTACCTTCGCTGATTGTTGCCGTCAGTATCGCCATCGCGGTGGCTTTGGTTAAAGCGGGTTCCGCCGGGAGTGACCGATGGCTGGCCCGATGGCCGCTCCTGTTTGGCGGCGGCGCGGAGGGCGCGCGCGGGATGTTGTCCACAATTGCCGGTTCAATGATTACCGTGGCGGGGGTCACGTTTTCGATGACCTTGGTAACACTGGCGCTGGCTTCGAGCCAATACACCTCGCGCATCCTGCGGAACTTCATGCGTGACCGCGTCACGCAGGTCGTGCTCGGAATCTTCACTGGTATTTTCACCTATTGCCTGGTTGTGTTACGCACCATCCGCGGCGGTGAGGAGAGCGGGTTTATTCCGAACCTGGCAGTGTCTTTCGGTGTCGTTCTGGCAATTGGTGGCATCAGCGTCCTCATTTTTTTTATTCATCACATTGCCTCTTCGATCCAGGCATCGAACATTATAGCCTCGGTTGCCACCGAAACTATGGTAGCCGTTGATCGGCATTTTCCAGAGAAGCTTGGAAACGGACCAGTTGACGGCGATGAGTATCAGTCGCCGCTCCACCTGCCGGAGTGGAGTTGGCAGGCAGTCGCAGCCAGGGGGAATGGTTATATCCAAAACGTGGATATCGCAGCACTCCTGTGTTTGGCGCGGGAACACCAGACCATCGTGCGGATGGAACAAAGCATCGGTGCGTTTGTGGTCCGTAACACTACGCTGGCCTCGCTCGCTCTGGAGGACCCACCGGAAAAAGAGATCATCGCCGACCTACAGGCTGCATACAGCATCAACCGTTACCGCACGGTGGAACACGATTCTGCTTTCGGTATCCGACAGATCGTGGATATGGCGTTGCGTGCACTCTCCCCCAGCATCAACGATACCACGACGGCCGTGATGTGCGTGGATTATCTGACGGCGATTCTGGCGCGACTTGCACCTCGGCAAATACCCTCCTCGCACCGCCACGAGGAAGGGGAACTGAGGGTGATCACCATCGGACCGACCTTTGAAGACTTGCTGGCCGAATCGTTCGATCAAATTCGAAGCAGCGCCAAAGGCAATATCGCCATCATGTTGCGGATTCTCGGGGCGCTTCAAACAATCGCCGGTCTGACGGCCAGCCCGGACCGGCGACGGGCGCTTCGCAATCAAATGCTATGGATCTCTGAACTGGCTGAACGCACCCTCGAGTCAGCGCATGACCGTGCGAGGATCGATACGCGGCTGGCGCGCGTGCGCAAAACGCTCGAAGCCGAACCTGCTTTGTGTGCAGGGAAAGAGAACTAAAAAGGAAAAGCACCATGCATTATGACCCTCATTTTTACGAATTTTACGGCTCACAGATGAATGCCGACACAATCAAGGCACTGGTACGCGTTTTCAGCAAAAGATTTTGCCGATGCTTATAAATCTCTCCCATGGATTTCCGTCTTTTTCAGTCCACTACGCCGTGCCATAGCCACAGCCGAACCTCTTTGCAATGCGATAGGAATACGAATGCAACTCAAAGAAGTGCTGAGGGAAATTGCTTACGGTCAATGGGAAGGGAAAATCCCTGAAGAGGTGAATCGCAAGTTTCATGATACCTATGTTCGCTGATTAGCCGATCCGGGGTGGAATGCTCCAACCGGAGGGGAAAGAGGTATCGATATTGCCAGGAGTAGTTCGTCTGCTCAAAAAAAATTACAATGGACACAGCGGTATTTGCTGCTATTTGAATAAAATAAGGATATCACGAGTTATGTCGGCATCGACATTAGATTATCCGCCTCCCATCAATATACTGAGGTTCATCCAAATGTTGAGGCTAAATAATTTATTTCAAAGCTTTTAGCTTTTATGTCTTTTTAATCTAATCACCTGTTATTAAACGTTGAATCTAAACTTCTGATTTTCCTTTGGTTATTGGCAGGCTATTTGCAATTATTATGGTGTGATTTTTTTAATCATATAAATGAAAAGATTGCGGCCGATATGTCCGGAAAAATTTTGCCAAAGATTGTAATACTGCCGGAACAATGGTTTCACAACCAATCATTTAACCACAAACTTATAAAGGAGTTCCCATTATGAAAAAAAGAAACATCGTTATCCACTTTTTAATGCTTCTTATGCTGATCGCAACCTTTGCAGCCTGTGCATCAACACGCACACATGAAAGTGCAGGTGAATATATTGACGATTCGGTCATCACTACCAAGGTAAAATCTCTGCTCGGAGCAGATGATTTTCTCAAGTCATTTCAGATCAGTGTCAAAACTTACCAGGGAACCGTTCAATTAAGCGGGTTCGTTAATTCTCAAAAGGCCGTCTATAAAGCGGGTGAAATCGTAAGGAGTGTAAATGGAGTCAAGTCAGTAAAGAATGATCTTATCGTGAAATAGGAGAAAAGTGAAAGATTCTGACTGAGAGAAGGCCAACTCTGCGGTTAAATAAAATGAAGAGATAAAAACAATAATGATTAGCAAAACCAGAACATGCTTTTACAGCAGTATGTTCTACTTTTATAGGTGAGGCAACAAAATGAAAAAATTACTTTTAGGAATAATACTTTTTCTGTTGATAATTGCAGTACCAATTACAACAATGGCGATGGGAAGGGTAGATGTAGGCGTCAGCATTCCTCTGCCTCCACCCCTCATATTTGCAGCTCCTCCGGAGGTGGTAGTAATACCTGAAACTTATGTCTATGCAGTCCCTGACATAGATGTGGATTTTTTTTTCTATAATGGCTGGTGGTGGCGTCCTTGGCAAGGGCGATGGTATCGCTCACAAAACTATAATTCAGGTTGGAGCTACTATCAACAGGTTCCATCTTTTTATAGAGGGATACCATCAGGCTGGAGGAATGACTACAGAGAGCATCGTTGGAAAGGACATCAATGGAACTACCAAAGAATACCCCACCAACAAGTCCAACGGAACTGGAACAACTGGGAAAAGAGCAAACATTGGGAGAAGCAAAATACCTGGGGTGTCCAGGACTTGAGGCCCGGAACTCAACACCGGGAACAAAATCGCGAGGTTCAACCTCAACACCGTGAGGCAGCTAGGCCACAACAATCGAGACAACAACCCCGTGAGGTCCAACAACAGCACTCACAACCACAATACCGGGAGACGCCGCAACAATCGAGACAACAATCCGGAAAGGTCCAACGGCAGAACTCACAGCAACAAGGCCGGAATGCGCCACAACAAGATAAATCTCAACACGGAAAACATGAAAGAGGGAATGAAGATAAACAGGACAGAAACTATAATAACGAACAATGGCAACGTAACTTTATACGGTAAAGCCGGCAACGCAGCCGAATTTGACTTGGCCACCAAACTCGCCAGAGACGTAAACGGTGTGGAGAGCGTAAATAACCGGATGACCATCAAAGTAGTCCGAGCCCAAGGCTAAAGTGACTTTATGATTACTACCGGCTGGCATAGTGATGCAATTACAGACGGTGGAAATTAAAAATCAAAAAGGAGGCTTACATGTTGTGGACGATCGCTGTAGTACTGATAATTTTGTGGCTGTTAGGACTGGTGAGTGGCTATACTATGGGTAGTTTTATTCATATTCTGCTGGTCATCGCCATTATAGTTGTACTGGTTAGAGTAATTCAGGGGCGGAGGCCCCTTTAGATAAAGGAGCCCAAACTTAATGCGGTTAATAATTATACATGAGGTAAAAAATGGCAAGAATAGCTATCGTAATATATTTACTGTTAATTGGATTAACCGGTAATGCAATTGCCGGGGATAATCAGGAATCATTTTACGCTAAGATTGGAAGAACAGTAATAAGACTCGAATATCTTACAGAAACATTAAAAGAGGGTAATGTTAAGTCTGTTACCGCTAGTAACCCGCAAGGAACGGGCTTCTTTATATTAAGCGGCAATAGTTTATTTCTGGTAACAGCCAGACATGTGGTGGATACCGATCATGATTTGCGTTCGCGTGTAAACATATTTAATGAAGTTACCAAAAAAAGCTCAATTCTCTTGCTGAGATTACCCAGGAAAAATTGGATTTTTCATCCGGATAACGGCAATGACAAAATCGACGCAGTTGACGTTGCAGTAATCAAATTGCCGATTCCGGTAATAGAAGGCGATTTTTCGAACAGTTTCGGAGCTTTTATATATGAAACGAATAATTTAAAAGATAATCAACTGCCGGTTAAAGATGCTTTGCCGCCGGAGCAAGTTGTGGCATTTGGTTTCCCGGGAGATACCGGCTTTAAATTAAGAGAACAAAGACCTATGGGTAGGTTCGGTATTATAGCAATGGTTACAGGTGAAGAATTTATAAAAATCGACAATAAGAAATTTGCAAATGGAAGATGCAGCTTGTTAGACATAAAAGCATTTCCCGGAAACAGCGGAAGTCCTGTAATGAGTGCTACGGGGAATATAAACCTGCTAGGAGTTTTGATAGCTTCCAACAGTTCGGACTTTGCATTAATAGAACCTGTATCAAGAATAAGAGAGATTATGGACATAGCAATAAAAACTCCAATACAAAACTATGATTATTGGTCAAAATATCAACTGAATCCCTAAAGTTTTATTGATAAATGTATATCCGCAGAAATTTGGGAATATATCTAATTCTGATATCTTCCCTTTTTGTTTTGCACCCATGGGTAGTTTTAGAGAGGTTTGAAAGATGAAGTTCAACATCAAGGCCCTTTTTGAGGACCTATCCAATATTTGGGCAAACCTTCGCGGCAACGATTTGTCACAAAAGCTTGCCTGTGTTGAGCCGCCGCTTCGAGAGGAGTTGTTCAGCGCCGATCAAATGGAGCAACATGGCAAGACACTCGCAAATTCACATATTTTAAGTTCCGGACACCCTCGGGATCGACTTCTGGGACGATTGGCCGAAAATGAGAGTATCCTTATAGACGTACATAATTTGCTTACAGAGGCGGTAAAAGCAAACCGTCGGATTACGCCTGCCGGGGAATGGCTGCTCGATAACTTCTATCTGATTGAAGAGCAGATTCGCACTGCCAGGAGGCATTTACCTAAAGGATATAGCCGGGAACTTCCCCGCCTGGTGAATGGCCCTTCGGCTGATCTGCCGCGCGTCTATGACATTGCGCTGGAAATGATCTCTCATGGCGATGGGCGGGTAGACCCTGAGATTCTCAGCAGATTTGCCAAAGCTTACCAGACTGCCACTACACTGAAGTTAGGCGAATTATGGGCAATACCCATTATGCTGCGTCTGGCACTGATCGAAAATCTTCGGCGTGTTACCGCCCGGATCGCTACTGATAGAATCGATCGCAATCTGGCCGATTATTGGGCAGACCAGATGACAGAAAGCGCTACGAAGGACCCTAAAAGCCTGATTCTGGTAATCGCAGACATGGCCCGATCGAACCCGCCGTTAGTTGGCTCGTTTATCGCGGAAATGACACGCCGGTTACAGGGGCAGGGTCCGGCTCTGTCATTACCACTTACCTGGTTTGAACAGCGGTTGTCCGAGTGCGGCCAGACAATCCGGCAACTTGTGCAGGCGGAAAACCAGCAACAGGCTGCGGATCAGGTTTCCATGAGTAACAGCATCGGCAGTCTTCGTTTTCTGGGCGCAATGGACTGGAAAGAATTCGTCGAGTCAATGAGCATTGTTGATCAGACTCTGCGCAATGATCCCACCGGCATATACAATAAAATGGATTTTTCTACCCGTGACCGTTACCGCCATGTAATTGAAAATATAGCAAAACACAGCCGCTTTTCCGAAAGGGAGGTGGCGAATAAAGCTATCGGGATGGCACAAAATGGTACGGACGGAAACAAAGGCGATGATCGCGCGTCACATGTCGGATTCTACCTGATCGACAAGGGATTGCTTCAACTTGAACAGGAGATGGAGGTACGCCTTTCCTTGTCTGAGCATCTGAAGAGATTGGGCCGCCGGTTTCCTTTACCCCTCTTTCTGGGTATAATCACGCTGCTGACAACAATCTTCGCAGGAAGCTTACTTATGAAGGAGGATGCCGGTATATTGCCTGGATGGGCAATAGTTCTGATCGGACTCATTTCGCTTCTGAGCGTAAGTCAGCTTGCCGTTGCTCTGACGAATTGGCTGGCCACTATACTGGCGACACCCCAAAGACTACCGCGCCTGGATTTTTCAAAAGGGATCCCACCGGAATTTCGTACTCTGACCGTAGTTCCAACAATGCTTATAAGCGCGCATAGCATAGAAGAACTGACAGAGTCTCTGGAAGTGCGATTTTTGGCAAATCGGGACGCCAACCTGCACTTTGGCCTGTTGACCGATTTTAGTGATGCACATGAAGAAACGCTTCCTGAAGACGAACCGCTTTTGCGGCTTGCCCGTCAGAAGATAGAAGCTTTGAATAACAAATACAGCCACCCTCAAGGTAACCCCTTCTTCCTTTTTCATCGCCCCCGTCGATGGAATTCTCATGATCGGATATGGATGGGTTATGAGCGCAAAAGGGGGAAACTATCGGAATTGAATGCTCTGTTGCGCGGCGAGGAAAATGCGGGGGATCGCTTTTCCCTCATCATTGGCAACACTTTGGTCTTGTCGAACGTGAAGTATGTGATCACCCTGGATATGGATACTCAACTGCCACGCGATGCGGCTTGGCAGTTTGTAGGCGCCATGGCGCACCCGCTGAATCGTTCGCAATATAACAAAAACAAGCAGCGTATTTGCGAAGGATACGGTATTCTCCAGCCACGTGTAGCTGAGAGCCTGCCAGGGATGAATCGCTCGCGGTATGCGGCAATGTGCGGAAACGAGCCAGGCATCGACCCCTATACGCGTACAGTTTCCGATGTTTACCAGGACCTGTTTGGCGAAGGCTCGTTTGTCGGTAAGGGGATATACGAGGTTGATGCCTTCGAGCAAACGCTTAAAGGACGTTTTCCCGAAAACCGGATTCTCAGCCATGATCTTTTAGAAGGTTGTTACGCGCGGTCGGGCCTGTTGAGTGATGTGATGGTCTATGAGGAATATCCGTCCAGCTATAATACGGATGTAACTCGCCGGCATCGCTGGATACGCGGTGATTGGCAGCTACTGCAATGGTTGCTGTCGGATGTTCCAAGCCCTGATGAACATCTTCAAAAGAATCAGCTCTCATGGCTGTCCCAATGGAAAATATTCGATAACCTGCGGCGCAGTCTCGTGCCTGCGGCATTGACAATCCTTTTGCTGCTGGGCTGGACGGTCTTGTCGGCGTCCTTGTTATGGACCCTATCGGTGCTCGGAATTATCCTGATCCCTTCTTTGATTGCCTCTCTCCTGCAAGCGATTCAGAAGCCAAGCGATGTGCATCTGGGCCGGCACCTTACTGCCAGCATTCACTTCATGGGCCGGCACATTGCTCAGGCTGTATTTACGCTCATCTGCCTTCCCTATGAGGCATTTTTCAGTCTCGATGCGATTTTGCGTACGTGCTGGAGGATGCTGATCACCCACAAACGGCTTCTTGAATGGAGCACGTCGAACGAACGTTATAGCAGTAACAATGCGAAGCTTGGTTCTTTTTGTCTGTCAATGTGGATTGCTCCGATTCTTGCTGGTGCAACAATTATCTATCTTACAATTTCTATGCCGACGACATTGGCAGTAGCCGGTCCTATACTGGGACTCTGGTTTATCTCCCCTGTTGTTGCCTGGTGGATCAGCCGACAGGTTGCTCATAGGGAAACAAGACTGACGGCTGACCAGACCACCTTTCTCCGGAAACTTTCCCGCAGGACATGGGCCTTTTTCGAAACCTTCGTTGGCCCCAAAGATCATTGGCTGCCCCCTGACAATTATCAGGAACACCCGGTTGCAGTAATTGCGCATCGCACGTCGCCGACCAACATGGGTCTATCGCTTCTTTCAAATTTGTCTGCCTACGACTTCGGCTATATCACGGCCGGACAACTTATCGAGCGCACGACAAATGCTCTCAATACGATGGAAGAATTGGAACGTCATCGTGGCCACTTCTATAACTGGTATGACACAAAATCCCTGCAACCGCTGCAACCTGCCTACATCTCGACCGTGGACAGCGGAAACCTTGCAGGCCACCTATTGACATTGCGGCAGGGTCTGCTCGCTCTACCTGATGACCCGATTATAGGACCGCGAGTGTTTGAAGGAATCAGAGACACTGTAAATATCATCGGGGACATGTATGGCAAAACTGCTTCAGGCCAACTCCTGCAACTTAATAAATTGCTGGAGTCGTCAATAGATTCCTCTCCAACCACGCTTGCGGCATTGCGCCTGTGCCTTGATGAGTTGGCAACATCTGTTGCGGAAATCATCACCGGTGTCAATGCTTTCAATGCAGAACCTGAAAGCCAGGCACATTGGTGGGTGCATGCCCTTGCCGGACAATGCCGGGCTGCCCTCGATGAGCTAATACTTTTTACGGCCTGGACATCATTGCCGGATTCGCCGGACAGGCTCAGCGAGATTCCTGATATTGATAAAATCCCAACGCTGCGCCAATTAGCCAACCTTGATACAGAGGCGCACTTGATCAGTCCCTACCTTGCGGAGGCAACCCGGAGCGCCGTTGCGAGGATTAGGACTATCGAAGAGCTGGCACAAAAAATCGACGAACTTTCCCGTATGAAATACGACTTTCTGTACGACGAGGCGTGCAATCTACTGGCTATAGGTTACAACGTTGGTGAACGTCGGCGGGATACAAGTTACTACGACCTGCTGGCTTCCGAAGCAAGATTTTGCAGTTTCATAGCAATTGCTCAGGGACATGTGCCGCAGGAGAGTTGGTTTGCCCTTGGGCGTTTGCTGACTACTGCCGGTAGAGAACAAATACTCCTTTCGTGGAGTGGCTCAATGTTCGAATACCTTATGCCGCTTTTGGTGATGCCAACCTACGAGCACACACTGCTAGACCAGACTTATAAGGCGGCGGTGGCCCGGCAGATAGAGTATGGGAAGAAACGAGGGGTGCCATGGGGCAGTTCTGAATCAGGGTACAACGCAACCGATGTTCAACTTAATTACCAGTATCGCGCATTTGGCATACCCGGCTTAGGTATCAAGCGTGGGCTCGCAGATGATCTGGTTATTGCACCCTATGCCACGGCGTTGGCGCTGATGGTTGCACCCAAAGAGGCGTGCCTGAATCTTGAGCGACTTGCAGCTGAGAACTTTATCGGTGAATACGGCTTCTATGAAGCAATCGACTATACTCCTTCACGTTTACCGCGCGGACAATCAAGCGCCGTGGTAAAGTCCTTCATGGCACATCATCTGGGCATGAGCTTTCTTTCTCTGGCTTATGTGCTTTTAGACCGCCCGATGCAGAAGCGATTTGAGTCGGAACCCATGTTCCAGGCAACCATGCTGTTGCTTCAGGAGAGAATTCCCAAAGCTACTACGTTTTTTGTTCACTCTGCCGAGCTCTCCGACAGCCATACAGATTTACTGGACGCACAAGCGCCGATACGCGTCTTCGGCAGTCCAAACACGCCAAAACCGGAAGTACACCTGTTGTCAAACGGCAGATATCACACAATGGTCACTAACGCCGGCGGCGGGTATAGCCGCTGGAAAGATATGGCCGTAACACGCTGGCGTGAAGATACTACCTGTGATAATTGGGGCTCCTTCTGTTACATCCGCGACATGGAAAGCGGAGAATTCTGGTCAACGGCTTATCAACCGGCGCTCAAACAAGCGGATAAGTATGAAACGATATTTTCGGAGGCAAAAGCTGAGTTCCGTTGTAGCTATCATGACATTGATATGCATACGGAAATTGCAGTTTCGCCTGAAGATGATATCGAGCTGCGCCGTATCACAATCATCAACCGTTCCGGAAAACGCAGATCCATAGATGTTACGAGTTATGCAGAGGTTGTCCTTGCCTCAGCGGCCTCAGATACATTGCATCCGGCGTTTAGTAATCTTTTTGTTCAGACCGAAATTCTTATGAGACAACGGGCGATTCTCTGCACGCGCCGGCCCAGATCCCAGGGCGAGAACGTTCCATGGATGTTTCACTTGATGGCTGTTCATGGCGCTAAGATAGGAGAAATTTCTTATGAGACTGACCGCTTGCGGTTTATTGGCCGCGGAAATACGGTTGCAAACCCTCAAGCAATGGGTGATGCATCACCCCTCTCGGGCAGTGATGGCTCCGTGCTGGATCCGATCGTTTCGATCCGTTATCAAATCACACTCGATGCTGAAGAAACGGTAACGGTCAATATTGTCTCAGGCATTGGTGAAACTCGCGAAATAGCCTTAAGTCTGGTCAAGAAATACCAGGACCGGCGTCTTGCGGATAGGGTTTTCGATCTGGCATGGACACACAGCGATATCTTTTTGCGACAGATCAATGCCACGGAGGGCGAAGCGCAGATCTATGGACATCTCGCCGGTTCGGTGATCTATGCCAATGCTTCCCTGCGCGCCGACGCAAGTGTTATTATCAAGAATAACCGTGGGCAATCCGGCCTATGGGGCTACGCTATTTCAGGTGATTTACCGATCATACTCCTGCGGATTCAAGATCCGGCAAATATTGAACTGGTGCGTCAACTTATACAAGCACATACATACTGGCGCTTAAAAGGCTTGGCTGTAGACCTGGTGATCTGGAACGAGGATCACGCCGGTTACAGGCAACAACTCCATGAACAAATCATGGGGCTCATCGCCGAAGGCGCCGGAGCCCATTTGACAGATCAACCGGGCGGCATTTTCGTAAGGCCCGCGGACCAGATATCGAGCGAGGAACGCATCCTGCTCCAAACAGTCGCCCGTGCAATAGTCACCGACAGCAGGGGTATGCTGGCTGACCAGATTAACCGGAGAAACCTTGTGGCATCCATGGTACCAAGCCTCACACAGACGCGGACTCACCGTGATGCTTCCCCCCAGGCAGTTTCGGCTATGCCTCGCCATGATTTGCTGTTTTTCAACGGATTTGGAGGATTTACCCCTGACGGCCATGAGTACATCATTACGACTACGCGTGATCAGGTTACACCGGCACCATGGGTGAATGTACTGGCGAATCCGCACTTTGGAACCGTCGTCTCGGAGAGTGGCTCTGCCTATACCTGGGCTGAGAATGCCCACGAATTTCGTCTCACTCCCTGGTACAATGATTCCGTGAGTGATGCAAGCGGGGAAGCGTTCTACCTACGTGATGAAGAGCGCGGCCATTTCTGGTCCCCCATGCCGCTGCCAACCCGTGGGCTGACGCCTTATGTTACACGGCACGGATTCGGCTACACCGTCTTTGAGCACACAGAACGTGGCATCTGTTCCGAGGTTTGGATTTATGTGGACTTGGACGCATCAATCAAGTTTACAGTCTTAAAGGTGAGAAACGAGTCAGAAAGATCACGCCGGCTTTCCGCTACCGGATTTGTTGAATGGGTTCTGGGAGATCTGCGACCCAAATCGACCATGCATGTAATAACCGAAATTGACCCTAACAGCGGAGCGCTCTTCGCGCGGAATCCTTACAATACTGAATTCCCCGACCGTACCGCCTTTTTCGATGTGGACGAAGCGACCCGGACGGTAAGTGGTGACCGGACTGAATTTATCGGACGCAATGGTAGGCTTGCCAGTCCGGCCGCTATGACCCGAGTGCGACTTTCCAACAGGGTGGGAGCTGCAATGGATCCCTGTGCTGCGGTTCAGGTTTACTTCGAGCTGGCAGCCGGACAGGAGCGTGAAATAGTATTCAGGCTTGGTGTAGGGCAAAATGCCGAGGACGCCGGTAACATAGTCCGTCGTTTCCGGGGAACTGCTGCTGCACGCCAGGCGCTCGAATCGGTCTGGCAATACTGGCAACACACGCTCGGTGCTGTAAACGTGGAGACACCTGACCAGTCTCTCAACATGTTGACCAATGGCTGGCTTTTGTACCAGACTATAGTATGCCGGCTATGGGCACGCAGCGGCTACTACCAGTCCGGTGGCGCCTTCGGTTTTCGCGATCAGCTACAGGATGTTATGGCACTCATCCACACTGAACCCCGCCTCGTCCGTGAGCACCTCCTTCTTGCCGCAGGCCGTCAATTCTTTGAGGGAGATGTGCAGCACTGGTGGCATCCTCCTGTTGGCCGCGGGGTGCGCACACAATGTTCTGATGATTACCTCTGGCTGCCGTTGGCCATGTGCCGCTACGTTAGGAGCACTGGAGATTACGGTGTGCTGGATGAGACCATCCACTTTCTTCAGGGCCGCCCGATAAACACAAAAGAGGATTCCTATTACGATTTGCCCGGCCGGTCTCAGGAATCAGCCGGTTTGTACGAACATTGCGTAAAAGCCATATTGAGAGGTCTCAACTACGGCAAGCACGGATTGCCGCTCATGGGCTCCTGCGACTGGAACGATGGCATGAACATGGTAGGTATAGAGGGGAAAGGCGAAAGCATATGGCTTGGTTTTTTCCTGTATGCTGTGCTTATGCAATTTACAGAGGTTGCCCGCAGGCGTGGCGATCTATCCTTCGCCGAACGCTGCGAAGCAGAGTCGGCTCTCTTGCGTCTGAATATTGAGCAACATGGCTGGGATGGTGGATGGTACCGACGCGCTTACTTTGATGACGGCTCGCCTCTTGGATCGGCGAGTAATCCTGAATGCCGGATTGATTCGATTGCGCAAAGCTGGTCTGTTCTTTCCGGCGCCGGTGATGCCGAACGTGCGCGCATTGCCATGGAAGCGGCGGATCAACATCTTATCAACAGGGACCAGGCGCTGATCCAACTCCTGGACCCGCCATTTGACAAGTCCGATTTAAATCCAGGCTATATAAAGGGATACGTCCCCGGTGTACGTGAGAATGGCGGGCAATACACTCATGGGGCAATCTGGTTGGCGATGGCCTTCGCTAAATTGGGTGATAGCCAGCGTGCCTGGGAACTGATGGGAATGATCAATCCGGTGAACCACGCAAACTCTCCTGAATCGGTTGCAACATACAAAGTCGAACCCTATGTTGTTGCGGCTGATGTTTATGCAGTCTCACCTCACACCGGCCGTGGCGGATGGACGTGGTACACCGGTTCGGCAGGCTGGATGTACCGGCTGATCGTGGAATCACTTCTGGGTTTGAAACTGGAAGTGGATAAGCTGAGTATCAAACCGCTTTTTCCTGCGGATTGGGAGGGCTTCACTTTACATTACCGGTATCGGGAAACCGTCTACCACATTGCAGTTCTGCGCACGCAGCCTGACGACAACACACCGAGTGTGATCGTCGACGGCGCCACGCAACAGGATAAAACAATTACCCTTATTGACGACCATCAGGAACACTCGGTAGAGGTGAGAGTGACTACCAACGAAATTGATTGACTTGAGAGCCAGATAAATAAGCTGTCTGGCTCTCTTTAAATATATCCATCAGCATATAGATATTCCACCAAATATTGAGACCAAATAACTTGTTTCATACTTTCCAGCTCTTTTCTTTTATTAGCTTAATATGCTGTTATCTTTTGCTTAGCCAACTCATTTTACTTATCGTCAGCCATTGGCAGACTATTTGCAATGTTAATTAAATCGGAACATTTTGAAAGTGGCTCACTCTTCTTATATATTTTTTGAGCCAGTTTCAAAACGCCCCATTTTGGCCGATCTTAAGCGTTGGGCTCAAATTTCAATCCTCGAAATACTCAATGTATTCCTTTGGTTGAAATTTTCGCCCGCCTTGAGCTTGACCAAACTGAAACGTTTTGAAAGTGGCTCCTTTGCTTTAAATTATTTCCAGCCGTATTTTTTGAAAGTTAAGAAAGAATTTAAATCGTGGGCTTAATTCAGGGTAATCTATGCTCAGTCAGAAAAAGGTTTATATCAGCGTTGTTTATCTTATCTTTTTTTCTTTGCTGCTTTTTGTTCCGGCGCAAATTATTGCTCAGGAAAAATCTAAAGGGCTTAGTATCATTGATGCCATCAAAACGACTCTCTCCCATCAACCTTCCATAAAAATTCAAGAAGAGGAAGTGCAAATCAGCAAAGGGGCGCTGCAACAAACTCAGGGACAGTTCGACCCGACCTTAATAACTGATATTAATCGTACCCGCAACAACACACCTCTGACAGCCGCAGACAGGGTGTTATACAGGCGTTCAAAAGATGTGGAAAATCTGACCACATATACGATGAGCTTGAGCAAACAGCTTAGAAACGGCATCACCATAAAACCAAATCTGCAGATGACTCGCAACGATGATCTGAGTTTTGGCGCTCGAACCACAAATAAAAGCAGTGTCAATTTCGCCTTGATTTTCCCCCTTCTCAAGGGTAGCGGCAAAGAAGCCGCAGGGGCTGAAGAGATGTCGGCTAAAATCCGGCTTCAAGCTTCTGAAATGGATCTTAGTCACACGGTCTCAGCATCCGTGCTGGAAACGGGAAATGCTTACTGGACACTTTTAGCGGCCTTTATGAATCTCAAAATCCTCAAAGAGACGGAATCCAGGGCGCAACAACTGTTAGAAGATGTTGAAAAACTTGTAGAAGCTGATGAGCGGCCATCTTCTGATCTTGACCAGCTCAGGGCAAGTCTGGCTTCAAAAACAGGCAATCGAATACAAGGAGAACAAAATCTGTATGAAAACTATCAGCGATTAGGCATTGCTATGGGGCTTCAATACAGCAAGATTATTGAGCTTCCCACTCCTGCTGATGTTTTTCCTGAACTTCTGTCTGAAAAGAAACTTTCAATTATAAACCAGAGAGAAGAATTTTTTCAGATATCAACTGAAAAACGCGCCGATCTGATAGCGTTAAAAAAGTTGCAGGAATCCGCCGGGATACTGCTCTCGGCCGCCAGACTAAATATGCGGCCTCAACTGGATCTTTCTTTGAGCTTGGGCTATCAAGGACTTGAAGAAAGTGACAGCGAATCAGGGTATTATGATGCTTTTCAGGAAAACATAAGCGGTTTGAACGGCTCAGCCATGATCAGTTTAGTTTATCCTTTCGGGAACAATGCGCCTAAGGGGCTTTATTATCAGAGAAAATCTTCCTATCAACAGGCGCGTATTCGATCAACTGACCTGGAGAGAAATATCCATTCCGATGTTGCCATAGCCATAAATGCTCTCATACAAAGGACAAAGGAACTTCAGGAATCACAAAAATCAGTTGCCAGCTATAAAAAGGCTCTGAAAAACGAAAAATTAAAACTTAAGATGGGGCTATCCACAGTAATCGATGTCGTGGAAATTGAGGATAGGTATAGAAATGCCCTGTTAGCCGATGTTGTTTCTCATAGGCAATATGCAGGCGCTCTGCTGCAACTTCGTTTTGCAACAGGAACACTGCTGCATGAGTACAATGGGGAGTATACTATCACTATGGAACAACTGGCGGAAATTCCCGATTACAAGCAGAACCGTTAGAACAAATTGAGGAGGATCACAGGCCATGGCCGATCAAATCTTTCGTAAAGTTGCCCTGGAGAGGTTATCCTCTCCTGAGCAACTCGATCAGTTGATGAGGATCACCACTCCAAAGGGCTGGGTTGCTCTCATCGCCGCGATGGGACTCCTGGCCTGTGCAATCTTCTGGGGGTTCTGGGGAACCATTCCGGATAAAGTGGCAGGCCAGGGAATTTTAATGAAATCAGGAGGCGTATTTAAAATCGTTTCCAATAGCGCAGGCCGTGTACAAAACCTTTATTTTAGTGTGGATGATATAATTCACAGTGGTCAGATCGTTGCCCGCCTGGAACAGCCCGAAATTTTAGACCGGATAAAATCGGCCAGGGCTGTTTTACAGGAGCTTTTGGGCGAACGTGAGCAAATTGCAGTTTTTGGATCAAATGAAATGAAACTTGAAAGAGAGTCCATGTCAAATCAGAAGGCTAATCTGAACCGCACCATAGCCACCCTGAAAGTCCGCATTAAATACCTGGAAAATAAAATTGAGAGCCAGAAAGTCATTATGGACATGGGCCTGATTACAAAGCAACAGATGATGGACACACAGGAAGAATTAAATAATACACGGCAACAGAACAGGGAAAACCTCAACAAACTGCAACAGATCTCTATCAGAAAGCTGCAACTCAAAAACCAGCAGGAAAAAGATCTAAGAGCCATGGAACAGAAAATAAGCGAGGCGAGAAGAAACATTGATCAGTTACAAAATGATCTGAATGATACTTCTAAAGTCGTCAGTCCCTATACGGGGCGCATCCTGGAAATTGCTGTTGATGAAGGTTCCGTTGTCGGTAAAGGCATACCGCTTATCAGTATTGAACTCATTGGAAAAAATATCAAGAATCTGGAAGCCGTCTTGTACTTTCCCCCAAGGCAGGGAAAAAAGATTCGGCTTGGCATGGCTGCACAGATTTCTCCATCCACCGTTAAACAGGAAAAATACGGCTTCATACGGGGAATGGTAACTTATGTTTCAGAGTTTCCTTCTACACATCAGGGTATGATGAGAGATCTTCAAAACGAAGCGCTGGTACAAAATCTCTCTCAGGGAGGAGCGCCCATAGAAGTACGCGCGGATCTGATTCCTGATCCACGAACTCCCAGCGGCTATAAATGGTCTTCCTCTAATGGGCCTCCCATCAAGGTCAATACGGGAACACTCTGTTATTCATCGGTTACCATTTCCGAACAACGTCCCGTTAGCCTGATCGTTCCCATGTTCAAAAAAAGCTTCCTCGGTGTGGGTAAGGAGTAAGCTATAAAGGATATTCTTTAATGGACGAACCGAAAAAAGTATGGAGCAACAAGCGGGTCAAAACACCGACGGTTCTTCAGATGGAGGCTGTGGAGTGTGGTGCGGCATCCCTTGCCATGATTTTAGCCTATTTTCATCGCTTTGTTCCTCTTGAAAAGCTGAGAATTGAGTGCGGCATCTCGCGTGACGGCAGCAAGGCAAGTAACATCCTTAAGGCGGCGCGAAAATACGGTTTCGAGGCCAAAGGATATAAAAAGGAACCGGACGGGCTTAGGGAATTTGAGCTTCCAATGATCGTTTTCTGGAATTTCAACCACTTTGTTGTTCTTGAAGGGATTAAAAACGGTCGCGCTTTTTTGAATGATCCTGCCGTAGGCCCCAGAGTGATTTCTGTAGAAGAATTCGATCAATCTTTTACCGGGGTTGTCCTGGTTTTTAAACCAACAGAAGACTTCCAAAAGGGGGGTGAGAAAAAAAGCCTCTTCCGCGCCCTTCGTCAACGTTTTGTCGGCACCAAATCAGCACTCACCTATGTGGTTCTTGCCGGTCTTTTTCTTGTAATTCCAGGGCTCGTGATTCCGATATTTTCCAAGATCTTTGTGGATAATGTTCTGGTCGACGGCATGGAGGGCTGGCTGAGGCCATTACTGCTGGCAATGGGATTAACCGCCCTTATTCGGGGCGGTCTGACATGGCTTCAGGAGTACTACCTCCTTAGGTTTGAAACCAAGCTTGCACTTACCTCTTCCAGCAAATTTTTCCGGCATGTATTCAGATTACCGGTTGAATTTTTTGCCCAGCGATTCGGGGGAGAGGTAGGCGACCGTGTATTGCTCAATGACAAGGTGGCTCACTTACTTTCAGGGGAGTTGGCGACAAATATCATTAATCTTGCCATGATTATGTTTTATGCCATCCTGATGTTACAATACGACATAGTGCTTACCCTTGTAGGTATCTTTATCGCCCTCTTGAATCTTGCCGTTTTGAAATATGTATCCCGAAAACGAACGGACCTTAATATGCGTTTGCAGCAGGAGGCGGGTAAGATGATTGGAACCGCGATGAACGGCCTCCAAATGATCGAAACACTGAAAGCCACCGGTTCAGAATCTGATTTTTTCTCCCAGTGGTCCGGATATCAGGCCAAGGTACTGAATGCGCAACAGCAGTTAGCCGTTTCCAGCCAACTCCTTTCGCTGGTTCCGCCATTTCTTGCAAGTCTGAATACGGTAGTAATTCTGGGTATCGGGGGCGCGCGTGTTATGGACGGTTATTTGAGCATGGGTATGCTGGTCGCCTTTCAAAGCCTCATGAGCAGCTTTATGCAGCCTGTAAATCATATGGTCAATTTAGGCAGTACACTTCAGGAAACCCAGGCCGATATGAATCGGTTAGATGATGTCCAGAGTTATCCCGTAGACAATCGCTTTAGCATTGAGCAAGGTCTCCCCCCAAACTTTTCAGATCAGGAATCGAAACAAGAGGATTCATCGGCCGTAAAACTATCCGGTAATCTGAGTCTCAATAATATTACTTACGGTTACAGCCGCATGGCTCCACCATTAATAGAAAATTTCAGCATGAACCTGAAACCCGGAATGCGGGTAGCTTTGGTTGGAGGTTCCGGGTCCGGCAAATCAACCATTGCAAAGCTCATTACCGGACTTTATGAATCCTGGGAAGGTGAAATCCTTTTTGATGGCAAAAAAATGAATGAAATACCGCGGGATATATTCTGCAATTCATTAGCCATGGTTGATCAGGATATCTTTATGTTTGAAGAGTCAATTAGTTCCAACCTGGCCATGTGGGATGAATCCATTCCGGAATCCACAATCATCCATGCTGCAAAAGATGCCTGTATCCATCCGGATATTGCTATGCGCGCGGGGGGATATTCGAGCAATGTTGAAGAGGGAGGAAATAACTTCAGCGGTGGACAACGCCAGAGACTGGAAATAGCCAGGGCACTGGTTAATAATCCGACAATCCTTGTCCTGGATGAAGCCACCAGCGCCCTTGATCCCCACACAGAGAAAATCGTTGATGACAATCTCAGGCGTCGGGGATGTACCTGTATTATTGTGGCACATCGTTTAAGCACAATCAGAGATTGTGATGAAATAATCGTTCTTGACCAGGGGAAGGTCTTACAAAGAGGCACCCATGAAGAGATGCGCAATGCCGAGGGGCCTTACGCTGAATTAATCGGGGAACAATAAGTTTCTCGACATATTAACCAAGTGGGAAATTAAATAATTTGAAAGAGAACCTCGACATATTTTTAAAAGAAGGCACCCCCTTCGAAACAAGAGGTAACCGGCCTCTTCTTCTTGCCGATATTGAAAAGGTCTTTATTGTCCTTTCCGGTCAGGTGGATGTGTTTTCCGTTCGGACAGACAAGGGAGATGCCGTCGGCCCCCGCATTCATCTTTTTCGGGCTAAAAAGGGAGAGGCTCTGTTTGGGATGAATGTGGACCAGCTTGGTCAGGCCACATCCCTGATGGCTGTGGGTGGTCCTGGGACATCACTGGTAGCATGTGCAAGATCAAGATTTATTGAACTCGCCATTGATCCGGAACACAGTAAAACGATCAAAAACCTTGTCGCAATGTGGATTGACGGACTTTCGTCAGGAATCCGCGATGACAATATTTTCCCACGAAACTTCAAAAATATAGAAATCGGGGCTCAGATATCGGATAAGGATGGAAGTACTTTCAGTACGCCGGATGAGACCATTTGGGTCAGTCTTATAGAAGGCAAACTCCGATTGATGGGCCGGGAAGACTGGCCCGAAATTCCAGACAAAAGCTTTTTCCCCTTATCCACAAAGGCATGGCTCGTCACATCCGGTGAAACACTTTTTAATGTGATTGATATGTCGTCCTTTCTTTTAGAAGATCCCCAATGCCACGCGCTTGAAGCCTTCCATCAATTTGTTTTGAAATGCATTGATATTAACAGAGGCCGAACTGAAATTGCTGAACAGGAGCGTCTCCGGAAAAAAGGCGAATCCGACCGTTACAATCTGATGAGTTCCTTTTCCCGCCTTGGGGATATTCTTGAGACAAAAAAGGAAAAAACCGTACCAAGGAGGGGAGAAGAGGAAGCATTGCTATCCGCCTGTGAGATGGTTGGTAATGCCCTCAATATTAAGGTGCGATCACCCTCGGGTCCGGAGGAGGAAAGCCGGAAAACCTCACTGGAAGATATTGCCAGAACTTCCGGTTTTCGTATCCGCAGCGTCATTTTACGAGATACCTGGTGGCGTTTCGACCACGGTCCCCTGCTCGCATTTATAAACGAAGGGAAACAGCCGGTAGCATTGATTCCCATCTCGCCAAGAAAATATCATCTCCATGATCCGGTCAAGGGAACCCAAATTAAAGTAACTTCCCAGATGGCGGATACCCTGGATTCAGAGGCCTTCTGCTTTTACAGACCATTTCCGGAACGACCTCTCACAGGAGCCGACCTGTTGAAGTTCGGATTTCATGGATGTTCAGGAACCTTGGCAACAGTTGTTTCCATGGGAATCATCGGCGCTCTTCTCGGCCTGCTCACACCGATCATGACCGGCATCATCTTCGGCACGATTATACCCGAAGCCGCTCGAGGCCAGCTCATGCAGATCTCCATCATTCTGGCAACATCTGCGGTAGCGACCGTCATGTTCAATGTTACCAAGGGAATCGCTCTTTTGCGCATAGAGGGAATAATGGATTCAACCGTTCAAACGGCGCTCTGGGATCGACTCATAGCCTTGCCCGTACCATTTTTTCGCAATTACACCGCAGGAGATCTGGCGAAAAGGGCGATGGGAATCAACCAGATAAGGCAGATTCTTTCAGGTGTTACCGTAAACGCCATACTGGCCTGTCTTTTTTCTGCTTTTAATCTGGTACTCCTTTTCTATTACGATTGGAAGCTAGCCATAATTGGGGTTGGATTATCCGTTTTCAGCATTCTTTCCACTGTTTTTGCAAGTTATCTGATTGTAAATTATCAAAGACAAATGACTGAAATTGAAGGTAAAATATCAGGCATGGTTTTGCAGTTTATTACAGGTATTGCCAAGCTTAGGGTTTCCGGCACAGAAGATCGTGCTTTTGCCGAGTGGACACGAAATTTCGCTGAGAAAAAAAAATTCGCCTACAAGGCGGGCATGATTCAAAACGTTGTAACTTCCTTTAATGCCGTCTTCCCCTTAGTAGCCTCAATGGCCATCTTTGCATGGGTAATCTGGAAATCAAACGAAGGCGGATTGAGCACGGGTAATTTTCTGGCATTCAATGCCGCTTACGGTAATTTCCAGGCGGCCATGCTGCAGATGGCTGCATCCATCACGACCTCTTTAAACATAATCCCTCTTTATGAGAGGATAAAGCCCATAATTGAAAACGTACCGGAGTCTGATGAAACGAAGGCCAAACCCGGTGAGTTGGCCGGTGAGATTGAAGTCAGTAATATATATTTTCGTTATAACCCGGATGGCCCGCTCATATTGAAAGATGTTTCCATGCAGATTTCACCGGGAGAGTTTATCGCACTCGTTGGAGGGTCAGGATCAGGGAAATCAACCCTGTTAAGGCTTTTGCTCGGCTTTGATACCCAGGAAGCAGGCACCATTTATTACGACGGTAAAGATTTGGAATCCATTGATATCCGCGAAGTCAGGCGCCAGATGGGTGTCGTGCTTCAAAATGCTAAAGTAATGCCGGGTGATATTTTTAAAAATATTGTCGGAACCTCCAACCTGACTCTTGATGATGCCTGGACAGCGGCCAGGATGGTGGGCGTTGATAAAGACATTGAAGCCATGCCCATGGGTATGCATACGGTTGTCAGCGCAGGCGGAGGCACACTATCCGGAGGCCAGAGACAAAGATTGATCATAGCCAGGGCAATTGTCAGAAGACCCAGGATTCTTTTTTTTGATGAAGCTACCAGTGCACTGGACAACCACACTCAGGCGATCGTAAGCCGCAGCCTTGAGAAGCTTCAGGTAACCCGTGTGGTAATCGCACACCGGCTCAGCACGATTATCAACGCTGACCGGATTTTTGTCCTTCAGCACGGTGAAATTCTGGAAACGGGAACCTATGACGAACTCATGGCCCTTGAAGGGTTTTTCGCTGATCTGGCAAAAAGGCAGCTCGCATAGTTTTCTTATTATACTCTCATTATACCGTCTCTTTATTTGATGGAATAAAGATTTCATGAGAGTCAGCAGCAGGAGGCACTATCGTGAAAATAAAACTTATCGGCTCGGCAATTCTTTTTTTAGTAATGATGGCCTGCACTCAGGCGGATAACCTTGCTGAGGAACGGGCTCGCCGTGCCGATAAATCAACCGGCGATATTATCATTGGAGCCGCTGCACCATGGTCCGAACTACAGGATGGTTTATGGGATGGGATAGAATTCGCCGTTAAGGAAATTAACAGTAGCGGGGGTGTACTCGGTCGAAAAATACAGGTGATCAAGAAAGATGATAAAGCTGCCGTATCCGCGGGTCAGATCGTGGCCCAGCAATTCGCGGAAAACAAGGATATCATAGCAGTCATAGGGCACTATAATTCCTATGTATCCATACCGGCATCAGTTATTTACGAGTATTACGGCCTTATCATGCTGTCTCCCAGCTCCACAAGCCCCAAATTAACCCAGCAGGGTTTTAAGCTTGTTTTTCGGAACATCCCGAGCGATGCCGTTTTCGGCAGCGAACTGGCCGATTTCTGTGCAAAGCGTGGCTATAAAAACATGATGATTTATCATTCCAATAACGAGTATGGCCAGGGATTGGCCAATGCTTTTGAGATGCAGGCGGAACAAACCGGAATAGCCATTCTTGATCGAATAGATTATGATTCTTTGAGCGGTTCAAGAACTTTCAGAAAGGATTTATTATATTGGAAAGAAAATTTCCATTTTGATGCCATTTTCCTGGCCGGTGTCACACCCCAAGTAGCCCTTTTTCTGATAGAGGCGAGAAAACTGGGCATCATGGTTCCCATTATCGGCAGTGATGGGCTGGATACACCCGAATTGGTTGATATCGCCGGGGAGAGCGCTGAAAACACCTTTGTGGGCTCAGTTTTCCATACGGAAATTCCAATAGAAAAAGCCCGGAATTTTATCCGAAAATTTTCAGAAATATACAAAGTAAACCCCGACTCTTCTGCCGCTCAAGGATATGATACCGTGTACCTGCTTGCATACGCCATTGAAAAGGCAAATTCTACCGTTCCCCGAAAGCTTGCCGATGAGCTTCACGCACTAAAAAAATGGGAGGGTGTCACAGGGTCTCACACCTTTGCCCAAAACGGCGATATCGTGGACATGGATATCTCCATAAAAATTGTTAAAAACGGACGTTTCGAATATGTCACCAGCCAATAAAACAGACTCTTTCGCCAAAAGCCGTGTCCATTTTCGGTCTTTTGTACTCACATCATTGGGAGCAACACCCAATGAGAGAGATGAACTCATAGAATATAACGAGAACCTGTTTGACCACAGCAGTTTGACACCACCTCTTAACCTGCCCCTGCCTGATAAACCTCATATTGTAGCCTGGGAAGAGTATCTGTCATCTGCCGACGGCAAAGGCATATTCGATTCCCTGAAAATCCCGCTGGTACAGCTCTGGTTTCCCATTCAAAAGGGAATCAGCAAAGAGGAATTCTATAAATCCGTCACAAATAAGGGCATCCATCCTGAAGAAATCTCACAGGCAACCGGCCTGAAGTTAAAAAGACCTGAAGACCTCAGATTGAACCTGCACCAAACGGCGGCCGGACAAGTGCCCATCATTATCACGGCTGCCAGAGAAGATTTTGTAGCCCTTGTTCAGGCCCTCACCGAAAAAAATGAGCCTGCCCCTATCCCCGAATCCATGGGCGCAATCATGATAGCCGGATACAATAACTGGGACAGGGTTGGCAGGTATCGCAAAAGATGGGAAGCTGATAAACCTTTCGATTTTTCCGGAGAAAGCTGGAATGAAGAATTTAAACGTCTCGTTTTGCAAAAGGATCTTTATCAGGACCGGTTTATCATCATTAGCGACGGCCATTACAGCGGCATACCGGCCAAAGCAATGGGGCTATCCGAAGAAGACTGGATACGTTTATCGATTATAATCCGGCGTGACCATGAGTGCGCCCACTACTTCACACGGCACGTTCTCTCTTCCATGCGCAGCCGGTTGTTAGACGAATTGATCGCCGACTACATGGGAATTACAGCGGCGATAGGGCACTTTCGGGCAGACTGGTTCCTTTGCTTCCTCGGTCTGGAAAATTTTCCCGAGTACCGGAAAGGGGGCAGAATTGAAAATTACCTGGGGTCCCCGCCACTATCGGACGGCGCTTTTAAAATACTCCAGAAACTTGCAAAATATGCGGCTGAAAATTTAGAGCACTTTGACAGGGCATTTATGCATGGATCTGACAATGTTAATCACAGAACCGATATTTTTCTGGCACTGACTTTACTGACTCTTGAAGAGCTGGCCTCAAACGATGCTCCTGTATATCTCCAAAAGGCCCTTAAAACATCAAACCTGTAGAAATGAAAAGGAGGTGATAATAATCTAAACATAATTAGAGCTCTTACACCCACTGTTGCTCCTTGTGACGATCTTATGGATGCAACGCAAATATCAACATCAAAAAAAAGGAAAATAAAAATGAGCGCAGAAGAAATCAAAAGATTCCAAACCGAAGCAAATAAAAACAAGGCGCTTCAAAAGGAACTTGTGGAAGTCGGCAGTGACCTGGCTAAAATTGTCGAACGTGCCAATAAACACGGCTATAAATTCACACAGAAAGAGCTTCAAGCCGCAATCGATGCCAAAAAAACAAGCCAGGCAGACGGCGCGCTGGGTGATGACGATCTCGAAAAGGTAGCAGGCGGCGCCGTTGTATCAGTACTAGCCGGTGCAGCGATATAGACTCTATCACCGTATTGCAATAATCGGAATCAATAACAATAAAATGGAGATCTGATATGAGCAAAGAAGAAATCAAGAGGTTTCAGAAAGAAATCAAGGGGAAGAAGAGCCTTCAGGATGAAATAACTGCTGTAGGTTCGGATATGGACAAAATCGTATCTATTGCAAATAAAAATGGCTATAAATTCAGCAAAGATGAGTTGACGAAATTTGCTGAAGAGGCCAAGAGCCAGTTAAGTGATGATGATCTCGAAAAGGTAGCAGGCGGCGCCGGTAATGCCACAGCCGTTACGGTCACAGGTGTTGTCGTTACGGTCTGCGTAGGAGTTATTTGATCACTGCCGTTATTATGGATTAATAGGATAGCGGGATTACCATTTGATGGTAATCCCGCTCTGCTCTATGGCGGGTAGTAAATTGTCTTTTTTTGAGAGGAATAATGGTATCCAATAAAATAAATGAGTCAGTTTTTAAACTGTTTCGAGATAAATTATCAGCTTTAAGCGAGGTTGAATTAAAAACCATTGCGCATACCAAGCGCCTTATCGAACGCATTTATGGCGATAGTGAATTTCTTGATGCTTTAAGAAAGCACCCTGACAGAGGAAAGGAATTTGCCCGCGGATGCGGGGCGGATATTGACCCTCAGGACCTGGCATCCGTATGGGACCGAAGCGATCCCCTCCCGCTTCTTGCCGAAGATATGGGGGACAGTCCGCTTGCCAAAATGTGGGCACAATGGACCTCGGGAATCTGTAATGCAAACGAACTTATGCGGTCACATGGCGATACTCCGGAAAAACAGCCGCGCTTTCATGCCTGGCGGCAGCGTCAAAGCAAAAGGTGTGAGAGCGAACTGGGAGGACATTCCAAAATATTCAGTTATCCTCTTTTTGCCTTTGAATTAAGTGATGGCTGTTCGATGGGCTGTCCTTTCTGTGGTGTATCCGCCAAGGATTTCAAGGGTGCATTTGAACGAACGGAACAAAATACAAAATTATGGCGTTTAGTGCTGGAGGCCGTGGCAGATCTTTTTGGAGATGCCTGTCAGACATCCGTATGCTACTGGGCTACCGAGCCTATGGATAATCCACATTATCTGGATTATATAAAGGATTTTCATGAAATTATCGGGGAACTGCCCCAAACCACAACGGCTGCGCCCTTGCGCAATGTGCAGATAACGCGTGAACTGTTGAATATGCAAAATAGATTTCATGCCATTTCGACACGGTTTTCGGTTCTCTCGACCTCTATGCTCAGGCGTATTCATGATAATTTCACCCCGGAAGAATTGGTAAATGCCAGACTATTGCTTTATAACAAACCGTTATATCTAAAAAAAGCCAGAGCGGGACGTCACCTGTATTCAAACGCTGATCCAACCGTAACAGCCGATGGTAGTACAATTGCCTGTATGAGCGGCTTTGTTGTCAACATGGCAACCAAAAAGATCAAACTGATCAGTCCCTGCCCCGCTTCCGAAAAATGGCCTTCAGGCTATAAAGTATTTTTTGAAGGAACATTTATAAATGGGGATGATTTCCGTCAAATATTAAAGAAAGTCGTTTCCGAAAATATTTCATCGAATCTTGAAAATGACAAGGTACTGAAGTTGCGTCAGGACCTGAAATACCATTCTACAAATGATGGGATATGTTTTAGTTCAAAGTATAGGGAAACAAGTTTTTCGGGGCATGATTTTTTAAAGGAGATGGGTGATATGATCGCATCAGGTGAGATGAATACGATGGAAATTAACAGGAAACTGCTTGCCTCCGGCGCAGATTATTTTGCGGTCATCGCAACTTTGCAATCAATTTTTCAAAACGGAATTTTTGACGATGCCTTATAAACTCACCAATACAAGACCGGTCAGGCTTAATCTTGAACCAGTATCTGTAAAAGCAATCCCGATTGTAAGTTATTTTGAATTAAGGATGGAATATGATTAAAGGACAAACTGATATAATGCTGGTAAATATGCCTTTTGTTGCAATAGAAAGGCCATCACTCGCTTTGGGCCTTCTTTCATCTTTGCTTAGAGCCGGCAATATCAATGTTACCAACCTTTATGCCAACATCCTGTTTCTTAAAACCATCAAAAAACAAGACTATATTCTCGTAGAAAAGATCCCGCCTGAAAACTCCTTTGGGGATTGGATATTTTCCGGGAAGGTGTTTCCGGAAACAAATGGAAATTCCGATGACTATATAAACGCTCTGATAGAAAATGTTCCTCTTTTAAAACGTCTGGACAAAGCCCTTTTTAAGCAACGTATCTTAAAAATCAGGGAAGCAGGAGAAGCTTTTGTTGAAGAAATTGCAAGGCTTGTTCTTTCAGAAAAACCACGCATCCTGGCATGCACATCTACATTTCAGCAGCATTTAGCAAGTCTCGCACTTCTTAAGACAGTAAAGGAAAGAAACCCCGATATCATTACATTGATAGGAGGCGCTAATTGCGAGACTATAATGGGAGTGGCGACCCACAAAAATTTCGATTTCATTGATTATGTTGTAAGCGGAGAGGCTGATGACCTGATAAAGCCACTCGTTGAGGCAATCATAAAATATGGGATAAACATACCCGCTGAAATAATACCCTATGGGGTTTTTGCACCGCTTCACCGCCGGTCGGGCTATCCGGGAATAAACAAGGATAATTCCGAAGATGGCTACCCCCGTGCCGATTCTCAAACTCTGAGTAAATCACCCATACCGGATTACGATGATTATTTTGCGACGTTAAACTCTATGCCGGAGTTAAAGAAATCGGTTATATCATCTCTGCCGGTAGAATCCTCCCGCGGATGTTTCTGGGGGAAATGCCGTTTTTGCGGCCTGAACGGGTCTAAGGACGGCCAGCGGATAAAACCCGCTGAAAGAGTACTTGCTGAAATCAATACATTGGCCGAACGTTACGGCATTGATCGTATAGATATGGTAGATAACGTATTGCATCCTAAACATCTGCCGGACTTATTTGACAAACTGACAAAGCAGTCCAAAAAATACAGGATATTCTATGAGGTTCGGACTTTCCTTGAACGAAAAGACATTGAGTTGTTGCATACAGCGGGAGTAAACTGGATTCAGCCCGGGATAGAGAGCCTTCACAGCAAGGTGCTGGATATAATGAAAAAGGGATCATCTGCCTGGCAGAACATACAATTATTGAAATGGGCCGGTCAATATGGAATCCGGTCTGTATGGAAAATCATGTTCGGCTTTCCTGATGAACAAGATGAATGGTATGAGGAAATGGCTGGTATTATCCCCTTATTGTCTCATCTGGAACCGCCGGATGCCATAAACCAGGTTAGATTTGATCGCTACAGCGAATATTGCAAACACCCGGATAAGTTCGATCTGGATTTGAGACCATTTATTTCCTATGGAATGGTTTACAGGCTAAAACCGGCTGATTTAATGGCCCAAACATATTTTTTTGAAGATTCAAACCGTTCCCAGAAAGAGTCCACTCCCTTACTTTCCAATTTAATAGGAATAAGATCACGCAATGGGTTGGAAATGGTAAGAAATGCCGTTCGTAAATGGAGAACCAATTTCTGGGATAAAAATTATGAAAGGCCTGCTCTGTTCATAAAGGAAAAAAATCCGCTAGTCAAAATCGTTGATACACGTCCCGTAACCAATAACAGCTCTATTGAGTTAGATGAACTTCAGAGTTCAATATACCTGGCATGTGATGCTGCAAAAAATCCGGATAAATTAAAGAAATTATATAAATCCGATGGTGTCTTAGCACAAAATTTCGATTCGGCTATCGATTATATGCTGAACAGTAAAATCATGCTTAAAATTGACAACAGGATTTTATCGCTTGCTTTTGATGAAGAAATGAATCCCCTATCCGAAGTGGAGGACTGTCCTCTTGGGCTTTTTAATCCGGCACAAGAGGAACTGTGCGAAGATGTTTGCAACAAAAATGGAAATGTTCTGATAGACAATATGCAATATTATATCTAAGACAAAAGAGCCACTTTCAAAAAGAGGTGAATAAATTAAAAGTTCAAGTGATATAATTCTGGTGAACATGCCTTTTGCTGCTCTTGAGCGGCCATCTTTGGCGCTTGGAATACTTTCTTCCATTCTGGCATCAAGTAAAATCAAGGTTCAAATCCTTTATGGCAATCTTCTTTTATGTAACCATATTAAAGTAGAAGATTATGTGATGATTGAAAAATCATCTTCCACATTCGGGATAGCCGATTGGGTTTTTTCAAGTCTTGTATTTGAGGATAAAACCGATACTGATGAAATATATCTTGATAAACTCATAGGCGAGTTGAAGTTATCAGCTTATGTACCGCCGGATACATTTCGGGGTCGACTTCGCGCTGTCAAAAAAACAGTGAAAAGCTATATTGAAGAGATTACAGACCGCATTGCCGCAGAAAATCCGCGCATGGTCGGGTGTTCTTCCACTTTCCAACAACACCTGCCAAGCCTTGCATTGCTTAAAAGGGTGCGGGAAAAATGCCCCGAAATCGTTACATTGATGGGTGGCGCAAATTGCGAAACCACCATGGGGGTAGCGACCCACAAAAATTTTGAATTTGTAGATTATGTAGTAAGCGGTGAAGCTGACGAGTTAATAGTCCCTCTCGTTAAAGCTATCTTAGGCAATGGGGCTCATGTGCCCATAGATGAGATTTCTTACGGCGTTTTTGCACCTTTTCACAGGATAAAAGGCTATCCGAAGGTCAAGCAGGAATCAAACGGGTGTTCTGATCCTTTCCCGAGGGCCACCTTGTCGTCTTTAAAAAATATTTTGCCCCCTGATTATGATGCGTATTTCGCCACACTCGCCGGTTTTCCGGAATTGAAGCGAACGCTTGTATCCTGTCTGCCTGTTGAAACATCGCGGGGTTGTTTCTGGGGAAAATGCAGGTTCTGCGGTTTGAACGGAAGAAATAACGGACAAAGAGCAAAACCGGTAGAACAAGTCGTTAATGAAATAGCAAAATTGCATGACCGCTACAACATAGACAGGATAGAGGCTGTAGATAATGCATTACATTCCTCACATGTTCCGGATCTTTTTAAGCAATTTATCCACCAGGGTAGTAGATACCGGATATTTTATGAGGTTCGGACAACCCTCAAACGGGAAGATATTAAGATTATGTCGGAGAGTGGCGTCATCTGGACACAACCGGGCATTGAGAGTCTGCATAGTAAAATACTTCACCTTATGAAAAAGGGGACCTTTGCCTGGCAGAACATACAGTATCTCAAGTGGGCGCGCCAGTATGGCATTCGTTCCGTCTGGAAAATCATGTTTGATTTTCCGGATGAAAAAGATGAATGGTATGATGAAATGGCAAAGATTATCCCCCTGTTGTTTCACCTGGAGCCTCCGGATTCCGTAAATCAGGTCAGATATGACAGATATAGTGATTATTATTGGCATGCAGACCGCTACAAGCTGGATCTTAAACCATACCCACTGATTGCTTTCAATTATGACCTGCCTGAAAAAGAGTTAATGGATTTATCCAGCTATTTTGAAGATGTAAAACGCAGAAAACGTGACAATGATCCCATCTTATCTATCCTTATTGGAACGAATTCCAGAACCGGACTGCACAAAGTCAAAAGAGCAGTAAAAGAATGGAACAACCTCTTCTGGGGAAAAGAGCTTGATCGGCCTGAACTGCTGATTGTAAGAAAGGCATCAAATGTATATATTATTGATACACGTCCGATTGCAGTTCGTACCATTCATGAATTAGATGGACTAGAGGCAAAAATATATTTGGCATGCGATGCAGCTCAAAAAATTGATGTATTAAGGAAAACATTTATTAATAAGGAGGGGGCTTCAAGCAATGATTTTGATAAGACGGTAAAGTTTTTAATAGATCAGAACTTGTTGTTAATAATTGATGACCGGATTTTGGCTTTGGCAATAGAGCTTCCTTACAGGCCTTTCCCAAAACCGACGGACTACCCCGCAGGTTACTGGATAGGCGCCAAACCTACTAAAGGTTGATAGCAAAGAGAATCAACTTAATCAACATTTGATGAAAAAGAGGTGCTTTGTGCGAATCACTATTATTATCTTAATTGTTTATCTCCTTTCATTTATTCTGCCAAGTCTGTTCGGACATAAAACAGCCTCTTATATTCCATTTATTGTAGGCTTTTTAGGTTTACTATACCATTTTCTTTTCAGAAGAGATGAACCTGTCTCAAAAATGGGTTTTATAGTGGGAGGCCATTCCTATTACCTTGAAGCAATATTGATGGTATCAGTAGTACTTGGCTTGACATTAGCTATAGGATGGATGTCGGGTGGGCTTAAGCTGGGCAAGGAAATGACATCAACGGATTGGTTAAAATTAGCGGTTAACATCCCGATATCTGCAATAATTTTGGGAACAATAGCCACTTTCACCGAAGAGCTTTTCTTTCGGGGTGTAGTCCAGAAAGAATTATATGAAACTTATTCTCCCTTCTACGCTATTGTCTTTGCATCGTTTATTTTCGGTCTCTGGCATTTGCCTTTCGGGATTTTTTATAAACTTAAAGGATGGGAAATTCTGTTGTATGTTATAGGAACTTCTTTAGTAGGCCTTATATTCGGCGGGTTGTATTATAAGTCGAAATCCCTGCTTGTTGCCGGACTTGCTCATGGAATGTGGAATGCGATTGTATATGCTTTATATGGGCTTGGCAATGAACTGCCGGGCCTTCTTGCCGGTAAAAACGAGACCGTGACCCATCCCGAATACGGCATAATAGGAGTCGTGGTTTTGCTGCTTGTGATTGTTATAAGAAGTGTAATATAAGAACCCCTGCCTTCCGCTGTATTTCTTTTGCAAACAGGGGAGCCGGTTTCAAATCAACCCTGCAAGAAAAGTTATAAGATGCGGGCCTGATGATGCCAGAGGCTTGACCTCTGTCACAATTAATAGGTTATATACAATTGAAATTAAACATAATAAATTTTGCATTATTTTTATAATTATTTTATTTGACATGCAAAAAAATATGACTATAAGTATTTTCAAGTTTTTATGAAACCATGAATTTTGTTGTTGATATTTGGTTTAATTTGCTTATGATATTATCAATGATAATATCTTGCGGAGTTTATAAAATGCACAAATATGAATGCTTAGCTTCAAAAAATGAATATGGCAAAGGGTCTGAATCGCCTCATTTCGGCTCTGCGCAAACATCTGAAAGGAAGTCTGAATCAAATGATCCTGACGAACCTCCGCTTGCGTTATTGAGTTCGAATGTCCATGCCGTATTAAATCGGCATTCTCAAACTTATTATAGACTTACCGTAATCTTTAAGTACCTGTCTGCATATTTTTCTTTAAACAAGTACTTTTTTCAAAAGAGAAAAAACTTACTGTTTACACCACCTTAAAAAAAGACGTTTTGCACGTTTAACAATCTGTTTTATAATATTTGAGTTAAAGACCATAATTTTAGCTATAATATCCCTTATATTAAACAAAGTATCCCCAATAAAGGAGCATACAAAATGCAAAAATTTGCACGTTCAATAAACCGTGGCGCGGTTTCAGGAAAAACCATGAAGCCTCCTGATTATCGGAATGTTCAATCCGATAATCAACAGACCGAACAAAATGAGATAGATGAACCTCCATCGCTGATCAATTCTTTGGACCAATCTGTCTATTCAGCAAAACCCGTACCGGGAATTCTTCCGATTCGGCCAGCCAAACGCCCACCTTCAAGAATATTAAGAAAACAGTTTATTTTCCGTACAACTCCCGGCGAATGGAACAACTGGCAGTGGCAGCTTAAAAACCGCATCTGTAATCTTGAAACTCTTTCTGCAATTTTGACACTTTCCGATGAAGAAAGAGATGCTATGGAGTCTAAAAGCAAAGTACTTCCCCTTTCTATTACTCCCTACTATGCAAGCCTTCTGGACAAGACAAATCCTTTGCATCCTCTACGACGTGCCGTTGTGCCCGTTAGAGCCGAGTTTTGCAGATCATTCGGGGAAAAAGACGATCCTCTTGGAGAAGATGCCGATAGTCCGGTTCCGGGCATTGTGCATCGTTATCCTGACCGCGTATTATTTCTTGTTACAGGTTTTTGCTCCACATACTGCCGCTATTGCACAAGATCAAGGATGGTCGGCGGAACGGAATCTTTAAATTATACAGCTGCAAACTGGGAAAAAGCGCTCAATTATATTGAAAGCAATACAAGCATAAGAGATGTACTCCTTTCAGGAGGCGATCCGTTAACTCTTTCAGATGAAGCCCTGGAATGGCTGCTTTCGCGTCTTTGCCGTATTCCGCACATAGAAATTATTCGTATTGGAACAAAGGCTCCTGTAGTACTGCCGCAGCGAATTACGCCAAAACTTGTTAAAATGCTCAAACGCTATCACCCTTTATGGATAAACGTCCATTTCATGCACCCTGAGGAGATTACGCCTGAAACCAGCCTTGCATGTACCCGGCTTGCAGATGCCGGAATACCACTTGGCAGTCAGACGGTTCTTCTCAAAGGAATAAATGATGATGTGGATACTATGAAAAATTTATTCCATATGCTTTTAAAAATCAGAGTTCGCCCTTACTATCTGTACCAGTGCGATCCTATTACAGGTTCCGGTCATTTTCGGACTCGGGTTGAAAAAGGGCTTGAAATAATAAAAGGACTTAGAGGACACACCAGTGGTCTGGCACTACCAAATTATGTTATAGATGCTCCCGGAGGTGGTGGTAAAATACCGCTTTTACCTGAATATGTAATGGGAAGATACGGAGATAATATTCTTCTTAAAAATTATGAGGAACTGATTTTTTCCTATCCCGACACATCGCTTAAAAGAAGCTACGGGGAAGAAACATCATGCTTGTAGGCATAACATATGATTTGCGCAATGAATATATTGCCATGGGTTATAGCGAGGAAGATTGTGCCGAGTTCGACAGCGAAGAAACCATAGACGCCATTGAAACAGCACTGTTGGACATTGGCTATAAAACCGAAAGAATCGGACATATCAAAACACTAGTAAAATATCTTTCAGATGGCAACTCCTGGGATATAGTATTTAATATCGCCGAAGGTGTTCATGGCACAGGAAGAGAGGCTCAGGTTCCGGCTTTACTGGATTCTTTTGAAATTGCATACACTTTTTCCGATCCTTTAGTCTTAAGTTTAACTCTTAACAAGGCCGTTACAAAGCGTATAATGCAAAATATGGGCATACCTACTCCTGATTTTGCACTTATAGAAACAATAGCCGATGTCGGTTCCGTTTCTCTTCCTTTCCCGCTATTTGCAAAACCCGTGGCTGAAGGGACAGGAAAAGGAATAAGTACCGCTTCAAAAGCACATAACAAAGCAGAGCTTTATGCTGTATGCGCGAATCTGCTTGACAGGTTCAAACAACCTGTTTTGGTTGAAACATATCTTCCCGGTCGTGAATTTACCGTTGGAATTATCGGCACAGGAAAAAAGGCAAGAGTTGCAGGTGTAATCGAGATTCATTTAAATAAACAGGCTGAAGCGGATTCCTATTCGTATATGAATAAGAAAAAATACGAAGAGCTTGTGACATATAGTTTATCGGATGATTTAATGGCCCGTGCGGCAGCAAAAGTTGCTATTAAAGCATGGACAGGCCTTGGCTGTAAAGACGCCGGAAGGATAGATATAAGATCGGATGCTAAGGGGATACCGAACTTTATAGAGGTTAATCCTCTTGCAGGGCTTCATCCCATACATTCCGATCTTCCTATCCTTTGCAGATTATCAGGAACAGGCTATAAAGAACTGATTTATGAAATAATGGAATCGGCATTAGAAAGGTATCCGTTTTTAAAGCAAAGTAACAAATCAAACCGGAAATGAAGGTATTTTCTATAGGACTTTAGTTATTGAATGGAAACAAAAAATAATACCAAAAAACAAAAAGCCGGTATTTTACATGCCGGTGTTTCGGACAATGCAAATGAAGACGAACAGGATGTACTTATACAGCTTGAGGCTGTTTCAAAAGCCCTTGCCGAACTCGGCTTTGATCCGCTTTCTTTTGTATTCGATTTTAACATGGAAGCTCTTGACATAAGCCTGAAAAAACATAATCCTGCTTTTATATTTAATCTTGTAGAAGCTGTAAATGGATGCGGAAGCCTGATACATCTTGCACCTTCATTTCTTGATTTCATGAAACTTCCCTACACAGGCTCTAAAACTGAAGCCATGTTCATGACATCAAACAAGCTGCTTGGGAAAAAACATCTTGCAACCTGCGGCATAAATACTGCTAAAGCTTATACCCTGGATTTATTAAAAAAAAAGGCCCAAGTTGAAGGTCGATATATAATCAAATCCGTTTGGGAACATGCATCAATAGGAATGGGACAGGATTCAGTAGTATCTGCTACAAGCGCTTCGGAACTTATATCAAAGCTTGAAATTTTCAGAGAACATAACAATGGTGAGTGTTTTTGCGAAGAATATATAAAAGGGCGTGAATTTAACATTTCCATGCTCTCCGGCCCAATGGGCGTAGATGTTCTTCCTCCGGCTGAAATTATTTTTAAAAACTATCCGGATAACAAGTATAAAATAGTAGACTATAATGCAAAATGGAAAACCGATTCGTTTGAATATCTTCATACAAACAGAACCTTTAATTTCGGCCATGAAGACACGGATATACTTAAATCCATGAAACGTATAGCAAGGGAGTGCTGGGATCTTTTCGGGCTGAAAGGCTATGCCAGGGTAGATTTCAGAGTCGATGAATCAAACAGACCCTGGGTTCTGGAAATCAATGCCAATCCCTGCCTTTCCCCCGATGGCGGATTTGTGGCGGCATCAGGTTTTACAGGTCTCGGATACACGGATATTGTCAAAAGAATAATTGAAGATATCTGATTATTTTACTACATGGAGAGTATAAATTTATTATGGCTGTAAAATCATCATCTGATCTTGGTAATTTGACAATTCGTGAAATCCCTTTAAAAGATGATCCTGAAAAAGTTAGCGCAATAGTTAAAGCAACCGGATTTTTTTCAGAAAGCGAAGTTGAAATTGCCACCGAACTGGTTAAGGAAAGACTTTCAAAAGACATTCAAAGCGGATATTATTTCGTTTTCGCAGAAGAAAACAATGAGCTTATCGGCTATACCTGCTATGGTCCTGTTGCCGGAACTCAATCAAGCTTTGATCTTTACTGGATCGTTATAGCAAAAGGCTTCCAGGGCTGTGGAATTGGAAAATTTCTTAATAAAATGACTGAGAATATTATAAGGGAAATGGGTGGAACAAGAATTTATGCCGAAACATCCTCAAGAGCTCAATATGAACCAACCCGCGCTTTTTATCATAAAGCGGGATATATTGAAGATGCATATCTTGTAGACTTTTATGCTCCGGATGATGGAAAGATAATTTTTGTTAAAAAGACAGGGTAACCGCATTTAGAAATAATGGTTATGTACAAACAACTTAAACCGTCATGCTGGACTTGATCCGGTATCAAAAACCCAATGTAATTACTGGATAGCGCTAATGCTTCACTGCGTGTCCTGCCTTCGCAGGAATGACAAAAGGTGTTGATTGTGCTTTCTATTTTCTCAATAAACAGTAAATTAATCAAAACAGAGTGTATAAAAAATCCAAATGCGGTTACCCTGACAGATTCCCCCTTAAAAAAGGGGGATCAAGGGGGTTGTAATAAAAATATTGTGCAACCCGAAATTGGAGGTTATATCAAGAATGTAGGATACTGTATGATATGAAACGACTATGGGCATTGGAGTCTGCGAACTAAACAACCCCCTTGCCCCCTTTGTTAAGGGGGAATTGATGTTGATTTATCTACGTGGAGATC
>Ga0180007_10000865_pt1 | contig 45514 bp, 29 predicted proteins | sample MM_PC_MetaG_FD_121122 | JGI IMG/M metagenome (GOLD analysis project Ga0180007, IMG submission 121122) | Groundwater microbial communities from the Aspo Hard Rock Laboratory (HRL) deep subsurface site, Sweden - MM_PC_MetaG | ecosystem: Environmental > Aquatic > Deep subsurface > Groundwater... | reverse complement strand
CCCTCAATCCGGGCATCCGGCGCCTTTTCCCTGATACGGAGCATCATCAGATCATAGGCATCCCGCACCTTGCCGGCTGAGGCGAGATTGAGCTGCACCCCTCCCAGGTCGGTCTTATGCACGATATCAGGGGAAACAATCTTCATGGCCGCCGGAAAGCCCACCCTCTTGGCAATCTCAATCGCCTCATCGGCACTTGAGGCGAGCCTGCCTTCAGGAATTCGGAAGCCATAGGCTTCGAGAATACTCTTGGCCTTCACCTCGCCAAGATGCAGACGTCCGGTGCGCTGATGGCGGGTGATGATCCTCTCCGCCCGCCGTCTGTTCACCGGGAATCGGGTCACCACCCGGGGAGGCCGCTGTTTCCAGGAGGCATATTCATACATGGCCTTGAGCGCCTCAACGGCCCGCTCCGGCGAATCATATTCCGGCAGGCCCGCCTCGCCAAGCTCCGCCCGGCCGGGCATAACTCCCTTGCCACCCATGAACGAGGCAAGCACCGGCTTCTGGCGGTTCAATTTGGATGCGATGGCCCGGGCCGTTTCCGCCGGCCGGGTCATGGCCTGGGGAGTAAGGATGACAATAATGGCGTCAACCTCATCATCATTTAAGGCCGCCTCAATCGCCGCCACATAACGCTCCGGGTCGGCATCGCCCAGCACATCAATGGGATTGCTGGTGCTGGCCGCGCTGGGCAGCTTCTCCCGCAGGGATTTGGCAATAGCTCGGTTCAGGCTTGTTACCTCAAGCCCCGCCTTTTCAACGGCATCAGCCACCATGGTGCCGGGACCGCCGGCGTTGGTGATAATCAGCACCCGCTTGCCCTTGGGCAGGGGCTGCATGGAAAAAGCGGTAACAAAATCAAACAGCTCCTGGAAGGTATCGGCCCGGATAACGCCGGACCGCTTAAATGCGGCGCCGTATGCCGTATCCACTCCGGCAAGCACGCCGGTATGGGATGCGGCGGCCCTGAGACCCGCAACGGTTGTGCCGGATTTCAGGATAACCACCGGCTTGAACGATGAGGCTTCCTCGGCCGCCTTGACGAAATTATCACCTGAGCTGATATCTTCGAGATAACCGGCGATGACCTTGGTCTGGCTGTCGTGGGCCAGAGTCTTCAGCAGATCCACCTCGGACAGGTCAGCCTTGTTGCCGATGCTGATCACCTTGGAGAGTCCCATGCGGCGCGCCTCAGCCTGATCGAGAATGGCGGTACAGAGCGCGCCTGACTGGGAAATCACCGCCACCCCGCCGCTGCCGGGCATGAGACCGGCAAAGGAGGCGTTGAGCTTGCTTTCCGTATTGATGACCCCCAGACAGTTGGGTCCCAGCAGACGCACATTGCGGCTCTTACATAGGGAGGCAATTTTTTTCTCCAGAGCCGCCCCCTCTTCGCCGGTCTCCTTGAAGCCTGCGGAAATAACGATGATGGCGCCGCAGCCTGCGTCGAGCGAATCCCGCACGGCGTTTTCCACATGGTTACGGGGCACGACAATGACACTGAGCTCCACCTCTTTGCCGTACTGCTGCAGAGTGGGGTAACATTTCAGGCCCAGAACCTCGTCAGCCGAGGGGTTGACAGGAACAATCGGCCCGTCGAAACCGCCACTTATCAAATTTGCCAGGATATCATGGCCGACCTTTCCCGGCGTCCGGGAAGCACCGATAACCGCCACACTTTTCGGAGAGAGCAAGGAATCTAACATGGGCAATCCACCAATGGCTTAAAGAGCATTTCACAAGAAATTGCCGGGAAACACTCAAGTTTTAAAAAAACAGCCTTTTTCCCATTACCGCAAAGCCTGCATTTTTTCCAATGTTTGACCTAAATAAAATTTGTCAAACCTCTGAGCGTGAACTATATATTTACCATCAACACGGTCAAAAAACCATGGAAATAATTGCAAAACTGCAAAAATTTGTAAAGAAATCAAAGAAATACTAAAATGTTCGGCAGACACATACTTTGTCATTTTTTCAGATCACCGACCTTGGCCGCCCAATGCCATTGTCAGACGAAAAACGGCTGAGGCTGTAACCTGCCTTGCAAAAAAAAAAATGATATTGCGGAATGATGGCAAAAAAAGATTATGACGGCGAAGGCGGATCCGCAGGCACCACGGACCTGCAGACCCTGTTCATGGAAGCGGTCCAGCTGCACCAGCATAATCAACTGGCGCAGGCTGAAGAAAAATATCTCCTTATCCTTGAGGCCTTGCCCGGCAACACCAAGGTGCTGGGCAATCTGGGTATTCTCTACAAGGACCAACAGCGTTACCAGGAAGCGGAGGACTGTTACCGCCGAGCCCTGGAACGCGATCCCGAGGACCCCTTGCTGCTCCTTAATCTGGGGGCGGTCAATGAGGCCAAAGGCGACCTGGACATGGCCGTCTCCTGCTTCCGCCGGACCCTCAAACTCCAACCGGCCAACGCCAAGGCCCTGAACAACCTGGGCAAGGTCCTGTGCCTGCAGGGGCTGCTCGCCGAGGCCGAGGCGTCCGTCAAACAGGCCCTGCAGCTTGAACCGCACTACCCGCTGGCACTCAACAACCTCGGGGTCATTTACAGCAAACAGGGGAAAAACGAGGCAGCCATCGACTGCCTGAAAAAATCCCTTGCCCTGCTGCCGGCGGACGTCAACACCCTTTACAACCTTGCCGGCGTCTACGGCAACACGGAGAAAAACGCCCAGGCCGCCCAATGTCTGCGTCAGGTTCTTGAGCTTGATCCGGACCATGCCGCAGCACAGCACATGCTTGCCGCCTGCTCAGGCGCAACCACGGAAACCGCGCCCCCGCAGTATATTGAAAACACCTTTGATCTCTATGCCGCAAGCTTTGATTCCCATCTGGAGGGCAAACTGCAATACGCCGTGCCCACAGCCCTGAGAACGGTGCTGCAGGAAACCGTGGGCAGCAAGCGCCGCTTTGCCCGGGCCATTGACCTCGGCTGCGGCACCGGACTGTCCGGCCGGTCGTTCAGGGACATGGCCGACAATCTTATCGGCATTGATCTTTCCGCCAACATGCTGGCAAAGGCAAAAGAAAAAAACATCTACGACCGGCTCATCCGCCAGGATATTACCGCCTTTCTGCAGGACTGCCCGGAGCAATTCGACCTTTTCATCGCAACCGACGTCTTTGTCTATGTGGGCAGGCTGGAAAGAATCTTCACCGCCATCAGCCGCTGCGCCGCTCCCGGCGCCTTTTTTGTCTTTTCCATCGAACGGGCGGAGGGTGAGGATGATTACCGGCTGCGCAGTTCCTGCCGCTATGCCCAGTCCCCTGTCTATATCAGCCGGCTCGCCCACCGGCATGATTTCAGCATAGAAGCCAGTTGCGACCATGGCATCCGCAAGGAGAAGCAGCAATGGATTTCCGGCAATCTCTTTGTCCTGAAAAAGAACGGGCCGGATAATACTGCCGCACCATAATCTGCGCCTGCTCCTTGCCTTACGTGGCCGCTTCTGCCACTATGGGAGTTGAGTTGGTTATGCCCGGATAATTGACACGAATATTTTGCGCATTTACAAAAAACCAGCAGCGCAGGCAGGACACATTATGAAATCCAATAAAAGCCCACAGCCGCTTTTTACCACGCCTAAGAGACTCTTTTTTGATCTCCTCTACATCTCTGCGGGCAGCATTCTCTGCGCGGTTGCCATTAACAGCATTCTGATCCCCCACCAGTTCGTCACCGGCGGCATCGCCGGCCTTGCCTTGCTCATCCACAAATTCATCCCCTCTGTCAACGCGGGCTGGATCTATTTTTTCATCAATCTGCAGCTTTTCATCCTGGCCTGGATGGCGGTGGGACGCCGCTTTTTTTTCTACAGCATTCTCGGCGCGGTCTGTCTGACCCTTGCCATGGCCTATATTCATGTTCCAATCATCCTGGAGGACAAAATGCTTGATGCCCTGCTTGCCGGTCTGCTGGTCGGGGCCGGTGCGGGCATTAGCCTGAAATCATCAGGCTCCCAGGGCGGCTTGGATATTCTGTCGGTCATGCTGCTCAAGAGATTTTCCATCAGCATCGGCAATACCGTTCTGTGCGTCAATATCATCCTTCTCTTCATGGTGACCTTCCTCTACTCCCTGGAGTCCGTCCTCTATACCCTGATCGTGCTTTTCGTCAGCTCCAAGATTGTCAGCCTCGTTGTCACCGGTCTGAGCCAGCGCAAGGCGGTTTTCATCATCTCAATCCACTGGGAGCAGATAGCAAGGGAGATCCTGAAGGACATCAAGCGCGGGGTGACGATTCTCGAAGGAGAAGGCGGCTACACCCGCCAAAAAGAGCACATCCTCTACACGGTGATCAACTTCCGGGAGATCGGCCAGCTCAAGCGGTTGATCCAGCAGATCGATGAAGACGCCTTTGTCGTCATCAGCGACACCCTGGAGGTGATGAACTACCGCATCGGCAACCAGCCGCACTGGTAAAAAAGGGCTGCCGCAGAGAGAATAAATTCTCACGCTGTCCTCATCCTCGGAGATGACGGCCCTGACCCTGTCCGTCATCTTCACCACCAGAAGGTCCGCATCAAGCAGACACTCAAAGACATTTGCCCCCAGAAATAAATCACCCCCCATGCCGTGCAATCGCCTGTTCAAGCGCCTGCTGAATCTTGGCCGGGAAAGCCGACAGCGAGGGCTCGCCTTGCGTTGCTCGGGTCACCCAGGCTGATTTCTGTTCGCCAAAGGCAATTTTGAGGCGCCTGCCGTCAGCTTCCTGCCTGAAATATTCAAAGGAGAACACGGCGCTGCATTGTTTAAGGGCTTGCAAGGCCATGACAACGACAATGCGATCAAACGGCATGGCCTCACGCAGATGGTCCACCCGGCTCTCCAGACAGATGAGCTCGCCCTGGGCGCCGATGCCGCGAAAGAATTCGGGCACCAGCGAAAAGAAGAAGCGGTCCCGGGCACGACCCTGCCAGGTGAAGTAATTGGCAAAATAGATGTTGCCGACCAGGTTTGCGTGATCAAGGCCAGTCTCAATCGTTTCTTCATGGAGAAATGGTTTTGCAGTCGGTCCGGTTGGGGCCTGATAGTCAAACGCCTGATCGTTGACCTGTGTCACTATGCTGCCAAGAGATTCGGGCATGGATAACGGTTTACTCTGGCTCCCTTTTCGCGGCAGCAGCTGTCTGATAAAGTTGCCGTAATAATCGGCAAAAGGCTCCGGACGAACCATGCCTTGGCCAAGGATTTTTACCCATGAGGTCTCCTGGGTCAGGGTGGCAAGTCGCTCCAGTTGGCCTTGGGCGTTTGTCTTTCGAAAATCAAAGGTAAACTCCAGGGTCGAATCTGCCGGGCCGTCTAATTTTGCGGCCCAGGTATGTGCTTCGATCAAGTCATGTGTTCCTGCCTCACCGAAAATTTTTAAACTGGTGTAATTGGTAACCTGACCCCATTCGCCGCTGGAAAACTGTTTGCTTATTTTTCCGAGAACGGGCCAGACAGAGGCCTCCCGGACTTCGCCGATCCATTCGACATATTTAGAAAAATAGAGGGTGCGGCTGAGTTGGGCGCTGGGTCTGAAGGTGACGAGAAACCTTTGCACAAAGGCTGGTTGCCCCTGGGGACCATCATCGGCAATGACTTCCATATGATCAAGGTGGAGCAGGTCCTTATACCCAGAGAATAGGTCATTATCCTCGTCAATATGCAAGTCGGGAACTTGCTGCTTTTCACGAACCACGAAGGCCAGAATCCGCGCCGGCCCCCAGGTAAGAAGGAGGGGAATGGTGATTACCCGCACTTCCGAATGTTCGCTGAAGATAACGGCATCGCCCTCTCTTCTCACTATTTCCAGCCTTTCAACATTCTTGCCGGTAGCCTTTTTCATGGCCTCCATTGCGGCCCAAATTCGTGTGCCGGCCTGGTCTAAAGCATCGTCACCTTCGACAAGGGCGTCCAGCAGCTCCCTTTGTTTGCCGAGCAACCCTTGCCACTGATCCCTGGTTCGATGGGAAATCGGCGCGGTATCGCATCCTTGCTCGCCAGGGCCGGCAACACAAATAGAAAGTCGGTCGTCGTGGGAGAGCGAGAGGCCGATCGCACCTTCATGCCCGGCAGCCAGAGGCCTTCCTGTCTCCAGCCAATTGATTGCTATCTCACAAGGTGGCTCGTGGATCAGAGCCATTGCCTGTTTTGCTGTATCTTTTAGTAATGGTAACGATACCTTGCGGCGCTCTTCACGTTTCAGGTTATGAATGCCAGGCAGGTACCGCAGTTGCAGAGTTGGCGGCTCAAAGTGCAGAGTGCCGGCCAGTCTTTCCAGGATACTCCGCACCCTCGTAGTGTCTCGAACATCCGGACAGAGGAGCTCCATCACCGTGGGGGCGTCCGTGTCATGCCGCAAGACCCGCAGATCGTAGTGAGAAAGTTTCTCTTGTATCGAGCCTTTGTTATCAACAGCGACGACGGTGCTTCGTATCGCATTGCCTTCAAAATAATCAAGCTTCACCATACACTGGATGGGTGCTGCATCCGCCTGCCCGTGGACCTGGTAGATGTCTAATGTCCCGATGGCGATGGGAAGAGATACGCCCTGAGGGATAAGGAGCGCTGTCGATTGCAGGAGTGAGTCCCGAAAAAAGGGATCGCCCAGATAGAATTTTTGGTGTTCCGGAGCAGGAAAGGCTTGCGCCGCGGCCAGTGGACTACTCAAGGCCCTGGTCGTGAACACCGCATAGTCTGATTTTGTCTCGGTAACCTTAATTTCTGAAATTTGCTCGATGCGTTGAAAAAGAGGCCCTTGAAAGAGCAGTGATTCTCGGTACAGGTCATCAACAGGCTGAATGGGCAGAGGGGAACTGACATCTGGAATTGCTTGGCTCGGCGGTTCATCGTTGAAACCAAGCTCAAAGGTTGCAGAAAAATAACTTGCCTTGACCCCGGTTTTGTCTTTAGCCACCGAGGCATATATCTTTCTGGTTTCGGTAGCGTTGCCTGACTCTCCGGCAATTGCCCGGACAATGATGTCGGCGCCGGTGCCGGGATCAACGGTAATGGGTCGCTCAAGCTTGATATTGGAGACCCGCAGCCGGTTGAATTCTTTTTCGCCGCTGACGTGGGCTACGGCCTGGGCCATGGCCTCAAGTCCAAAGACTGTTGGCAGCAGATAGGAACCGTTGAGCAGATGGTCTTTCAGATATGGGTCCTGCTCAAGGCTTAAATGCGCGGTGAATACTGACTCAACGCCAGGAGTTATTGTTTGCACTTTTTCAAGGAACCTGGCCTTTGCCAGCGGCTCAACCGGTTTGAAATTCCAGGTGTCGAGCCCCCCAAGACGAGAGGTGACCACGACCTGATGGTCGCCCGGGTCATTGAGAAAGAGATGGGCAAAGCGGGCTACGCCTTCCTCGGTAGGAATTGCGTCAATCCCCTTGTGCTTGAGGCCGGCAACACTGCCGAGTCGCGCCCCCATCCCCTCATCCCGCCAGATGGAATAGGCGATTGACTGCGTCTGGGTCTGCGGGTTTTTGACCTGAAAATTGCGCAAAAGGATATCCAAGGACTCATTGGAAAAACCGTACCAGGCATTCCCTTCCATGCCGGTAATGCCGATAATGGAAGTGAGCCCGACAATCAATTGAGGCGGCGTATCTTTCAGCTTTTCCAAGAGATTCATCATCCCCATGATTTTGGGGCTAATTTCAAGCATGACATCTGCTGTCTTTGTTTGACTGGCCAGTCTGGGGATGTTGAGACCTGCGCCGTGAATAATGCCAGTGATTGCCCCCAGTTGGTGGCTGATTGTATCAACCAGAACCGTAACGGCTTCACGGTCTGCCATGTCGCAACTATAATAATGGGCCACTAGCCCCATATTCTTGTATTTTTTGAGAATGCCTGCGATTTCTCGGGACGCCTTGCTGCCTGGAGCGGTATCCGGGTGTGGGGAGCGACCGACGAGTACCATCTGAGCGCCAGTTGCCCTTGCCACCCTTAACGCACAGGAGGCGGTTATGCCTCGCGCCCCCCCTGTGACCAGGATGATATCTTGGGCAGACCAGGTCAAATTTCGAGATTGGTAGTTGACTGGCTGGAGCAAGCGAGGTGAGAAAATACGCCGCTTCTGCTGGAAATCATAGCCCACCGCATTATAGGCAGCTGGAGTGTTGATTTCGGCAAGGGTTTTTTCAACAATCACCTGGCTGTCAAGGGTTAGGGAAAAATCGAGCACTCTTACCCTGAGATCTGCCCGCTCCAGATGTAAACTGGCGGCCAAGGCCTTGGTGCAGCATTGCTCGACATGGGCATTTTTATTGTCCATGCCAAAGAAACCACCGCCGAACTGGATATAGGCAAGTGTTGTGCGTCGTCGTGGGGCCTCGGAAACTGGCGGCAACACGCTGACACTTGCCAGCCGTTCGACGATCCTTTTTAAATTGATGTTCTCGGCGCCTGTTTTTTGTTCATGGGGAAGAATTGCGGCGATATGGCTATAGCCGGCGTCCTTAATCAACCCCTGCTCACGGGCTTCAGTGAAGGTCGCGGCATGTGCCTTGGCGCCATAATGATGCAATCGGTCTCGCATCGAGTCGCTGAGCTCTCTCGATCCCTGATCATACAAAACCAGCCAGTTCATAGCCTGCCAGTCATCCTCCTGGCGGTTGCCCCACCATTCCGGAAGAGGCACTAACGGTTCCTCTTCCAGCTCCATGGCGAATTCTCTGACCCATGATTCTGCATCCTTAGCGGATGAATCGACTGGCTTTTCCAAACTGTTGTTGATGATTCGTTCAAGCACCCCGGCAATCTGACGCAGGCTGCGGTTGCGAAGCGGGGGCAGATCGATATGGATTTCCATATTCATCTCGGCTGCCGAGCGGATAAGCAGGGTCCGTAACATGTCATCGCTGATATTGAGGTTCTCTTCAATTCCGGCGTCAAGGTCAATCGAATCCTTAGGATATCCAGTGATTACGGCGGCCTGCGTAAGGACAATCTCCATGATGTCTGTGTTACTCTCTGCTGATTCTGACAAGGGTTGAGCGTTAGCAGTTAAGAAAGAAAATTGTTTGATGATCTCGGCAAGGGTTGCATTGGCCAGGTCAGGGCTGTCGATTTGTCTTGTAATTCCAAGTTCCTGAGCGGTCTGGCTGATCAGATCTGAAGCCTTGATGGAATCAAGGTTCAGGTCGTCAAGAAGACGCATGTCTGAGTTCAGGCTCTCTTTTGGGAAACCGGTAATTTTTTCGATTTGTGCGTAAAAGCGCATTTCAACGGAGGCTTGTCCACCTTCGCCATCGTGCAGCCTCGGCATGAGAGGGGTTACGGCATCAATAACTTCCTGCAGGGTGGCGTTTGCCAGACGGTTCGAGTCGAGCTGTCCGCCCACACCGCACCGTTTGGCAAACTCGACAATGACATCACCGGCCTTGATGGCATCCAGATTCAAGTCATCCAGCAGGCGGGAAGCAAGGGACACGGAGTCTGGCGGGAAGCCGGTCGTTGCCTCGATTAAGTGCAGCAGAATCGAGGCGGAACTTGCCTGATCGACCGCACTGGCCGGGGTTTCCGCAGGTGGGATAGGCGTTTGTCGAGCAGTGGCGGCGCGAATGGAGGGGCCAATCGGCAGGGGCAGGGAGTATTGCAAGTCCGCCTGTATGACCTTGGCCAGGAAAGGGCCGCGGTGGTGAAGATACACGGCAAGCTCGTCACTGGACATCTTGGCCAGGGTGGCCAATACATTGTCAAGACTGCCCGCGCCGACCGGCACTGCGGCCAATCGCTCTTCGCCTTCGTTGAAAGGATGTTCGCATTGATTTTCGATGAAGAGCTTGTCCTGCGGTGGAACATAGGGCCTGATCAGGCGCTCGGCGTAGAGTTCATGCCAATTGAGGTGGTGGCCGCGCACAAAGAGTTCCGCCAGGATGGCGTTCAAGTCCTGATCCTGGGCCGGCTCTGATTCGACCGGCAGACAGGCAGGGCCATTGCCGGGGCCGTTAATGGCGTTGGCGAGCCCGGACAGGACCCGCCCCGGGCCGACTTCAAGGAAAAGATCGCAACCCTCGGACATGGTGTTGATCATTCCGACAAAGTCAACCTGTGCCAGGACCTGCTCGGAAAAATGGGCGTTCAAGGCCAGCCCGGCCGCCAGCTCTTGCCCGCTGGCGCTTGAAAAGAGGCGGCACTTGACTTCGGCAAGCCGGCGGTTCAGCGGCTGATACTCGCGAAGAACCTGGGCGGCGTCAGAGGCCATTCGCGAGTGAAAGGCATTGGAGACATTCAATCGGTAAGCCTTGACGCCCTCTGCCCCGGCAAGTTCGAGGGCCTGAGCGACGGCGGCCTGTTCGCCGGAGAGGACCATCTGGGCCGGGCCGTTAATGTTGGCGAGGATAATATAACCGCCAACCCGGTCAATGATGGCCTTGGCCTCGTCTCGTGAACAACGGAGGCTGACCATGGCCCCGGACGCTTCGCCTGACGAGGCCATGGCCTTGCCGCGCACCGCGGCCAAGCGGATCAGCTCAAGCTCCGTAAAGACGCCGGCGGCGTAAAAGGCGCTTAATTCGCCAAGACTATGGCCACCTACAAGGGCGGGCCGGACCCCCAGTTTGTCCAGAAAGGTGTACCAGACAATGGAGGCAAAGCAGATTGCCGGCTGGGCACATTCGGTTTGCGACAGCATTCGCAACCACTGATCGATCTGCTTGGGATTCTCGGCCCGGTCCAGCGGACGGTAGATGACCCTGCTGATCGGCTCAAGCCCCATGTCAGTCAGCACTTCATCCGCCTGGCTGAGAAGCTTCTGCGCCCACGGCAGGCGCTCCACCAGCACCCGGACCATGTTGAGCTGCTGTGAGCTCTGCCCGCAAAAAAGCATCCCGAGGCGCGCCGGTTGGTTTTTGCTGGCCAGCCAGATTTTCGTGGACGGATCGTGATAGAGGCCTTGAGCGGACGGCTCTCCGTCGCGCAGGGCCTTGCCCAATGCTTCAAGGCCGAGTGCAAGTTCAGTTGGCTCACCGGCAATCAGCGCCGCCTTGTACGCCGCTTGAAAGTTTGCTTCCTGGCCCAGTTTTGCTGCCAGATCGGCCAGTTCGGCAACGCTTACTTTGCGCGCCTCAACAATGAGGGCGCTAATTTTTTTTTCCAAGTCACGCCCGCTGTCGGCCCCCAGGACAAAGAGCTCGGTGTCCTGATTGGAAACCAGCAGGGCGCGTTCGGCGATGCCGGGTTGCAGATGCGGGCTTGGCGGGTCTGCCGAGGCCAGCGTGACATGGCAGTTAATGCCGCCAAACCCCATCGCCGAGGCCCCGGCGCGGAGGGTTGAGGACTCCGGCATGATGACGCCATGCCGCAGGGGGTAGAGCTGCACCGCCTCAGTGTCGAAGAGAGGATGCGGCGCCCGACAGGCTGCGGTTGGCGGCAGGATCCGGCGGTTGACCGCCATCACCGCCTTGATGAAACCGCCGATGCCGGCGGCCGCCTTGGCGTGGCCCATGATCGACTTGAGTGAGGTCACCCCGCAGCGGCGGCGGCCAGGCTCTGGCCCATTGCCCATGGCCAGGGCAATCCCCTTAAGTTCGACTTGATCGCCGACAGCGGTGGCAGTGCCGTGGCCCTCGACAAAATCGAGGCTGTCCATGTCGTAAGGGGCTAAGTTGTAAGCCTTTCGCAAGGCCCGGGCCTGTCCGGCGGCGTTCGGGGCGGTGAGGCCAGTACCTGCGCCATCCGAGGCAATCCCCCAGCCATGCAGCACCGCATAGATATAATTGTTGTCGCGCCTGGCGTCCTCCAGGCGTTTCAAAATAACAAAACCGCACCCTTCGCCGGGAATAAACCCGCTGCCGCAACGATCATAGACAGTCATGTCCTTTTTGGTCAAGGCGCCGGTCTTGGCAAACCCGACCATCTCGAAGGGATCGAGGCTGATGTCAACCCCGCCGGCAAGGGCCAGATCCAGGTCGCCGTTGGCCAGGTCCTTGGCCGCGGTAACCACCGCCAGCAGGGAAGACGAGCAGGCGCCATCCACGGTGTAGCCGCCGCCATGCAGATCGAGCACATTGCAGATTCGCCCGGCGATGGTATTTGAAAGGCCGCCCGCCAGCGTGTCCTCTGTGACCGGCGGAAAGGCTGATTTAAAAAAGGACTCCATAGCCGTTTCGATTTCAAGGACTTGAGCAGGGTCGAGGCCTCTGGAACGGACCGCGGCATGGAGGGCACGCCGGACATACGGCCAGCGCAGGCGCATGGTATTTGACCGGGTCTGCTCGCCGGTCAAGGTGTTACCGACGATAACGCCCGTGCGCTCACCGGCAATGTTTTCTTTTGAGTATCCCGCATCAAAAATGGCCTGCAGGGCTACCTCCAGGGCGAGCCAGTGGGCGATGTCCGTTGAACGGAAGGTAGAGAGCGGGATGCGGCGGGCGACCCAGTCGAACGTAAAGCCATCAATGAAGGCGCCCCGCGTGCCGTAGGTCTTGTCAGGCACTTTGGGGTCAGGGTGATAATAATCCGCCATCGGCATCCGGCAGTCTGGAAAACAGCGGAACTGGCGGCGCCGGCCCAGGATATTTTCCCAGAGCTGGAGGGGGGTTCTGGCGTCAGGATACCAGCAAGCCAATCCAATAACGGCTATGGGGCTTAAAGATGGCATCATTTCTCCTTAGTCATTGATAGCTCCGCAAAGACATGCGGTCGGCTTGGCGTTGATCTCACTATAATATAAAAAAGTTTCTAAACAAAAATATGTTATTGTACAATAAAGAAAGAAGAAATTGGTCCGATTTTATGAGCTTTTTTTGATAATCACAATGGGATAATTTCTGGTTTTTGTCGCTGGTTGCTTTACATATAATTTCGCTTCGTGCTGCACAGGCGGTATGAACATAATCCATCAAGGGCTGGATCAATGCTGAATCTCTCAGACTACCAGGCTGTAGAGAGAATCTACGAAAGCGATAGCACTATCGTTTATCAGGGGCGGCGTATTAATGATAATCTGCCAGTGATTATCAAGCTGCCTAAGAGTGACTACCCTTCCCCTGAAGAATCAGCGAGATACAGCCACGAATTTAAGATCCTTAGTGGCCTTGACCTGGATGGAGTGATTAAGACGGTCGGTCTTGAGTTGTACGATAATCGGCGAGGAATCATTCTGGAGGATTTCGGGGGAAAGGCCTTGAGCAAGCTCATGCTTGGCCGCACGTTTACCGTTGAGGATTTTCTCGCTGTTGCCATAAAGATCACCAGAGTTCTTCTGACAATTCATTCATCTTTTATCATTCATAAGGATATCAATCCTTCAAACATCCTATTGAACGTAGATTCCGGTCAATTGAAACTTATTGATTTTGGGATCTCGTCGGAACTCTCCCACGAAGCCTCAAACCATGGCAGCATTAGGGCCATGGAAGGAACCCTGGCCTACATCTCTCCAGAACAGACAGGGCGGATGAACCGCACACTCGATTATCGCACCGATTTCTATTCTCTTGGTGTTACGCTGTACGAAATTATCAGCCAGCGACTTCCTTTTTTAACCAATGATGTCCTTGAGCTTGTGCATTCGCATATTGCTAAAAACCCCATACCCCCATGTCGATTACGTCCTGATATCCCTCAGCAGATTTCCGACATTATCATGAAGTTGCTGAAAAAGAATGCTGATGAGCGATATCAGAGTGCTGGCGGACTCCTGCATGATTTAGAAGAATGTTCCAGGCAGTGGGATGCCTTTGGGCGCATCAATGCGTTTCCTCTCGCCAGGCATGACATCTTGGATCGTCTCAATGTCGGCCAAAAACTCTACGGGCGAGAGACGGAGATTAATTCACTCCTGGAAGCCTATGACAGGGTTGCCAAAGGTGGCATAGAGGTCTTTCTTGTGTCTGGCGCTGCAGGGCTTGGCAAAACATCGCTGGTAAGGGAAGCCTCAAAAAATATTCTTTTCAGCGGGGCCTGTTTCGTTTCCGGGAAATTTGATCAATTAAATGCTGGCGTGCCGTATAAGGCGCTGCTCGATGCCTTCCAGGAACTGATCAAGCAGATTCTTTGCGAAGATGAGCAGAAGCTTATTGGGTGGAGGAACATCTTACAGAAAGCCTTATTGCCAAATGGCGCATTGCTGATTGCTGTCATCCCTGAACTTGAGCAGATCATCGGTGCGCAATCTGCAGCGCCTAAATTGCCGCCCCTTGAGGCGCAGAACCGATTCAGGCTCGTTTTTCAAAATTTTATCAAGGCCTTTTGCCTCTCACAACACCCGCTGGTTATTTTTTTAGATGATCTGCAGTGGAGTTGTCGAGCATCATACGATCTGCTTCGACATATCATGACTGATCCATCGCTGAAGCATCTTCTGCTCATCAGCGCCTTCCGCGACACAGAGGTCGATGCAATCCACCCACTCACGGCATGTCTTGATTACTGGCACAAAGAAGAGGTTGCGGTCTCGCGGATTGCCCTTGAGGTCCTGGGCGTTGGTCATATCAGTCAACTCCTGGCGGATTCTCTCTCGGTCAGCCCAGAAGAAGTCTCGCCCCTGGCCGATCTGCTTTGGCAGAAGACAGGTGGCAACCCATTTTTCATAGGGATGTTTTTGCATTCCCTGTACAGAGACAAATTGTTATGGATTGATAAAACTCAAGGTCGGTGGCAATGGAATCTGGTTAAAATTAAGGCACTCGGCATCACTGAGAATGTCGTCGCGCTTTTGTCCGATAAAATCAGCCGCTTATTGCCCGAGACGCAGCAGGCACTAAAACTAGCCGGAACCCTAGGCAGCAAATTTGACCTTCAGCTCTTATCGATGCTTTTGAAACAATCAATGTCGGACACGGTTTCTTCCCTTCAGGAGGCAGCGGATGAAGGCCTGATTGTGCCGTTTGGCGATACCTATAAATTGATAGGCCTGCAAGACCGCGATATTGTGAAGGGAGAGAGCGTTTATTTCCGTTTTCTCCATGATAGAATCCAGCAAGTGGCATACGCTCTTCTGAGTGAACAAAAGCGTCAGGAGGCGCACTATACTGTCGGCCATCATCTGCTTCGAGAATTAACGGTGGAGCAACAGGGCGGGCAAATTTTTGATATTGTCAATCATCTGAACAAGGCGGGCAAACTTGTTGATTCGCAAGATAAAAAAGACGAGTTAGCACGACTCAATTTAAAGGCAGGGATGAAGGCGAAAAATTCTGCCGCCTGGCATGTTGCCTTCAAACACATTCAACTCGCTATCGATTTGCTGGGGAGTGAAAGTTGGGAAAGAGAGTATGGTCTCACCTTAGAGTTGCATATTGAAGGGGCTGAATCCGCCTATCTCTGTGGTGAATTTGAGGCAATGGAATTCATCGTCCAAGCGGTCCTTGATAAAGGGCGTACACTCCTGGACAAGGTGCGTGTTTATGAAGTGAAGATTCAGGCATATAAAGCTCAATATCAGATCCTGATGGCCATCGAAACTGCATTGCCGGTGCTGGCTATGCTCGGGTTCAAGTTCCGGATGAGGCCTTCAAAAATGCAGATTGCTTTTGGGCTACAAAGGGTAAAACTTGCTTTGCTTGGAAAAAATATTGAGCACTTGGCCGAGCTCCCAGAAATGAATGATCCAAAAGCATTAGCCGCCATTCGGATCATGAACAGTATCGGCTCAGCTGCCTATTTTGTCGCCCCTGAGTTGACACCACTCCTCATTTTTACAGGTATCCGTCTTATTGCCAAACACGGGAATGTGCCGGAATCAGCTTTTTTGTTTGCTGTCTATGGCATGATATCGTGCGGGGTATTGGGAGAAATTGATGAAGGGTATCAACTTGGTCAGCTTGCTTTGAGGTTATTATATTTTTCTGAGCGAAGAGAACTCAGGTCTAAGACCATCCATATAGTGAACGCTTTCACCCTGCATTGGAAGAATCATCTCCGCGAAACGTTAAGCCCGCTTCTTGACGGCTATCAGGTTGGGCTGGAGACTGGAGACAACGAGTATGCCGGATACTGCGCTTTTTTTTATTGCTCCCATTCCTTTATCTCGGGAAGTGTTCTTAGTGAACTCGACCAGGAAATGGCCGCCTACGATAAAGCAATATTGAGGCTCAAGTATTCGCCTTGTCTATATGGGCAGAAGATTTTTCACCAGACGGTTGTCAACCTGCGGAAAAAATCATACAAACCAGGCCTTTTGCAAGGTGACATTTATGATGAACAGCTTGAGTCCTTGCTGCATATAAAGGCAACTGATCTGTTGACTCTTTTTTGCCTTAATTTTACGAAGCTCTATCTGGCATATTTGTTTCATGATTTCAGCCAGGCAGTAACATGCGCCAGCAAGGCCGAAGCCTATTTGAATGGAGTTGTGGGCAGTGCTTTTGTGCCTTTGTTTCATTATTACGACTCTCTGGCCAGATTGGCCCTTGCCCCTGCCACGAGTGGGCATGAGCAGCAGAATTTATTGAAAAAGGTGGCCGCCAATCAAAAGAAAATGAAGCGTTGGGCAAAGCACGCTCCCATGAATTACCACCATAAATATTTATTGGTTGAGGCAGAAAGATTACGGGTTCTGCGGCAGGACAGTCAAGCCAGTGAATATTACGACCAAGCCATCAGTCTGGCGAGGGAAAATGAATATCTTAATGACGAGGCCCTTGCCAATGAACTCGCTGCCCGTTTTTATCTCAATAAAGACAGAAAGAAAATTGCCGCGGCCTATATGCAGGACGCGCGTTACTGCTACCTGCAGTGGGGCGCGACCGCCAAAGTCAACAGCCTGGATGAAGTGTACCGCAAACTGCTGCCAGCGGAACAGGTGAGCAAGCAAACAGCGGCCACCCCCTCCACGGTGTCGGTTGGTTCAACCATCATGGCTTCGGGCGCTGAATTCGATCTTGCTTCAGTCATGAAGGTATCGCAGGCGATTTCCGGTGAGATTGTCCTGGGCAATCTGTTGAAGCAGATGATGAAAATTGTCATTGAGAACGCTGGGGCTCAGTTTGGATATCTGATCATGAAATCGGACGACAGGCTGCTGATTGAGGCCGAAGGTGCGCTGGACAGCACCAACATTACGGTGCTGCAGTCTGTCCCGTTAGATGAGTGCCATAAGATTGCTTCAGGAATTGTTCATTACGTTGATAGAACCAGGGAATATGTTGTGCTTGAAAATGCCCTTGAAGAAGGTCATTTTACCCATGACCCCTATGTTGTTCAGTGTAAAGCCAAATCGATTTTGTGCCTCCCTCTGATCCACAAGTCGAACTTCATCGGCATCTTATATCTGGAAAACAATGCCATTGAAGGAGCCTTTACCTTAGAACGCTTGAAGATACTGAGACTTTTAAGTTCTCAAATTGCAATATCGTTGGAAAACGCCAATCTTTTTGCTGACTTGGAATACTCAGAGACGCGATACCGTGAACTGTATGAGAATATTATTGATATCGTTCTCCTGGTTAGCAGTGAAGGCATAATCAGTATGGCCAACCCCCTTTTCTATTCTATGTTTAGGCTCCACCGGGAAGATACCCGTGCGATGAGTTTCAAAAAATTGGTGCACCCGGAAGATATGGCAATGATTGAAGAGCAGTTACTGGTGAAGCTAAGCACGGCTGATGTCATTAAAGACCTCCAGTTTAGGATGGTGGGGTTGAATAATGAGGTGTTTGATGTTGAATGTAATGCAAAATGCATCCGAAACAATAACGGATCTTCTGGCAGCATTCAGATGGTTGTCAGAGATGTCACTGACCGCAAAAGATTGGAAAAGGACCTCTTCGATTCACTGAAAGATGCGCAAAATGCGAAGAAAGGCACGATCCTGGGCCTGGCGAAACTTGCAGAATACAGGGATAAAGATACCGGCAGCCACCTTGAAAGAATCAGGGAGTACGCCAGGGTCATCACTGAAGAACTGTCAACCAACACAGAGTATAAGGGATATATTTCTCGACGGTACATCGATGATATTTATCTGTCCTCTATCCTTCATGATATTGGTAAGGTTGGAATCCCAGACTCAATATTACTCAAAAACGGTAAGTTGACAAGAAGCGAGTATGACGTGATGAAGCGTCATCCAATTTATGGGGGTGATGCCCTCTCTGCCGTGGAATCTCAGGTTGCAGGCGAGTCGTTTATTGCGTTAGGAAAAATAATCGCCTATTACCACCATGAAAAATGGGACGGGACAGGATACCCCTACGGACTCAAGGGAGAGGACATTCCACTGTCTGCCAGAATTGTGGCATTGGTAGATGTCTATGACGCCCTGACTTCAAAGCGCAGCTATAAAAATGTGTTTTCTCATGAAAGGGCGAAAAAGATTATATTTGAAGGCAAGGGGAAACACTTTGCCCCTGATGTGGTAGATGCTTTTTTTGCAAATGAAAACAGATTCTTTGCAATCATGGAAGCGCTGCTGGATTAACCTTGATGGCTCGATGGCTTGCTGGAATGTCAATTTGATCGCAATCTGAAAGCAGGGGGTCTCAGCGACCTCGTGAAAATGTAGATAAACGGGCAGGTTGAAAATGCGGTGGTGTTTTATTTGAAGGGGGCCACCGACACACCCTCAGGTTGTCTGACTCAAACTGACACTCGGAATGAGCCATTGATTTATCGTTATATTCTCGGTATGGATAGCAAATGGCCGAGTTTTGCCCATAATAAACTGTTGTTTTAGCGATTTTCGATCACTTTTACGAGAGCGAAGTGGATAGCCCGTTTCAAGAATAAAGATTACCCCGGAAGGCACAGAAAAAAGAATCCCTTGCTTGAATATATCATTATTTCCCTTGTCGCCGTGGCCGTGGCAGGACTCACCTTCTTTTCCGGATTCGGGCTGGGCACCCTGCTTATGCCTGTTTTCGCCGTCTTCTTTCCGGTAAAGATCGCCATTGCCGCAACAGCCGTGATCCATCTGGCCAATAACATTTTCAAGGTGCTGCTCGCCGGCAGACATGCCAACCTGAAGATCGTCCTGCTCTTTGCCGTGCCCGGCGCCGTTGCCGCGGTATTCGGGGCCATGCTGCTCAATTATTTCGCCGCCCTGCCGCCGCTGGCAAGCTATGCGCTTTTTGGCAGAGAGTGTATCGTCACCCCGGCAAAATCGATCATCGCCGCATTGATCATTGTTTTTTCCGCAATCGAGCTGGCCCCTTATTTCAAGAATCTTTCCTTTGATCTGAAGCTGATTCCTGTCGGCGGCCTCCTGTCAGGTTTTTTCGGCGGCCTGTCCGGCCATCAGGGGGCATTGCGCACCGCCTTTCTCATGCGTACCGGGCTTGACAAAAACGCCCTCATCGGCACGATGGTTATTTCCGCCGTGGTGGTGGACCTCTCCCGGCTTGTCATCTACGGCGCCACATTTTTCCGCCAGGATTTCATGGTCCTGCAGGAGCAAGGGGTAATCGGCCTGATTGCGGCAGGCTCCCTGTCAGCCTTTATCGGCTCCTTTGCCGGCGCGCGCCTGCTCAAGAAGATGACCCTGCATGCGTTGCAGAAAATGATCGCCATCATGCTCTTCCTGCTCGCACTTGCTCTGGGGTGCGGTATTGTATAACTCTGGTGCAAGTGACGAATCAGCCGGAAATATCTTCAAGAGATTTACCCCTATGGGCATAGTGGCAGACATCATCACCATCGTCATCGCCGCCCTGATCGGCTGTTGAGGAATATCTTCATTGCCCTGCCATCCTTTAGCAGTTTTTTTCTTGCAAAATTCATGAATTAGAGTTTGTCTATTTTTGAGTAGAAATTTCATTATCATTGAAAAATGCGACTGGGAGAAAAGAAGGCGAAGGGACCAGGAAATAAGAGCTGTACTTCCTTGCTCCCAGATCTGCATTGAGGGAAGCTTTGACTTATTTTCCATGTTTCGCCCGTAATATCGCAATAAGTGGAAATCAGAGCAGCAAAATGTAATAAGTGGACAAAAGCAAGGGTGTTTGTCCATGTTTTACCTTTTAATATCTCAATAAGCGGAAAATCCGTCCACCTATAGGGGGTGATATGACGGAAAACTTTCCACTTATTGCACTGTTATGCCTTACAAACAAATAAGCACATCAAACAGAACCTATAACCACCAAGGAGTTTTAATCAAATGGATCAACAATCCCCCAGTATTCGAAGCAAAGCGGTAGATGAAAAATTTTGCGGGTCATGCGGTGAAATAATTAAAATTAAGGCAGAGATTTGCCCCAAATGTGGGGTTAGGCAAAGAAATCCGCTTAGCAAAGCTGCCTTGCTATTATACATGACGTCATAAGTAATTGCGCATGACTTTAAAATTCCATCGCTCTCTCGCAAGTGCGATACAGAAGGTTTGGGGCATTATGCGCAAGAATTAATGTCGTCGTGTATAGGACTTCCTTGAGTTCAGTAGCACAATTCACATAAAGCTTGAAAGCTTGGGGTCAGGTCTTTAAATATGATTTTTAGTTGCAAAATTGAGAGAGCTTATGTTTCAAGGCATGACCCATTTTGCATATGCAAGAAATGCATAACAAGACAAATCCAGTCGACCTTCTTCGTCGACGGTTGAATTGCAACGTTGTGCCAGAACTAGGAGCCTGTCCGAGAATGCCCTTTCTGCGGAGTCTCGCTTGAGCTCGCTTATCTGCCCAACTCTTCGTTATTTTGAAAAAATAATGCTCCGGTAAGCGAGCTTGCGAGACTCCGAGATATCAAATATATGTACCCCAAGGGCATTTCCGTTGGGCAACTGCGCTTATTTTTTCAAAATGCCTCGATTTGAGAAAAAATGTCTATTCTCGGACAACCTCCTAGGATGCCACCATGAAACCGACAGTAAAAATAGCTACAGCCCGGACCCCGGACGGAGGCGAGATGGTGCTTTATCAGCATGACCGTGATTTCTTTATCAAGATCAACGGTCAGGATTTGATGCACAGTCGCCACCATGAGTCGGAACTGGAGCTGGCGCGGCTGGGTTGTGGGCATCTGGCTGGTCGCAAGGCGCCCAGCATACTTATCGGCGGCTTGGGTATGGGCTATACCTTGCGTCAGGCTCTCGATATGCTCAGCCCCCACGCCCAGGTGGTGGTGGGTGAACTGTTGGGTGCTGTAGTCGAATGGAATCGTGAGTTCCTCGGGGAACTCAACGGCCATCCGCTGGGGGACGAACGAGTTGACCTCAAGACGGGCGATATCGTCGAGCTTATCTCACGTTCCAAGAGCAGATTCGATGCGATCCTGCTGGATATCGATAATGGTCCCAGCGCGATGACCGATTCAGGTAACCGCCGTCTGTACTGTCGTGAAGGAATTCAAGCCTGTCGCCGCGCGCTTCGTGAACATGGGTGTCTGGCTGTGTGGTCGGCTGCGCCTAGTAAGAAATTCGAGCAGCTCTTGATGAGTTGCAGCTTCCATGTGCGCCGTTTCCAGGTCCCCGCCTACAAGGGGAGCAAATCGCAGTCTCGTTTTGTATGGGTCGCTTCGGAGGACAAGATTATCCTGCCCCCCGGTGGCGGCGAGCCGCGCCTGCCGCAGAGATACAAAGCTATTTCTGTTTGAGCAGGTCTCTGATTTCCGCCAGCAGAGTTTCCTCCTTTGATGGCGGGGGAGGCGATGCCGGAGCTTGCGCTTCCTTTTTCTTCATGGAATTCATGGCCTTGATAACCATGAATATGGCAAAGGCTATAATAACAAAATCTGTGATTGCCTGAATAAATTTTCCATAATTTATCGTGATGGCCGCGGCGTCGCCGGCAGCCTCTTGAATTGTTAGTGCCAGGCTCGTAAAATTGACGCCGCCTACGAGAAGTCCGATGGGCGGCATGATGACATCGGCAACAAAAGAGGAAACGATTTTCCCGAAGGCGCCACCCAAAATGATACCAACTGCCATGTCGACGACATTGCCTCTCATGGCAAATGTCTTGAATTCCTGCATCATGCTCATCGAAACACCTCATTGTCATTTGTTTTTTTGATTACAACTCAAATTCAGCCTGTGGAATCCAGTAAAGCCTCTGGCATCAAGCCTCCAGGCGCTCCGGTCCTGGCTCCTTTTGCGGGTAGGCCTCAACAGGATCTTCTGACCTTATCGCTTCAGTCGCCTGGCCTTGCGCAGATCGTCATCATGCTACAGGCTTTCCATTTGCTGGTTTGGCTGAAAAAGGGTGGCAATCAGGTTTGTTTTTACAGGCAGCTCGCCGCAGTGGCTATCCGCCGCACAGTTCTTTACTGATAGGGTATTGCGCGAAAAATAATCTGCTACTCCATCTATTGTATATGATTTATTTTTGATTTTCAAACCATAAATCATTTACTTTCAATCAATATCGTTTGCTGTTTCATCTGATCAGTTCAGGCGGGCAAGAGTGGGGGCGATTATCTGTTGACGCAGAAAATTTTCCGGGTGATAGGCAAAAGGCCTGGAGGTCGCTTACGCTCAGCGATGAAGGAGCACAGGGATCAGGTCGCGGCCGGACAAGGGAAAACCGCAGCCGGTGTCAGCTTGCCAAGTCTTTGACACATTTGACCGGCTGAAAAAGGGTGGACGCAAAAAAAACCTGGGTAAAGCATGGCGAACCGGCGACTCCGGCAGCAGCAGGAGAGGCCGGCTGGAAAATAGCGGTGATGACCGGGTATGCCGGCCGGGGGGTGCATGGGCTGATCAGCAAATCTGATCTTCAGCGCCTATTTTTTGTCCTGTTTGTCCAGCACATCTTTGCTCCAGGAGAAAGCGGCTGTGACTTTGGGGAAGCCGATCGTCGAAACAAGGAGCAGCAGGGCATGATAGATCTCTTCCCGCGTGACCCCGGCCTCAAGTGCTCTGCGGGTATGGGAATGAACGGCACCTTCTGATTGGGCGGCCGCGGCTCCGGCAAGCTGGATTAGATGTATTGTTTTTTCATCAATCGGACCAGAGCGGCGGATGGTTGAACCGAGGTTTTCCAGTGCAGCCATGGCCTCAGGAAACAGTCTGAAAAGTTCCTGATAGTGCTTGCTTGGTATCTTGCGGTCTGACATGGCAATTCTCCTTGTGAGGCAGCTTTCGCCAGCCTTGATAAAGGCTTGTTAAAGGTAATGCTCTGGAGACGGCAGGCCGGATGGGTAGGCGGAATCGTTTGCCATGGTTTATCCGCGGAAAGCGAATGTGGCGAATCCCCGAATGTCAGGTCTCAAGCCGCCCCTGTTCTCTTAAACAACAAGGTCAATAAGCACCGTCTGTCATATCAGCAGAGACTGCAGTTTCTCAAGAGCCTTTGTGCCGGCTGCTTCAAGTTCTTTTCTGTTCTCCTTGCCGTTTGGATTTCCTAATCTTATAGTGATATAGTAGTCGCCTTTCAGAATATGCAGGGCGATTGTCCCGATGAATGCCTCATCGCCAAGTCCATTAAGATCAATCCGTCCTTCGGAAAGAATCTTCTTGGTATTTTCAAATATGGTTTTTGGATTCTGCCCTGATTCCAGCGCAGTTTGCGGCATGCAAAGCGTCTGTTGGATGCTGATCTGGAAAAAATTGCCGGAATCCTCGCTGGCGGCCCCGTAGAAGCATTTTTTCATGCCGACCTCCGGTTTCTCATCACATTGGCCATTTTTGAGTTTTTCTCCGGCAAATGACTCGGCCTCTGTCCTGCTGATAAGTTGACCGGGTTCAATAATTTTTTTCGCTGCCGTTTGCGCCTTGCCGGTCCCTGCCTTTGATTTTTTATCGGAGCTGTCTTCATTGGTTTGCATATCTCCTCCACATCCGGCGCAACACACCAGCGTGATGAGAAAACTTAATAAGAGGACAAAGGATTTTTTTGCCATTTTCTCTTCCTTTCTTTTTTCTGGTTTTGGTAATAAGCTCTTCTGATTTTCAACGGTACGCAACGCCGGGAACGGGTGATCGACTTTCTGCATCAGTAACTTTCCGGGCTGCCGATCTCCAGATCTCCAAGCCGGAACTTGTAAATAATGCTGTATCAGATAATTTTCAAGTATTAATCATGCCCACCTATCCAGCGCTTGTGGAAGCAATCGACAGCTGCTTCAAAGGCGAAACGCCTTCTCTCTCCTGGTTGGAGCAAGCTTAATCAACTCTTTTCGATGGGGCCTGCGGCCAACCTCCCTCCCTCGCCATTCATATTCAGTATTACTGCTGAGGTAGCGTAACTGCTTGGGCGTCTCCCCCTATGACCACAAACAAAAACAGGGCCAAATAGACCCCCTCATTGACCATGCAACCTCATATCTGAAGATTTTTTTCATCTCTAAAAGAATGCAAATCAATCCCGTATTTATTAATCTTGTCATAAAGACATTTCCTTGAGATCATCAAAGTCTTATATGCAGCAGTGATTTGGCCGTTATGCATGCTCAATGCAGCAACAATATGTTTTTTTTCCGCCTCGTCCACAGCTTGCTTTAAAGTGATAGTAGGAGATATCAGGCTTACTGGATCCGATTTTGAATTGTTTGCATCAGGCTCATGGGGCGTCCCGCGGTAAACGCATAATCTTCTGATATAATTTTTCAGTTCCCGCACATTTCCGGGCCAATCCTGCAGGGTTATTGCCTTTATGGTCGCGGAATCCAAAAAATCCGTCTTTAGTCCATGATCACGGCCATATTGGTCACAGTAATGTTTAAGCAGCATGGGTATATCCGACTTTCGGTCTTTTAAGGGCGGCACCGTAATCGGCAATACATACAAGCGGAAATATAAATCTTGGCGAAAATGGCCTGTTTCAATTTTCTGCACAAGGTCGCTGTTTGTTGCCGAGATAATTCTTGCCCCCAGCGGAATGGAGTCATTGGCGCCCAGTCTGGTGATTGCATGATCTTCCAAAACCCGCAGTAGCTTCGCCTGAAGATTGACCGGCAGGCTGCAGATTTCGTCAAGGAAAATCGTGCCATCCCCGGCAAATTCAAATTTGCCGATCTTGGTCTGCCCGGCACCGGTGAAGGCCCCCTTTTCGTAACCGAATAATTCAGCTTCCAGCATGTCTTTAGGGATTGCTCCCATGTTAACGACGACAAAAGGCGCGTCTCCTCGTTTCGACAGGGTATGGATGGCTCGCGCCACCAGCTCTTTTCCCGTTCCGGTCTCGCCGGAAATGAGAACAGGATCGTCTTCCCCTGCCACAATTTCGATAGTGTCATAAAGACGCTGCATCAGGGGATGGTTACCAAGCATGCCATGGAAACTGCTGCGTTTCTCTCTGGCAAGTTCCAGTTGCTTGCTAAGGCCCCTGTTGTCCAATATGAGCTGCATTTTTTCAACGGCCCTGGCGAGGGAAGCCAGCAACACATCCTCATCCACCGGTTTTTCCAGGAAGTCATATGCGCCCTTTTTCATGGCTACCACCGCCATGTCCACATCGCCGTGACCGGTAATCATAATTATCGGTAAATCCTCGTTTGTTGCCTTGATCCGTTGTAAAAACTCCAACCCGTCTATCACCGGCATTTTCACATCAGCTATAACGGCTAGATAATTGCTTGAAGAAAGAGATGCCAAGGCCATGGCAGGCTTATCAAAGCTATCCACATTGTATCCGTGCATGGTCAACGTCTGGTGAATGGCGGTCAGCACATACGGATCATCGTCAACCACCATTATTTTGTTGCAGCAGGGGGCATCGTTTTGCATCAACTCATTCCTTTTCCATATGTGCAGGGAGGTGAACAAAAAAACAGGCGCCAAGGCCGGGGGAGCTTTCCACCTTGATAAAGCCTGAAAAGTTTCGGACAATCCGGTCGACGATGGATAACCCAAGGCCCATTCCCAATCCAACTTCCCGTTTGGTAAAAAAGGGATCAAAAATCTTGCTCAGATCATCCGGGTGAATCCCTGCACCGTTATCCCGGATTGCAGTTACAATATAATCTTTTTCCAACAAGCTCTCAGGGTCAATATTCTTTGCTGAAAACGTTTTTATCGTTAGCCGCGGTGATTGCGCATCACCCATGGATTGTATGGCATTCTGAATGATATTTAAGAAAACCTGTTCCAGTCTTACGTCATGACCAAAGGTCGGCGGGATAGTGCTGTCCAATTCCAATTCGACCTCAATGTCGGAAAGTTTAAGCTGGGTATCGAGGAATGTGAGAATATTTGTTAAAATCTGGTTAATTTCAACTGGATAGGTGTCAGGCACTACTTTGCGGGCAAAACTTTTGAGACTTTTGATAATGAACGATGCCTTTTTTACACGGTCGATTATGATCTGAAGATTTTCTTCAATTAAAGGTTTGTTCAGTGTTGGCCCATTCAGGCATTTCACAGTGTTGCGGGCAAAAAGCAGAATGGCATTTAACGGCTGGGTCAGTTCATGCCCGATTCCCGCCGCCATTTCTCCCAGGCTGGCCAGCCGCCCTGAGTGGATTAACTGATCCTGGGCCTCCCGGATGCGGGACATCATTAGATGAATATCACTCATATCCTTTGCAATCATCATGTGAAAAATGCGGCCGGATTCCGTTATAAGGGTTGAGCCGTTCAGGCTGACACGTATCTTTTCTCCTCCAAGGGCTGTAAATTCCGTCTCAAAATTTTTGAATTCTCCTGCAGCGACAAGCTCCTTAATCCGGTCAAACGCCTCGTCATCCACAAATGTATCCAGACGCAGGCTTCCGAAATCCTCCTGTGAAAAGCCAAGCAGTTTGCGAAATTCTTCATTTGACTTAACAAGCACAAAATTTTCGGTCATGACAAAAAAAAGATCAGAGAGATTTGCAAGGATCTTGTCCGAAAAAACCTTCTCCGATTGAACTTCTTCATGCTGCTTTAAAACCCGGACGACGAGTTCTCTTTTCTGTTTTTCGAGTAATTCAACCAGTTTTGCGTCCGGTGTCTGTTTTGGGGAATCCACCATGAACCTCCTGCTGTTAAGTTCACCTGAAAGTAACATATTCAACCCGTTTTGTCACAAAATTTACACAGTAGAAAAATATAACTATTACAACGCACTAATAAAAAAAGAACCGAAATATGTCACCGAACATATACAGGCAGGCATGGTTCCGGCGCTTGATGAAATCATCTCTCGCCATGTCAAAAAAACATTGTAAGTAACTGAAAAAACAAAACATACATATTTTATCCCAATGCATAATGACGGGTTGGCTTGAAAAATGCGAGAAGTGCCTGTCAGCCGACCGGATTTTTGACTATCTTACTACTGGCAGAATAAAGTAATGAAAAACCAGCTTATACTGACAGAAAGAGTAATGAAAAACCAGACATTGAGCCTTGAACAGATTGCCTCTATTTGCGGCGTATCTCTGAACCTTGTCAGGAGATGGATTGAAAAAAAGGGGCTGACGGTTGATCCGAGCGACGGCACGGGAGAAAAAGTTCGGCATGCCGATATGATTAATTTTTTAGTCAAATTTAACATGCAGATTCCTGATTCAATTATGCCGTTCAAGGTAAAAAAGATACTATTTATTTATGCCAATGCTTCTGATGACAAGCTGTTTATGCGGTTTTTGATAAATTTCCTGGGACAATTAAAAAAAGAGAAACGTGGCTTTATAGCCGATCACATCTCCTATGGCCCTGACGCGAAAATGAAGGTGATGGTGTTCAAGCCTGACTTGATTATTCTTGATATGACAGAGCATGAAGAAGATGCTGTTAATATGAGCAAGCTCATCAAAAGCACGGAGGAATTCGGCTCTATTAATCTTGTGGCGATAACCGGCGCTGACTTATTTGAACGTTATAAGGTTTCAGCCCAAAAAAGCGGGATAGATGAAGTGCTGATCGGTTCTGTTGAAATAGGGCCGCTTGCAAAAAGGCTGATGGGTTTTTCATGATCTGGAGTGTTGATCATAATAAAACCAAAAGATACGGGTCGATATGTCGATATGCTGCAAGATAAGGCTTATTACTCAAGACTGAAGAATAGTTTTTCACTGGTCATTATTTTTATCGCGGTGGTTCCACTTTTCCTGATCAGTTGGAATTCAAAACATTTCTATCAAGAGTCCAGTTTGAAAAACACTTCCGAGGAATTGAAGAGAACGGTAGAGAACAGAAAACAAGTCATTACTATTTTTCTTGATGATCAAAGGGAGCTGTTGTCACAATTGATGCGGCTCTATTCCTACGATGATCTTAAGGATCAAACCGAACTGGAAAGAATATTTGCGGCAGTAGCCGCCACCGGGTTGATTGTCGATATGGACGTATTTGATGAGGCAGGACGGCATATAGCCTATGTCGGACCGTATCGGGAAAAACTGATCGGCAAAATCTATAAGAACGAAAAGTGGTTTAAAGATGTCATGCTCAAGGGCAAACATATCAGCGACATTTTCCTCGGCTACCGCGAGGTGCCACATTTTGTAATGGCAGTGGCGGATCCACAGAGAAAGTGGGTTTTGCGCGCCACCATCAATTCGGAATTCTTCAATAATCTTTTACAGAGCGCCTGGATCGGCGAAAAAGGTGATGCCTTTGTTGTTAACCGGAAGGGGGAATTGCAAACCCCCAGCCGATTCGGGGACAATTCCCTGTCTGCGGCGGAAAAAACGTTGCTTGTCTATCATGAAGGAACGGCAGTAAACGAGATCGACGAATTTATCTATGTGACGAGCTGGTTAAAGAACAGGGAATGGCTCTTGATAGTCAAACTGCGAACCAGTAGTGTTCTTGAAATTTTTTATTATGCGCGCAACATGGACTTTCTCACCATTACGATTGCTATACTGGTAGTCGTTACCGTCGCAACCCTGATAGCGCATTTAATGGTAAACAAACTTGAGATGGCTGACCGTGAAAGAGTAAGCCTTGACAGCCAGATGCTCCAGGTAGAGAAGATGGCATCCCTTGGTAGAATGGCTGCCGGTGTGGCCCATGAGATAAACAATCCTCTGCAATTGATTACAGATCAGGCCGGATGGATAGGAGAGCTTCTGGATGAAGAAGATCCCCAAATATTGATGAACTTTAATGAATACCGTAAAGCCATTGATAAAATTAAATCACATGTGGCAAGGGCCAGCGGCGTTACCCATAGATTGTTGGGGTTTTCGCGAAAAATGGATGCCGAAAAGGCAGCGGTAAATATCAACCGTCTTGTTGAAGAGGTGATCTCTTTTCTTGAAAACGAGGCGTTTAATAACCATATCGCCATTAACAAACACCTGCAAAAAGATATGCCGGCCATCATGACTGACGCGGCCCAGATTCAGCAGGTTATGTTGAATATTCTGAACAACAGCATGGATGCCATAGAAAAGAATGGCGCAATCGACATCACGAGCCAAGTCGAGGGGCAGAACATCATACTTACTTTTGAAGATACCGGCCCGGGAATCAGGCCTGAGATTATGGACAAGATATTTGACCCCTTTTACACAACAAAAGCGCCAGGCAAGGGAACAGGCCTGGGATTGTCCATCTGTTACACCATTATCCAATCGTTGGGAGGCAAAATCGAAATTCAAAACAGAAAAAAAGGAGGAGCTGTTTTTACGGTAAAGTTGCCGGTTGTCAAACAGGGTAATCGGCTGACATAATGAGCCCATCTTATCATGTGAAGGGCATCCTGTTTTTTTTAAAAAAAAGGAGATATGGACATGAAGGATTTCAAAGTATTGATCGTAGATGATGAAAAAGATTTTTTGGAGATGACTATTAAGAGAATGCAAAAGAAAAACATTCGCTGCGAAGGGGCGGAGAGCGGTGAAGAAGCCATTGAGAAGATCAAGAAAGGTAAATTTGATGTGGTTCTGCTGGATGTAAAGATGCCGGGCATGGATGGAGTCGAAACGCTGAGGGAGATCAAGCTGATCAATCCGCTGATCGAGGTGGTCATGCTCACAGGACATGCCTCTGTAGAGTCAGGGATTGATGGCATGAAGCTCGGCGCTTTTGACTACCTGATGAAGCCTATTGAATTGGACTTGCTTCTTGAAAAGCTCGAGGATGCCTACGAGAAAAAATTCATTCATGAAGAGAAGATCATAGAGGCGCAGATCAAAAGAGATTCAGCCAGACCCAGTTGACAAAAGATATACGTACCCGCTTGTTCCCGGCGACTGCGTCGCTGGGAATCGCGGCGCTGACTTCGTCAAGTGCCTTGCCCCGGCGCCCGCCATGCGCCGGAACAAAGGCACTTGACCCGATTGGCAATTTGCCATGGTTCTTCATGGAGAAGCGACATGGACGTTGAAAACTGACGAACATACTTTAAAACATTATTGAACAGAGGAGGAACAAAAAAATGGGCTTTTTCAAAGAATTAGGTCATTTCATGCTCGAGGGCGCCCGCGCTCATGCGAGATGGGAAATCGATGTTTCAAACACGATTATGCGGGACCGTAAACGCCTGGTCATTCTAGGCCTGTTGCTTATTCCGATCATCATAGGCGGAATATGTTATGCCGAGCAGATTGCCGGGGCATTGCCGGACGTTCTGGGTGGCAAAAAGGCTTACAGCCCGGCTTTTTACACGAATACTATTTTCTTTGCTTCCATCGGCGTCGGACTGTGTGCCGGTCTGATCACCGGCTGCATCGGCGCGGGCGGTGGTTTCATCATTGCCCCGGCCCTGATGAGCGCAGGCGTCAAGGGTATTCTGGCGGTCGGCACCGACCTGTTTCACATTTTTGCCAAGGCGATCATGGGCAGTGTCCTGCATCGCAAACTCGGCAACATTTCCGTATCACTTGCCGTAACCTTTCTGATAGGGTCCATTGGCGGCGCTACCTTGGGCGGCTATATCAACCGCACCCTGTATGAAATGAACCCTGTGTTAAGTGATGCCTTTATTACCACAGTTTATGTGTTTATGCTGGGTTTTCTGGGGTTTTACTCCCTGGCTGACTGCCTGAGCGCGAACAAGGCCGCAAAAAAGGCTAAAAAATCCGGCACTACTGTTGATACTGGCGTTGAATCAATGACCGGCCTGGCCCACAAAATTCAGTCCGTCAACATTCCGCCCATGCTTCATTTCGACCATGGCGTGGTGCCGGGCGGCCGCAAGATCTCGGCAATTTTTCTGGTGATCAGCGGTGCCATCGTTGGTCTTGCCGCAGCCATCATGGGTGTGGGCGGCGGCTTCCTCACCTTCCCGATTTTCGTGTACGGCCTTGGTGTTTCCTCGGCAACCACGGTTGGAACCGATATTTTCCAGATCATCTTCACCGCCGGTTACGCGGGTCTTGGTCAATACGCCATCTATGGTTTTATCTTTTATACCCTGGCCATCGGCATGCTGCTTGGCTCGCTGATCGGCATTCAGGTAGGCTCTCTGGTGACCAAGGTGGTTCCCGGCACCACTATCCGCGGTTTTTACGCCACGGCGGTACTGGCCGGTTTTGTAAACCGGGTTTTCGCCCTGCCCACCAAGCTTAGCAAAATGGATGTCATTAGCATATCCGACAAGACCGGGTACATTCTGGAACAAATCGGCATATACCTCTTTTTTATTGTTATTTCCATCTTTGCCATCTGGGTATTCTATGTATTCTTCACCAATATCAAGACGTTGAAAGGCGAGGGGGTGCACTCATGATTGCTCACAAGAAAGAATTCTACGGAGGCTTTGTGATGTTTATCGGTTTCTGGATTGTGTTTGCCATCGGTATGTCTCCGCTGTTTAATGGTCAGAACATCCTGAATTATATGGATAATCTTTATAATACCATTTCAAAGAAATCATCCTATTACATCCCGAAGGTGCAGAAAGAGGCGCAAGAGTACAAGGGCCAGCAGGTCACCTTAAACCTCAAATCCAAAAACCCTGAGCAGTCGGAACGGTACGCCAAGCTTTTCAGGGCGGGCAACGCAGAGGTTACGGTCGATGGACTAGATGTCAAAGTGACAGGTGGTCTTGGCCTGATGCTTGACAATATGCTCCAGGATGCCGAGCTGGCGTTTGCCAATGACGGGGACGCTATTACCGCAAAATACGGCATGGAACCAAAGTTGGTTATTTATGCCTGGTGGAATGCCCTCAAGGATGCACAAAGGGATTTCAATAAGCAGAAGATGTTCAAAGAGGCCAAGATCATTAGCAAGGTGCAGACCAGGGGAATAGAGCCGGCCTATAATTACTATGGCATTAAGGCTGAGAATATTAAGGATAAAGCGGTAATTGTAGTTGTTTCCCTGGTGGGTTACGTCATTTATACCCTATGGTTTGGTTTCGCAATTCTTTTCATGTTTGAGGGCTGGGGTCTGAAGCTCGAACATTAATGCACATTGAAAAGGGTCTCAGGTCGTTTCTGATAACGACTCACTCCCTGGGGGCGCCTTCGGGCGCCCTTTTTTTTGCAAATCATTTCATATTGTTTTTCCGGTCAACTTCACCGCCCATGCAAACTCGAAGTTTCGTCATGGGCTATGCGAATCTTCTCGATCAATTCGTCCAGTTCAATGGGTTTCATGCAATAATCCGCGGCGCCATGCGCAATTCCCTTGAGACCGGCCTGCATCGAGGCGTGCCCTGTGAGCATCAGAACGGTCATGGCAGGCCATTTTTTCTTGATTTTCTTCAGGCATGCTATGCCGTCCATGTCAGGCAGCATGACATCAAGGACAACCACATTCGGCCATCCTGTCTCAAGTTTACTGATTGCTTCAGAGCAAGAAGCGGCGGTTTCCACGGAATATCCGCGCCGCATGAGCCTCTTGCGGTTTGTTTCCAGAAAGTCCGGCTCATCGTCCACAAGTAGTATTTTATAGTCCTGCACCATTCACTGTCGCTCCTTGATCATCCTGCTTAATTTCTGTTTTCAGCAGCATGTCGATATCTGCCAGTATTTTTTGCCGATAATGCTGCAGCATGCCTTGGTCTTCCATGACCATATCGATCTGTCGTGTATGTATAAGCAGATAGCCAAGAACCTGTAAACGTTCAAGCAGAAACGGGGTTGGCTTTTTTTCGATTCTCGCGGTCAGGGCGTCTGCTTTTAACTCCACCCGGAAATCAAAACGTTCCAGGATATCCTTGAGAAGTGTAATCCGTATCAGCTTCCTGGTTTCATCCGCGGCGCCGCCCTTGAACTGAAAACTGACATAGCTTTCGGTCAAAAAATCGCTCAGATATGTTTCCACAAGGGCAAAATGATAGCCCAGACGGACACTTAAATTGCAAAAGTTTTTTGAAACAAGGAAATAGTTTTTTGCAGTTAATGTGGAACGCACGGCAGGATCGAGATTTGGATTCATGGTTGACTGGAAAATGATGGAGCCAAAGCCTTTAAGGCTCACCGGCGGCGGCCCCTGCCAGGGGATTGCGGTAATGCCGTGCCAGATAGCCCGCATGGGGGTGGACACGATATCGTCAATATGAATGAATTTGTTTTTACTGTCGAGTCCCTCACGGAAACCGCCGTCCAGGTCGATTACCCACCATTGAAAAGGGGTTTTTCCGACTAATTGCTTGGCTGCCTTTTCATCAAAGCTGTGCCGTTTTCCGAACTGAAACATCTCTATGACGGCCTTTTCATGGCAGAAACGGGTTATGTCATGAAACGTTTCACAGGATGAAGGCTTGAAAAAGGGGGAGGCCGGATCGGTAAGATTGAGAGGCGTTATCAGGGTAAGCGCTTCCTGCAGCAGGCGGTAGACAGGACTGTTTTTCATCAGATTGGGAGAAGGGGTGGCCTGGGTAAGGATTGATTCTTCACGGCCGCTGTAAATGCGGCGGCCGACCGCATCAACGGTAATTATATCACCCCTTTTCAGTACTTCTGTTGCCTTTTCCATACCGAAAATTGCGGGCAATTGAAACTCCCTGGCCACGGTGGCAAGGTGGGCGGCCACCTGCCCAGTTTCGCTCACCACGGCACAGGCGCGGTTTAAGAGGGAAGCCCACTCAGGAAATGGATGGGCGACAACCAGCACGGCGCCCTCGGGAAACTGCAGTAAATCAATATTGGAGCGGACGATGTGCACTGGTCCACAGGCTACCCCGGCACTGACCACTGTTCCCCCTGACATAAGGCATGGTGTGCTTTCTTCAGACTCGTTTTTTTCATGCTCAGGGAACCTGACGTCCAGACTAAGCAGACCAAGCGGACGGCTTTGCAGAATAATTATTGCACCGCTTCTGTTAATTGACCATTCAATATCCTGCGGCGCTCCGAAATGGTTTTCCAGCCGCAAGGCGATTCGTGTAAGTTCAATAATCTGGTCGCTGGAAAGAGAAGATACCTGTTCCCCGGTTGAGGATTGCGTTGTATCAGGGCAGGAGATTTTGCTGTCAAGAACCTTATGGGGTTCCTCTCTTGACACACTGTACATGTTAGTCGGGGCGCTGCCGTCCACTACCTGGACTGCCAAGCCGGGTGCGGCATGTATCACCACCCATTTACTGCGCGGGTTCTCCGGAGAGCGTGAATAGATCACACCGCTGACCACGGCATCCACCATGGCAAGGCAGCCTACGCACATGGATACATCCTGAGTCCGGTAGCCGCGCTGCAACCGGTAAATAATGGCCTGGCTCCTGTACTTGCTTGCCACGATTTCTTTATAGGTCTGGATAAGAAACTCTTTATCAACATTGAGTTGTGTGCGATATTGCCCGGCAAAGGAGGAGGTTATGCTATCTTCACCCGTGGCGCTGGAACGTATGGACACCAGCACATGATCGCCCTGTCTTGACTCAAGTTCCGCATATTCGGCCAGAATTGCCTCCTCAATGTCGGCGGGCAGGGGGGCGCGGCTTATAAGTTGCTGGATAGCGGCGCTCGTCTGATAAACGGATTCGAGATTGTCGGGCGCCATGGTCTGCAGCCGACGGTTTATCTCATCCTCCAGGTTGTTAGCCGCTATAAAATGATGTGCCGCGGACGATGTAATGGCAAAGCCGTCCGGCACCTTTAGTTTGGCATGGTTGCGGACTTCCCCGAGGTTGGCCATTTTCTCACCCGTCAAGTCAACTGAATCCCTGTCAATTTCAGCAAAGGGCATAATAAATTTCCCCTTGGGAACAGCAGGTTGTTGCATCAGAATATTTTCAAGCTGGGTGGTAAGATCATTAAAAACCGAGGTAAGACCGGAATATTTGCCGTTGGACAACTGTGAAAGATATTGGATTATTTTATAAACATTGGTCGTCAAGGCGGTTATGCGGCCCCGAATAAAGGACATGCTGAATGGCTGTCCCATTGCCAGAGTCTGTTCCATCTCGGCCATGATCTCAAGCACGTTATTGTTGGCGGTCAGTAACGAACGGAAGTTCCGGTATTGCTTTTTGAATGCAACCTGGAGTTCCGATATGCCCTGTTTCGGTCTTGAAATTTGCGAAGGAAAGAATTTATCAAATAAATATTTCAGTATATTCATTGCGCTCAGCACGTATGCGTATAACGAAAACGGTTATATTTCCCCGTTGCAGGATAAGCCGGAGAAAGCCCCGACTTTGCCATTTTTTATACTCTACTTTTAAAATAATAAGAATAGTGAACTCAAAAATAGAAAAGAAATTTCTTGCGCAGAAAATCCCGGACTTTTTACATGAGGTTGTTGAAGCAGGTTGCGATTGATCAATACCTCCCTAAAGCCTGTTATGGTTTCCAAAAAGTATCGGTATGATCTGGAAATCATAAGTTCAGACAACTTGATCTCGGCAGATTAAACGTTGGTACCAAAACACAAGTTCAAGAAAAGTGCCTAAAGTACTTAAAATACTTCAAGTGCCCTTGTGCCCCTTGGGTATAAAGTTGCGGTACTTTCTGATCAGGGGCTTTTCCTTGTCTGTCGCCGTCAGGCGGGAAGTTTCTCAACTTCCTGCTTAAGTATCTCAAGCAGTTCTTCATTAATTTCACTGGTGACCGGCAGACCGTGCTGTTCCAGGAATTCGTTCAAGGCTGAGCGGGTAAAGCGGCCTGACACACCATCGATGGACCCCGGATGATAACCGAGATACATGAGATAGATCTGGCCGGCGCGGACAACGAGATCCGGCAGCGGTCCCAGGGTGTATTTATGGTAAGCGGCTGCGAGCCGCGTATCATAGCTGTTTTTTGCATATTCAGGGCCGTTGTAACCCCGGGCGAAGGCGGCCCAGTCATGGGCGCGCAGGGCGCGGTCAAGCCTGTTGTCGGTGATCTCACCGGCCATCCCGAGTAACTGATGATTTTCGGAGATTGTCATGGCAGTCACCATTTCCTCTACCCCTGCATACCCGGCAATTTCCGCATTAAAACCCATGAGTTGTCCGATACCCCAGGAAGCGCTGCGCAGGGCAGATTTGCGGTCCAGAGCCAGTGCGCGGTGCAGACGTTCATACTGAGCGGCGCCACCGGCCCCGTAGCCACCGGCCTTGCGGTTACTGATGTCGGGATGGGATGCATCAAATTGATGGACGGTTTCGCGGCTGAAAATATGGCGTTCAAACAGAATCATCGGGCGCCGGTCGGCCAGAAAGCCGCAGCCGCGCGTCTCGACATTAAGTACTGCCCACAACTCTGCAACCGTGACCTGCATGCGATCGACAACCTCGGCCACGCCTTCTTGGTGTAAAGGTAAAGCTTTGTCTCTGAATTGATCTGACATGTGTTCTTCTCCTTAGTGCCGGCAGTAATAAGACTGCGTTAGGTGGTTATCCGTCGCATCAGTGGCCATGGCAGAGGTGATGCCCTGATGCCTGCGTACCAATGTGGTTGCACCTCCATGCCCAGGCTTGCTGTCCTGTGAAAAAATGGTCCGCGTTTTGCTCCACTCTCCGGCATGAACCGAAGGGCTTGAAAGTCCTTCCTCATAGCCGGCGAATTACTGTAAACACAATTTATTTTCTACAGCAGACTGACCAGCCATGCCAGTAAACAGAGAGCAGCAATGCCGATTATAAAAGGTTTCACCGCAATCCAGATATTTTTTATCCCGCCCGGAGATAGCGTCTTATTTTGTTTTCAGTTACCCATGTGTTACTCCAGTGATAAATGGTGGAGAAAGCGGTCATTTCCTATCATAACCTGCCATGCGCCAGCCAACCATGACAGCGTTAGCGACAATATAGCCCATACAGCTTCACTTCGCACCATGGATACCATGCTTTACGCGATTTTTTTTGTGGTTGTTCTTGGAACAATCAACAGACGGTAAAAAGGATGGGAAAGATGGAGCCGAGATGCCCTCAGGCAAACGAATGATCGCCGTCAGATGCTCTTACTGTATGTTGTAAGCAGCATTTTACCTCAGACAACAACCTTGCAAAATTTGTGAAAAAATGCTTTATTTTCTTTTAATCACGTTTTTTTTCTAAATAGATATTGCGGCCGCAATATTTCATAGCACGCGAGGGCACTGACAAGATGATCCAAGACGACAAACTCTCGAATGTCATCAGTACATTACAGCGCCTGTCCTCCGCCATCTTCAGCGATGCCATCCAACGCAAGCTCATACTGGACAACCTTACCGAGGGGGTGTTTACCGTTGACCCTGCTCTCAAAATCACCTCTTTCAACAAATCCGCCCAAAGCATCACCGGTATCAGCGAGGCCGAAGCCCTCGGCAAAACCTGCAGTGAGCTTTTTGCCTCATCCTTGCGTGAGGATTTCTGCATTGTCGGCCAGGTTCTGGAAAAAGAACAGCCGCTACTCAAATTGACCCGCCACCTTAAGGTAGGCGACAGGCTGGTGCCGGTGCTGGTCAGCGCCTCGCCGCTGGTGGACAACAGCGGTGATATTGTCGGAGGAGTTCAGTCTTTTCAGGAAATTACGGAGATTTTCCATCGTCAGCTTATTCTGGACAGTGTTTTTGACGGTGTCTTGACCGTGGATATGGATTTCAAGATCACCCTGTTCAACAGAGCTGCCGAGCTGATAACAGGCTTCAAGCAGGAGCAGGTGCTCGGCAAATTTTTTGCCGATGTTCTCCGGCAGGAAGGAGCCAGTATTCCTGTGGACGGAATGGCCCTTGCCAAGACGGTCAAAACTGGAAAGCCACACGTGGAGGAATGTTTTTATATCGAGACGGCGGACCACCATGTTCTGCCCGTAAGTGTCCGGACTGCTCCCCTGCTTGACGCCGCCGGGATAATTATCGGCGGTGTTGAGAGTTTCCGCGATAACACCGGCGCGATTCAGAAACAGTACATCCTGGATAGCGTTGGGGATGGCGTTTTCACGGTAGACCATGAATTCAAGATAACCTCTTTCAATAAGGCCGCGGAAACCATCACGGGATACAGGAGCGAAGAGGTTCTCGGCAGAAGGTGCAGCGACGTATTTGACGGAAGCCTGTGCGAGGGAAACTGTCCTATTGCCGAGGCGATGAAGACCAAATCAAAAGTCGAGGTGTTCGACATCATCATCCATGGCAAGAATGCCAAGGCGATTTCCGTGAGCATCAACGCCACCGCACTTGTTGACGAGTTTGATAAAATCATCGGCGCGGTTGAGACCTTCAGGGATCTCACGGAAATTCACAGTCTGCGCAGTTATCTGGCGGCGGAAAGGGAACAGACCGGCATCCTCAGCAACACCCCCCTGATGCAGAAAATCCTGGCGTTCCTCCCCGAATTCGCCAGAAGCGACAGCAATATCCTGATTGTCGGCGAAAGCGGAACCGGCAAGGAGCTGATCGCCAGGGCCATCCACAAGCAGAGCAACAGGAATATAATGCCCTTTGTGTCAGTCAACAGCTGCGCCTTGCCGGAAAAGCTTCTTGAGGCCGAGCTTTTCGGTTACAAGGCAGGGGCCTTCAACGATGACCAACAAGAAAAGAAGGGTTATTTTGCCGTTGCTGAAAAGGGAACGCTTTTTCTTGACGAGATCGGTGATATCTCGTCGACCATGCAGGCTAAGCTTCTCCAGGTCCTGCAGAGCAAGACCTATGAGCCGCTTGGCTCGGACGTGCCGGTCAGTACTGATGCGCGAATCATCGCCGCAACCAACAAGAATCTTGAAGAGCTGGTTCAAGACAATAAATTCCGGGAGGATTTTTATCAACAGCTCAACATCGTCAAGATCAAGGTGCCGCCTCTGCGGGAGCGGATTGAGGACCTGCCCCTGCTGGCCGAACACTACATCAGGAAGTTCAACCGGCACCGCGGCAAGGAGGTGCAGGGCCTTTCCGAAGAGGCTCTGGAAATCCTCATGCGCTATGATTATCCCGGCAATATCCGGGAGCTGGAAAACATCATTGAATACGCTTTCATCCTCTGCAGCAAGGGACTGATCCTCCCCCAGCACCTGCCGCCGCAATTCCAGAGGAAAGCGGAGGTTGATCAGGCGCAGCTTAACCCCGAGACCGGCCAGCCCATGACCCTTGAGGAGATTGAAAAGCACTCCATCATTGCGGCATTGACTCGCAACAATTTCAGGGCAATTCAGACCTGCCGCGAACTTGGGATTTCCAAAGATACCCTGCGCCGTAAGATCAAGGCTTACGGAGACATCATCCAGCCGATATACTGAGGAGTCTGAAAAAAGATCTCTCTGCTATGAAAATGAATCCAATAAAATACAGATATCTGTTTTACTTCATGATCATTGTCCTGCTGGGCAATCTCAGTTCCCTGACGGACCTGATCATCCATCGGGATATCCACTATTTTGACGTGGAGCATTTCATTGTCGGCGGCACCACCTGTCTTTTCATTCTCCCTCTCTTTATCGTACTTGAGCTCTATCTGCGCAAGCATCACGAGATCAAGGTTGAAAAAGAGATCACCTACGAGGGGATCGGCCGTTACGGCTGGCAGCTGGTCGCCATCTGGACGGTTATTGTCTTTTCCTCGCTGGCATGGAATATCACCCTGCACAAACAGAGAACGACCAAGCTAGCATTGGTTGAGGCCTCCACGGTCTTTGACGAAGACCTGATATTTTACAATTGGGCCACCAGTCACCATGGGGTCTTTGTGCCGATAAGCGAGAAAGCACAACCAAATCCTCATTTGCAGGGCATTGCCGGCCACAGGGCCACCACAGACTCCGGCCAGCCCCTTACGCTGGTCATCCCGGAGCAAATGATCCGCCAGGTCTATGAGATGCGGACCAAGGGCGCCGGTCCTTACGGCCATATGACGAGTCTCGACCCGCTCCGCCCGGAAAACGCCCCTGATCCATGGGAAGCGGCAGCCCTGAAAACCTTTGAGGACGGCATTGAGGAGGTGCATACCATTGCGGAACTCGACGGAGAAAAGTATCTGCGCCTCATGCGTCCCGTGCTGGCAGAACCAGGCTGCCAGGAATGCCACCCTACTACCCAGGGCTACAGAACGGGAGACATCAGAGGCGGGATCAGCGTCTCCATTCCCATGACGCCGCTGCTTACCATGTCCAAGCAGGACATCTTCACCTTCTGCATGGCCCATGGCACCCTCTGGTTTCTCGGCCTGATGGGCACCTTTCTCGGCGTCAAGCGCCTGTCGGAATCCATTCGGGAACGGGAGCAGGCTGAGATCCGGGTGCGGTCAATCATCGAAAATATGTTCGACGGCCTGATTACCTTTAATGAACAGTGGCGGATTGAGTCGTGTAACTCCGCCGCATCGAGAATGTTCGGTTATTCCCAAGCGGAGATGCTGGCCAGGAATATCAATACCCTGGTGAAGGAGTCAGCTGATGACAAGAAAGCGGAAATAACGGACCAGGTTGTCACTTCTCTGTTGGTGAAAGCCATGGTCACCCCCATCGAGCTGACTGGAGAAAGAAAGGACGGAACACGCTTCGCTCTGGAGATCTCCCTGAGCGAAATGTTCCGCGGCCCGAAACACCTCTTTATCGCCATGGTCAGGGACATCACCGAACGTAACATGGCAAAGGATGCCCTCCTGGAGAGCCAAGCCCGTATTATTAAGCAGGAGAAACTTGCCTCGCTGGGCACAATGGTTGCCGGCATCGCCCATGAGATAAACAACCCGTCCCAGGCTATCAGCTTTTCCATGGACGGTTTGAAGATGAATATAGAATATGTGAAAAAACTGATAAATGATCTGAAGCAATATCTTGATACTGAACCGGCCCTGTTGGCTGAGGAGAGAGAACGTATACGGCGCTTGATGACCGAGCTCGACATGGATCTTGTCATGGAAGGAATCGATGACATCGCCGACCGCAACATTCAGTCTGTTGAGAGGATCGACCACATCGTGAAAAGTACCAAACGCATGGCCCACAGTGACGAAGTTTTCAGTTCATGCGATCTGAATACCATTGTCAGCGATGCGGTGGTGCTCACCCATAATCAGGTCAAATACGATCTGGAGATCGTCATGAATCTGGCTCCTCATCTGCCGTCCTTTCATGGGCTGGCGCAGGAAATGGGTCAGGTGTTCATGAATCTCATCATGAATGCCCGGGATGCCATCAAGGAAAAGGGTTTGTCGAAGAAAGAGGGCCGGATCGTCATTACCACTTATCACAACGCAAAGAGAAAATTTATCGAAGCACGCTTCGAAGATAACGGCAGCGGCATTGAAAGGAAAATCATCAATAAGATTTTCGACCCGTTTTTCACCACAAAGGACATCGGCAGCGGCACCGGCCTTGGCCTGAATCTGTGTCACCGGATCATTGATACCCACGGAGGGGAAATTATTGTTGAAAGTGAAGCAGGCAAAGGGGCATGCTTTACCGTGCGTCTCTTTGTGTAACAGCCGGGGCGGATTTTTTCCGTGCCGATGTGTATTGACTTAAACAGGGTAAATTTTCTGCGCCGGGTGGCTATAAGCCCGCCGCTGACAAGGAGGGGAAAGATCCCTATGAATCTTGAAATAATGCCTCGGGACAACAAAGAGAAATACACCGTGGTGATTGTGGACGACGAACGTCCCATTCTCATTGAGCTTAAGATATTGCTCAATCGCAGGTATAACGTTTATACCTTTGAAAACCCTGAAGAAGTCGAAGATTTTGTTGACAACAATCAGGTGGACCTCATTATCTGCGATGAGCTCATGCCGGAAATGCGCGGCAGCGTGCTGCTCAGTCGGGTGCACAAGAAACATCCGGATGTGTGCAAGGTTGTCCTGTCCGGCCAGGCGGAGAAAAACGATATCATCCGGGCCATCAACGAGGGCCACATCTTTAATTTTCTCTTCAAGCCCGTCAACCAGCAGCAGCTGCTGAATGTCATCGAAAAGGGCATAGAAAACAGGGTGCTGAAACTGACGCTGAAAAGGCAGAATGTTGAGCTGAAAAATTACAGTGAAAATCTTGAGAAGATGGTTCAGGAGAGGACGGCCCAGCTGCTCAAGGCCCATGAGCGGGTCAAACAGCTGGACGGCAACAAGATGTCCTTTCTTATTTACCTCACCAACGAAATCAACTCCCCGCTTGATCGTATCCAGAAACTGGCGGAAACCATGCTGACCTATTTCGGCCTGGCGGGCAGCAACCTGAAACCCGACATGCGGCCGGTCCCTCTGCAAGAAACGTTTTCCGGCCTCCTCGCCAACAGGAAGGATGCACTGGCAGCACGCTCGGTCACGGTTGATGACCGCGTCAGTCCAGGGGTGACGGTCAAGGCGGATCCCGAATATCTTGATCGGGTGCTGGTCGCAGTTTTCGACAATGCCATCAGCTTTTCAAACCCTGGGGGAAAAATCGTCCTTGATGCCGTAAGCCATAACGGCAAAACAAGAATATCCGTATCCGATTCCGGTAAAGGTATTGAGCCGGAGGATCTGGAAAATATCTTCAAGGCCTTTGTTCTGGAGCCTGAAAAACGCCGCCCTGCCGGCTTTGGTCTCAATCTTCCCCTGGCAGGCATCCTGGTGAACGCCCTGGGCGGCAAGCTGTGGGCCGAAAGCCCCGGGCCGGGCAAGGGCGCCACTTTTTATCTGGAACTGTAACGATTGTTACAGTCCTGAGTGTCGGGAAGAAGGTTCGCCACCTGCCCATCCATTTTACTTAAGGTATTCTTGCCTGCCACCCTGTCGGCGGACAGACCGTTTTTCAGTTGATACGCCACAACGCTCTTGTGTGTTTCCGAGCCGAAAATGCCGTCAAGCGTGCCGTTTAGTTTGGTGGAACGCGGCATGGGGTGTCCCCGGGCCACACCAATGCCATCTGGATGAGCCGCACTGCCTGACGGTCCATGGACCCCATGGCAATGGGCGGGGAATTCAACGATGCTCTGGCCTAATCCCTCCACCTCTGTTTTCATCGTTGTTTGCCGATGCCAATGCCGATAACGTCATAAGCCGGGAATGAACAGCTCAGGCTTGCTACCGGTAAGCTGCACAGGCAACACCCAATAAGTAAAAATAATAGATCCACTCAGCGCTATCAACAAATTTGGCAGGAGAAGGGGGAAAATATTCTGTTTTTTCGGCAACCTGTAAATAGCCGCCGGGAAATTTTCCCTTAGCAGATTATTTATTTTGCGCCTGGGTTGATTTCTTAGCCCCGTACCTGTAACATAGGCATTTTTCCGGAAATTTTGACGGATTTTTCGCTTTTTTTATAATGAGATGCTTTTTCGCAAAAGTATAAAGAGCCATTTTTTTTCCAAACTTCTTGACCGGCTGGCGCCACGGGAAGGTGTGGTGCTGCTCTTGCTGTCCATTGTCGTTGGAGCGGCCACAGGTCTTGCTGCAGTCTGCTTTATTCGTCTTATCTCTTTTATCCATCAGCTTTCTTTTGGGGAAATTGCCGGCTTGCTTCCGGGGCTGGGCAGGTTCTGGTTCATCATCATTCCTGTCGTCGGGGCCATGCTGGGTGGACCGATCATCGCCTTCTTTGCCAGCGAAGCCAAAGGCCACGGCGTGCCGGAAGTGATGAAGGCACTGGTCCTGCACGGCGGCAGAATCAGGCCCCGGGTGGCGGTAGCCAAGATTATTGCATCCGCCCTGTGCATCGGCTCAGGCGGTTCGGCAGGGCGCGAAGGTCCCATCGTGCAGGTCGGTTCGACATTGGGATCCACCGTGGGCCAGTGGCTCAGACTTTCCGATGATCGGATACGCAATCTCGTTGCCTGTGGCGCAGCCGCCGGCATAGCCGCGACCTTCAATGCCCCTATCGCCGGCATAACCTTTGCCATCGAGGTATTGCTCAGTGAAATGCAGGTTGCGGTTTTCGGCAATGTGGTCATTGCAGCGGTGTCTTCTTCCATCGTCAGTCAGTTCTTTCTGGGCAGAAAGCCCGCCTTTTTTGTTCCCGCTTATGTCATGCACTCGTCGTGGGAAATCCTGCTCTATGTCATTCTCGGCCTGCTCGCCGCCCTTGTCGGCATTTTTTTCATCCGTCTGCTGAATGCGGCGGAGGATTTTTTTGACGGCCTGCCGATCCCTCAGATGGTCAGACCTGCTGTCGGAGCCTTGCTGCTCGGTATTCTTGCCTTCTTATATCCCCATGTCTCAAGCCTCGTATCGGTGTTTCCCGATGAATCCAGGCTCGGTCTGCCGCTGCTTGACAATGTGCCGCATGTGTATGGTTCCGGTTTTGATTTTATTGCCCAGGTGCTGCAGGGCAATGCCTCTTTCGGTTTACTCGTGATGCTGGTGTTCTTGAAACCGCTGGCAACCGCCTTTACCCTTGGTTCAGGCAATTCAGGGGGCGTTTTTGCCCCTTCATTGTTCACCGGCGCCATGCTGGGCGGCGCCTACGGCCATGTTGTGAAGTATCTGGTTCCGTCACTGCCGATAGATATCGGCGCCTATGCGCTGGTCGGCATGGCCTCGGTATTTGCCGCCGCTGCCAGGGCGCCGTTGACCGCCATGCTCATCGTTTTTGAGATGAGTAACGACTATATGCTGATTCTGCCCCTCATGGCTGCCGGCATGACCGCATCCTTTGTGGCCTATTGGCTGCATCCCGACTCCATCTATACCATCAAACTGACCAAGAGGGGTATCCATTTCGAGCAGGGTCGCGACCAGGATATCATGCAGGGGGTGATGGTCGACGAGGTAATGAATCACGCACCGATCACGGTGGGCAAGGATCAGAGTCTGGCTGAATTGTTTGCCCTTGTCCACGAGACCCATCTGCAGGGCTTTCCCGTTGTCGGCAAGGATAAAAAACTCTATGGGGTGGTTTCTCTGCAGGATATGGAGCGGACCATGCAGGATATAGATCGCACCTTGCGGGGCAAGGATATTCCTATGAAAGATATCACGGTATGGGATGTGGCTACTCCCGATCCTGTGTCGGTTTTTCCGGATGAGCCGATCCGGTCTGCCATCCGCAAGATGGCGCCCCGTGATCTTGCCCGGCTGCCGGTGGTTTCACGTCAGGATCCCAATGTGCTGGTGGGGCTTATCAGCCGCAGTGATATTCTGAGGGCCTATCAGGTTGGAATCATGCGCAAGCAGCAGCAGTATCTCATGGGGGAACGCATGGCGCTCAGATTAGGTGACGATATCAGATTTGTTGAACTGGTTATCGGCAAACACAGTAAGTGTGTGGGCAAAAGATTAGCCGATCTGCCGTTGCACCAGAGCACATCCATCGTGGCTATCAGGCGCTTGCATGAAGTGGTAACTCCCGACAGCAGTTCAGTATTTCAGGAAGGCGATATGCTGACCATATTCTGCCGCACCAAACACAAGGAGGAGATCCTGCAGATGTTTGACGGCGTTGAGATCGAAGCATCCAAGGGGGCGTCCGTCGTGTCCACTCGCTGATCGTTATGATCAATGATACCCAGATAAATATTGTTTGAATGAAGGTCAATTCCTGCGTAT